>WNFD01000770.1_pt1 | contig 53672 bp, 42 predicted proteins | sample 5400491 | NCBI WGS metagenome assembly WNFD01 (sample SAMN13153343, study PRJNA577476) | soil metagenome | isolation source: 120 cm saprolite under Douglas fir tree site 2 hole 2 replicate 2 | place: USA:California | collected 2015-04-18
GAAATAGATCACCATCCCGATGATCAGCCAGATGATCAAGCGGAGCCAGGTGTCTGCGGGAAGCGAGCGCATTAACCAGAACGCGGCCAGCATTCCTGCAATGGGAGTGAACGGCACCCAGGGCGTCTTGAACGGACGCGGCATGTCCGGTCTCTTGCGGCGAAGGACCCATACTCCGGCACAGACGATCACGAAGGCCAGCAGCGTTCCAATGCTGACCAGTTCACCGAGAATACCGATCGGGATCAACGCGGCAAAGAACGCAACGAAGATGCCAACGATGATGGTGGATTTCCACGGAGTGCGAAATTTGGGATGAATTTCACCAGCCCACTTCCAAAGTAAACCGTCGCGCGACATGGAATAGAAAACACGAGACTGTCCCAGCAGCATCACCAGCATCACCGTGCTGAGGCCTGCGATAGCGCCGACGTTCACCAATAAGCTTCCCCACCAGACGCCGGTAATCGACATTGCGAGCGAAACGGGTGCGGCTACGTTGAGCTGTGAATAATGCACAACACCGGTGAGCAGCAGCGAAACCACAATATAGAGAATGGTGCAGACCCCCAGCGAGCCGAGAATGCCAATTGGCATGTCTTTCTGCGGATTCTTGGCTTCCTGTGCGGCGGTTGAGACGGCGTCAAATCCGATGTAAGCAAAGAAGACGACGGCGGCGCCGCGTGCGATACCCGACCAGCCATAGATTCCATATTGTCCGGTGTTGGGCGGGATGAACGGCGTCCAGTTTGCTTTTGCCTGCGCCATGTGGTGAAAAACGTAATTGCCGGCGACAGCGATAAAGATGAGAACTGCGGCGAGCTTCACGAACACGATAGCGGAGTTGAAATTCGCCGACTCCTTAATGCCGATCACCAGAACGGTGGTGACCATCAGGATACCCAGAAACGCCACCACGTTGAACACTGCGGTAACGTGTGGCAGTGTGTGCCAGTCCATGCCCGCATCAGTCAGCGTCTTCTGGACGGTGATGAGTGGCACCCATTTATTCTGATACATGACCATCACGGTGCCAGGCACATTCGTGAGTGTCGGAGGAAGATTGATGCCAAAACCCTGGAAAAACGCGACGATGGTTCCTGCCCAACCTGACGCAACGGTGGCGGCGCCGAACGCGTATTCCAATATCAGGTCCCAACCGATAATCCACGCAAAGATCTCGCCCAGGGTGGCATAGCCGTATGTGTAGGCCGATCCAGCAATCGGGATGAGAGCGGCAAATTCTGCATAGCACAAGCCCGCGAAGACGCATCCGGTCCCGGCGAATATGTACGAAAGCACAATTCCTGGTCCACCGAACTGAGCGGCGGCTGCGCCTGTGAGAACGAAGATTCCGGCGCCAATGATCGCGCCAATGCCGAGAGTGATGAGATTGACCGGTCCCAGTGCCCGTTTAAGGCTGTGCTCGTTTTCCTCTTTCGATTCGGCGAGCAACACATCCATCGGCTTCGTAGCCAGTAAATTGGCCATGCAGAGATTCTCCTTTGAGTTCTTAGGCCTGAGCTGGTACCGAATTTCGGCGTGACCAGATGAGGTACACCGGAATTCCGAGCAGCACAATGATCAAACCAGGCCACGTGTATTGCGGTTTATAGCGCAATAATACGACATCAATAAATAAAGCCATCACAATATAAATGGCAGGCAAAATGGGATAGCCAACGGCACGATAGGGGCGTTCAGCGTTTGGCCGCGTACGCCGCAATACGAATAATCCCGCGATTGTCAAAATGTAAAAGACCAGGACAGCAAAGATCACGTAATTGAGTAAATCGTTATAGGTACCGGAAAGGCACAGGATGCAAGTCCAGATACCCTGCACGATCAGGGCGTTTTTCGGCGTCTTGTATTTAGGATCAACTTTGCCCGTCGCCTTAAAAAAGAGGCCGTCTTTAGCCATGGCGTAATAGACGCGAGCACCGGAGAGAATCAACCCATTGCAGCAACCAAAGGTGGAAATTAGAATGGCGATCGCCATCAGGCCCGCGCCTGAACTGGGAAACATCTGCTGGATAGCCAGCGTGCCCACGCGGTCGGCCGGAGCAGTTTTGATGGCCTCAAGCGGCAGCGTGCTCAGGTATATGAAGTTGACAGAAATATAGAGCAGGATGACCACGCCAGTGCCCATCGCCAGAGACAGCGGAAGGTTACGCTTGGGATTTTGGACCTCGCCGGCGGTAAACGTAACGTTGTTCCATGCGTCGGCGGAGAACAGCGATCCAACCTGCGCGACTGCCAGGATTGTCAGCACGCCCACAAATGGTCCCACAGCCAGACCGCTGGCGGAGTGGGGAAGGTTCAGCCGCCAAAAATCAGCAAAGTTCGCTGCCACCGCATGGGCGTTGCGCCCGACTAGAATGCCAGCGAATACCAGGGCGGCGAGCGCAGAAACCTTGGCAATGGTGAACACATTTTGTACGAGTGCGCCGGTCTTTAGACCAAATGTATTCAGGACCGTTAGAAAGATTACGACGATGATTCCCGACAGATTCTGAGTGTTGAGCCCCATGTCCATGCCGCCTAGAGCGATTCCGAACGGCTGCCATACCCCAACGTGGTACGGCCCGATGAGCCAATGGATGGCCGAAACCGACTTATAGAAATGTCCAAGGAACTTGCCGAATGCCACGCCTACGGCAGCAATGGTGCCCGTTTGTATCACCAGGAACAAAGTCCAGCCGTAGAGAAATCCCCAGAGTGGGCCGAGCGATTCGCGGAGGTAAATATATTGTCCGCCGGCCTTGGGCATCATGGCAGCCAGTTCGCCATAGGACAGTGCGCCAACGATCGTCAAAAATCCGGTGACTGCCCACGCCATGATCAGCAGCCCAGGGGAGTTGACTTCGCGCGCGATTTCAGCCGACACAATGAAGATGCCGGAGCCGATCATGGAACCCATGACCAGAGTGGTTGCGCTGGTCAGACCCAGACCTTTGACTAGTTCAGGATTACTTCCGGAAGAAGAGCCCGGAGGCGTCTTGGAGCTTAGCTCTGCAGATGTGGGCATATTGGTTCTGTATGTTTTACCGCAAAACGCGGAGAAAATCCTCAACTGCTTTCGCCGGGGAGTCCAGAAGGTCAGCTATCACGGCTACCGAATCGGCACCGGCTTCCCTGACCTGTTGGGCATTCACGCGCGTAATCCCACCAATCGCGACTAAGGGTTTTTGCGTAGCCGCACGGGCTTTGCGCACGCCTTCCAGTCCGATCACGGGATCGGGGTTCGCCTTGGATGCTGTGGCGAACACAGGGCCCACTGCGAGGTAATCGATGGTTATGGCATCCGCTTCTTTGACCTGCGAGAGGTTGTGCGTGGAAAAACCGATTATCCGGGTTCTTCCGTCTTTGACGTGATCGAAGATGTTGCGGGCCGCGGCGGGCAAGAGGTCGTCCTGACCAAGGTGGACGCCGTCAGCATCGCAGCCCAGCGCAAGATCTAGGCGATCATTGATGATGAGTTTCGCGCGGTTCAACGTGAGCCGTCGAAGCTCGCGCGCATTGCTGAGCAAGTGCCCAGGAGCAGATGACTTGTCACGATATTGAAGGATGGTCGCCCCGGCGGAGATTAGCTGTTCCGCGAAGGTGAGCATGGCGGCGACTGGATCAGTCTTCGCGGCAAAGCAGGAGAAGTCGAGAATCGGGTAAAGCCTTGGAAATTCCATTCATTGATTCGTGGCCGGCAAAAGTAGGTCTCCGTGGTCGTGAACGGAGGGCGCAGATCCTCCGTCCAGCAAAGAGCGATTATTTGTTCCCTTTGGTTGCTTTTTCCTTCTCAGCCTTTTCCTTCTCGGTGCTCGCCGTTACTTCCTTAACGATCCGATCGGTCCAGGCACTTTGGGCTTCATCACATTCCTTTGCAGCATCTTCTGGACTTGCGTTCTCATCGAAAACCCTGCTCAACGCATGGTTGCAACTGGCGACCGTTTTTTCGGCTTCAGGAGAGTTGTCGTTCGAGAGGAACTGGTTGAGATAACGATGCAGCAATTCATAAGTCTTTTTGTCTGCGTCCGATTTGGCATCTGCTTCTGCGTGAGCAAAGGCCGTGTTAACATCCCTTTCAAGGACGCTTTCGTGCTTGGCAGCCTTGCTCACTAAGGTGAATGCAAACTTACCAGACTTGCTAAAGTCTGAGGATAAACCATTCCCACAGCCGGAAATAGCGACTACAGAAACTGCTACAAACAGCAAAAATAGTTTGTGCATAGATGCGCCTCTTTGAAATAGCTTTGCATAATAGAGACACAATGTTGATGGGTCAAGGAAAACTATCGCTTGCCTATCAGGCAATCAGTACCATTCTCTGGAAGGTCAGCACGTCTGGTCCTACGTGCTGGCCAAGGCAGCCGCTTGCAACCTATCCTCATTCAACCTTGCCAGGAAGCGCTCCATATATTTCGTATCAAAGTTTCCTGCCTGGAAATCTGGGTCGGCCATGATGCGGCGATGCAGCGGAATCGTCGTATGGATCCCTTCCACGATAAACATCTCTAGTGCCCGACGCATGCGCATAATAGCTTCGGCACGGTCTTTACCGTGGCTGATCAGCTTGGCGATCAGCGAATCATAATAAGGAGGGATCACGCCTTCAGCATACGCAGCAGTATCAACGCGAATGCCCAGACCTCCGGGCGTATGGAAAGTCTTGATCTTGCCCGCCGAGGGTGTGAACTTTTCTGGATGCTCGGCATTGATACGGCATTCAATGGCATGTCCGCGCTGGCCTTTGCGGTCAAGCCGGGGGATGATGTCCGCCATCTTATAGCCGCAGGAAAGCAGAATCTGCGACTTCACCAGGTCAATGCCGGTGACCATTTCAGTGACCGGGTGCTCAACCTGAATGCGCGTGTTCATCTCAATGAAATGAAGGCTGCCGTCTTCATCCATCAGGAACTCAACCGTGCCTGCGTTTACGTAACCGATTTCCGAAAGACATTCGGAGAGCTTAGCGCCGATCTGCTGGCGCAAATCTTCGGTCACCTGTAACGAAGGCGATTCTTCCAGCAGCTTCTGGTGACGCCGCTGAATGCTGCATTCGCGCTCGCCCAGACTGATGACTTTGCCGTACTGGTCTCCGAGCACCTGGAATTCGATATGCCGCGGCCGCTCGATGAACTTCTCCATGTAGAGATTGCCATTACCAAAAGCGGCTGCCGCTTCCGCCTGGGCCGAATTGAAAAGATTTTCAAGCTCGCCTTCCGCACGGATGACGCGCATGCCGCGTCCACCACCGCCCGCGGACGCTTTCACGATCACCGGGAAACCGATCTGCTGCGCCCATTCCTTGGCTTCGTCAGCGCTGGCTATCACGCCATCCGAGCCAGGCAGAATCGGCACATTGGTCTTCTTCATCGCCTGGCGAGCTTTTTCTTTTTCGCCCATGAGGCGGATCACCTCTGGTGGCGGGCCAATGAACTTGATGTGGCTGGTTTCGCAGACCTCGGCAAAGTTAGCGTTTTCGCTCAGGAGGCCATAGCCGGGATGGATGGCATCCACACCGGTGATCTCAGCGGCGCTGATCACGGCCGGAATGTTGAGATAACTTTCTGAGGAGCGGGGCGGACCAATGCAGATGGCTTCGTCGGCAAAGCGTACGTGAAGCGAATTGCGATCAGCGTCACTGTAAACGGCTACGGTCTTCACGCCCAGCTCTTTGCAGGCGCAGATGACGCGTAGGGCAATTTCGCCACGATTTGCTATGAGAATTTTTTTAAACATTATCTATGTCGCTTCGCTCCAAACCGCTTCAGCAGTTTCTTGCCACCACAAAATAAGTAGCCTTGTTGCAGCGGGCTCGGCGCGACTCCGGCCTCGCCCTTGATTTCGTCGTAGTTACTTTGTCGCTTCGCTCCAAACCGCTTCAGCAGTTCTTTCCCGGCAAAAAAGTTAGCCTTGTTGCAGCGGGCTCGGCGCGACTCCGGCCTCGCCCATATTATTTGTGAACGCGAATGGCAAAGAGTGGCTGGCCGTACTCCACCGGCTTTCCGTTGGCTGCCAGCATTTTGACAACTTCGCCAGACGCGTCGGATTCAATCTCATTCATGAGCTTCATGGCTTCAATAATGCAAAGCACCTGGCCAGCCTTGACGATGTCTCCAGTCTTGATGAACGGTGGTGCTCCGGGCGCGGGCGACTCATAGAATGTTCCAACGATCGGCGACTTAACGATGTGCAGCTCTTCCTGCGGCTCGGCTGCAGGCGTAGCAGTCACTGGCACGCTCGCTGCGGGTTGCGGCTGCGATGGCGGCGCGTAAGCACCTGCTGCCGGCGGTGGCGCGGACGGCACAGCCGTGATGTGGGAGATCACCGGAGCGGCCAGAGCATCCGCTCCACGCTTGATTCTGACCTTAACGTCACCGCGTTCCAACTCAAACTCAGCGATGTCTTTTTCGATCAGGAATTCGATCAGCTCTTTCAGCTCTTTTTGGTTCATGAATGTATGTTCGATCTCCGGGGCTACAACGTGATCAGGTTTTTGTCCGTCGGGGTCAGCACCTCATGCCCCGTTTCGGTCACCAGGACCATATCTTCTATGCGAACCCCGCCGTCGTCGGGTATGTAGATGCCGGGTTCTATCGTTATGACCATTCCCGGTTCCAGCGGGGCCATTTGACCTTTCGCAATCCGAGGCTGTTCATGGATCTCAATTCCCACTCCATGGCCTGTAGAGTGGATAAAAAAGGCATCGTACCCCGTTTTTTTCAGCACATCACGCCCTGCCTGGTCCACTTTGCCTGCTTCCACGCCAGGCCGGACGGCTTCAATCGAAGCCAGTTGAGCATCTCTTACAGCCTGATACATGCGTTGATGAGCAGCCGAAACGGGACCCACATGCACGGTGCGAGTCATGTCTGAACAGTAACCCGCGAGTATAACACCGTAGTCGAGGATAATAAATCCAGACTCCGGAATCGCTTGCCCGGAGGCGCGTCCATGAGGCAGAGCGGAACGGCGGCCGGCGGCGACAATTGTGTCAAAAGACATCTTTTCAGCACCCGCCCGCCGGGCATGCAATTCCAGTTCTCCCGCCACGGCCGTTTCGGCCACGCCCGGGCGAATGGCGGCAAGCGCCGTCTGAAACAGACTGGATCCCAGCAGGACCGCGGCACGAATCTGTTCGATCTCATCCGCGTCCTTGGTGATACGCAACTGTTCGACAAGCCCCGCGGTGGGTTTCAATTTCAGCTTACCCTTCAAGGCCAGACTCAATTGTTGAAATGTGATGTATTGCAGTTGTTCCGCTTCAAAGCCCAAAGTCTTCACCCTGGCTTTCACGGCGGCTTCGCAAGCTTCAGACAGCGCCGGCCTGCTGGCGATTACCACCCTCGCACCAACAACCTCTTCCGCTGCCTGTTGCGTGTAGCGGCCATCCGTAAAGAAGATGAGGCGGGCGCCACGCGCCGATGCAACCAGCAACAGAACTCCAGCACTGCCGGTAAATCCGCACAGATAGCGGATGTTGGGCAGATGAGTCATCAACAGCGCCGGGCAACCAATCTCGCGAAGTCTGGCCGTCAATCGTTTTTGGCGGGCGGAATAATCCATGATTCCTGATTTTAAATGCGCAGCATCGCCTTGGGCATGGGCTGGTTAGGAACGGAAAAAATAACCCCCGGCCACAGCCGGGGGCATTTACAGAGGAGTGTGTTTTACGTCTGAATTATCTTCGGCGTAATGAAGAAGATCAGCTCTTGTGTGGAAGTATTCACCGTCTGGTGCTTGAACAGATTGCCCAGGATTGGAATGCTGCCGAGCAGCGGCACCTGCGCAATGGCCAGGTTGTTCTGTGTCTGGACCACACCGCCGATCACCACTGTACCGCCGTCCGCCACCAGAACCTGCGTGGTTGCCTGTTGCTGGTTGAGCGTCGGGTTCAACTGCTGGCCGGTGACGCGGGTGAAGTCAGGAACTGTGTTTTCCACGTCAACGTTCAGGAAGATGGTGTTCTCCGCGGTAATCTGCGGGGTCACGCTCAAGCGCAGGAAAGCGTCCACGTACTGGACGGTGGGCGGACCACCCAACTGCTGGTTGGTAACAATCGGAACGCGAGTACCCTGCTTGATCAGCGCCAGAATGTTGTTCTGCGTGGTGATGTGCGGACGCGAGAGGATTTTCAGCAGTCCGCGGCTTTCAGCCATAGTCAGGATGAAATCAAGACGGAAGCCGGCGGTCGCATTCAGGAATTCGATGCCGCTGCTGGGCGCCGAGGCACCCAGGTCAGAGAACAGAGGAATTGTTCCCGCGGTGGTTCCCTGAATAAAGCTCGGGACCACGCCAGCCGGTGGGGTTACTTTGATTGGGCTGTCAGCCGTTGCGCCGCCCACGGCGTTGTGACCGGAACCAAAGCCGAAGCCAAGCTGGGTACCTATATCTCGAGCGAACGTTCTGGTGGAAGCAACTACACGCGCTTCGATTTCAACTTCCGGAGTCTTACGGTCCAACGTGCGGAGGAGGGGATCGATTTTCGCCAACGCCGCGGGTATGTCTTCAATGATCAGAGCATTGCTGCGGGGATCGGCCACAACGTCGCCGCGGGGCGAAAGGAACTTCTTGATGATGATAACGGCGTCTTTGGACTGACCGTAGCTCAGGTAACGGGTAATCGTCTGCTTGGGGACTGCAAGTGATTGAGCGTCCTGCTGTGCGCGGCGCGCTTCGGCTTCAGTCTTCAGAGTCTCCAGCGTGGCAATGCGAAGAACGTTGCCCTGAAGCTGGCACTCGAGTCCGTTGTTGTTCAGGACAATGGCAAGTGCCTGGTCCCACGGTACGTCGTCAAGAACAATGGTTACAGAACCCTTCACGGCCGGATCAAGCACCACGTTCAATCCGCTGATTTCGTGGATCACGCGGAAGAAATCTTTCAGATCCAGGTCCTTGAAGTTCATACCGATCGGTTCGCCGTTGTAGTGGCCCGTGGTGCAGGTGCTCACGGCAGTGGTGGGTACCTGAGCCGGGGCGGCTTGTTGCTCTATCAAGGCGGCGTTGATGGCGTTTACAGGAGCGCTCAATTTTGCACTGGCCTGGAAAGGCGCCTGGTTGGCCGTAGCGACCGTTGTTGTCTGGTGAGAAAAGCGCGATGCCGCGACGTCAGCTTTGGACGGAGTTGGCTCCACTACGTTCTGTTCCGGCTTCTGGTCTTCTGCAACTTCCTTTTTCGCAGAGAACACCGGATTCACGATCACTAAGTTTTGCGCCGGGACTGCCGGCCTGGCTTCATCTTTCGCGGAGCTGGCTGCTGAGGCAATCGCAACCGGCTTCTGAGAAACGACGGCCGGTGTGGCGGCTACTTCCGTGTTCTCGGTTGGCAGGACCGGACGGGGGCTGGAGCCATCACGCAGCTTCAGAACCAATTTATTGCCTTCCGGAACCACGTCAAAGTTCTGCATTGCCGCCAGATCAACCACCACGCGCGTGGCCGGCGGCGCTGACTGGTAGCGTGCCGCACGGACTGACTTAATGCCATTACTGTTGACGGCAATGTCACGCGGGCGACCGTCCAGCAATGAGTTCGGTATGTCAATGACCAGCCGGTCCGGGCCGGTCAATTTCATGGTCTTGGCCGTGAGAGGACCGTTACCACTGATCTCAACGTTCAATCCATTCGTTCCATGGGAAACTGAGATTCCCTGCACGCGAGCAATTGCCGAAGAAGTGCTGGCAGCGCGAGACGCGTTGTTGGCCGCAGCCGCAATATCTTCCTTCGAAGGCACGCGGGCCGGAGCGCCGGAAACGTTCAGACGAACGCCTCCTTCCACGTCACTCACGGTCACGTTTGCGCCTTTGATGAGCGCTACCTCAACACGAGCCACTTCCTCGCCCGCCGGCGAACGGTAGCTCTGTATGCGGTAGGAACGCACGCCGGGAGCAAACACCGTGTGTACCTTGGGATCAGGACGCGAGAGCGAAACTCCTGCCAGATCGACCAGGATCAGGTTGTCGGCCGGCCGGTACTCGGTATGAGTGAATGTTCCGGTCGCGAGAATGGTGATCTCTCCGGCATTCTCGTGATTTTTCACCAGGACTCCCGACAGTTGCGAAGCGGAAGCTGTTGCCATGGTGGTCACAGCCAACAGGGTGATTCCTAGCAGTTGTCTTAGCCTCATCTGTTTGTCTCCCCACGTAGCGGTCAATATTTCCGCTGAACGTGCGCGGCTTGGTCCACCAAATCGCAGTGTGAGCCGCGTATCAATGCGTGATTTATAACGTCCCTATCCCACAAATCCTGATGTTGCTGTACTGCAACCCGCACGGCTCTAGCTGGTGGGGCTTAATTTCTTTACAACTTCCTTGGCGCTTTCACGGCCTACAGCGTCCCTGACAAACTCGCGGAAGATAATCGAATCACTGGTGATCTTTTCCACGCTGCCGTTAAAAACCTGGTCATTCTCCCGCAGAGTGTAGGTACGACGATTGCTGGTAGTCACGATCGCCATCATCTTGCCGCTGATGTCCCGGACCGTCCCCTGCAACACCAGTTCGGGGATTGCCAGGCAGCGTTTGCCGCTGGTGCAATTGCCCGTCGGGCCGCCAGTGCTGACTGCGCGAATCGGACTGATAAACGGATCTCTGCGGCCAGCAGCGCCCATCAGCTTTTTCGGGCCTTTCTTTTCAAGTGGCGGTGCCGGCGTCGTGTTCTTCACTTCCACAACAGCTTTCACGGGTTTAGCGGGCTTGGTTGTTGCCACACCCTTCTTGGTGGCTGCCGTTTTCGGCGTGGCAGGGACCTTCTTTGCATTCCCCGCGGCAGGAGCTTTCTTCGCAGCTGTTGCCCCTACTGCCGTCTTGACTGGCTGCGCAGGAGTACCGGTCTTGGTAGCGGCGCCGGCAGGTGCGGACGGCGTGGTGGTCTGCCCCTTAGCGGGCGCGCTGGCGGATTTTGTTGATGCAGCCTTTGCGCCTGCCGCCGGTGTAATAACGCCTGCTTTCACGGGCGAAGTCTTCTTGGCGGGGGAAGATTTTGTGGCAGGCCCTGATTTTGTCGTAGCAGGCTGGGTCGCGGTCGGAGCCGCGGTCTGGGCCTTGGCAGCGGGAACCGCGCTTTTCACGGGCGCTGGGGACGCAGTTGCTTTAGGCTGCGCGGCGCCGCTCTTCGGCGTTCCCGTATTGTCACTCTGCCCAATGGCTGCCGTTACCAGCACCGTGGCTATCGCGAGAATTTTAATCAGCTTCATCGTAGTTCCCTTCACCTCTTCAGTCCGTTCTACTTTGCAGGGGCTGTCGTGACCGCTGCCGGAGGCTGTCCCGGCTTGGCCGGTGCTGGTGCCACCTGATCGGCTTCATGACTGAAGAATGTTGTTGCCGTACAACTGGCAACCACAGTTTCTCCGGGCGCATACTGGTACGTGCCCTTCACCTTGGCGGGGCTGGTTGTTTTCGTATTCGACATCTGCAGGTTGTCAATGTTCACAATGCGCTCCAGCTCTGAAACGCGCTGGAAGAAATTAAGGACCGAGTAGTAGGGGCCGTCAATGTCGATGGCGAACGGAACGTCACTGTAGAACTCATGATTGCCCACCGGCATTGAGGTGTAGCGCCGGATTTCGATGCCCGCCGTTGATGCTGTGTCATGCAGCAGGCGGATGAACTGATCAGCGTCCTTATCATCAGGAACAATTTTCTTCTGGATTTCCATCTGCTGCTGCAGGATCGCCATCTGCCGGTTCAGGTCTGCCAGCTTCGGCTCAAACTGACGCAGTTGTTCGTTTTCGTGGTTCTTGTCCGCTATTTTGGTTTTGATTTCGGCGTTGGCCTGTATCTGCGGATTGAGATACACGTAGTAGTACGCCACTCCGATAATCAAGGCCGCCAGGACAAGAACTCCCAGGCGCGCTGCAAACGACATTTCACCGAATTTAGCCATATACCAACCGTCCCGACTTACGAATCAGAATTCTCTGTTATGACTTGGACTGCACTTTGTTTGACTTGCTAATTTCACAGATCAATTCGAACTTGAAGGCTTGCAAATCCTTCACGGACGCATCCTGTGACGTTTCTTTGATCTCAACGGTTTTGAAAGCGCCGGTCTTACGCAGGTTGGACATCAAATCGGCCACTGCATCCGCGCTTAGCGCCATACCCGTAAAGTCCAGCGCCTTCCCGTCATCGGTCATGGCATCAAGCCAGACTGCGTCTGTTTTGTTGACGGTATCGGCCACCAGGTTCAAAAGATTCATCGGGCCTTTTTGCGCTTCCTTCAACTCGTCAATGACGCGCACACGGCGCTCAAACAAATCCGCTTTGCGCTTGCTGGCCTCGTATTTCACCTTAACCTCTGCCAGGCGCTGATTTTCCGCAATGGCACGCTGGAAGTCCTTCTGCAGAGTTTCATGCTGGCGCGTGACCCACATATAGGAAAACGCCATGCCCGCAAACAAGCCCAGAAACACAATCAGCCCAAGAACCATCGAGCTTGAGCCTTCACCAGGCATTGACACCGACGTGGAAGCGCGCTTGCCGCGCGTTTTTCGGGGAACTCCAAGCAGGTTAATGCGAATCATAGATTTTCAAAGCTCCTGAGTGCCAAACCGACAGCCACCGCCAACTGTCCGGGATTCTGTTCCAGAATCTCGTTCTCCAGTGAATCGGACGGAGGAACGATCTGCTTGAACGGATTAAGAATCTCCACCGGCAGTGAGAATTCCTGCCGCAGCGCTTCTACCAGTCCGGGCACCTTTGACGATCCGCCGGCCAGGTAAACACGTTCAATGTGTTCGCCCGAAGCCGTGGCGCGGAAAAAGTCAAAAGTCTTTTGAATTTCCAGAACAATGATTTCCGTCACCTGTTGCAGAATGGGCTGTTTGGCATCCTCACTCACAGTGCCGATGCGGCGGCCTAGCTTGAGCGACTCCGCGTCATCAAAGCTCAAGTCGAGTTCCTTCTGCAAAGAATCTGTGTACTGGTTGCCGCCAACGCTCACGTCTCTAGTAAACAGCGGCGTGGTCCCCTTCACGATGTTGATATTCATGACGCTGGCGCCCAGGTTCAACAGGGCCACCGTGGAATCCGGCGAAGGGTTGTAGTTGTATTCGTAGCAGTTCTGCAGCGCGAAGGCGTCAATATCCACCACTGACGGGGTCTTGCCAGCCAATGAAAGGACGTTGGTGTAATTCAGGATTTTGTCTTTCTTCACCGCCACCAGGAGCACGTCCATCTGAGGACCGGTATCACCGGGATTCAGAATCTCGAAATCAAGATTCACGTCAGAGATATCGAATGGAATGTGCTGTGAGGCTTCGGTGGTAATACCTTCAGCCAGTTCGGATTCCGTCATGGGCTGGACCTTGATAGGCTTCACAATCACCGAGTGTCCGCTCACGGAAGTGGCCACGCTCTTGCTCTTGATGTTGTGCTGGGTAAAGATCTTGCTGATCGCGCTGGAGACGCTGCCCGAGTCAACGATCATGGAATCCACCACAATGTCACTGGCCAGCGGTTCCACGCCCAGATGCGAAACCATGATCTCGCCCTTGGAGCGTTTCAGCTCAATCGCCTTGATGCTGCTGGAACCTATGTCCAATCCGACAATCGATTTTCCTGATCCAAACATGCCGTCCGCCTTGTCCTTTGTGCCTTAGTTCCTGTTCCCGAGGTTTATCTGCCTACAGCTTTCGCGGCTCTGGGCTTCTTCTTAGCGCCGCCCATGTTCATGGTGCTCTTCTGTTCCATCCACTGGTCAAGAATGGTTTTCTTGAACTTCCAGCGGTTCCCGAGCTTGAACGCAGGTATCTTTTCCTCGGTCACGTATTTGTACAGCGTGTCAGGACTGACTCCCAGATACTGCGAAGCCTGTCTGATATTCATCACTTCACGCGAATCTGCCGCCATAAACGTAGCCTCTCCATGGTGGGTTGTTGGCCTCACCAGGGCCTGTGGGGAAATACTCTTGTCTTCTCGGGGGGAAATCTTTGGGTCGATGCGAGTTATATCCGGCTTAATACATGCGGTCAATAGGTAAGTTCCGGTTTCTACCCCTGTTTCCGGTATATCTTTAGGTCTAGTACCTGCTTTTGTCCGGTTGGAAATCAAAATCCTGAGCTGCAATGGTAGTAGTACCACAAGGCGTAGTGGTGTTGATGCAGACGATGCTGCAATCCACCTGCATTGTTACTAAGGCTGCATGACTGGCCTAATGGGTTACTCCCAAGGTAATTAAGATCAAGGCCTGAAGAAGGCCGCGGATGCACGCGTTTTACCCGGTTTTTGCGGCGTTTACAGCCGCGTGGAAGCGCAAATTACCCGAGTTTTTAACCCATGCATCCGCGATTTACGAATTACCTGCAGCGGATTCAGGCTAGATCGAAAAGAAGCACTTCTCCGCCATCTTGCGTACCGCTCAACTGGAACAGTTTTTCCTGCGCCAGGGCGGCGCCATCACCAGCTTTGAGTTCATTGCCCGCAACCTTTACCGTGCCCCGGGTCACTTGCACCCAGGCATATCGGCCTTCCGCTAACTTGTGTTCAACCGTCTTGCCGGCATCAAGCTGGACGGTGTAGAGTTCCGCGTCCTGTGACAACTGCACTGCTCCGTCGCCAGGCTTTGGCGACGCGATCAAGCGCAGCCTTCCTTGCTTCTCTTCCGTGGGAATTGCCTTCTGCTCATACATGGGCTTCAGGCCTTCTTTTTCCGGCAGAATCCATATCTGGTAAAGGTGCACGGGCTCGTCTTTTGAGTGATTGAACTCACTGTGCCGGACTCCGGTTCCGGCGCTCATCTTCTGAATTTCACCGGGACGAATCACGGAACCTGTACCCATGCTGTCCTTGTGCTCCAGTGATCCTTCCAGAACGTAGGTGATGATCTCCATGTCCCGGTGCGGGTGCGTGGGAAATCCGAAGCCAGGCTTGACCCAGTCTTCATTAATCACGCGCAGGCTGCGGAAGCCCATAAACTTTGGATCGTAGTAATCCGAGAATGAAAATGAGTGGTATGTATCCAGCCAGCCATGGTTGGCATGGCCGCGTTCTTTGCCCCGTCGAATCTGAATCATGGTTTAATCCCTCTGCCGCAAGCCTGACCGGCGGCACGGGCCGGATCTGGATCGGGCCCGCTATTTTCGAATCGACTGTTTAGATGCTTCGACATCAAAATAGTTTCAGCCGGACACCGGGGGCTGTCTTTTCCGGGGTTTGACCAGTGCCATTGATTCGAAGGAGCTGATTCAGCTCGGGCCGGGTTACTTGTCGAACTTGAATTCCTGGTGTTTCAGCAGAGGCAGAAGGCTGTTGTAGTCGTCCGTCCAGAGGCGCAGACGCGCAATGGGTTGAATCGGCGCACCTGCCGCGGCTATCTCTTTTCGCTCGAGGAAGTCTCTGTCTGCCGTTACCAGCACCCAGTCTGAGCTGTAAGCGCCCACGTCTTCATCATCTTCGTTGGTCACGAATAACGAACCCATACCGGCGTGTTCTGCTTCTTCCTGGACTACGGGCGGCAACTTCAGAAACAGGTTGGATACATGGACGGCCAGAATGCCACCGGGATTCAGGTGTCGCCGATAAAGCTGGATGGCCTCGGCTGTGAGCAGGTGGACGGGAATGGCGTCGCCTGAGAAGGCGTCTAACACCAGAACATCATAGTGTTGGGGCGGTTCGGCGGCGAGCGATAAGCGTGCGTCGCCAAGAACAACATCTATCTGCGCCTGCGATTCACGGATGTAGCTGAAGACATTCCGCGCAATCGGCTCCACTTGAGGGTTGATGTCGTAAAAACGGATCAAGTCGCCCTTTTGGCCGTACGCTGCGATTGTTCCCGATCCCAAACCGATCACGCCAATACGACGCGGCCTGCCAATGCAGCATTTGTCCAGCGCCAAACCAACGCCGGAAGCATGAGAGTAATAGGTGGTGGGTGTTTTGCGAAGCTCGTCACTGAAGATCTGCGTACCGTGCTGAATGGTGCCATGCATCAGCATCCGTGTGATCGTTGGATCAGGCGGTTCGGTGGTCTGGGTGACTCGCAGTGTGCCATAGAAATTCCGCACCTGTACGATGGCACCTTCTCGATCATGGCGGACCTGTACCACGATCAGCGCGATCGCGCCCACTGTGGCGGCAGCCCAGAACAGACGCGGCAATACGCCAGACGCCCACGTGACGACCATAACCATGGTTGCCGTGAAAACGAGACCGCAGGCAAGCTCATAATTGCCATCCAATACCAGCGGAGCAACAATTCCAACAAGAATTGATCCCAGGGCACCGCCGGCGGCAATCAAAAGGTAAAAGGATGTTGCATGTTGTGGCGCGGGACGAAGGCGATATAGCTCGCCGTGGCATACCACGCAGGCAATCAATAATGTCACACAATAAAAAATGATGGTGACAGTCAGCGGCATGGTGAAACGCGTATCGTAAAGCAGATATCCCAGCGATCCCAGTGAAACAGCCAGCAAACCCAGCATGACATAGCGAGGATAGGAACGGGGTCCGTTGAAGGCCCAGACAAAGCTGAGCAGGTATGCAATCAGCGGAATAATCCAAAGAAGCGGAATGGCAGCAACGTTCTGGCTCAGATGATTGGTGAATGAACACAAGAGCACTGATCCACAGGCTGCCAGCAGCAGCCACAAAATGCGATCGCGGCTGTGTGGTGCTTCTCCGTGCGGGCACGGTGTGTTGCCACCGGAGACAGTGGGAAGTTCCACCGGACGCGACAACAATGCGCGCGCCCGGCTGGCGCGCATGGAAGCAATGCCGACACAGGCAATCACGAGCAGCAGAAATCCTCCAAGCCATACGGAGCTTTGCACCCGCAGGCTGAACTTGGGCTCCACCAGCCAGGGATAGACAATCAGCGCCAGCAACGAACCAAAATTCGAAAGCGCGAACAGACGATATGGCGGGACGATAGGCTCGGGCGTTCCGGCGTTGCTCGATTGATGGGTGGTGACAAAACTCCGCGCGAACCAGGACTGTAGAAGAGGATTCGTCGCAGACAAAACCAGAAAAGGCAGACCGATGAGTGCACTCAACAATAGGAAGACGCTGACAACAGGATGTGACGTGGATGCATGCAGGTCAGAACGCAGGCTAAACCCACTCTGGACCAATGCAGTCACCAGAAGTCCTGAATAGACAAGCGCCTGAGCGCGTGGGCGTAACCGGGTAGCCATCCAGTGCGCCAGCAGATAGCCGCAGAGCAAAGCGGTTTGAAAGAAGACCAGGCAGGTTGTCCACACCGCGGCAGAACCGCCCAGCAGGGGAAGAAGTTTTTTGCCTGCGATTGGTTCAATGAGAAACAGCAGAAAGCTTCCCAGAAAAATGGCTACGGCATAGAGAAATGTGAGCAGGGGCATGAGCGCAACCAAGATAGCATGACCCAAGTCATGCCAGAATTACGTTTGTTCTTCACCGGTGCCCAGTTTACGACAGAGCTTCCCGAGTTGCTCCTGCTCGGTGGGCGATAGACGGTTCATCACTTCGACGATGCGTTGCGAATGCTCAGGGAAGATGCGGTCAATGAGCTTGCGTCCGGCGGGCGTGATGCTGGCCAGGACAAAGCGTTTGTCACGGCCCTGCTGCTGTCGTTTGGCCAATTTACGCTTTTCCAGGTTGTCGATCACCAGCGTCAGATTGCCGCTGCTGGTGAGAATCCGCCGCGCCAGATCGCCCAGGCAAAGCGGGCCAACATGAAAGAGGGCTTCAAGGACCGCAAACTGGCTGGGTGTGAGGCCTGCGTCATCGAGTCCTTCTCGCGAAAACGTCAGGACCGTGTTGGCTGCGCGCGCCAACTTCACGTAACTGCCCAGGGCCCGCTCTTCTTTAGGAGTACCTTTAAAATTTTTACTCATGTCCGGGTAAGGAACACGAACTTTATCGCAAAGATGCGGCTGAAAGCAAAGCTATAAAACGAACCGGGCTGATTTCTCGCAGCCCGGTTCGTGGTTCGAATTCCAGACCTTTTTCGGGTCCTACTGAATGTCAAACTGCTCAGGATGCAGCAGCGGATCTGACTTGACCAGAATCGTACGCTTAGTCAGGTCTTCCATTTCCTGAATCCACTTGCCACCGCCGCCCTTCAGTGACTTGGCCACTTCAGGGTTGACGCGCAGCATAACGTCGCGCTCAAAATGGCGAGCCATTTTACGCATCTCGACGTAAATCTCATTGCAGACCGTAGTCACAGACTTGATCATGCCGGTTGCCTGGCACGTGGGGCAAGGTTGACCCAGTGTGCGTTCCAGAGACTGCTTTACGCGCTTGCGGGTGATCGCAACCAGCCCGAAGTCATTAAACTGCAGGACCTTGGATGGTGCGCGATCAGACTTGAGCGCTTCTTCCAACGCCTGCATGACCTTCTGGCGGTTCTTGCGTTCATCCATGTCAATGAAGTCGATTACAATGATGCCGCCAAGATCGCGCAGCCGGATCTGGCGCACGATCTCGCGGATTGCATCCAGATTCGTCTTCACGATAGTGTCTTCAAGACGGGCGGTCTTGCCGACGTACTTGCCCGTATTGATGTCGATGGCGACCAGAGCTTCCGTCTGGTTGATGACAATGTAGCCGCCGCTCTTCAGCCAGACCTTCGACTTGAGCGCCTTATTGACTTCGTCCGTGATGTTGAACTGCTCGAACAGTGGAGTCTCTTTGCTGTAAAGCTTCACGCGCCGGACCAGCGACGGCTGGAAGCGGCTGACGAAGCGCAGGATGCGTTCGTATTCCTGTTCGGTATCGGCCCAGATAGACGAAAAGCTGGTGGTGACCTGATCACGCAGGATACGCTCCACCAGATTGAGATCGTGGTAGATCAACGCCGGGGCCTTGGAGGATTCCGCCCGGCCCTTGATTTCCGTCCACAGATTAATGAGGAAACGGATATCAGCGCGAAGATCATCTTCATTGGCTCCCGCGGCTGCGGTTCGCACAATGAACCCGCCGGTTGACTCGCCACGTTCGCTGGTGACAATCCGCTTCAGGCGGTGACGTTCTTCTTCAGAAGCAATCTTTCTTGAGACGCCCGTGTGGTGCACGGTCGGCATGAACACCAGATAGCGGCCCGGCAACGCAATGTGGCTGGTAATGCGAGCGCCCTTCTTGGCAATGGGTTCTTTCGCAATCTGGACCAGAATTTCCTGGCCTTCCTTTAGCAGATCACTGATGGCAGGCAGTTGGCGCTGAGGAACATGTGGACGCCTTCCGCGAATGCGACGCCCCGGGCGACGTTGACCGCCTCCCCGACGATCATTCGGCCGGCGATCAGAACGCTGGTGCTGGGCGCCAGCAGTGCCGGTTCCCGTTCTATGCTCCGCACGCGCGCCGTCGGCGTCTTCTTCTGCGCTTTCGCCGCCTTCGAATTCTTCACCCTCGGCATCCCCGGCATCCCCTAGCATGCGGCTGGCGGGATGTCCGTCTTCTTCATCGAAGTCGTCGGCTTCGTCACTGTCGTCGCCGTTTTCGTCCAGGCCTTCGGCTTCATAGTGTCCAGTGGCCTGGTTGATCTGAGCATCACGAACGGCTTCCGTGAGCTCGCGGCCCATCGGCACCAGATTTTCCTCTTCCAGTTCTTCAAACTCGCCGAGATCAAGATCGTCTTCGTAGGCGGGAAGGTCGCCTTCTTCTTCTTCGATGACTTCCTCTTCGACCACGCCGCGACCACTGGCTTTCCATGGTTGGTCCGCCGGGGTGTCTTTTTCAGCGGGCGGAACCGATAACGATGCACTGGCAGTTGCTGAATCGATTCCTGGCGCAGCTTCAGATGTGGTCGCAGGCGATGCATTCGCCACATCAGACATAGGTTTAGTCCTGGCATTTTCAGCTTTGTCATGCGTAAAAGCCTGCACTTCGTCGGCATGCTGCTGTTTCTGCACTTGCGGCGCGTGCTCTACTTCCACCTCATCGAATTCTTCGGTCTCGGCATCTTCACCGGTGAAAACAGGAGTGACCTTCATGGGCGCGAATCGTTCTGCTTCGTGCTTTGCCTGACGGTCCCCTTCCGGATGGCTGGTTTCCTCGCCATTATCATGCACGTGTGGATCAGCATCAGGAACCGGCACCGGCGCAACGGCCACGCTTTCCTGGTGACGAGAGCTGGCTTCCGCCTGATGAGGCATTGGGCCCGTGGAGGCTACATCCTGAAGGAACCCGCGCTCATGTTCATGACTTGGCGCAGCCGGTTCGGCTGCTGAAGACCGTGCCGAAAATGACGAAACGCGCGGATCATCCCCCTTGTACTTGGCAAGAGATTCGCCCGGCAGTGTCATGGAGTCCGGGGTGAACTGCGAAGGATCAATGGAGAACTCTGTGGAGGGCCGCGAAGTTCGTACCGGCGCGTTGGGTCGGGACTCAGGTGCCGCCGCTTGTGCTGATGGCGGCTGGTATTTGGAGATTGATTCACCGGGCAGGACGATCGGTTCCAGATCGGCTTCCGGTTCATTGCGATTCCCGTAACGGCTGTCGCGGCGCGGCTCACGATCATGACGGTCTTGGCGCTCGTGGCGCGTATCCTGCCGCTGGTCATAACGCGATTCAGTACGCGCTTCCTGAACAGGCTCCGGACGAGGTTCCGGCCGATTTTCCGGCGTACTTTCCCCGCGGTTTTCCTGTTGTGGTGCGGCGGATGGGCGCTGTTCTTCGCGATCATAGCGACCGCCCCGGCCGCGGCGGCGTCTGCGTCCGCGCCATTTGCGCGCGCCTTCGCGATTCTGGCCTCCTTCCCCAGCGGGCTCGTCCTGGGCTTCGGCGGACGGCTCTTCGTCGGATTCTTCTTCACTCAATGGCGCGGCCGCAGGAAAAGCTTCCTGCGCATCAATGGGACCACGATTTTCGTCTGTGCCTGTGTGAGGGTCAGTGATGACGGGACGGCTGCGGGAAACAACCTGTTCCAATCCATCAGTGTCGTCTTCTTCTTCCAGCAGGAAGTCAGAGACATAGAGGAAGGCGTCGCGTTCCAGGCCAATGTTTACAAAGGCGGATTGCATGCCCGGCAGCACGCGTGTGACACGACCTTTATAGATGGAGCCGGCAAGCGTGTATTCATTCTCACGCTCGTAATAAATTTCTGTTAGCTGGTCTTCTTCCACCACCGCGACTTTTGTTTCATGCGGTGTAGAAGAGACAAATAGTTCTTTCGACATCGATTTCTCTCCGGTATTACCCGGCCCGGGAGAAGCGTTCTAAGTGGAGACTGTTTTCAGAGACACCAAGACACACGCGTTGCTTTGGCTACGCCTGGTCTACGGTGTGAGTGCGCGGATTCAATCTTGTTTTTAAGCAGCGATGCGTGAATGCCCCCAGAGGCTGAACCCCTGGTGTGGGCTCTTGCAGACTGCGTATGACTTGTTTGAAAAATCTTGGCACCTTTACATTTCCCGGGGTAGTGGCCACACTGCGTAAATCGCGGGGCCGTTCCCTGCCCGGGTCATGCTCTCTGACTCTACTCTCCGGCTCGCTTCAAGGGCCGGTGCCTTCGTTCCACGTGAAGGCTGACGTTTGAATCTTATTGTTAAAGCGCCCCAGGGCGCAGTTTCTGGAAACCGTTACAGGTCAGTTCACAAACCGGCGCATCCGAATATTCATGACGATCCCCAGCGCCAGAAACATGAACAAAAGTGATGAACCGCCATAGCTCATCAAGGGCAACGGAATTCCGGTGACGGGCATATACCCAACCACCATTCCCGCGTTTACCAGGATGTGAAACAGGAGTACTGCCACCACACCCATCACCACGAACCCTCCGGCGCGATCAGGCGCCGTCTGGGCGTTGTGGATCAAACGCATCAACAGTATAAAGTATAGCAGCAGTAACGCAACTGCTCCCACAAAGCCGTGCTCCTCTGACCACGCGGCAAAGATGAAATCAGTGTGCGGTTCGGGCAGAAAAGCGCCCTGGGTCTGCGATCCACCGCGGATTCCGCGTCCCCATATGCCTCCATGCCCCACGGCAATCTTGGATTGCTCAAGTTGATACCCTGACTTTTGCGCGTCAGCCTCAGGATGCATGAAGTTGGTCAGCCGAGCTTTTTGGTAGGGTTTCAAGCCGTAGTGCCAGACACCGGGCGCCAACACTCCGGCAACGAGAATGATTACCGCGGCGTGCCGAAATTGTATTCCACCAAGAAACAATCCCATGATGGCGATGGGCACATACGTGAGCGCGGTCCCCAGATCAGGCTGCCTCAGGACCAGCAGCATGGGAACGGCAGCAATCAATCCACCTTTGACCACGTCACTCAGGGATGCATTATGGTCATTCTCTTCACTGAAGTACTTGGCCATGGAGAGAATTAATACCAGCTTGACCCATTCCGAAGGCTGAAAGTGCTGGCCTCCGGGAAGCTGAATCCATCGTTTCGCGCCCAGATATTTCTTACCCAAAAGCGCTACCGCAACGAGCGAGAGAAAAGACGCGATGTAAAGCCAGTGAGAATTTTCCAGCAGTAACTGGTAGTTCACGAAACTCATCATGAACATCAGCACCAGGCCACCCAGTATCCAGTAAACCTGCTTAATGTAGAGCGGCGTGCCCGTGGTGGTTGCGAATTTTGTGCCGTAGGTGCTGCTGTAAATCTCCAGCACACCCAGAGAGCAAATCAGCAGCACAAAGGCCAGCAGGAGCCAGTCAAAGTCACCGAACTTGACGATCCGCCGCATTAGTTCCCAGCCGCCGTTCCAACCGCAAGCACCACAGCAGCTTTCTTGACCACAGCCGGGCTGCCTGGGGCCATCTTCACCAGCAGCGTGCCGGCATGAAGATGTTCGTCACTGGATTCGGCAATCGCAGGCTGACTGGGATCGCTTTGGCCGCCGGCAGGAACCGTGGTCCCCCAAACGCCGCCGATCGGCACGGCTCCCGGATCGGCCTTATCACTGAACAGCGCAGGATTGTTGCGCAGACGCCGTTGCTTGTCCACGTAGGCCTTGATCACCTGAGAGGCCACGCGCGCAGCCAGGTATCCGTGCTCGCCTTGTTCCAGCAGCGTGCAGACAACGATCTCAGGATTGCGGCGTGGCGCCACGCCGGCAAACCATCCATTGTCCTTCATGGACTTGCTACCGGCGCCGGACTTGGCTTTGAAGGCGTTGGAGACGATCTGTGCGCTGCCGGTTTTTCCGGCAAAGTCGATGCCCTGCAAGTGAGCGCTATTGGCCGTACCGATGGGATTGACCACGCCTGCCATGGCATCGGTAATCGTCACCCAGCTCTGTTGATCGATGGGCAGGTGCACCGAGTCAGGCAGATCAGACGCGGAGATCTTGCGATACTCTTCGGGAAGATCATTGGGATTGACAACATGCGGACGATAGAGAGTTCCGCCGTTGGCAATGCCACCAATAGCCCGAGCCAGTTGGATGGGCGTTGTGGCCACTGCGCCCTGCCCAATGCCGACTGAGATCACTTCAGAAACGATCCACTTCTGGCGGAAGGTCTTCATCTTCCATTCTTCTGAAGGCATGGTGCCGGTGACCTCATTCGGCAGGTCAATGCCGGTACGCTTACCCAGTCCGAATGCGGTGGCCCATTTGGCAATACGTTCTATCCCCAGGCGCTCCGCCAAGGTGTAAAAGAACACATCGCAGGATTGGTAAATGGCCTTGGAGAGATCCACTCCTCCGTGCGCACGACGCGGATCGGACGCCACCCAGCACTTGAAATAGCGGCCGTAGAATGTGCCTCCGCCGGGACAATTCACATGCAGGTTCTGTGCGATCCCTTCCTGCGTTCCTGCCACGGCCATGATGATCTTGAAAACCGATCCGGGCGCAAGCTGTGCCTGAATCGCCTTGTTGAGCAGCGGGTGATTCGGATCCGTGGTCAGCTTATTCCATTCATCGCGTGATATGCGGACGGCGAAATCATTGGGGTTGAACGTGGGGCGGCTGACCATGGCAAGGATCTCGCCATTGCGTGGGTCCATGGCGACGACGGCGCCGTTCTTCCCTTCCAGCGCCTGCTCGGCTGCTTTCTGAACATCAATGTCAATGGTCAGCTTGAGTTTGTGGCCAGGGATAGCGGGAATGTTGGCGTCTTTGGGGCGACCAACTTCCTTGCCTTTGCTGTCCACCAGCACACGACGCGATCCGTCTTTACCCATGAGTACGTCGTTGTAAAAAAGTTCAACTCCGGACTGGCCCACGATGTCACCGCGTTGATAGAGTTCAAAACGCGGAGAGTTCAGCATGTCTTCACTGACTTCGCCGACGTAGCCAATCAGGTGTGCCATGAATCCGTTCTCCGGATAAAGGCGGCGATGGACCATGAGGGTTTCAAGCTCGGGAAATTCGTCACGATGAGCTTCAATAAATGCGCGCTCGTCAGGCGTGATGTCGTCTTTGATGATGATGGGCTCAAACGCCGGCTTGCGCGCGAGCTGATAACGGCGAACCTTGTCGCGAATCTCGTCCGGCGGAATGTGGAGGCCATCGCCAATCTTCACCGCGTCTGCGTTCAGGTCACGTAGCTGGTCGCGCAGGAGCAAGGCGGAGAATGAGGGATAGTTATCGACGATAATCTGTCCATCACGGTCCAGCAATTTGCCGCGGGGAGCGAGAATGGGAACGCGGCGAATACGGTTTTGTTCCGCGCGCGAAAGATACTCGTCACTCTTGCGTACCTGCAAGGTCCAGAGACCGTACGAAAGCACAAGAAAAACGACAAGAATGATGTACTGCACGACCGTGAGTTTAAGCGGCGGGATTTTTTCTTCGCGACCGGACATACCTGTTTGGATCTGTCGCTTTCCAACAGAACTCTTGTTTGAATTTGGCTGAAAGGGGCCCTGCAATTAGAGTACAGCATTTCCCAGAAGAGCAGAGTAGGTCTAAGACCCGATCATGGTTACTGAAGGGCTTAGTTCCCTCACCGCAGTTCCGCCCCGCCGGACGCGACAGGTGCATGCCACGCACCCCGCTAGGGACGTTGCTTCAGACGGTCAAATAAGGCAAAAAGGACCACTGCCAGAAGCCCGTTGGCCAGCGCCGCAACCAGGGTATGCGCCCAGAGAAAAGGCTCATTCACACCCACCAAAGCCAGAGCAATCACCACATAGACGGTGCGGTGGACCAGGTAAAAGACAAATGTCATCAGGAAGCGGGACCCGGGATTGTCCACGTCAAGCTTTACTCCCAGGGATGATGCCAGATAGCCGATGATGGTCTTGGCAATGCCGTTCAAGCCAATGGGAACGCCGGCGATGGCGTCCTGTACGGTACCGATCAATGCGCCGGTAAAGATGCCCGGTATGGGACGACGCCGCGCCACGGAAAAGAAGATGGTCACCAGCAGCGGAAGATCGAAGACCTTGATAAATGAAAGCTGACGGCTGATGGAAACCTGGATGAAGATGGCAGCCAGTGGAACAAAAATGGATGCTGCCCAGCCAAACCGGTGGACCTCAATTTCCTCACGGGATGTAAGCGAAACGGACGCGTAGCTCATCGGGGCGGCTTCTCCGCTTCGGGTGCCGCGGTCTGTGTATCCGGCGGCTTACTTTCTGGCTGATCTGTAGCTGCGGGTGTCGGCGTGGGTTGCGGCTTTGCCTTCTTCACCGGAGGCTTGGGTTTGGGCGTTGGACTGGGCGACACCGCGGGCGATCCATCAGGGTTCGTTGCCGATCCCGTCGGTTTTACAGCCGTCGCTTTCGCCCTAGTTGAAGTCGTGCCCGGAGCGTTTTGCGATGGGCTTGCCGCCACGGCTGGCGAATTGTTGCTCGCCGGTGAAGGTGGCTTGCCGGCGCCGGCTACCGGCGTAACCGATGGTTTGGCACTCAACGGAACAGCCGTCCCCGGCGTTGCTGCGGGTTTCGCGGCGCCCGCTTTTGCTGCGGCATCCTTCGAAGCAGCGTCGGTCTTCGTCACACTCGGAAGACGTTGCGCAAGGATATCCGCCGCGCGGACCTGATTTGTTGCTCCGGCAAGACTCGGCAGATCTTGCGCCGCTTTTGTTACAACCAGCACCTCTTCCAACCGGGCAAGGTCGGCTGCGGGCTTCACCTTAATGGCAAGAAAAGGATCGTTATCGTGGTCTGGAGCCACACTGGAAACAGTGCCCACAGGAACACCCTTGGGATAAATACGGTCGCCGCCGCTGGAAACGACTTGCTCGCCCACCTGGATGTTCTCATCCGACATCACGTCTGAAACGCGCAGTTCACCCAGAGGTGAGCCGCGAAGAATGCCTTGCAAGCGCGAGCCTTGAAGAATTACGCCGGCGCCGCTTTCGCGGTCGCTGATAAGGAGAACGTGTGAACTGGAGGTGAAAACGTCCTTGACCTTTCCCACAATACCGTCTGGCGTGATTACAGCCATGTCTATTTTCACGCCGTCACTGTATCCCTTATCTATGGTGATCATGCGCGATTGCTCAATGCCACTGGTGCCAATCACCTGCGCTGCCATGATCTGGCCCACGTAATTCTGCTTGAAGCCGAGCAGCGTCTGAAGGCGCTGGGCCTGTTCGGCATCCTGCTTGTAGCGGACCTGCTCCAGCTTTAGACGGGCCACCTCTTCCTTGAGGTCACGGTTCTCCTTGCGCGCGTTGTGGAGATCAATGTAGTTGCTCCAGTTACGGCGAAAAAAATGTCCGGTAGAAACTACAGCTCGTTCAAACGGGGTTACGGCCGTAACTGTCCAGACGCGAATCAGGCGCGTGCCCCCGGAATTGGCGGAGTTGCGCGACCCTTCGCGCTTTACCTGCGTCGCCAGTGCGACCACCTGAACAAACAGGATGGCCATCAGGACGAGCGGGTTTTTGTAGCGGATAAAGAAATTTTCCATGCGGCTTTTATTCGAGCTGCTCTAACGAGGAGGGCCGGTGCCTGTGCTTTCGCGGTTGCAAGCGCTGGCGTGGGCGGACCTACCAAATCCGCCCCGCCTGCGCTAGTCGATTGAAATCTTCCGCAACAGCTTGAAGTCGCTGAGCATTTTCCCGGTGCCCAGTACCACGCTGGCCAGCGGATCGTCAGCGATGGAAACCGGCAGGCCGGTTTCTTCGCGAATGCGTTTATCAAGGTTCTTCAACAGAGCGCCGCCGCCGGTAAGAACAATGCCGCGGTCGCTGATGTCAGCGCTGAGTTCGGGAGGCGTACGTTCCAGGGCCACACGAATCGCGTTCATGATGGTGCTGATGCACTCGGAAAGAGCTTCACGAATTTCGCTGTCATCAATGGTGATGGTTTTGGGAACGCCTTCAATCAGGTTGCGCCCCTTGATTTCCATGGTGAGCGGCTTGTCCAGCGGGTAGGCCGAGCCGATCTCAATCTTGATGGTTTCCGCGGTGCGTTCGCCGATGAGCAAATTGTATTTGCGCTTGAGGTAATTCATGATGGATTCATCCATCTGATTACCGGCCATGCGAACCGACCGCGAGTACACGATGCCGCTCAGCGAAATGACGGCGATGTCCGTAGTACCGCCGCCGATATCCACCACCATGTTGCCGCTGGGCTCAGTGATGGGAAGGCCCGCACCAATCGCCGCGACCATGGCCTGCTCTACGAGATGCACTTCGCTGGCTTTGGCGCGATAAGCGGAGTCCATGACGGCCCGCTTTTCCACCTGCGTGATTTCCGAAGGCACGCCGATCACGATGCGCGGATGCACCAGCATCTTGCGGTTATGCGCCTTCTGGATGAAATAGTTCAACATCTTTTCCGTGACTTTGAAGTCGGCTATGACTCCGTCCTTCATCGGCTTGATGGCGACAATGTTGCCCGGAGTGCGTCCCAGCATCTCCTTGGCTTCCTTGCCCACGGCTTCCACTTCACCGGTGTTCTTGTTGATGGCCACGATAGAGGGCTCGTTCACCACGATGCCTTTGCCCTTCGCATATACCAATGTGTTGGCCGTTCCCAGGTCAATAGCAAGATCGCTGGAGAACATGCTGAACAGCGAGCGCAAATTATGAATGCGCGAATTTTCCGATTTAAAACCGTTAGACGACATACCCGCTTCTTTCTTCTTAACTTTTACGAATATTCTTTTTCGCCACCGAGGTGGGCCTGGGGACGATGGCGCAATCGTCTCTCCCAGAAAAAGACCGACCGTGCTTACCTCAAGGACCTGTGTGGGAACATACTACTTTCAAGCAAAACTGTAATCGTGGCAATAAGGATTTTACTGGATATTCACCGTCTTCGGGACGATGTTGTACCCGCCTTTAGTGTTCTGTGCCGTAATAGTAATCAAGTTTTCGCCCGGCGGCAGAGGGTTGGTGAAGTGACTGAATTTGCCCTCGGGACCCACCAACGCTTCCTGACCGTTGACCATCACGCGCGCACCAGGTTCCGTGTGGCCGCGTATTTCAAAAACATGACCGTGCTGCATGAGACTATCGACCTCTAGCACGATGGTGGCGCCGGTATCGCCCTTCTGCACCACGCGCACAAAATTGGTGGGGCTGGAGACGGATTCCCTGCCGTTTTCACCCACGGATTGCACTGCCCAGTAGTAGTCGCCCGGCTCCAGGTTCTTCACATATTCGGTATGCGGCCAGTTGCGCTCATCCACCAGCGGGTTCTTGAGAAACTGATTGCGCGAGATTTTGATGTGGTACCCGTGAACACTCGCTTCGGCGGCCCAGGCAAAAGTTACGCCTTTGCCCTTAGGATCGAGCCTCCACGTATCTTTATCGCGCGGATCCACCAGTTGGGGTGGCGCAATTTCCCTGGTCTTGGCCATCAGATGGGAATCGGGCGTGAAACTGACTTTTTCGTTGTCGGTGATGTGTTCGCTCTGGTTTCCGCGTGTGACGTCTGCACTGCCCCGTCTGACCAGCACAGCGTCTTGATCAGTGGTGGGATCCTGGGAAGCCTGTGCAGAAGTGTCAGGGGAAATGCTTGCCACGGCATCACCCACGGTGACCGAATTTGTAGATCCGCGACTCATGCCGGTGGGCGTAACCAATTCAACTTTGCCGGTGGTCAACTTCACCGCAACGCGGGTGTCTGAAGCTGCGGTGACTGTGTTCTCCTGGATCACAATCAGCGAATCCGGTTTGATGGTGTAACTGGTACCGTCAGTAAATACGACTTTCGCAATGCCCTCGCCGGTGGTTTGGATTGCGTCATTGTGGTCCAGAGTTACGTTGTAATCGGCATTGACCCAGGTGTTGCTGCTGGCTTTCCTTACGCGCACGGCGCCATCAATGTTGGTGAAGTGTGCTTGCTGCGGACCAGGATCAATGGTTGTGGCCGCAACGCCCGACCCGACTCCCATTTTTGCGAGGAGCTTTTCCAGACCGGATTCCCCGATGGAGATGGCGTGATTGGTGGTCTCAGGAAATGCGAAGTACATTACGGCAAGAGCAACTCCGAATACGCCCAGGATGCCCATCAGCACGCTGCGATAGGTAATGGTTACGTAGGAAATCTGAAAGGCGGATTTTCTATTTTGCGCCACGTAGTGCCGACTGACGGGGAAGTTGTACTGTTGATGGCTACAGAGTACCACAACATTGCAGGTTCGCAGGGGCCCTGGCGGTATGCCCTAAGGTGTTCCCGCCAATCGGCCGTGAGTACACCAACCCTTGTCAATTCAGCAAAATAAAGCAAATACCCACTGGACAGGAATAACGGGGTTGGTTCCCCTGGAGAAGCGAAGGGCCAGTGTCCCGATGACGGCCACGGTACGATCAGAAAACAAGCCGCGCTCGCCGGCTTCGAACCGGCGCTCTCGGTTGAGCGATTCGAAACAGTGAACGCGGCCAGATATGCGTCTGTTGTTGGCTAGATTGAGCTCATATTGGACAGGAACTCTGCGTTTGAACGGGTCTTGCCCAGTTTGTCAATCAGCAGTTCCATGGCTTCGACCGGTGAGAGCGGGTTCAGTACCTTGCGCAGCACCCAGATGCGAGCCAGATCTTCTTTCGGAATGAGCAGTTCTTCTTTTCGCGTGCCGGAACGCTGAATGTCAATGGCCGGGAACACGCGTTTATCAACCAGCTTGCGGTCGAGAATGATTTCCATGTTGCCGGTGCCTTTGAATTCTTCAAAGATCACATCATCCATGCGCGAACCGGTTTCAACCAGGGCGGTAGCAATGATGGTCAAAGAGCCGCCTTCTTCAATGTTGCGGGCCGCACCAAAGAAACGCTTGGGCCGCTGGAGCGCGTTGGAATCCACGCCGCCGGAGAGCACTTTGCCGGAGGGCGGAACAATGGTGTTGTAAGCTCGCGCCAGTCGGGTAATCGAGTCAAGCAGGATGACCACGTCGCGCTTGTGTTCCACCAGGCGCTTGGCCTTTTCGATCACCATCTCAGCCACCTGTACGTGGCGGGCGGCGGGTTCGTCAAAGGTGGAGGAGATGACCTCGCCTTTTACCGAGCGCTGCATGTCCGTGACTTCTTCCGGACGCTCATCAATCAGCAGAACGATCAGTACGACTTCCGGATGATTGGTGGTGATGGAGTTGGCCACGTTCTGCAACAACATGGTTTTGCCGGTACGGGGTGGAGCGACGATCAATCCACGCTGGCCTTTGCCCACCGGAGTGAGCAGGTCCATAACGCGGGCGCTCACGTTCTCACGCACCGTCTCAAGCTTCAGGCGCTCCTGAGGGTAGAGTGGCGTGAGGTTGTCAAACAGAATCTTGTTGCGTGCCTCTTCGGGCGACTCAAAATTGACTGCCTCAATCTTGACCAGAGCAAAATATTTCTCGCCTTCATGAGGCGGACGTACCTGGCCGCTGATGGTGTCACCGGTTTTAAGATCGAATTTGCGGATCTGAGAGGGCGAAACGTAGATGTCGTCGGGGCCGGGAAGATAGTTGTAGTCGGGGGAGCGGAGGAAGCCATAGCCGTCGGGCAGAATTTCCAGCACGCCTTCGGCAAAAATGTGGCCTTCTTTTTCACTCTGAGCCTGCAGGATTTTAAAGATGAGGTCCTGCTTGCGCAGACCGCTGGCGCCAGGCAGGTCAAGTGTGCGCGCGATCTTGGTAAGCTCGGTGATATTTTTTTCTTTGAGTTCCGCAATTGTCATTTGTCACCTACGGGATTTTCTTGAAAAGATTTCAGGAAGGATTTTGTGAACGCTGGGTTTCAGCAGGCGAGATATACAACCTCAGGTTAAACCTGAGGACCCGCCAGACGGCCAGGTCCGGCGGGATTTCAGGAAAGAGTATTATGCAGCGCGCCGCTGCGGTTCCGCAACTTTTCCGTTGGACACGGTAATTACGGTATCAGTCTCGTCGGCATCGCCCACGCGCAAAAAAACGTCATTCATAGTCTCTTGAATTCGGGTATTCGGCTTGTGGAATTTCCGCGTCGCCTTGGAGACCAGTTGACACAAAAGATAGCGATTTTGCACGGTCGTGAGCGCGTCATGGATGAGGTTTGAACGCATCATTTTCTCCTTCTCAGTTCGATAATGACTTATAAAATCAATAACTTATGAATACAAATCTGCATGCGGAGCACATCTTGCAATATTGCGGATGGCCCGAGTAGCAGGCACAACACCATATGTAGATGGGGGTTACCAGAGACCCGTATGCGATATATAGACGCAAATTGCAGGCCTTACGTTGCAAAAAAACTTAAACATTTATTGAAGCGGCTGGTCCCGAAATTACGATCAAGGTTCGCGGCGACGCTTACTGGATGTTCTACGGTAAAGGTAAATGTCTATGCCGTCAAGATTTTTTTCATCGTCTTGGGAGCTGTAAGTCCTTTAATATCTTCATGTACCATGGTTATAGCAATCTTTAGTGAGCAGCCCCTTCAACTTTAATTTAAGAGGCATTATGACTGATCCACGTTATCCCATTGGTCCGTTCTCGCCGGATCCCGCGCCCACGCCGGAGAGCAGGAACCACCACCTGGAACAGATCGCCGCGCTTTGTTCCGGACAGCCACATGAATGCCTACGTCCGTTTCAAACTGGCATTGACCGAGAATATTCCCACGATAAAGCCCTATGAAGAGGCGGCATGGGCACGGCTGAAGGATAGCGAAGTCACATCCATTGAAGTCTCACTTGCGCTGCTGGAGGCGCTCCACATTCGCTGGGTGAACCTGCTCAGGAGCATGCGTCCGGATGACTTCCAACGCAAGCTGAATCATCCTGAATCAGGAATCCAGAACCTCGACCGCATGCTGGCGCTCTACAGCTGGCACGGAAATCATCATCTGGCTCACATCACCGGGTTGAAGGAGAGGATGAAGTGGTGAGCGCTTACCGCGGATCAACGGGTATGAACGCGGATTGTTCTAAACGAGCTGGCTTGATCCCGCGCTCGAAGGTCTCGACCAGAGTGAAAAATGATCGCAATGACAGGGTGAAAACGATTGCTCGCTTAGTTTTTCTTGCGCGGCCGGCGCACGAGTTCCCCGCCGCAATTCGGACAAATTCTATTCATGGCAGTTGCGCACGCTATACAGAAGGTACATTCGAAGGTGCAGATAAAGGCCTCACCCATTGGCGCGAGTGTCTGATGACACCTTTCGCATTCCGGTTTCATCTGGAGTGCCATTGACTGTGTCTAGCGGGTTCTGGGATCAGAAGAGCTTCCCAGAAACCAGCGCTGCCATCGTTGGGGAAGAAATCCGAGCCGCGCAGCTGACGTTCCCAGCCCAAGCAGACGAATGGATAGTCCGACAACGACCACAAGCATGGCGATCATTGCGTTTGTTGTTGTCATAAGTTGATTCTACGCCTGCCCCGATCCAGCCTGCTAAAACATAGCGGGCTAACAACAAATAGCGCTAGCGAATGCGAATGTTCACCAGATATTGGCTGGTGAAATCCGTCATCTCACCCACTTTTTTCCCGGGTGCAGGCAGCAGACGCGCGGAAAGGGGCTTGTGCCACTTCACGGAAAGACTGGCCACGTCCGCAATGATGTTTTCCAGTTCCTGAGACGATACGTCGCCTGGCAATGGAATGGCGTCCAGGCCGGCGCTGCATACGGCAGAGTAGGAAAGCAACGCGTCACGATTGATTCTTCCTGCCTCCCATCGCCGTGCCAGCACTGAGTCCTCCAGCACAGGAAGCATCAGTCCGCTATACCCGGTTTGCAACACCGGAATACGTTTCAACGCGGAAGTAATGGTGTAAGTAACGCTCAAGGTCCCGGGTGAACCAATGGGTCCCACCAGGAGCGCCTCAATGGCGGCTCCAATGGAAACGTCTTTCAACGGAACCGGCGTAAGATCGATGCCGAAGTAAGTAAAGCCTGTCTGCTTTTCCAGTTGTCGCGCAAGCTTCTCCACTTGTGCGGCCTCTGCCCCAAGTTTGGCGGTGAGCTGCTCACCTGCGGCAACCAGATCTCCTCCCATGGAAGAAAAAACCTGGTTCACAATGCCGGCTGACTCAAGTCCGATGGCAAAGCCGCGGACCGGGCTTTGCGCGTACGAGACCGGAAAAAACGGAGCATTGCTGGGCGCAAATGAACCGGCGGCGAAGCGGAAGTTCCCTTCCCCACGATCGGTATGATCTTCAAGATACTTGATTGCGCGGGCAGCAGCATGGATGCCGTTCCAGTGAATTCCGGCGGCATCACCCACAACCACAAAGCCGTTGATGGTCTGCGTGCCGGCAATGATCTGGGCCAGCAGTTCCGCCTCAGTAGGATCATCTGAATCGTGCAGCATGGCAGGGCCTATGTCCGGGGTAAAGCCTTCCTGCTGGGCCAGCTTGTCATAGTCGCGGAAAAAACTCAGCGTTTGCGCGGGGGACAGACCGCGCACGATCTGCATGAAGGGCTGGCTGCTGACGCGGATGGTCTCCACTTCATAGCCAGCGCCCACCAGCTCTTCCTTGATGATGTGCAGGGCATGCACTGCAAGGTTGACTTGTTCACGGTAGTTTTTACGGTCAAGGTGAACAAAGGCGGTAATGGTCCGGACTTTGGGACGCGTGGTTTTACCGCTACTAGTTGACTGGGCGGCGAGGGGTAAAGACAGGAACACGGCCACCAAAACGGTGGACCAAAATAGCTTGCACATTGGGGGAGAACTCCAAAAGTTTACACAAAGACGCTTGCGACTTTCTTATGCCCAGACGAAGGAAAGTTCAGAATGCAGCGCCCTGGTGTGGATCAAAGCTTTGAGCAGCAGTTTACCCGTCAGAGTCTCTGGATGCAATGATTGAATCAGCTGCCCTTAGATCATTCCTACTGCAGTAAAGGCGAAGCGTTGCAATTGTTTACGATGATCGCGCGCAGTTCGTCACGGAGATCAACAAACTCCAGTCCATAGCGGAAGCCTTCACAGCTTCTAACTACTGCATTGACCCTTACTTCCGCGGAGGAGTAAGGAAAAGTCAGCTCGAGCAGAAGTCTGGTTCCAATGGCAAGGGAACACGGGATATAAGCGCCCATTCCACCCTGGCTTAGCGTGTTGGCTCGTCCAAATGTTGTAATGGCTTCGCCATCCTGCTTGCAGGAAGCTTTCAGGCGCACGTCAATCCTGTGACGGCTCCATCGCCTCTGGTCCGGCCCAGATTCCGGTTGGGTCATGTCAAATTGTAGGCGAGCTGTCCCCTTCTCCATTGACACTGATTCTCGGCACAAGAGAATCAGAGCATGACGTTGTGCGGGACATTGTACCCCGATGACCGGCAATTTTTGCCTCTATTTCCTGCACCATTGGCGCAAGCCTATTTCGTATGCGGTCTGATCCGGCGCTCCATTTCGTTGATTGCCGTGTTCCACATATCGATCTCCAGTTCGAATTGGTGCTTCAAGGGCGACTGTGTGGTATCCACAAAAGCGAGATTGGTTTCCATCTGCCCCAGAATCGCCCGCATACGGGCAATATCTTCACGCAGTGCGGCCACATCATCCTCACTGAGTGACGATGAAGCGCCGCGACTCTCAACCTGGGTCTTTTCTGGCTTATCTGGAGCAGACTTCTCCTGAGAAACCTGCGCAAACAGCAAACACGATGAGCAAAGGAAAATGACGGCAAAAATGACCGGGCGCATTAAGGCCTCCTGATCAAGATTGTAGCCAAATAGCGCAGTTGCCGGTCATGGTGAACTTGCCCGTGAAATGGCTTGAGAACAAACTTTAGATTAATTGCTTTGTCCGCTGACATGAGGCATAGTGAGGCAGCCCCCATGGGTGGATTTGAAGCTCTTTGAAAAAATAATTTGTGGCTATGAAACAGCCTGTGGTGCGGCCGGGCTGTTATTTAAGTAGTAATCGTTACGAGTTGAATGAAGGTAGGCGCGTGAGAGTGCGCCTACCACAGAGATATATGTCAGATGTGATTGGCAAATCCATTTTGCCGCTGATTAACGCAGATAAATGCTGAATAAGCGCAAAATTCGTTTTGGGGAGCATCCCTTTGGGATGTTTGGAACTAAGTCCTTTAGACCTTGGGATGGAGTGGTAGGGGTGGGGTAAGGGATAGTTAGCGAGAGAGTAAACCTAGTTATGTCGCTACGCTGACGCTGCGCTCCGGCCTGCGGCAGTGAGGTGACGTCTTCCGTGCCAGCTTACCCCGCCCTTATCCCTTAGCGTGGCTTTCCTCAGCAAACCGGGCGCAGCTCGGGAAGGGACGGGGCTAAACTTGGGCTAAACTCTGTCGCGCCTGCGGCGCTCTGTGTATGGGCAGTCCTGGAAAGCATAGTAGATTGCAGCCTGTGAGATTTTCTTGACGCCTGATTGGGCGCGCATCGCTAAGGCATAAAATCTGATCTTTGGACTGTTAAGCCTGTGAAGAGGGTGCCTTGTTATTTCTCTCGCACGTTCCACAAAAAGCCTAAACCAACGTCTCGAAAGAATTTCCTGCCAGGCGGCATCGTTCATTGAACATCCTCGGGGTCCCTCTCTCGCCGTCGTTCCGCCCTGCGGAACTCCGACATCGCTCGGAATGACAAAAGTGAAGATAATCGAGCGCGCCGACTTTCGCTACCGCACCGCTTTGCTGACCGCCATATCCTTCACCACCACTCCGCCCTTCATCACGAAGCTCACGTTTTCCAGGGCGCGGACGTCCTGCAAAGGATCAGAGGTCACGGCAATGAGATCAGCATACTTACCGGCTTCCACCGTGCCTACGTCCCTGGCGCGGCCAATAAGATCGGCGGCATTGCTGGTGGCCGCGCGGATGGCCTGCGCCGGCGTCATGCCGAATTTCACCATGTAGAAGAACTGTTTAGCATTGTCGCCGTGAGGATAGACTCCGGCGTCTGTGCCGAAAGCCATTTTTGCGCCGGCTTTGACCGCGTGCTCAAAATTCTCGCGTTGCAGGCGACCAATCATCTTTTCTTTCTCGACGTTCTCTTTGGGCAATCCGAACTCAATGGCTTTACCCAGGATGTAATCGTCGTTGTAGATGTCCATATCAAGGTAGGTTCCGCGCTCTTTGGCGAGACGAATACCTTCATCGTCAATGAGGCTGGCATGCTCAATGGAATCAATGCCGGCGAGAATGGCGTTCTTGATGCCCTGCGTTCCGTGGGCGTGAGCAGCAATCTTCCTGCCTGCCATGTGCGCCTCTTCCGCTGCGGCCTTGAGTTCTTCCAGCGTGTACTGTGGAGCTCCGGGGCTATCGCCCTTGGAAAGAACGCCGCCAGTGGCCATGATCTTGATTACGTCTACGCCGTACTTCACTTGTGAACGGACCACGTGGCGGATCTGGTCAACGCCGTCGGCGATCGCGAAATCGCGCTCAGCGGGAAACATGCTGACGCGTGTTTGCGGCGAGTAGTTGTTCAAATCGCCGTGACCGCCGGTAATCGAAATACCAGGCCCACTGGCTACGATACGTGGACCGGGTATAAAGCCTTCATTGATTGAATTGCGCAGATCAACGGCAAGAAATGGATAAGAGCCGACGTCGCGCACCGAGGTAAAGCCCGCTTCCAGCGTTTTGCGTGCGTTCAGAACTCCGGCAAAAGCGGATTGAAAAGGCGTGTCCTTGAAGCGATAGATTTCATCGTAACGATCGGCGCGCGCGCCCAAATGCGTGTGGCAGTCAATCAATCCAGGTAAAACGGTGGCATGCGAAAGATCAATCACCAGGGCGCCGGCGGGGATGCTGACGGAACCGGCAGGGCCAACACTCTGTATGCGATCGCCAAGAATCGTGATCACAACGTTTTCCCGAACATTGTCTGAGGTGGCATCAAACAGGCGTCCGGCCCGGACGTACACCGGGTTGGGAGCAGGTTTTGGCGCGGTTTGCGCAACCAGAGTCAGACTTGCGAGCACAAAAAAGATCAGAGCAAGAGACCGTTTCGGCTTCGGTTTCATCCGGGAAACTCCTTGGGATCCGTTGTGAATCAGACATGAAAAGATTGAACGCAAGAGTATAAGCGGAGTGCAAGCTGGGAAGGAAAAAATCCTGCGTGTGCTTGAACAGGAAACTTAGCTGTCCATTTTGGCCGCGAGCTTTACGCGGGAGAACTCCATCCATACACGCCATCGGTCATATTCACGACTGTGGGAAACCGCAGTCACGGTAGCCATCTCCGTGCAGTTCTTGCTGAAGATGACGCTCATCTTTGCGCCCAACTCCACCATGGGCCCAATGAGCATGGTCGCGTTACGGTCACCCACGGGAAGGATCAAGTCGCGTTCCTGGAAAGGCATGCCGTTGCTGGCGATGCCGCGCAGGATTGCGATAGTGCCTCCTTCCGGTACTTGCAGCGCATTTGGTTCAGACGAAGTTTCCGGTATTTTGGTTTGCGCGCTTCGGGGTTGTGAAGCTCCCTGGATCTCTGTGCCGCCGTAAACGGTCACCGCGGGCACACCCAGTTCCCAGTCTTCCGGAGGAAAATAAATGCCCCAGAAGTTTTCCGGGCGATGCAGCTCAATGCCGTATTCGCTGTCATGAGAATCAGCCCACACCACTTGACCTACGCGCCATTTATAGGGCGCAAGCATGGCCACGCGAACTTCCATCCGCGGTTCCAGCGGTACGGTGGATCGAATTCTGGCTCCGTGGCGATTAACCAGGATGGTCTCTGCCGATCCGCTTACGTGCGAACCATCACTTTTCTGGCCGGAAACCGCCAGAGCAAGCGACACAAGGACACGAGAGCTCCTGCGACCACGCTCAGTTCCTGCAACTTGAGGCATAGAGGCTGCGAAGTAGGCTTTTGAAATTAAAGCTATTGAGAACTATAGAAGTTCCGGCCAGTGAACCGTATATTACTGCAAGTCATGCTCACGGCCCACCAAAAACCTGCGGGCAATGTCCCATGGTAACCTGCCGGGTTAATAACTTCAGAGAAGCTGGATTTGGCAGCAAAGCTGCGCCAGGAGAGAAATAACATGTCGAAAAAAACCAACCACCACGTTGATGAGAACGGCCCAAGTGGCACATTCGATCGTCGCAGATTTCTCGCGACCGCCGGCGCAACGGCTGCCATGATCGCAGCGCCGCGCTGGGCTAGCGGCGAAGCCTTCACGGAGTTCACTTACGGCTTAGGGTCGGCTTACGTCCAAACTGCCGGTCAGGCCGACCTTGCACCCATTCGGGCCCAGATTGAGAAGAACCACAGCCAGGCCGTGGAACGATTGCAGACTTGGATTCGCCAGCCTTCGATTGCCGCTGAAAACCGCGGCATGAATGAAGGTTGCGAACTGATGATGCAGATGCTGCGTGAAGCAGGGTTCCAGTCAGTGAACAAGGTACCCACTGAGGGGCAGCCCGGCGTATTCGCCACGCTGGATGCCGGAGCGCCGAAGACTTTTGGCCTGTACTTCATGTATGACGTGAAGCAGGTTGATCCTTCGGAGTGGTCGTCGCCGCCGTTTGAAGCCAGGCTGGTCGATAAGCCGGGATTCGGCAAATGTGTGGTCGGACGTGGAGCGGTGAATCAGAAAGGTCCGGAAGCATCGTTTCTAGCGGCGCTGCACGCAATCAAAGATTCGGGACGCAAGCCGCCGGTCAACTTCGTATTTGTGGCCGAAGGCGAAGAAGAGATCGGCTCGCCTCATTTCCCGCAGATTGTGCGGCGTCCAGAAACGCTTGCCGCGCTGAAACGGTGTGCGGGAATCTTTATGCCTTCCGCGACGCAGGCGCCTGACGGACAGGTAACGATCACGCTGGGCGCGAAAGGCGTGGTTGAGTTGGAACTGGTATCGAGTGGCGAGAAATGGGGTCGCGGCCCCAAGGCTGACGTTCACTCCAGCAACAAGGCCCGCCTCGATTCTCCAGCATGGCATCTGGTACAGGCGCTGAACACGCTGGTCTCCGCAGATGGGAACGATCCGGCCATCCCAGGCTTTGCCGATAAGGCGCGTCCGATATCGCCCGAAGAAAAGGCAATGATTGCCGCGGCAGCCAAACGAATTGATGAAGCTAGCGCCAAAAAAAGCCTGGGCGTTGAACACTGGGTCCATGACGTCAGCTTTGAAGAATCGCTGGAATTGTTGATGTCGCGGCCGACCGTGAATATCGAAGGCCTGGTCGGCGGCTACACCGGTCCCGGCGGTAAAACCGTGCTGCCGCATCGCGCTGTAGCGAAGATCGACATGCGTCTGGTGCCGGACATGAAAGCCGATGAAGCGCTGGCGGCACTGAAAACCCATCTTGCAAAGAAGGGCTTCAGCGATATCGAAGTGAATATGACCGGAGGTTACGATCCCACCAGCACGCCGGCCAATGCGGCGTTGATCAACGCCCAGAAATCGGTGTTGAAACGCGGCGGAATTGATCCCGTGATGCTGCCACGCAACGCAGGATCATGGCCAGGGTATGTATTTACCGGCGATCCTCTGCACCTGCCCGCGGGACATTTCGGCCTGGGGCACGGAAGTGGTGCACACGCCCCGAATGAATACTACGTGATTGAGTCGAGCAATCCGAAGGTCCAGGGAATGGACGGTGCGGTAATGAGCTTTGTGGAGTATCTGTACGAGCTGGCCGCAGCGGGGTAATGACGCCAATCAGCGATAAGACAGGTATCAGGGCACGGCTTTAGCCGGGCCGAAAGAGAAAATAAAATCGGGCTTAGCCCCTGAGGCCCTGCTATTCCTTGTGTGGCTTCTAAGCAAGTTACCCATCTCCGCAATAGAGATGGGTAACGATTTCAAGGTTCGAGCTAGCTTGCTTTTGCTGACGCCTTGGCCAAACTGGTGTCATAGCTCTCGCCATAAATGGCGGGAACTTTGGCGCCCATGGGGCGAAGATAGGTGGAGAGCTGTCCACGATGGTGGATCGAGTGGTTCTGAGACATCGTAAGAAAGGCTACGGCGGGAAGCTGGAGCATCCCCCGGAAATCGACGATCTTGGCCAACTGCTCACCCGATGCCTGCTCAAGTTTGGCAAGGTTAGCTTTGAAAGTTTCTTCATACCATGCCGCGATGTCGGCGGAGTTGCGCACTGTCTCTGGACGGTGAATGGGATTGAAATCAAATTCACCAGCAGCGATCCCGGCGAGGAAGCGCTTTTCCGCGGCAACAACGTGCCATGCCAGTTCCAGTGCGGACTGGGCGATGTTGTCAGGACGATAGTCACCTTTGTCCGGCGGAATGGCTTCGATGATCGTCCTGGTTGTAACTTGCTCTCTCTTGATAGTGGGGAGTGCCATGTTCAACAAAAATTTGGCCTGGTCCGGCGTGAGCTGTGGAGATGACATAGGCGGAGTTCCTTCCTTTAAGTGCGATCTGGAACATCTTACCGGAACATAGTGCAGCCCGTCAGGCCCAGTAAGTTCTATCCAGTGTCCGATACTGTATCGCCTCTGCGATGTGCTTACTCTCTATCTCCGGACTGGCTTCAAGGTCAGCAACGGTCCGTGCGACCTTCAAGATGCGATCGTGTGCCCGGGCGCTGAGTCCCTGCTGCTGCATGGCGCGTTCCAGCATACGCTCGCTGTCGGTGCCAAGATCGCAGAAAGTGCGTATCTGGCGCGCGCCCATCTGGGCGTTGCAATAGACGCGTTCGCCGGCAGCGGCAAAGCGATTGAGCTGGATTTCACGCGCGCGGATCACACGCTCACGAATCTGGGCTGAGCTTTCAATTTTGCTGTCACTGCTGCGCAGCTCCTTGTAGTTCACGGCAGGCACGTCGATATGAATGTCAATGCGGTCCATGAGCGGCCCGGAGATCTTGGACACATAGCGCTGAATCATGGTTTGCGAGCACGGGCACTCACGCTGTGCCGATCCGTGATAGCCACAGGGACACGGATTCATGGCCGCTGCCAGCATGAATCGAGCCGGAAAGGTAAGCGACATGGAAGCACGCGCAATGCACACGTTGCCGTCTTCAAGAGGTTGACGCATCACTTCCAGAACGTTGCGGGGGAATTCCGGAAGCTCGTCGAGAAAAAGGACGCCATTGTGGGCCAGTGATACTTCGCCTGGACGTGGAATGATTCCGCCGCCGATCAGGCCGGCGTCGGAGATGGTGTGATGCGGAGACCGAAATGGCCTCACGCCAACCAGTCCGGACGTTGCGTCCAGCACACCCGCCACACTATGAATCTTGGTGGTCTCGAGCGCCTCTTCAAAGGTAAGCGGAGGAAGGATGCCGGGAATTCGTTTGGCCAGCATGGTCTTGCCTGAACCTGGAGGGCCGATCATCAGTATGTTGTGCCCACCTGCGCTCGCAATCTCGAGTGCCCGTTTCGCGGTAAACTGCCCGCGAACTTCCTTGAAGTCCGCTGCTGAAATGATTTCACCCCCCAGCATCTGTTGCGTATCCACCTTCAAGGGCTGGACACCGTTGCCGCTGTTGAGCAGGTTCACCACTTCCACCAGTGATTTCACCGGATAAACATTCACGCCGGCAACCACGGCTGCTTCCCGGGCATTCACCTCCGGAACAATGAGATTGGGAATCTTTTTCGCTCGGGCTGCAACCGCAATAGGGAGCGCTCCGCGCACGCCACGCAACCCTCCATCCAGTGAGAGTTCGCCAACCATCACATATTCGGTCAGCTCCTTCTTGATCAACCCGCCATAAGCGCCCAGAATGCCCATGGCCATGGGAAGATCAAATCCTGAACCTTCCTTCTTGATGTCGGCTGGAGCCAGGTTGATGGTGATCGTTGTGGGCGGAACTTCATAGCCGCAGTTGCGCAGAGCGGCACGAATGCGCTGGCGGCTTTCCCTGACAGCCGCGTCCGGCAGGCCAACGGTCTGGAAATTATCTTCCGGCTGGCGGTTGGGACTGACATCCACTTCCACTTCAATGATGTTGGCGTCAATGCCATATACCGCCGCGCTCTGCGTCTTAAAGAGCATGTTTTCTCTTTTCCTTTGCCTGCGCTGGATTCTAACAAGACTGGAGAGTTTTCAGTAGAAGGAATAATGCAATCTGACGAAAACCTGCCAGCAAGCCTTGAATGCGCGTTTCCAGCGGGTTATTCCGCCGCCTGCGTGCAATCGGCGGTTACTGAAGTGTATGTTTCCATTGAATCCATGCGGCTTTGAAAGTACTATCGAAGTCACTATTCTTGCTCGCAATTGAAGATCGGAACACGACGCATTTCAGGTCAACACGTTTACCCGTGGGCGGATTTACGGGTAGACAGCCACGAATCGCAATCGGGTGCAGGCACTCAGGAGCCTTATGTACGAAATGCCATCCAGCAGGAGAAAGTCGACGCGGTATCACTGCAAGGGCGGCGTGGAAATGCGACTGAGTCAAGGTGTACCTGCGATCTTCGGCAATCTGACGGACATCAGCCTCGAGGGCTGTTATGTTGAAAGCCACTCTCCACTGCCCGTGGGCAACGAAACGGTGTTCATGCTAAAGGTGGGTGACACGCTGATTCGCGGACGCGCTCGCGTGAAAGCTTCACATCACGCCGTTGGCATGGGGCTGGAATTTCTCCATCTCGCGTCAGAAGATCAGCAGAAGCTGGAATTTCTGGTGGGCACATTGGCCGGCAATCAGGAGATGCGCCCGATGGAGAAGCGGGCAATCGTGCCTGAAGATCCCATTCGTATCCCCGCACCCTTGACCACACCAAGACCTGTGAACACAAATTTCAGCGGAGCTGCGGCCCGCATCCCGACTTCATCCGCCGCCGCGGCGGCGCCGGCAACACAATCTAATATGAACTCTCTTTCGCAACGCATTTCTGAATCCGTAAACGACCTGAATGGCCTGGAGCAGGAACTGGTCAAAGAACGTGTGGATCCCCGTTTGCTCGCGCAGTTCCATGACGCAATCGGCCACATACGCCAGACCGCCTGGACAATTCAACAATGGGTGGACCTGGAAAGTAAGGGCGGTGACCCGTTTGAGGTCCTTCCCCAACTGGAGGGCGAACGCATGCAGATGCTGGGCAAGCTGGCCCACAACGTGACGGCGGACATTGATTCCACCAGCATCAACCAATTCACGCTCGGCATATCGGAACTCTACGAGACAATCCAGCATCTCTATCGCCGGCTGCACAAAATGCTGGTGGATGAATCAGGCGGATAGCTCGGCAATATGATCCAAACTTTTGATCGCGACGAGGATCGTCGCTAACCTAAAAACCTCGTCATCCCGACGGCCGTAAGCGAACGCGCGCTTTCTTCAGCGCGTGAGTAGGACGGAGGGACCTTGTGTTTAGTTCTCGTCTGAGCCATCGATGTCGAATCCCACTCAAAACAAAAATGCCGCGAAGGATAATAACCGTCGCGGCAATTTTATTCGTAGAACGAACCTAGCGTCGTTCAATCGCCAATGCCACTGAGTTTCCACCACCCAGGCATAGCGCGGCAATTCCACGCTTGCCATTTCGCCGGATCAACTCATACATTAACGTAACCAGCACGCGACAACCGCTGGCGCCAATCGGATGTCCCAGCGCAACCGCTCCACCATTCACGTTGACCTTTTCCGGATCGATCCCAAGTTCCTTGATCACCGCCACGGACTGTACCGCGAAGGCCTCATTGATTTCGTACAGATCCACTTCATCCGGCTTCCATCCGGTCTTGGCCCAGATTTTGCGAATGCCATCCACCGGCGCCATCATCACCCATTCCGGCGCAACGCCGCTCGTTGCCTGCGCCACCACATAGGCCATGGCTTCCGCGCCCAACTGCTTCGCCTTTGCGGCTGACGTCACCACCACGGCCGCTGATCCATCGTTCATGGTGGAAGCGTTGCCCGCGGTCACGGTTCCGTCTTTCTTAAATACCGGTTTCAGGTTCCCCAAGGTTTGTGCGGTCGTATCGGCACGCGGACCTTCGTCTTTATCGAACATCACCGGCGCTTCGCCTTTCTTCTTCGCTGGTAGTTCCACCGGCACCACCTGGCTTTTGAAGCGACATTCGCTCCAGGCCTGCACGGCTTTGCGATGCGAGTTCACGGCATACTCATCCATCTGTGCGCGGGTGACGCCGTACTTCTCCGCCACGTTCTCACCCGTCATGCCCATGTGATAGTTGTTGTAAATGTCCCACAATCCATCATTCACCACGGAATCGATGATTTGTGAGTTGCCCAGCCTGTAACCTTTACGTGCCTGCGGGAGTAGATACGGAGCGTTGGTCATTGACTCCATGCCGCCCGCCACCACAATCTCCGCGTTGCCGGTCTGGATGGCCTGGGTTGCCAGCGCAACTGCCTTCAAGCTTGATCCGCAGACTTTGTTGATGGTCATGGCGCCCACCTCGGGTGGTAGACCACCGTTCAACGCTGCCTGTCGCGCAGGATTCTGTCCCAGTCCGGCGGATACCACCAGACCCATGATGCATTCATCCACCTGCTCTGGTTTGACTTTCGCCCGCTTGACCGCCTCACGCACCGCGATTGCGCCGAGTTGCGGCGCGGTAAAGCTTTCCAGTGCGCCCTGGAATTTTGCGATGGGCGTACGCACCCCGCTGATAATGACTACGTCTTCCATAGAATCTCCCTTAGTGCGATTGCAAACCTTTCATTATAAGATGAGGGCGGGCGCGAAAGTGCTCCACATTCTATGACAAATGAATCTCAGTCGGCCCCGGTGGCATTCGACCCCAACACCGGCCAACCAGTAACACCTCTGTCCACCGCTCCTGATCAACCGGGAAAGAAGTTATTGGCGCCCCTGTGGCATACCATCGTGATCGTCGCCGTCCTGCTGCTCAATTCTTTTTTTACGGCGCGCATTACCTCCCACCTCAGCCAGCACGATCTCAGCTCCGTCTCGGAAAAAGGACGCATCATCCAGTATTCCTTCACCATTGTGGTGGAACTGATTCTCTTGGGATTGGTGGCCTTCGGCCTGCGCCTGAACGGAAAAAGGATTCGTGACCTCATCGGCGGACGTTGGGCCACAGCAGAGGCCTTCTTCCTCGATGTGCTTATCGCCGTGGGATTTTGGATTGCTGCCTACATGGTCCTTGGCGCACTTGGATATTTGTTAGGACTTGCCAAAGGAGCGCAGATGGCAGATGCCAAGAGGCTCGCCCAGATGCTGGGTCCTCAATCCGCTCTCGGCCTCGTGATCTGGGTTGCGCTGAGTTGTACCGCCGGTTTTGTGGAAGAGCTTGTCTTCCGCGGCTATCTCCAGCGTCAATTTGCGATCCTCAGCGGCAATGCTTATGTCGGACTTGTCTCTTCTGCGATCATTTTCGGCGCCGGTCACGGTTACGAAGGTACTCGCCGCATGGTGCTCATCGCGGTCTTCGGGGCGATGTTCGGAGTCCTAGCTCACGTCACAAAAAGTTTGCGCCCAGGCATGGTCGCACACGCCTGGCATGATGCTTTTTCGGGTTTCCTGCTTCGCTTCGTTGCGCAAAAAGGTTTGCCACCGATGCATTGATCATCCAAACTGATGTCTCCCCGTCAATCATCGAGCAACATCGATTGCATTTTTTGCTTGACTTCGAATTTGGATGAATCTATACAATCATCAATTGCGGTTTTTAACTTAATTACCGCACATCCATGAAAAATGGAAAGGGAGAATAGAAAACATGGCAACTAAGAAAAAGGCAAAGAAGAAAGCCAAGAAGAAATAACTGGCTCTTCAATCAAAAAACCCTGGGGGAACGCGCAAGCGCTCCCCCTAGTTTTTTCCCAGCAACATCTTCCGCACTCACCCAATCCTGCTTCAGCCGTCTCCGCAAAAAATTGAACCCGCAGGTTGGCACAACGCACGAGTGTGTATTCAATCTCACCACATCCTTGACCTTTTCAGACGAGTGCGAGATCGACTGTTAACAGAACATGCTTGAACAGGGATCCCTCGCTCTGCTCGGTATGACGAAAACCGCTCGGGATGAAAGACACGAAAGAATCGCGCTGCAGGCACGGACATAATAGAATCGCTCATGAGATATGGTTTCTTCATCCATCGCATTCATCATCTTCGGAGCCGCCATTGGTTATCTGATCTCATGGCTGCTCACGCGCTCCCGTTCTCAGGTCCTCGATGTTCGTCTTTCCGCTGTTCAAAATGACTTAAACCTCGCCCGCGCTGAGGCCCAGAAGCTGGCCACAGCGAATGGCGGCCTCAACACCCGTTGCGCCACTCTGGAAGCGACGCTTGAACACGAGCGCAAAGCCAACGACGAAAAACTTGGCCTCCTCGACCGCGCCACCACCGGCCTGCGCGAAGCCTTTCAGGCACTCTCTGCCGACGCCCTCAAAAGCAACAACCAGGCGTTTCTCGAACTGGCCCGCACGAGCCTGGAAAGATTTCAAAGCGAGGCGCAGGGTGATCTGAAATCGCGACAGGAAGCTGTGGCAAACCTGGTAGCGCCCATCGGCGAGTCGTTGAAGAAAGTTGAAAGCCAGATTCAGCAGATCGAGAAAGATCGCAGTGAAGCCTATGGCGACCTCACGGCCCAGGTCCGATCGCTGATTGGCACACAGGAAAAGTTACAGACCGAGACCGGCAACCTGGTAAAAGCTCTGCGCACACCAACGGTCCGCGGACGCTGGGGAGAAATTCAGCTGCGCCGTGTGGTGGAAATTGCCGGCATGCTTTCGTATTGTGATTTCTCCGAACAGGAAACTATCAGCACCAGCAACGGACGTCTGCGACCCGACCTGGTGATCAAACTTCCCGGCGCCAAGAATGTGGTGGTTGACGCCAAGACGCCTCTGCTTGCCTACCTTGATGCCATTGATTGCACCGACGAAGCTCTGCGCCAGGCAAAGCTCAGGCAACACGCGCAGCAGGTGCGTACACATCTCACGCAGCTCAGTTCCAAAGGTTACTGGGAACAGTTTGAAGCCAGCCCGGAATTTGTGGTCATGTTTCTGCCTGGCGAAACGTTTTTTAGCGCGGCCCTTGAACAGGACCCCACGCTGATCGAATACGGCGTCACGCAACGCGTCATCCCTGCTTCGCCGACCACGCTGATCGCGTTGCTGAAAGCGATCGCGTTTGGATGGAACCAGGAAAAGCTGGCGCGCAACGCCAAAGAAATTAGCAGTCTGGGAAAAGAATTGCATGACCGTCTGCGCAGTCTGGGCACTCACTTTGAAGCTGTGGGTCGAGGACTGGACAAGGCTGTTGAATCCTACAACAAGGCCGTCGGCTCGCTGGAGACGCGTGTCATGGTGTCTGCCAGGAAATTCTCTGAACTTGGTGCGCCGGTGACGGACGAGCTGCCGCCCATCAACATCATCGACACCACCACGCGGAATCTCACTCTGGACTTTGATGAAGACGAGGAGCCAGGAGCGTTGCCGCCAGCAAGACCGTAACCTTCCGCTAGGACAGGGTGGAGCAGGCCTTTAGGCCTGCGTTAAGGCCGACAAAGATTCGGGCTTTAGAGACTGCGTTGAGAGAGCTGCCCTTTCGGGCGGGTAACGATCACTCCCCCTCTGTCATTCCGAGCGATGCCGGAGTTCCGCAACGCGGAACGACGGCGAGAGAGGAACCCCGAGGATGTTCATCGAACGACGCCGCTTCAGGTAATTCTCTCGAGACACTGGTTTGGTCTGTCTCATGGCCGCTGGGTTAGAGTAATCGCGCGGCGGAACTCCTACAGCACTCATGATATAAGTGCGGAAACATCGCCGATCGCAGCGGACGTCAATTTTGGCAATCTTGGCAATTGCGGCGATCTTGGCAATTCTTCAACTACGCTCCCGCCGCCTTTTCCAAACTCGACACCGGAACAAACACTCTCTGCTCCGTCAAGGGACACAGCTTCTTGAACTCACACCACACGCAATGTGAACCTGGCGTAGGTTCAAAATCTCCGGCGGCAATTCCTTCAGCCACTTCTTCAATCTTCTGCTGTGCCGTCTCGAGTTGCTTCGCTGTCCGGGAAGTTTTCACCTCGGCACTGTCCGCCAGGTTCAGCAGCACCAGTTCGCGCGGCTCCAAGCCCATCTGTCGCACACCCATCGCATAGATCGAGAGCTGCAGGCTGTCATCGGCAAAACGCGCATCTTTGGGTGTGCCCGTTTTGTAGTCAACCACCTTCACCGCATTGCCGTCGATCCGATCAATCCGATCAATGCGGCCTACAAGTTCCAGCTTGCCCAGCTTGAAGTTGATCTTGCGTTCCGTATCCAGCACCTCAGAGCTTCCCCGAGGAGCGATGGTGGCCAGCGCACGCAACTGCACGTCTCCCTGATCTACATACATCTGCTTCTGCATCTGGTCTTCAATCAAAGCTTTCGCGAACTCAACTTTGAAAGCCGCGATTAAATCGTCAACGGTCATCGCCGGTGCATGTGGCGCGGGGTCGTAATAGTGCTTCAGAACGGTGTGAACGGCGTTGCCGTACTGCATGGCCGCCGCGGCGTCCCCGGGAATCCTCCAGTCGCGTAACAGCTTGAACTTCAGCGGACAAGTGGAATAGTTCTGGACGGCATTTGCACTCATCGCCAGTTCGTGTGTATCAAATGCCGGTGGCATGCGTAGCCACGATTCCAGCTTCGACACGTCCACACTCTCCCGCAGGGCCGGTTGTGCGCTGACCATCCGCGTAGCCAAAACTGCTTTAAGCGTGGGATCAAGCAGCAGCGGGCGCATGTACCCTGGCGGCGTCTTGTCCTTACCTCGGCCCGCGCGAGTGGCAATCCTGAGTTGGTCACGCGCCCGTGTGATGGCAACGTAAAACAGCCTGCGCTCCTCCTGCTCGTGGACTTCCTTGCCTTCACCTACCGCAATCGATCCACGCAGGGCCGCCGGGAATTCAAACAATGTTTCTTTGAAGCTGGCTGGAAATGAGTTGGAAGAAACGCGCATCAGCCATACGTGGGTGAACTCCAGCCCTTTGGCCGCGTGTACGCTCATCAACTGTACGGCATCAGGATTTTCCCGCTGGAGTTCGTCCATCTGCTCTTCGGTATAGAGCGGAATTACTCCGCCGGCCTGATCAAAGTACTTCAGGTAATCGAGAAACTCCTGCAACCCTCCGTTTTCCAGAAACGGCTTCTTCTCCCATGTATTGGCAAATCGCAACACGGCTTGCAGTGCTGGTTCTTCTTGTTGAAGCCCGAATTCCTTGGCTAGAAATTTGAGCGCCGCGGCCGCGCGTAACTTCTCTGCCTGAACGAACTCACGCGCTTGCTTGACCGTCTCCAGCACCACACGTCCTGACTCCATTGTCTGGAGCACGCCGCGCAACGACTTCTGGCTGCCGCCGCTGGCCAGCTTTTCTCGCAATTCCTGGCCAGCGATACCGAATTTAACGAACGCACACACGCGAAACAGCCCTTCCCCGTCTCCAGGGTTGGCCACCGCCCGAGCAAGGGCAAGTAAATCGCGCACCGGCCCCGTCTCCATCACGTTCATACCGATCACAATGAATGGGATGTCCCGTGCGGCCAGCTCCTCCATCAGCTTTTCGCGATGGATATGCTGGCGATAGAGCACCGCCAGTGTGTTCTTCTCACCCGAACTCGCTCTGCCCCGCACCTGCTCGATCTCGTCCGCAACGTCCGCCGCTTCCTGCTCATTTGACTGGCTGATGGCGACCGTGACCTGCTCATCAAAAACAAAGAACCCGTTCTGCTGCTCGCGAAGATCGCGGGCCGACTGCAACGGAGCTCGCTTGAACCGGACTTGCTCGCCAAGTGACGGCACCGCCGGGTTCTGCGCAATCGCCGCATAGGCTACGCGCAGGATATTTCCCCGCGACCTCTGGTTCTCATCCAGCGTGAGCCCGCGCGTGGCGGGAAACCGATTCTGAAATTCCTCGAAGGCCGCGCTCGATGCTCCTCGGAACCGGTAGATGGCCTGGTCCGGATCGCCGACCACGAATACATTTTTCTCATCGCCCGCCAGTAGTTCAGCCAGCGTGATATTGCTGGAATTGCAGTCCTGAAATTCGTCGATCAGGATGAACCGCGCTTTTTTGCGCTCGGCTTCCAGCAACGCCGCGTCTGCCTGCAACAGGCGAACCGCTTTGCTGATCTGCATCCCGAATGTTCCCAAACCGTCATTCTCCAACAACCGCATGGAGTGCGTGTACGCGCGGGCAATCTCACGCCAGCGTAGCAGAATTTCTGCATGGCCCAGATCGTCAACTTCTTTGGCTTTGCAGTTCCGCGGCAGACCTGCTCCGGCACCCAGAGAATCTACGAACGCCTGAAACTCTTGCGGTGAGACCAGCTCTTCATGGCAGCGATCAAAAAACGCCCGCAGGTCTTTCAGGAATTGTCCCAGATCAGAAGCCTTGATGAAGCGTTCCAGTTCCAGGTGCTTCACCCGCTGGCGGAGAAAGACATACACATCTTCAGGAACAAGCGTATAAAAGCCCTTACCGTTACGCTGAAGAATGCTATAGCAGTACGCGTTAAAGGTTCCGGCAAAAATCGGAGCTTTGCGCTTGAGCCGCTTCTCCACCCGCTCCTTCAGTTCGGCGGCGGCGTTTTCCGTGAAGGTGATCGCCAGGATCTCATCCGGCTGCGCGTGTCCCTGTTCAATCAGCCGGGCAATGCGTTCCACCAGTACGGTGGTTTTGCCGGTACCGGCGCCGGCCAGCACCAGCATCGGCCCGGACACATGCTCAATCGCTTCTTTTTGCTTCGGATTAGGGGAGAACGTGCTCGACCGCATGCGTGCTGGCATTATGACGAATATAAAGCGAAGGGTGCAACTGGAATCGTACGCTCAACTGAATTCTTTGTGGAAAAGAAGGGTGAAAACCGGCCGCTACGCACCGATCTCGGCCACTGCCACGGCGACTGCCGCAATCGCCGCCGTCTCCGCCCGCAGGACGGTATGCCCCAATGTCGCCGATCGCCAGGCGCTGGTCTTGAACAGACGGAGTTCTTCTTCCGTCCATCCACCTTCTGGCCCAAACGCCATCGCCAGTGGTGGCCTTGCCCCAGCAAGCGCCTCTTTCAGTGAAATACTTTCTTCCGCTTCGGAAAGAACTATGCGGGCATCTGTAGGTGTCGCCGCTGCCACGGCCTTCTCTAAGTTAACCGCATCGGCGATCTCCGGCGCTGCCACCCTTCGTGCCTGCTGTGAGGCTTCTTTGGCAATCTTCCGCCAGCGCTCCACGCGCTTCTCCGCTGCCTTGATCAAGTGTTGTGAAGTACGTGCCGCAACCATCGGCACAATGCGTGTTACTCCCAACTCGGTGAGCTTCTCGATCGCCCACTCCATGTGATCAAACTTGAAGATGGAAAGATAAACGCCGATTTCGGGCAGGGCCTCAGCAGGAACTTCTTCTCCCAGATGAAACTCCACCTTGTTAGGCGACGCGAACGTGATGGTCCCCACACGCGCCACGCCATCCGCCACCACGTCATACTGCTGGCCCGTTTGCGCGCGAAGAACACGGAACAAATGATTTGCGTTGTTGTCGAGAAGAAAGGCGCGGTCGCCTTCAACCTTGTCGGCAATCCAGCGGCGACGCGTCATACACGGCCAAGCATCACGTAGGCGGCAGCTGCCAGGCCAAGGTACAGAATTCCCAGCAGGCGACTCTGAAAGACGAGTGCATCCAGGGTTGGAAACTGGGCTTGAAAGAAGGCTTCAGCCGCGCTCAAGAGAGAAAACACGGTGCCAATCACAATCCATGCCTGGTGGCCCCAGGGGCTGAAATAAAGTGATCCGAAGATGAGTCCGCCGACCACAAACAGCAATGCCCGCCAGCGCATTTTGGTGGGCGTGGATTTTTTGATGGAAACAAGCTGCAACTCGGCGAAGCGCATGGGAAGCGCCAGCCGGATAGCTCCGGCCAGCCCTGCTACAACAATGATGAACCAGATGTAGTATCTACCCAAAAATTTCTTTTACCTTTTCAAACAGGCTTCGTGGTTCCGGTTTGTTCTCCATCACTGAACTGTTACCCAGCTCTTCCAGAAGCTCACGCTGTTTCTTATTAAGTTTGGCCGGCGTCTGCACTCGGAGTTGCACAAACAGGTCGCCCTTACCCGACTGTTGCAGCGCAGGCACTCCTTTGCCTTTAACCCGCAAGGTTGTGCCTGTCTGCGTGCCTTCCGGAACTTTCAGCTTGTGCTCGCCATCCAGAGTTGGGATGACAATTTCCGCTCCCAGTGCCGCCTGTGAAAATGAAATTGGCACGGAGCAATAGAGATCTTTGCCTTCACGTTCAAAAAATGAGTGCGGCTTCACGTGCAATACGATGTAGAGATCGCCCGATGGCGCGCCGTACGGCCCGGAATCGCCCTGGTCCTGATAGCGGATCCGTGTGCCATCTTCTACGCCTGCCGGTACCGTGATATCGATTGCATGCTCGCGCATCACGCGCGTTTCGCCCTTGCACTTAGTGCAGGGATCAGAAATCACCCGGCCCAACCCCTGGCATGACGGGCACGTACGGGCCACGGAGAAGAACCCCTGCTGGTAGCGCACCTGTCCTCGACCACCGCAGGTGGAGCAGGTTGAAGGTCCTTTGTTCGACGAAGAACCCGTTCCCTTGCAGTGCTCGCACGGCTCGTAGCGACGGACTTTTACCTGCGCCTTCTTGCCAAAGGCCGCTTCTTCAAACGTGAGATTCAGATCAGCGCGCGCATCGCCGCCGCGCTGCTGCCTTCCCCGGCCACGACCGCCACCAACATTCACGCCAAAGAAGTCGTTGAATATGTCACCAAAGATATCGCCGAAATCCTGGAAATTGTTAGGATCGAATCCGCTGAACCCGTTGCCATTGCCGCCCACGCCTGCATGGCCAAACTGGTCATAGCGCTGGCGCTTTTCCGAATCGATCAGCACGCTGTAAGCTTCAGTACATTCCTTGAATTTTTCTTCCGCGGAAGAATCGTCCGGGTTGCGGTCCGGATGGTACTGCATGGCCAGCTTGCGATATGAGCTCTTGATTTCCTGCTCAGTCGCCGTGCGGGTCACGCTCAATATTTCGTAGTAATCTCGTTTTGCCTGTGTCGCCAAAATCTTCCTCTGTCACAATCTATATAAGTTCCGAAACTTCATTTTGCTCTTAACGCAATTGCTGGGTTTCAAAGTTGCTCTTAACGAATTGCTGGGTCTCTCTGGGCCAACTCGGGTTCTTTATCCGCGATCATCCGCGTCTATCCGCGGTAGAAAGGTATTTATCTGTGCTCATCTGTGCAATCCGTGTAATCAGCGGCAGGGTTTTGCTTTTCCGATTTCCCCGATCGCGCGATTACCAGATCACCCGATCCCATCAATTACCCAATTACAAAATTACTCAATTACCAAATGAACGGCCCTACCCCCACCCCGCTCATCCCAAGATCTAAAGGACTTAGCCGAACTATCCCAAGACCGTCGCTCATCAGGGCTTCAATTTCCCGATTACCAATCTTTCCGATCTCGGCGATGTCGCGCGATGACGGCGCTCTCGGCGATATGCGCGCTCTACCCCACCCGACTCATCCCAAGATCTAAAGGACTTACAGGAACTATCCCAAGGCATCGCTCATCAGGGCTTCAATTTCCCGATTACCAATCTTTCCGATC
>WNFD01000270.1_pt1 | contig 53627 bp, 51 predicted proteins | sample 5400491 | NCBI WGS metagenome assembly WNFD01 (sample SAMN13153343, study PRJNA577476) | soil metagenome | isolation source: 120 cm saprolite under Douglas fir tree site 2 hole 2 replicate 2 | place: USA:California | collected 2015-04-18
TGGAAATCCCGCACACCCCGCGGGATTCCCACTTTCCCACAGCCCCGACTGCTGCTGGATTAACTCAAACCGGACAAGTCACGTGCTAAGAAAACCGGACATTTTAACTTGCTAACGACACCGTTATCTAATGGTTCCTACCGAAACCTACACAACGAAAAGAGGCGAGGTACCCATGGCCATCCGCTGAAACCGGAAGCAGCTATAAATCGAAGATCGGTCGATACGGCTTCGACCTTGGAATCAGCGAGGCCGCGCTCGACAATTCCCGTAGATCCTTGATTTCACCGGGACTGGTAGCTTCCCGTCTTAGCCAACCGTACTCGACCCACTTTTCTAAGGTCATCTTCGTCCCCTAGCACAAATGCCTTTTTGCCTTTGAGCACGGCATTCAAAAAATGATTCCCGCTCGCAAGTTTCAACTTAAATTCCGCGACGGAATATACGGTTGGGTTGACGTAGCTGCTTTCGTCGGAAGCGAGGAAGGAAACAACTTTGGCAACTTCGTCTAAGGTTCCCGTGCGACCGAGGGGTATTTTGCTCACCGCGCTGTCTGCGTATTGTTTGACTTGTTCTGCCGTCATGCCCAAGGAATTGCGGTAGCCCGGAGAAGGAATCACGTCAGGACTAATGGCGTCGACTCGAATTTTGCGGTCTTTGAGATCCGTGGTGAAGGTGCGCGCGAAGGAACGCACGGCCGCTTTGGATGAGCTATAGACGCTCATCGCGGCCGGCCCTGTACTCGAAAAGATTGATGCATTCAAAATGATGGAGCTTTCATCCTTCAGTTAGTGGGAGCGCCTTTTGCACGGTGAATAGGAGACCCTTGACGTTGGCGTTGAAAATCTTGTCGAAGTGCTCTTCGGTGATTGCGCCGAGCGGAGCAAATTCTCCGGTGCCAGCGCTAGCGAAGAGAATGTCTATGTCGCCATTCTGCTGCTTTACGGTGGCGTACAAGCGATCAAGATCGGCGAGATTTGAGACGTCGTCCTGCACTCCGGTAACATTCTTGTCGATCTGCTTCACTGCTGCGTCGAGTTCGCTTTGACGGCGGCCGGTGACACAGACGTAGGCGCCCTGCGCAACGAAGCGTTGCGCCGTGGCTAGTCCGATTCCGCTGTTGCCTCCCGTGATGACAGCTATTTTTCCTTCCAACTTACTCATGAGGTTTCTCCTGTTTCTCCGGCACGGTATTTCTGTTACGACTGCGGGTGGCGCAGGAGTGTTCCCGAGAAGTCGCATTGTATTTATCCAAGATTGGCCGGTCTAGTCCGGGATTGTGCTACAAAAAACGGCTACAGATATTGCGCGGGTTTTAAAGGCCGAGTTCACTTAACCCTGGGTGGTCATCAGGACGTCGCCCGAGCGCCCAGTGGTAATTGCGATCCGATTCCTTGATCGGAAGATCATTGATGCTTGCGTGCCTTACCCGCATCAGACCGTCATCGTCGAACTCCCAATTCTCGTTTCCGTACGAGCGATACCAGCTCCCTGAGTCGTCATGCCATTCGTATGCAAAACGCACAGCGATGCGATTATCGTTAAACGCCCACAGCTCCTTGATGAGTCGATAATTCAGTTCCTTCGACCATTTTCGCGTGAGAAAGGCGACAATCTCTGCTCGTCCGTTCACAAACTCGGACCGATTTCTCCATCGCGAGTCGAGTGTGTAGGCGAGCGATACTTTCTCCGGATCACGGGAATTCCAGCCGTCTTCAGCCAGGCGAACCTTCTGAACCGCGTTCTCGCGCGTGAATGGTGGCACGGGTGGGCGAGTCGCCATGATTTCTCTTTTCATGCTGCACTCTCCGACTGAGAAGTAAGCGCCCGTGGCGTCAGCACGAGGCACGATGTGGTGCCGGTAGCGTAGACCTTCCCATCAGGCCCAATGAGGCGACCCCTCGGCGGTGACAGTTTGGCTCCCGGCGTGTGTCACTTGTGCCTCCGCACGTAATCGAAGCACTACCACGGTCACGGCGCGGACGAACCGAACATGCAAATCGAGAGTGGTGAACCCATGACCGGCGGGCAGCACGGTGTGAACCGCGCACCCGAGTGCTGAGTCGAGCAGAGCGGAGAGCCATCCTCCGTGCACGGTTCCGAGTTGGTTGTATTGCCACTCGGCTGGCGAACCCTCGAAGGCGGCGCGGCCCTCTGCCACCTCCACAAGCGAGATGCCCAAAGTGGCGACGATTGGTGGAGTTGGTAGCCTACCGTCCAGGGCAAGCTGCACCGTCTCGAGGCCGCTCATCGTTCCCGCTAAAAGGGCGGATTGTGCACGTTGATACTCGTAAGTGCGGGTTACGACATCGAGAAGAAGTTCAGTCATGTTTACTCCGTAATTTGTTTGGTCGCCGGTTTGTCGCCGCTGCATGACCAACCTCGGTGACCCGATAGCCGGTAATCGTCCGCAACCTGTGGTCGGTGTCGCGTGGGTTCATAGTTAATTCCTTTCGTACGTAGTCCTTTGTGAGAACGCGAACTACGGTAGCTTTGCGTTCGCTGAATGGTATTGCGCTCTATTTCGGGAAGGCCGTTCGCGCGGCATTCACGGCGACTTCCAGTCCCTCACGGTCGATATCCGGAACCGCCGCTAGATGTCTCCCAGTCGACGGATCGAGCACAGCGACTGTTCCACCGAAGATCTCTTCCCATCGACGATGCATCGTGTCGCGCATGTGTTCAATCAATTCCTGTGTTTTCGCGCTTAGGATCTCTTCGCGGGACAACTCATTGGCCGGCGCCCGCAAGACTTCCTCTCCAATTTGAGCGATTTGCAGCCGCACTTGGTTTACCTAATCCAAATATACCCGCTGCTCACAAACTCAGCCACTAACTGCCGAACCTCAGATCGCGTCCGTCGCCTCCGTGCCGCCACCTGAGTCCGGCGCAATTGTCCGAGAGGCAAAGGCAACCGATTCCATTTCACGTCATAGTTGATCCTCGGATTGTTTCGGCGGACAACACAGCTCTCGAATTCTTTGAGGGCTGTTTGAGTGTGGCGGGATATTCGGCGATTGTGCCGAGGGCGCGAGGGGGCACCGTGGAATACCTGAATGAACATGCGGAAAGCAAGAGGGTCGAGGCAGTTGGCTGGTATGCCCGAATCTTGCAGCATGAGATCGACCACCTGCCGGAGTGCTCTACGTGGATCGTAACGTTTTTGGAAGGACCTACCAACGTTCGACGTTCTTGCCAAACTAAAGTCCGGCCTCGGCAACCGAGGACTTTCCGGTTAAGGCTCCCCGCAATTCTCGGCGGCGTGCCGCGAGGGGAGTAGGTCTCCTCTCGCAACCCAAAAGCTCCCAAACAATCAAGGCAAGTCATGCCAGAAGCGACAGGCATGTTGACCACCGCAACCCCAGCGGAGCGCCTCAGTGGGTCCGGGGACACAGCACTCCGCATACTGCAGACCACGCCGGGAGTCCTTCAACGGGATCGCACGCTATCGAAGCGTCACATAAAGCGCTTGCTCAACTTTCCGCGACCGTCGACCTTCAGGCGGCCGTACTTGGCTATGTCAATGCCTTCTGGCTGATGTCTGTCGCCGTTGCCTGTCTGATTCCACTAGGCTCCCTTCTCCAGAAACCCAGCAAAGCCGGAGGCGCACGCCGCGAACGCTCATTAGTGACTGGAAGCGCGGTCTCGACATCCTTTGGAAAGTGACATATGCACTTGCCCTGAATATGGTCCGGTTATCCCGTGCGGGTGACGCCCGAGTCATGGGCAAGCCGAAAGTTATCGTTCGTCCTTCGGATTAGTACCGACAAACGCCCTTCTAGAGACGTACTCGTCTCTTAATTAGTAGCGGAGCGGTCACCACTACTGAAGTCCGTCTGAGTACAATAAGGGGACGGGTGACCCGCAACGGGCGCTCTCCGAGCGTCTATCTACGGGACGCAAGAGTTTAAGGTATGGCGCATCGGGGAATTTCCAGGTTGACCGCGCGCCCGGCATTGGCTGTTGCCCTGCGTTATGGACTGGCTGTTGCTTCGGTCGCGATAGCGCTCGGGACAACCCTCATCCTGCGGCACTACAATTCCCCGCCTCGGTTCATCTCCCACTTCACGTTGATCGCAATCGCCTTCACTTTTTGCTGCGCCGGGACAGGTCCAGGTCTGCTTGCCCTCTTACTCTCCGGCTTGGGGGTGAGCCTCTTGGCGAGGAACCATTTTCTTCTTCCAGGTTTCCCTTTGGAATCCTTCCTTGTCTTTTATGCGGTATTCAGCTTGTTAGTGGGCTGGTTTAGTGCCTCACGCCGCCGTGCAGAACAATTGCTCACTGAAGCGCGCGACAATCTGGAATTCCGGGTTGAAGAGCGAACCGGTGAACTCGTACGGGCCAACGCCCAGTTGCAGGACACCCAGGCCGAGCTGCGGAGCCGGGAGGCGTACTTGGCGCAAGCTCAAAGGCTCAGTCAGACGGGCAGCTTTGGCTGGAGGCCCTCGACCGGCGAGATTCTCTGGTCAGAGGAAACCTTTCGAATCTTCCAATACGACCGAACCACGAAACCGACGGTGGAACTTGTTCTTCAGCGGGTTCACCTGGAAGACGCGGCCTTGGTGAAACAGACGATCGAGCGCGCGTCGCAGGATGGGAAGGATTTTGATTGTGAACATCGATTGCTGATGCCGGATGGTTCCGTCAAATATGTCCGCGTCGTGGCTCATGCCTTAAGGGATGAATCGGGCAGCATAGAGTTTGTCGGAGCGGTGACGGACATCACCGAGCCCAGGACGGCGGAAGAAGCGTTGCGGCGAAGTGAACAGCGCCTTCAGAAAGTGATTGACGCGATTCCCACGATGGCTTGGACCGCTCTTCCCGATGGCTCCATTGACTTTGTAAGCCGATCGTGGCTTGAGTACACCGGTTCTTCAAGGGAGGACGGGCTGGGCAGAGGCTGGAGAACGGTAGCTCATCCTGAAGACCTAGATTTGACAGCTGAGAAGTGGCAGGCGGCCTTGGCAGCTGGAGAACCTTATGAATGTGAGGTCCGAACGCGAACTGCGAGCGGCTCGTATCGCTGGTGCTTGAGTCGCGCGGTGCCGCTCCGAGACGAGTCGGGGAAAATTGGCAAATGGTACGGAACGAATACGGATATTGAAGACCGCAAACGCGCTGAGGAGGTCTTGCGCGAGAGCGAAAAGAGTGTTCGCCTGATCGTCGATGGCATAGCCGGCTTCGTAGCCATTATGACCCCGGAAGGTGAGGTCGAATTCGTAAATAACCAAGTCCTGGAATACTTCGGCAAAACTCTCGAAGAATTGAAAGGTTGGGCTACCAGCGACGCCGTCCACCCAGACGACCTCCCTCAGGTGGTCGCCGCCTGGAGGCACTCAGTCGAAACCGGGGATCCGTATGACGTCGACCACCGTCTGCGCCGTACTGATGGTGCGTATCGCTGGTTTCACATACGCGGCCTGCCGCTGCGGGACGCTGAAGGGCGCATTGTCCGTTGGTATAACTTACTAACGGACATTGACCGGCGGAAGAGGGCAGAAGAAAAGCTGCACGACGAGAACGTCGCGTTGCGCGACGAAATCGATCAGGCCTCAATGTTTGAGGAAATCGTCGGCTCGTCAAAGACACTCCGGAAGGTCCTGTCGCAAGTCGCGAAAGTCGCCCCGACGGATTCCACAGTTTTAGTCCTTGGTGAAACTGGAACGGGGAAGGAATTGATTGCCCGTGCCATTCACAGCCGGTCAAATCGTTCAAAGCGTCCATTCGTCCGTATAAATTGCTCAGCGGTTCCGGCGTCGCTTATTGCCTCCGAACTCTTTGGGCACGAGAGGGGCGCTTTCACCGGAGCGATACAGCGACGTCTCGGGCGCTTTGAATTGGCGCACGGTGGGACCATTTTTCTGGACGAAATCGGGGAACTTCCGTCTGAGACTCAGATAACTCTCTTGCGAGTGCTCCAGGAGCGAGAATTCGAACGGGTTGGCGGTGGCCAACCGATTTCGGTAGATGTCCGAGTGCTGGCAGCGACGAATCGCGACCTGAATGCCGCCATTGCTGCCGGAACCTTCCGGCAGGATCTCTTCTACAGGCTGAATGTTTTTCCGATCCAGATTCCCTCGCTCCGCGAACGTCCGGATGACATTCCTATCCTGGTCGAATATCTCATCGAACGTTACGCGAAAAAGGTTGGGAAGAGAATCAAGACGATAAGAAAGAAGACGTTGGAATTATTTCAGGCGTACGACTGGCCGGGGAACATTCGCGAACTGCAGAACGTTGTGGAGCGAGCAGTTGTGCTCTGCGATGGCGATACGTTTTTTGTAGACGAGACTTGGTTAAAACGCAAACTGCCGCAAGAGTCGCTGTTGTTGAGCATGCCCGAGGGAGCACTCGGTCGCTTGGATGCGGATCAAGAAAGACAGATAATCGAAGCTGCCTTGGCCGAAACAGGGGGGCGGGTCGCGGGTCCGTCCGGTGCGGCGGCTAAGCTTGGAATTCCACGGCAGACTCTCGACTCGAAGATTAGCAACTTAGGAATCAACAAGAACCGGTTCAAGTCTGCATGACTCGCGTGTTGTCGCCAAGGGCTTGTACCTGATTTTTCCGATCCTCCGAAGAGGCTTTGATCGGAGTAACTTTCTCTCTGAATCTTTCCCCTTGCCATCTGTTCGATCAAGTCAGATTTCCTCCTCGTGCCCGCCAGATGACGCGGAAAATCAGAAATTTCCGAAGAACAGCATGTTCTTTGAGACAGGAAGTCATTCACATTCAACCGTTTACCTTTGGAATCTCGAATGCACCTCTCAAGTGCGATGACCTTGAGAATCGCCAAAACATTCGATGGTCAACGAACAATTCTAAGGCTGAGCGGCCGAATTCAATCCGCAAATGTCGAGGACATCCGGGAACAGATGACGGGCAATGTGGAGACGATCGCCCTTGATCTGGAAGAAGTGACACTCGTTGATCTGGATGTCGTCCGCTTCCTGGGCGGGCGTGAAGACGAGGGTGTCGAACTCGTGAATTGTTCGCCTTACATTCGCGATTGGATTTTCAGAGAGCGGAATACCGACGAAAGGGACTAGTGGGGTGAGGACATGAATTGCGCAAACGTAGCGATTTCAGATGAACGTAGCGCAGCGAGGTCCCGCCATGTTGATCATGACCATCCATCGCGGAGTGATGCGTCACCAGATGTGTGCCCCGAGGCGCGGTCGGTACTTTTGAAATTGGACATCACTGGCTTTTAAGGAGTTTCTTCTGTGGCTAGCCTGAGCAAGATCATCGACGTTCATTCGCACCCCATCCTGGCTTTCGGGGAAGGTGCGCCGGTGGGGGAGGGTCGTAAACAGCCCGCTTGGTCTGTCGAAAGTGCGCTCTCGTGTATGGAGGAGCACGACATCTCCGCATGCGTGCTTTCCGCTCCTGCCGCGGCCAACAACGCGACTGGACAGGAAGCGCGAGACATCGCCAAGCGCACCAACGAGGTCCTTGCCGAAATCATCTCCAAGCACCCTAATCGCTTCGGAGCAGTCGCAACGCTGCCTGGCTTGGATGCAGACGGCGCGATAGCTGAGATCGGTTACGCGCTCGATACGTTGAAGATGGATGGCGTCACTACGACGACGAGTATTAATGATGCCTATCTCGGTGAACCGCAATTCGATCCTTGGCTCGACGAGCTGAACCGGCGCAGCGCGACCTTTTTCGTCCACCCGACGATCACAAAGGCAGGGGAAACCCTGCTCAATGGACTGAACGCCTCCGTAATCGAATTCATGTTTGATACGACTCGCATGATCACCAACATGGTCGCCACCGGCGCCAAGAAACGCTTCTCCCAGATCAAGATCCTCTCCGCCCACGGCGGTACCATCCCATTCCTGGTCAATCGAATTCAAACGCTTGAGCACACTTTCGGCGTGGGGCCCGGACGGATTGAACTTTCCTCTGAGGAAGTACGGGAGGGAATCGCGTCGTTCTACTACGACCTGACGGCAGCGACCTCAGAGGCCCAACTCGGCGCCATTCTCAAGCTCGTGCCGGTGTCGCAGCTGCTGATGGGGCTTGATAACCCGTTTATGCCGAAATCGACCTTTGCTCCAGCCATCGCCGACATTGGACGTTACCCGGCATTCAGCGAAACGGATTTGCGAAGCATCTCGTACGCAAATGCCTTCCGCCTGTACCCGGAACTCGCTAAGCGGATCGGGTAGGGCACATAGCGCAAGTTATCCGCAGTTTGATCGCCAACCCACCGCGACGCGACGGAACGCAGCGGCGGCAACGCATGATCGGCGCCACGATTTGGAGAAAGGCTTTGAAAGGGGGTTTCCAAAAGGAGACAACAATGAATGCAATCAGCAATGTGAAGGTAATGGGTGTTCGCAAGGAAACCGACAGCCTCGGTGAAGTAGATGTGCCGAGCACCAAGCTGTGGGGAGCACAAACGCAACGGTCGCTCGAACATTTCAACATCGGGAAGGATCTGATCCCGCGGGAAATGATCGCGGCGTACGCCACCCTGAAGAAAGCCTCCGCTAACGCCAACCACGCAGGCGGGCGGCTCGACGACGAGCGACACAGACTAATTGTTCAGACGTGCGACGAGATCCTTTCCGGTCAGCATCAGGACATGTTCCCCCTGCACGTATGGATGACGGGCAGCGGGACGCAATTCAACATGAACGTGAATGAGGTGATTTCCAACCGATGCTGCCAGCTCGCAGGCACGCCGCTCGGGAGCAAGACGCCAGTTCATCCTAACGACCACGTCAACATGTCGCAGTCTTCCAACGATTCTTTTCCCACCGCGATGAACATAGCGGCGGCAGTGAACGTGAAAGAGCGACTGATACCTGCGGTGAAGGCGCTGCGCGATGCAATGGCGGCGAAGGCCGACGAGTGGAAGGACATCGTGAAGATCGGCCGAACGCACATGCAGGACGCCACACCGATCACGCTCGGCGAGGAATGGTCGGGGTATGCGGGCATGCTTAGCGACAATATCGAGCGCATCGAGGACGCGTTGAAAAGTGTGTACAGCCTGGCGCTTGGCGGAACAGCTGTAGGAACGGGCATCAATGCAGCTCCTGGATTCGGCGACGCGGCCGCTGCCGAGATTGCGAACCTTACGAGCCTGCCGTTTGTTAGCGCACCGAACAAATTCACGGTGCAGGGCGCCCATGATGCTCTGGTACAGCTCTCCGGCACACTTCGCACTCTCGCGGTCTCGCTCTACAAAATTGCCAATGACATTCGGCTGATGTCATGCGGGCCGCGCGCAGGCTTCGCCGAGTTGGTGATCCCGGCGAACGAGCCAGGCTCATCGATCATGCCGGGCAAAGTGAACCCAACCCAAGCCGAGGCGCTGACCATGATCGCCGTGCAGGTGATGGCCAACGATGTGGCCGTAGGCCTTGGCGGCGCGGGCGGCTATCTGGAGATGAACGTCTATAAGCCTCTCATCATCTTCAACGTGACTCACTCCATCACGATCATGACCGACGGATGCACCAACTTCCGGAAATTCCTGATCGAAGGGACGAAGCCGAATTTGAAGAAGATCAAGGAATATGTGGACCGCTCTCTGATGCTGGTGACCGCACTCTCGCCTGTCATTGGCTATGACAAAGCTTCGAAGATTGCGCATTACGCGCTAGACAACGACCTCACGCTCAAGCAAGCGGCACTGAAGCTGGGATTTGTAACGGAAGACGAGTTCGACCGCGTCGTCGACCCGGCGAAGATGGTTCACCCGTACGTTGCAAAAGCCAGCTGAGGAACAATCGTAGTTTCCGCCAATACGACCCAAGATTTCGAAGACGAAGGAGAAATAATATGACGACCAATAAGCACGGAATTGAATTGCTTCACGATCCATCCCTCAACAAGTCAACGGCCTTTACCGAGGCCGAAAAGCAGGCCCTCGGAATCGTTGGCTTGGTACCTGATGTGACCGAGACCGAAGACCTGCAGTTAAGCCGTGTGATGATGCAACTCGGCCACAAGAATACCGACCTCGATCGCTACATCTACCTCGTCAATCTGCTCGACCACAACGAAACACTCTTCTATCGGACTGTCATGTCCGACCCCGCGCGCTTTCTGCCGATTGTTTACGACCCAACCATCGGGGAAGCCTGCCTCAAGTTCGGCCATATCTACCGCCAACCGCGTGGCATGTATCTATCGATCACGCGCCGCGACAAGGTTAAAGAGATTTTGAAGAACTGGCCCCAGAAGGATGTCCGATTCATCTGCGTGACGGATGGCGGCCGCATCCTCGGCCTCGGTGACCTTGGGGCAAACGGCGCCGGCATCCCCATTGGCAAGCTGCAGTTGTACACCGCCTGCGCCGGTGTGCCGCCGCAATACCTGCTCCCCATGTACCTCGACGCGGGCACTAACAATGAGCAGTACCTGCGCGATCCCTTGTACTTGGGTATGCGCAAGACCCGCCCGTCAAGCGAGGAACTCTACTCCTTCGTGGACGAGTTTGTGGAGGCGGTGCAGGAAGTATTCCCGAAATGTTGCATTCACTTTGAGGATTGGACAGGTACGGATGACGTGCATTTGCTCGAGCGCTACCGCGACGAGTACTGCGTCTATAACGACGACGTGCAAGGTACGGCCGGGATCACTCTTGCTGGGATGATCAATGCGGCCAAGCTCAAGGGCACGAAGCTGAAGGACGAAAAGTACCTGTTCCTCGGCGCGGGCTCGGCCGGTATTGGTCTTGCCAACCTGCTTTGTTCTGCGCTCGTTGCACAAGGCATGACGCTCAGGGAAGCGCAGTCACGGGTCTATATGTTCGACATCAACGGCCTTCTGGAGTCGAACCGCAAGGATCTTGTCGATTTCCAGAAGCCGTACGCACACCAGCACAAGCCGACGCGGGATTTCGTCGCTGCTATCGACAGCATCAAACCGACCACGATCATCGGTGTGAGCACGATTGGCGGCGCCTTCACGCAGAACGTTGTCGAAAGTATGTCGAGGGGTAACGAGCGCCCTGTAATCCTTGCTCTCTCCAACCCGACCGAGCATGCGGAGTGCACGGCCGAGCAAGCCTACAACTGGTCAAGGGGCAAGGCGATCTATGCGGCCGGCGTGCAGTTCGCACCGGTCCACTACAACGGCCAGACATTTCTGCCCGGACAAGCGAACAACTTCTACATATTCCCGGCGGTTGGTATGGCGATCTTTGCCACGCAGGCGAAGCGTGTCAAAGACGAGATGTTCATCGAAGCCGGGCAGGCAGTGGCGGATCAGGTGCCGACCGAACTGCTGAACCAAGGGCTGCTTTACCCGCTGCAGGCGAACATTCTGGAGACAGAGATTCAGACTGCCGCGCGGGTGGCGAAGCTGGTCTTCGATGCAGGACTCGCCCGCGTCAAGCGTCCCGCCGACATGGTTGCGTTCATTCGTGAGCATGTTTACAAGCCGGAATACAAGACGCAACTAGCACCGGTAGCCGCAGTAGCCTGACTGGCTCGCGAATGGCAGGGTGGGCAAGTCCGCGGGACGTGGTGTAGGCGATATTTCGTTTCGACGCCAGATTCCACCTCGACTGAAAGCGGACCTACGAAACAACGATAAGGGGTTTTATATGCACAGAACCAATTCCCCCGCGAAGTTGAGTCCTTGCGTCCGGCTCTTCATCGAGCTGTTGCTCAAGGAAGTTGGCGAAGTGAATTCGAGTGAGTGCTCCCCGTCGGTTTCATGCAGAACCAGGCGAGATGACATCGCGCCGACCGTCCGCAAGGCCTTCGATACACCAGGTCCGGTGCTCATCGGAGTGCACGTGGACTAGCGAGACAACATCAAGCTCTTCGAAGACGTCCACGAGGGAACCGTCTTGTAACTGCAGTAATGGATGAATGCGCTGTCGGCCTCAAAAGGCTGCGCGGTGTCAAAGGAGAAGTGTGCTTTCAAACATTAGCCATACCGATGCGTGGCTCTCGCTCGGCCTTGCCTTCGTTGGTGGGTACGGTGACGCGGCCAGCTTTGTCCTGGCAAAGACGTTCACTGGACACGTCACCGGTAATTTGGTCCTGGCAGCCATTGCTGTAGCGGCTCACGATTGGCGGGCAACGCTTGGGCCTCTTTCCGCCATTGTCACTTTTTTAATTGGAATTTTCTTGAGCGTGCTGATCGTACGGCCCCTCAAGGCGTGGTCATCGTGGCCGTTGCTTCCTACGATCATGGGAATAGAAGTGATCCTGATAGTAGCGGGTTCTTTTGCGCTGTCATCAGGTCTGGCCCACGGAGTCGGAATATTCGTGATCTTTCTGTCTCTAGCTCTGGGTCTACAAAACGGAGCGTTTCGTCGTGTTGGTGGCATCAGCGTTCACACGACATATCTGACAGGGATGATTACAAGCCTGATCTCGACAGAAGCTGAACAATACGCTTCCGAAGAGGTTCCTCACGATGTAAGAGCTCACGATCCAAAGATAGAACTTCTCTGCGGAATCTGGATCGCCTTCGTCCTGGGCGCTGGGACGGGAGCGGCAATGGGTTTTCATTTCAAGGCGCTCGGGATCCTCGGGGCCGCACTGCTTTTGATCCCACTCGCACTGCGCGAGGTGCGGTCTTGACGAAGAGGCAACAAAACGAGATGACGCGCCACGCAGCTGAGACACGCCACGCAGCTGAGACACGCCATGTGTTCCTTCATGGGCTCACGCTGTCTATCTTATGCATGATCAGCTACTGGGTGATTACGCACATGCTGGCACACATGTTCTCGGTCTCCCGAGACGACGATCTGCTCGGCGGCATGTGGGCCGTGGTCGCTACTGTATTTGTGTATCGCTACGGCTACGAGCAAAGTGTCGGCGCTGCCTTATCGCGTATGGGGGCAACTTCGCTAAGTTTCGCCCTCTGCTTTATCTATCTGCTCTTTCTCCCGTTCCACCTCTGGGGAATGGCCACGCTGATTGGGGTCGGGGCTGTCGCGATGTCTCTACACGGCCGGCCGGACGACGTAATCACCACGGGAATCACGACTGCGGTCGTGATGGTCGTGGGCGCCATAAGCCCGGATCATGCGTGGAGGCAGCCCATCCTACGCGTGGTGGACACCATTGTTGGAGCCGTCGTTGGAGTGGTTGGCGCGTGGATCAGTCTGAAGTCAGGCCACGGAAGGAGCACAGCAGCCTGAAAAACGGCCGATACGAACTATGCGAGGGTTAGCCGGCAAACTCGTTTTTCTAGTGTGGACCGCGTTGTGCATCTTTGCGGCCCGCGCTTATTCCCAGGATGCACAAGATGAAACACTGAGCGGTCCGGATAGTCACGAGACCGGCCAAGGCCCTCACGGACATCTGTTGGGAGACTGGGGTGGCGAGCGGTCCCGGCTGCTAGACCGCGGTGTGCGGTTCGACTTCCAGTACATCAGCGATTCTCTCTGGAACATTAAGAGTGAGCAGAAAGAGCGATTCGCGAGTTGGAACAGATTCCGGGGAACCGTGGACATCGATTTCGGTACGCTGGTTGGTCAACACGGATTGTATTTCCATGCGACCGCACTGTGGCAAGGAGGAGGCAATCTCGGAACCTATCTCGGCCTGCTGACCAGTCCGAGCGGCATGTCCAGCGCGAATACGTTTCGCCTCGATTCCTGGTGGCTGGAAAAGCGATGGTTGAACGACCGAGTCACCGCACGAGTGGGCCAGTTCGCGGGCCAGGATTTCTACGGGGCGCAGCACTATGCGGCGTCCTTCATCTTCGAGCCGATGGGATATGCGTTAGGCAACCTGTCCACGGACTTCGAGTCCTTCGATCCTCCATCGACTCCCGCGTTTGAATTGCGTGTCGTGCCGATTCACAACTTCTATGTGAAATCGATGGTGCTGGCTGAAGACCGAGAGCCCTTTTCTCATAACCCGACGGGCTTGGTTCCGCAGTTTCGTGGAGTTCCCGTAAACGTTTCCGAGATTGGGTTCACTCCGGGTAAAAAAGCCTCGTCCGTACGAGCTTTCGACAACGTCGCGAGCCGCAAGGGATACTCGGGCGTTTATCAGTTCGGCGCTTCTTACAATCCGGGAAAGTTCACGATGCCGACAAGCACAAGGCCACGTTCCGGGAACTACCTCTTGTATTGGATGGCGAGTCAAGCCTTATGGCGCGTTGACCCAAAAGAGGGGAAAGGCTTGGATGCGACGTTTGCCTACGACTGGAGCCCTACGGACATCAACCGCAACAACACGCTGCTCACTGCGGGAGTCCGATTCAATGAGCCGCTGCCTCTGCGCATTCACAACACGATGTCGCTGGGTTATGTGCGAAACAGCTTGAGCCCGCATTTCGTCCCTCCCGGCATGCCTCCATGGAAGACGGAGCACGGTGTTGAATTCAATACACTTCTGGACCCCTTACCGATGCTCCTTCTGCAGCCGGTCATTCAGTACTACGCGAACGTGGGCGGACGAGCGCAGCGCGCCGTAGTTTTCGGATTCAGAACTAAGGTGGAGTTCTAGAGCAGGTTTAGAGGAGGTCTTTTATGAACATCGGCGGATTATTCGGAGCGCTGACTCCCGTCTTCTTTGTCCTCGCACTCGGTTACGTCGCCGGCAAGCGCAATGCCTTCGATGCGGACCAGTCTGCGGGCTTGAGCAAACTTGCGCTTACGTTTGCATTGCCCGCGTCTCTGTTCGTCAGCATGACCGATATTCGGAAAGGTCTTCTGTTGGAGCAGGGTCGTCTTGTTCTGGCACTAATTCTTTCCCATGCCGGGCTTTTCGTGGCTGCCTGGCTGCTCCTGCGGCTTGTGAAGTCGCTCAGTGGGACGGCTTCCATCATCTATGCCCTTATGCTCGCAACCTCCGCCACACCAGTTTTTGGCCTTGCCGTTCTCGAACCGCTTTTAGGCCCGACCAGCGGCGGGGCCGTGGGACTGGTGGCCCTGGCAATTAATCTAACGGTGCCTCCTGCAGTCGTCCTACTGGAAATGGATGCAGCGACGAAGCATCAGCAGGTCGCCACGGATCCTTCGAAGCCGAGCGCCATCGTAACGGGACTGAATGCCGGCGTGAAATCACCACTCCTATGGGCGCCAATCCTTGGAATCGCTGTTGTCCTTGCGAGCATCCACCTGCCAGCTGTGATAGCTAGCTGTTTCGAGCTGATTGGCTCGGCCACTTCCGGGGTGGCGGTTTTTGCGGTAGGTCTCATCTTGGCGGCTCATCCGGTTCGCTTTTCGCCTGGCGTATTGGTCGGTTCCGTAGCTCGTGTCACCGTGCAATCCGCGGTTCTGTTTGCTCTATTGCATCTCTTGCAGGTCAATAGTCCATTCGCGCGTGAGGCGCTGGTGTGCTGTAGCTTTCCCCTGGCTACCGTGGTCGTGCTCTTTGCAGCCCGGTACAAAGCAGTCGAGTCAGAAGTCGCTTCTATGCTTCTCGTCTCGACGCTTGCTTTGGTAATTACAGTACCGACGATCCTCTGGTTGAGCCATTGATTCTGAACGATCGGTTAAGAAAGGGAATTGCCATATGCCACAACTGAGTTGCACATTGTCCCCTGGCCTATGGGGCTGCTAACGACGGGTGCGGCCGCTTTCATTTTGGATTTGGTTGCGAACCGAGAGTAGCAGGTCGCCAAAGCTACGCAACGCAGTTCGTGGCGGGAATTACCAAAAACCACACTTCAGTTTTGCAGTTGAAAAATTGTCAAGCGGTTTAAGCCTGTGGCAAATCGGATGGTGGGATTTCTGGATTTAGAAGCGCACCTGCAGCCATGACTCTCACACTTTTAATGTGTGCCTTTAAGGCCGCGTGCAGGACTTCAGCGGCGAGAGGAAAGTCATCGCCCTCTGCTTTGATTGCACGGATACACAGGTCTTTGATTAGTTCCTCTGAGTTCATCGCCGTTAAATACGGTACAGAAAAAGGGCCGTGGCTTTGTATACAGGAAAACCCCTAGCCGCAGGTGACCAAAGATTTCAGGTCACAGGGAGCGAACTTCTAACATCGTTTCACCCAGTCGCCCATGACGCCTGCCGTGTCCACGATCGTCCGGCCGATCATGAGTGAAGCGGTTGCGGCGGGGGATGGAACGTTGAGCACGTGGAGTATCTTTCCTGACTGCACAAACTGGAAGTCGTCCACCAACGCGCCGTCTCGTTTGAGCGCCTGGGCTCGAACTCCGGAGCCGCCGCGTACCAAGTCTTCCTCCCTTACTTCAGGGAGCAGCCGCTGCAAGGCCCGGACAAAAGCTGGTTTCGAAAGCGAGCGATGAAACTCGTCGAGACCGCTGCGCCAGTGTTGCGCCGCCATGCGCCAGAATCCGGGGAAGGCGACAAACGAACTCAGATCGCGCAGGCTCACGTCGGAATGGTGATAGCCTTCGCGCTGCAGCGCGAGGACGGCGTTGGGGCCCGCATCAACCTTGCCGCTTATCCGGCGCGTGAAGTGCACGCCGAGAAATGGGAAGCGCGGATCGGGCACGGGATAGATGAGCGCGCGTACCAGCGCTGCGCGTTCGGGAATTAGATCGTAGTACTCGCCACGAAAGGGGACGATCATGACCTGCGGGTCGTCGCCCGCCATGCGGCTGATGCGATCGCTGAAGAGTCCGGCGCAATTGATGACGGATGTCGTGGTGAACGCACCGCGGGAAGTCTCCACGACGATTTCGTCGGGGAAGTGTTTCAGGCCGGTGACGAGGGCGGACGTTAGAATGGTGCTGCCCGCACCGGAAATGAGTTCCGCATATTTCTGGCACACGGCGACGTAGTCGGTCACACCGGTAGAAGGCACGAGCAATGCTTGCAGACCCGCGGCGTGGGGCTCGATTTCGCGTAACTCTTCCGGCCCGATCAGACGCAGTCCAACGAGGCTGTTGGCCTCACCGCGCTGGCGCAGTTCTTCGAGCCGCGGCAACTCCTCCGAGCTGGTGGCCACGACTACCTTGCCGCACACTTTGTGCGGGATGCCGTGCTCGCGACAGAACTCGATCATCGCCGCAGCCCCGGCCACGCAGAGGCGTGCCTTCAGCGAGCCATGTTTGTAATAGACGCCGGAGTGGATGACGCCGCTGTTGTGGCCGCTTTGGTGGCCCGCGACGTGGTCTTCCTTTTCGAGCACTAGAAGGCGCAGGTGAGGGAATCGACGCGTGAGCTCCAGTGCCACAGCTAGGCCGACTACGCCACCGCCGATCACGATGGTGTTGTAACGGGAATCAGTCATGAAGGATGAGGCGATGGTCGATGGTCCCGGGCATCGGTCCGCCATCTGGAATCAGGGCGACAGATGATGATACCGGGGCAGGCGAGTTCTCGCCAGTTCGAGACTTGTCAGTGTGAGACCACCAAGTCCACGGTGGTGTTATGACTAAGGGAGCCAGAGATTCCGTTGATAGTGACGGTGTACTTCGTGGATTGGTGGCCACCACCACCGCCGCCTGCGACACTGGTGCCGCCACCGCAGGAGGTCAGGAATAGCGCGAGCAGCACCGCAATAACACTCAACGTTTCGCGCTGGCGTTGAGATGCCCCGCCGAAAGGTCTGCAAACGACCACGATTCCCGGCAATGCCAGCCACATCGCAAAGAGAATGGGGCTATGTTTGCCTGGCCGTTGCAGGCTTGCAGTCGTCGGAGTGGAAATGCTCATCACGACCGCCGCCGAACTGCTCCCCGTAATAATCGGTGTGGATGGGCTGAAGACGCATTGCGCTCCGGCGGGCAGTCCGCTAGGACAGGATAGCGTGACCGCACCAGGGAAAGAGGAACCTGTGGGTGCGGGCGCAATCGTCAGTTGGTATGTTCCCGTGGTTTGCCCAGCGGCCACCGTCTGGCTGTGAGTCGCCGAGTTGACCGAGAAATCCTGAATTACGGTTAGCGGGAAACGGCTCTGGATGGTCGGGCCGCCTACTTCCTGCACGTTGATCCCGATCGAGTAGGTCCCGGGCGCCGCACTGTTCGGAATGGTTATGGTTGCGGCGAGATTCACCGGAGTCCCGGAATTCACCGCAATTGGATTGGCCGGGCTCAACGTGCAAATCGTCGCAGGCAAAGCGCTGGCATCACAGGTCGCATTGACCTGGATGCTGTGCGTGGAAATCGGAGTAATCGCCACAGTAGCGGTAGTCTGCGTCCCGGCATCGACGTTGCCGGTGGGCGGCGTCACAGCCAACGTGAAATCGGTCCCAGCTACGATGAGGGACTCGGTGAGCGAATGCGAAAGTGAGCCGGAGGTTCCAGTAACGCCGATCGTGTAGGGGCCCACACTAGTTGTCGGGCTGGTTGAGACAGTCATTGCTATGGCAGCAGCACTGCTTCCCGGAGTAACCGGATTCGGAGTGAAGGTGCACTGCGCGCCGGAAGGAAGCCCAATTGGACAGGAAAGAGTCACGTCGCTGTTAAAGGATGCTCCCGCCGGTTGGATCGTCAGATTGTAAGGCCCGGAGCTTTGACCGGGGGCCACGGTTTGGCTGGGCGTCGAGGAAGTGATGTTGAAGTCCTGGCTGATTGTCAGCGTGATCGGAAGGCTGTGAACCGGAGAGCCCGAAATGTCCTGGGTATTGACGTTGATGTTGTATGTTCCCGGCGCCGCATTGTTGGGTACGCTAATAGTCGCGACTACGGGCGCGGAACTCCCGGCGCTGATTATGATCGGATTCGCGGGACTCAATGTGCAGGTCGCTACCGGCACTGAGGTGGCATCACACCTGGCGTTGATCCTGCCACTGTAAAACGTCGTTGGAGTAATGAGGAGGTTTGCCGTCCCCTGCGCGCTTGGTCCAATGGTGAGAGACTGCGTGCCCGAAAGCTGGTAATCGGCAACATTGAAGGGAATTCCAAGCGTGTGAGTCGTTGCCCCTGACGTACCTTGCACGGAAAGCTGGTAGCTGCCGGCAGCGAGAGTTGAGGCGTTCACCGTAACATTCGCACCCGAGGGGAACGAATTTACCGATGCGGGGCTTACGCTGCAACTGCCGCCTCCCGAGATCAGAGAACACGTCAGGTTCACGGTACCAGCGAAAAGGTTGATCGCGCTCACTGTGATGGAGCCGCTGGTCGTGGTGCTGCCTGCATTCACGGTGGGGAAAGGATTGGGCTCGGTGAGAATGAAATCCGCGGTAGTCGTGACCTTCACCGTGAAGGAAGTGTTCAGCGGTGAGGGAGCTCCGGAGGTTTTGGCCTGAATGCTGGCGATATAGCTTCCTGCAGCCGTTCCCAAAGGCACAACAATACTTGCCGTCATATTGACCGGCGAACTGGAGGTGGGGGTGACCGTGGTTCCGGGTGTGAGATTGCACCCGCCGCCGGAAATATTCACACTGCAGGAAATGGTGACAGGCTGACTGAACGACCCCGCGGCAGTGACCTGAAAATTCACCGGTGAAGATGTGGTGCCGGGAGCCGCTGTCACCACATTTGGTGAAGGAGTAGTCAGGCCAAAATTGATGACATGCAGCGTCAAGCTGGCTTGGTGGGTGGTGCCATTCGCATCGGAGCCGACCCCTTGCGCGTTGAAGTCGTAGTCTCCAACTGCGCCGCCAGCGGTGATGGTGAACGCTGTATTCGTTGTCGGAATAAGGACAAGCGGAGACGGAGTGCAAAGACTTGGCGGACTACTCGCGCCCGCCGCGCAGCTCAGGCTTACCGAGTTCGTGAATCCGTTCAGCGCGGTTACCGTGCCGTTGAAGATGGCGGTCTGGGTCGGGAAGATGGTCTTCGGAGAGTTGGAAATCGCCATCTGGAAATCGGTGGCCAGGTTGAATTGCCAGACGCCACGTCCGTAGGTCGAAGCTCGTAGAAGCTTCTGGCCGCCGGAATTGAAAATGCCGAGTGCGGTCACCGCGACGTTCGGCAGGAAGCCGGCCGGACCGCCGCTGGAGTTTGGTCCAACTTCGGCCCAACTCGCCGCCGCCGTGCCGCTCTGGAAAACTCCGACATCGGAGCCTACGTAGAGTATGTGCGCGATGGGATCGACTACAGCAGCATTTACCGGCGAATCAGACAGACTGCCGGTGAAATCGCTCCAGGTTGTCCCTGCATCCGAAGTCTTCCACACGTGCCCCGTTCCGCTCGTAAAGCCCATGACCGTGACGAAGGCAGTGTCACCCGTGGGGTCCGATGTATCGATCACAACGCTGGAGACAGGGAAATGATTGGGATTGATATTCTGAGTTACCTCAGTAAACGCAGGTATGCCCGCCGTGGCATTGGTCGTGACCCAGACATGCCCGCCGGAAGGTGACGTCCCATTCAGCGGGCCGAAACCATCGGTAGTGGCATAGATGACCCGCGAGCCGTTGCCGTCAGTGGGGCCACCGGTGGCGAGCCCTCGCACCAGATTGATTTCGCTTCCCGCGCAAGTTCCGCTTCCGAGAGTATCGAAATTTGGGCTCAACACAGTGAATGCGCCTCCCAACCGTGGGCCACGCCATACGCGGCACGTGCCCACCAGCAAGGCCGACGACGATTGCGGATCGAGGAGATAAGGAAAGTAAAACGCGCCGTCGTCCCCGCCCACATCACCGCTGCCGACAACCACATTGAAATCTCCCTGGTGGCAGCTCACGCCGGTGGAGCACTCCAGAAGATTCAGCCCTCCCGGCGGAATGTCCGGGTTCGAGACAAACCAATTCGTGGGTACGCCGGAATCAATGGCGTTGAAGCCGCCATCGCCGCCGGTTACATTGATCCAAGCCGCATTTGTAGTTGCCGAGGAGGTCGCGGGGGAGCCGTTGTCCTGCGCGCCGCCTAACAGAGTATTCGAATCGGTCGGATGCTGTGAGAAGCTCACGAATTGCGTCATCGACCCCAGGTTCTGGTTCAAGTCATCGAACTGATTGGTCCCGCCACACGAGCCGGTATTAAGTCCGCTGAAGCCGTTCAGCGCGCGATAGATGCCGCCGTCGTTGGCGAAGTACATCAGGGCATTGCCCGAGTCGGGACCCGCGGCAGGGATCATGAAGGCCAGCGCGTGCTGGTCGGGATGCACGTGCGCAAGCGATGCGATGGGGATGCATCCGTACGCATGTGTCAGATTCATAAAGCCCGGAGTGTTGCAGGTGGGGTTGCTGATATTGATCGAGCACTTATAGAGGTTGATGGCACCGGCGTACAAATCGGTAGCTGACCCGGTGGGAAGGGCCAGCAGCGCAAAGTTGTAATAAGCCTGCTCCACTCCGCAACCGTTGGCATCGCCACAGTTGGTGATTCCGCCATCCACGATTTGCGTCCAGGATGTGCCGCCGTTGACGCTCTGCCAGATGCCTTCGCTGACCGGGTTGCCGGAGGTATCAAGCGAGATAAACCAAACGTACATCTCGTTGCGTCCCGGCACGACGGCAATTTCTCCACGGTAGATGGGGCACGCCTGATTGTTCGAGGTAGATTGCGGCGGACAGGCGATGGTGTTGAGTACCCCGCCACCAGGCTGGTTAGCAAGACGCGTCCAATGAGTGCCGTCCGGTGAAGAGTAAAAGCCGTGATAACGAATTGCACCGAAGAAGAGACCGGCGGTCGCGTTGTAGGTAACCGAAGTGGACGATGTGGCGTCATTAGGCTGGTTCCCCGGGTCGAGCAGCGCGTTGTAGGTCCAGTGTTGCCCAGCGTCAGTGGAGGTGTAGAGTCCGCGGATTGTGTTGGCGGTGACAGAGCCGTCGACCATCCCTTCTGACGTAGTGGCCATGGCGGACACAACTGTGCCTGTGTTGGCGGTGCTGAAGGCCATGCGGGTTCCGCCCAGGCCGCTGAAGGAGAGAGAGCCGTTATTGGCCGTGGGAATGAGGGTCCAGGTGTTCCCTGCATCGCTCGAACGTAGAATGCCGAGACCGAAATACGAGTCCGCGGAATTGTTCGCCTCGCCCGTGCCTACGAGAATCACACTCTTGGTCGGATCGCTGTTCCCAGGCTGGATGGCGATCGAGCCCACAGAGAGCGTGGCTTGATCGTCGGTGAGGGGAGTCCAAGTCACGCTGGAAGGACTGCTATTGGCGGCGTTCGTCGATTTCCATACTCCGCCTTGCGCTCCTCCGATATACACCGTGTTGCCGCTGGCATCGGCAGGATCGATCGCGATTGCGGTCGCACGTCCGGAGACCTGATGGTAATCCTGAAGCCCATTCCCTGAGGCGTCAGAGGCCAGTGGAACAGGGCCGAGCGGAGTCCACAAACCCGCCGGCGGAGCCGGCAGAGGCCTGCCAGAGGATAATCGCCGCGGACTCATTGCGGCGGCTGCACTGTTGCGCTGGGAGCGCAGCTGCATCTTCTTTTCGTAGGCTTGACGGCGCAATTCTGCTGACGGCTTTGCCGGAACCACGCGGCCGCGCAGGAACCATGCGCTCCGTTCCTTGACGTGGTCGCGGTCCGCACTGGCGATCGGGATGCCGAGCGCAGTCTGTTTCGCGCCCTGGGCATGGGCAATCGGAATTGCGGAAAAGTAACTCAGGACGAGCGAACAGGCACGAATAGAGAGAGAACGGCGGCGCGGCATGAAAACTTCGATCACAAGCAGTATCGGAACGAGCGGAGACACGGTCAATGTAAAAGCGCCGCACACGCCCGAAAGTGGACCAGTTCGGGAAAAGTGTCGGATGGCTCGCTTCACGCTGCGACTACTGCGGGGCTGTACAATCTGGATTCGGTTCGCGATCTGGAAACACTGCGCTTCGGGAGATAAGCCTGGTATGAAGAAGTTTGCCGGTTGGTGGTTGGTCACGCTGTTCGTTCTGACTTTGGCTTGGGGAAAGGTGCCCGATGGGAGAGTTCCTCAGGTAATCACGGTAGCCGCGGCAGCAGATCTGAGCGCGGCGCTGAAGGAGATTACCGAGAATTACGAGAAGGAAACGGGCGTGAAAGTGAAGCTTTCGTTCGCCGCTTCCGGAGCACTCATGCAGCAGATCCACAACCGGGCTCCGTTCGACGTATTCTTCTCCGCCGACATGGACTATCCCCGCGAGCTCATTTCCCATGGCGACGCCGAGGGTGGCAGCCTTTATCGCTATGCCGTCGGCAAACTGGTGCTGTGGGCTCCGGCCGACTCACCGCTCGACGTCGAGCACAGAGGAATGAACATCCTGTCGGATCCGTCGGTAAAGAAAATTGCGATTGCGAATCCGCAGCATGCGCCGTACGGCCGGGCGGCGGTCGCGGCGATGAAACACGTCGGTCTGTATGAGCAGGTGTCGGACCGGTTGGTCCTGGGGGAGAATATCTCGCAGGCGGCTCAGTTTGTGGAGTCGGGAAATGCGCAGGTCGGTTTCGTAGCGTTGGCGCGTGTCGTCTCTCCGGCGATGCAAGGGAAGGGAAAGTACTGGGAGATTCCTGCGGAGGCCTATCCTGCGCTCGACCAGGGAGTGGTCGTGATCAAGTACTCGCGGTACAAAAAAGAAGCTACGGCGTTCGTGGAGTATATCAAGACCAAACCAGTTGCGGACGTGCTGCGTCGATATGGATTCACCGTTCCCGAACAAAAGGAACCCGCCCGAAAGTAGAGCCGGTTCGTGGCCTGGGCACAACTCACGTGGCGGAATCAACCATGGCAATCGATTGGCAGGCATTCGGGCTCACGCTGCAACTGGCTGTGGTTGTGTCCAGCATATTGCTGCTACTCGGGCTGCCCGTAGCCTATTGGATTTCCTTTTCGCGGTGGCGCTGGAAGTTCCTGGTCGAAGCGACCGTGGCGTTGCCGATTGTGCTGCCGCCTACGGTACTCGGATTCTATTTGCTGGTTGCGTTCGGGCCGCGCAGTCCACTGGGACGCTGGTGGGAATCACTGACGGGGCACACTCTGGCTTTCACGTTTAGCGGACTTGTGATCGGGTCCATCCTTTATAGTCTGCCGTTTGCGGTGCAGCCTTTTGTAGCGTCATTCTCGAGCATTGACCGCAAATTGATTTCGGCTTCGGCCACGCTGGGGGCTTCGCCGCTGCGGACTTTCTTTCGGGTGGTTCTCCCCCTCTCCATACCTGGGATCATCACGGGCACCGCCCTGAGCTTCGCGCACACTCTTGGGGAATTTGGCGTCGTGCTGATGGTAGGCGGGAACATTCCCGGCGTCACGCGCACGATTTCAATCGATATCTTCGACCGGGTGCAGGCCTCCGAGTACGACGCCGCAAATCAGACGGCGCTGGTATTGTTGCTGTTCTGCTTTGCCGTGCTGGCCGTGGTCTATGGTTTGAACCGGCGGCCGCGGTTTGTCGGACCAGTGAAATAGGTAAGCCTGGCGCCCCGCGAAATAGTAATGATGAGTCGCACGCAGATTGCCGAGAGTGCTCGCAAACGGTTGGCCGCTGATTCTCAGCCTCGCGCTGAGACTTCGCCGCGATCCGGCGAAGCCACGGACCGCACACTCCACGCACGCGTCCGCAAGCGCCTCACATCGGAGGAGCGTGACTTCGCCCTGGACGTCGAGTTCCATGCAATGCCGGGATTCACCATCCTCTTCGGTCCGTCTGGAGCAGGGAAGACCACCTTGCTCGATTGCGTCGCTGGACTAGTGGTGCCGGAGAAGGGGAGCATTGCCGTCGGGGAGCGAGTGTTGCTCGATACTGAGAAACATGTCGATCTACAAATTGCGAAGCGTCGCGTCGGTTATGTATTTCAGGATCTTGCTTTATTTCCGCACTACACGGTCGAGCAGAATGTGAGGTACGGCCTGTCGCACCTGGCGCGCGCTGAACGCAAGGAGCGCGCTGCGACAATCCTCAGTGCATTTCGTATCGACCTGCTGGCTAAACGTCAACCTAAGGAAATCTCTGGTGGGGAACGCCAGCGCGTGGCCCTGGCGCGAACTCTGGTGACCGATCCTGAGGTGCTGCTTCTGGATGAACCTCTCGCCGCACTCGATGCCGCGACGAAGATCAGGATCGTCGACGATCTCCGAGCTTGGAACGAAGCGCATAACATTCCGATTCTTTACGTCACGCACAGCCGGGATGAAGTATTTGCCTTGGGCGAACACGCTCTGGTGCTGGACGGTGGACGCATCCTCGCACAGGGCACCCCGCACGAAGTGCTTGCCGCTCCCCGCCGGGAAACGGTTGCGCAGTTAGCGGGCTTTGAAAATATCCTGGACGCGACGGTGGACTCACTGCACGCGGACCGGGGAACGATGACCTGTTCCTTGGCTGGGAAGTCGGGAAGCCCGGTGCAACTGGAAACACCGCTCGTGCGTGCGGAAGTGGGCGCGCAGCTTCGGGTGGGAATTCGCGCTGGCGATATTCTGCTGGCTATCACTGTGCCCGTTGGATTAAGCGCCCGAAATATCATTCCAGGGCGCATCGTCGCACTCGAACGCCGCGATGTAATTATTTCCGCGCGCGTAGATTGCGGCGTCGAATTGGAAGTTCACCTCACACTAGCAGCGCGCGATTCACTTCAACTCGCCGCAGGCCGCGACGTGTGGCTGGTAATCAAAACGCATTCCTGCCACCTAATGCAGATGTGAATCTGTCCGTTTCGATAAAGTTATGCCCACTGCGTGCTTGTGGCGAGACGCGTGACCGCGTTTCGCAGCGAACGACACGAAAAAAGCCGGGGAGACCTGAGAAACGGCTTCCCGGGCGGTTTCTAACGGAAGCCCGAAACATTAGATATTGGCCTTCGCGGTTCCCCGGGTGAACGATGCTAGGGCGTGAACTTATAGATCGTGCCGTCGTTGCTGCCGCCGCCGTGTACGGTAGCGCCGTAGAAGTTGCCGGCTGAATCAAGCACGATCCCATTGTAGGCAAAGCCTGCACCGGGAGTGCCTGGGAAACGGTAGGCCACGGTCTCGGTCCAAGTCCCGTTGGCTGCACGAGTCATCTTGAAGATGGTGCCGCAACTGCATCCCGAGCCACCGTCACTCGTGGTTCCGTACAAATTCCCCTTCGCATCAGAGACGAGAGTGCTGATCGGACTGCTTCCGTCGCGTGCGCCCTTGAAGCTGTAAAGTACGCGCTCAGTCCATGAGCCGTTCGAGTGGGTCAGCTTGTAGACGGTGCCAAAGTCATTTGCCCCCGCATAGTAGGTAGTTCCGTACAGATTGCCCGACTTGTCGAAAATCAAGCCGCTGTAGGGAAGTGCGCCGTCAGGTGTGTCCTTGAAAGCGTAAAGAGTCTTCAGCACCCACGCGCCTTGAGTGTGTGTCAGTTCGAAGATCGTGCCCTTTCCGTTGACGCCACCCACGGTAGATGCGCCATAAATATTCCCGGCAGCATCGAATATTAGCCGTCCGGCCGAGCCACCCAGGCCATCTGCGCCGCCAGTGAACGTATGGATTACGTTCAGCTTCCACGCACCGTTGACCGGTTTCAATTGAAACACGACGCCGACACCGTTCGCCCCGCCGGTGGGAGTCATGCCATAGAGATTGCCATGCGTGTCAAAAACTACCGGAGCGCCAGGGCCTGATCCATCGTAGCCGCCGGTGAAGCTATGAATCACGCTCTGGGTCCACACACCACCAGAATTGGTCAACTTGAAAACTACACCGCACCCGCCCTCACAAGATCCACTACCGCCGGTCACAGCAGTGCCATAGAGATTGCCCTGAGCATCAAGAGTGACGCCTTTGTAGGGTTCGCCACCATCGGCGCCACCGGTAAAGCTGTAGAGCATCGTGTGAGTCCAACCCGATGCCGAGGGCGCGAGTTGAAAAACTGTCCCACTGCCGAAAGCTCCCCCAAGCACCGACGTACCGTAAATATTGCCCGCGCTATCAGTAACCAAATCAGTGTCTGTATACTCGCCATCGGCGCCTCCAGCGAAGCCATAGAGCACTTGTACCGGGTTGGCGGCCCAAGCGGCACTGACCAGCATCGCGATTGCCCCGCCGACGGTTAGAAACCTGGTGATGAAATTTGACCATCGTGCGCTTGCCATTTTTCCCCCTCCTGAAACCAGTTTGAGTTTGTGAAAAAACAGACAGGCCACGTCACCGGTAGCGGAGTGAAACTATAGCACCGAAATCTCTCAAAGGCACCTATTTTGCGCGGTCTAGCGCGCCTTTTGGCGTCGAGTCTGAGATGCTCGCCTCTTCCACGCGCTCCAGTTCAATTACGGCAACCCACTCGCCCTTGTGCTGTTCGGAAAACACCAGATGCCCGCCCAGAATGTGCGCCGCTGCGGCTGGAGGCAAATCGCGGTGAAACCCGAAGAATTGTGTTTTTACTTTTTCCCATGCTCTCCAGCGATCCAAGAGTGGATGCGCGGGCTCGTACTTTGTCGAAAAAATCAGCGCGACGTCGAAATTGGACCGAAAATCGGCCGCTGAGAGCACTTCGTCGAGAGAAAAGTCTTCTACGCGGACGACCTGCATGGGTCGCGTGATGTAACCCAGCCAGGGCCGCGCCAGTTCGTCGGAGGCGGGCCACGCGGTCAGCACCCGGGCCATGGGATGACGTGCCTCGAGGAAGCGTTCCGCATCCTCATGCAGGTGAATGTAGTCACGGTAAGCGAGATTGTCCTCAGGCGAGAAGCCGTAGGGAGGATTCCAGAACCACGCGACAACGAAAGAGAGTGCTATGAAGGCGATGGCTGCGGACCAAAGACGCAGCCGCCGCCAAAGGGTTGAGACTGCGAGAATGATAACGAGTGGGACCGCCGGCAGCACATAGCGCGCCAGGACGGCGCCTCCGATCAAAGCCATTGCCATTACATAGGTAGCGATTACGGTGATAAAAATCACTTGAACTGGAATGACGATCCGCTGGCGGTCCACTCCGGAGTCCTTCACTGGAGGCAGAAGCATGGCCAGCAGCATGCCCAGCGTCAATAGCCACAAATGCAAGTAGCCGAATGTCTGCCATAAACGAAGAGCGAGTGCAAGCAGGAAGCGCGTGAAACTGAGCGTCGCAGCGACGTTGTAGCGGAAGAACTCGGGATTCCCGAAGACGTAGCCGGTACGTACGAAGTGATATGTGTACCAAGCCAGCAAAGGCGCGAGCGGGACCACGAGGGCGAACATTCGCCCGACCTGGCCGCGGTTTTCGCCGCCTCGCATGCCTGCGAGTCCGACGACTTTGAGTCCTGAGTCCTGCATGCGCAACCGCGGGGCCATCAGGCGAAGCGCCTCCCCGGCTGCGAGCGCTGCCGGCGCGAGGATAGCGGTCTCTTTAGCAAGGGCTGCCAACGAGAACCAGACCGCTATGGACACCGGGCGGTCTTCAATGTAAGCGCACAAGCCCCAGAAAATGAGCCCAGCGGCGGCAAGATCCACCTGCGCCAGTGAACTCTGCGCGAAGAAGACTGGATACAGTCCAGTGCAAATTGTAGAGGCGATTGCAACTTGTGTATTGGCGGTGCGCTGGGCCAGGCGAAACACACCCAGCAGCGAGAAAGCTGCGACCACCACCATGGCCGAGCGAGTTACCAGCGGGGCGTAGCCAACCACCTTCCACCAAAGGGCGATCCAGGCCAGCACGAGCGGTGGATGCCCATTCGAGAGCGTCGAGTGAGGAATCAGGCTTCCGGAGAGCAGGATGTCGCGGGCAGCCGGAACATAGTAACCGGCTTCGTCCCAATAGTAGGGCAACTGCAGCAGGGGTATGTGTAGCAGGAAGACAAAAATAAAAATAACAGCGAAGACCAGGGCAGGGTGCGGATTGGAAAATCGCATGGGATTCGAAATCTTACCTGAGCACAAGCGCATTCGTAGTGCGCAGCACCGGCAGCCAATGTCGCGTAAGCAGGCAGAGCAAGAGAACTCAGTGCACCGGACCAGTCGGACTCATGCGCGGATCGAGCTTGATTTCGCCGAATGCGCTTTCGTAACCGGCGACGTTCTGCTGCAGGAGTCCAAGCAGAGCCTTTGCTTGCTGAGGGCTCAGGTAGATGCCCTGGAAGTTGCGGATCTCGACCTGGGTTTCGGTCTGCTGTTGCAGCGTGCCGAAGACGAGAAAGAAGTCCCAGATGTTCACACGCATCTGCACGCTATTGGCGTAGTTCTCCTTGTAGTCGGGGGCATTGTTCAGCTTTACGTTCGGTTGGGTAGGAATGCTCATAGGCTGGCAGTGTAATGATTTTGCGGGCGGGAAGGGAAGATCGGCCGGTGGAAATCGTCGCGGATGTTGTGCAGATATTGTGCAATTGACAAAAACTGTCCCTGTCATGATGGTTTTCGGCTGGGCTCACGCCCAGCGTTTCACCGACGGGGGTGGGGTTCACGGTCGGGCACATTGAAAACAAAGGGGTTGCTAGGGGAGTACCGGTTACTTTGGGAAGTACCGTATGGCGCGCAAAGTGCGATAGAGTTCAAGTGCTCCATCAAATGGAGAATGTGCGAGCTATGGCCGAAACCAACGATCACGAAGCAACTGAAGAGATTATTCTCCCCGAGAATTTGCTCCCCTTGGGATCTGTGCTGGGGCAGGGTGTGACGCCGCTGGACGCATGCATGGTTCTGGCGAAAGTGTTTCACGTGCAATACACGGAAGTGGCAATGCTACGGCTCGAAGCAGGATTTCTGCGTTTCATATTTCCTGAGCACCTGCGGACTACAGGGGCCATTCCGCTTTCCAGCAAAGCTGTCGCGGCCCACACAGCGTTGAGCAAGAAAGCAGAAATCTTCAATAACTTTGCCAAAGTCAAACACGCCAGTATCTTCGAGACCATCAAGGCCAGTGCCACCGACACTGAGGAAGTACGTCCGGCTCCAATCCAGAAGTTGATGTCGGTGCCCATCCTGGACCGGGACTTGAACGTGCTGGGGGTGATTCAAATCTCGCGGAAGGGGCTCGATTCCCGTTTTGCGCAGGACTTCAGCCGCGAAGATTTGCACGATCTGGAGTTGGCCGCCGGGGTTCTAGCCACGTCGCCGGTCTTGCTGGATAACTAAAAAGTTCCAACGCCGACATTCTCTTCTCCCATCACTGGCGGCCCCCTTTCTGATCGTTCAGTGGGGTTAACTTGATTACCAGAGATAGTAAACTCGGGCTGTGGGCGGTTTACTGTTGGTATTAAACTGCCGGTCATTTTCAAGGGGCGGTTCGTCAAGATTTGCTGGCGGAGAGCGATTCACGCGGGTTGTTCGGAGAATGAATCGGGACAGGGCGCTTCGGTGCTCAAAAGCGCTCGAGGAAGAGGTGTGTTCTCTCCTATGGATCGATTTGTTAGACTACGGGGAGGAATGGCCCGTCCCCTACAGTTTGTCGCCTCCCCCCTACCGTCATGGGCGCGGCGGATCAAGGCACTTCGCAAGAGTTTAGGCTTGAACCAACTTGATTTCGGCAAAGGGCTGCACTGTTCGTCGATGGTGATCTCCCGCTGGGAGCGGGGATTGCAAAAGCCTCCAGCCGATTGCCTGATTGCAATGGGCAAGATAGCTGGCCCGCGCTCCGGATGGTTTTTCTGGAAGATGGCCGGCATCGAGCCGGCTGATGCGAAACGCATGTTGCAGGAAACCTAGCTCGCCCGGATGCGTGGTTACGGATGCGTAGTTTCGATCGGTGAGGTGCGGGATGACGGACGATCACAGTTTGGCTGATCGTCGTTCAGACGATCGCAGTATAGACGCTCACAGTAGCCAGCCTGCCCACAGGCCGTGGCGACAGCTCGCCGAAGCCGTGCTTCGTGAGACGGACCACGATAAGATCTTGGAGCTTGCCCAAGAGCTGTGTGATGCGGTAGACGAGCAAGTTCTGGGTCACCGCAAAAAGACTGACGGGTAGCCCCTGTCCTGCTGCCGCCCAGTTCGCACGAGGGCGCCGTTTGGCAACGCGTCAACCCCGTATCTATCAGCAGCGATTCAAGCCGAAAATGATTGGCCCCGATTTACATCGGGGCCTTTTGACAGTTCGCGAAACGAACGCCGAAACCAGCGCACGTCTGCATGAGGATGCCTTACCTGGGAGATGTCTTGTCCTCGACTTTTTCAGCGCCTTGTCGGGTTTTCCTGGCGGTCTTGTGAGCAGCTTTCTTCGTGCCACTCTTAATGGCATGACCGGTCTTCTTGGTAGCTGATTTCGTTGCTCGACCGGTATCTTTGGCGGCTTCCTTGGTTTCATGGCCAGCATTTTTCATGTCCTGCTTTGGGCCAGGATCCTGTGAGAATGAAATTGCTGATGTTCCGGCCAGCAGCAACATGGACAAAAATACTCGCTGTGCGATTCCGCGCATGTATATATTCGCCTCCGATTGATTGAGTAAATATCTGGATAGTGAAGTCATACTAGGCGCACAACGATTTGAGACGGCTAGGGCGAATCTTGTAGATCGTGTGTTTTTACTACGGGGCGGAGGAGGCGTCTCCTGACCTGCTAACCTCGGACTCCGTGTCGTGTTTGGTGGCGAAACCAGACCCCAGGCAATCACTTCCCGGTGCGCTCATTCCATACCGGATTACCTTTATTGTCGCGGAACATCAGGGTATCCGTGCCCCTCACCATTTCGCGTGCGAGAATGACCTCCGACCCTTCTTGCTTAACTTTTGAACCCGTAATTGCAACCTCGTCGCCCTTGCTGAAGCTGATGCCCATTTCTTCTTGAAAGGGTTTCGGGCACACCGAGATGCGAACCTTGTCATCGCCAATCTTGAGGATGAGCTCAGTGACCTCTTTTTTGGCTCCCCACGGAACCAGTCTTACTTCGTCCACCACTCCTTTGGTCTTGCCCTCGGTTTGCAGGTCATATTTCGGCAGGCTAGTGTCGGCCGGTGGCGCCTTTTGTGACAGTGCTGTGGTGGCGCACCAGAGCAACAACAAGGCGACTCGGGAAAACTGCTTCCGGGCTTGACGGCGCGGAGTAAAGTTCTTCGGATTGAGCGACATGGCTCCTCCTCACGATTGGCCGAGAACAAAGTGTGGAGAGCGTGGCGCCTCTTTTAATTCTTGCGCGCGGCCTCCGAGACAGAATGCACACCCAGTTCCCGGGCCTGGCCGAACACTTCTTACAAGCTGAAGACTCGTTCCAATTTGAGACCGGGCTAAGTCGTCCGTCTTCCAGAAAGGCAACACAATCGTACACCCGGAGAGGTTTCCAAACCACAGTTTCTAAGCGAGCGTCCCTGGTTTCGAACCAGTTTCGGGACCAGCCGAATCTCTCATTGCATATCGTCGGAAGAAAACTATCGGTTTTCCCGTACGGACGCCTCGACGTTGGCCACTGACACCAAATCGTCTGCTTCGGATGCTCTTCGCATGGAGCACAGCGACCGCGTGAACCGCCTGTCTTCAGTCGTCGTCGGGATCGGTGCGCGGTCCCCTGTAATTGAGGAAGTAGGCGGGATTGAGCGGCGCATTGATGGTTTGGAAGGTGATCGGAGTCTGGTTGAAGTCGAAACAATCGGAAAGGTCGTCGGCGGGAGCGTCGGCATAGCCCAGAGAAGGCAGGGCGAAAGTCTCTTCGATGAATTTGAGGATGCTGCCGAAATCGTGGGTAACGTGAGAGATGTAGCCAGCTTTGGCGTAGGGTGAAACGACGATCAGGGGCACGCGGAAACCGTATTCGTAGGAGTTGATGAGCTTAGGTGCAACGTGGTCGTACCAGCCGCCCCAATCGTCCCAGGTGATGACGATGGCGGTATTTGCCCAGTATGGACTGTTGCCGATCGCGTTGACGATGGAGGCTACCCAGGATGGTCCCCCGGTTGCACTGGTATTCCCTGGATGGTCGGAGTTAAGTCCTGTGGGGATCACCCAGTTCACTTGCGGGAGGTTATGGCTACTGATATCGGTCAGAACCTGGGTTTCGTTGAGGACGACATTGTTCACCCAAATCGGTGCCATGCATGCCGTGGCGTTGGGTGGCGTGGCATTCGGTCCACACATATGCTGAATCGCGTTGGGTGCCGTCCAGATAGAGCCAGGTCCAGGGGTGTAGTAGTGCCAAGTGATGCCCTTCGCGTCGAGTTCATCAGTCAGCGTCGCATGTTCGAAACAGGGGTACACCGTGTTGGACTCGCTTCCGACGGGATCAATCAACCTGACATACGCGGTCGCGGAGGCGATGCAACCCGCTTCTCGCCCCCCACTGCCGCCCACGGGATTTTCGGCTGCGAACGAAGTGCTACCGGCGACGGGCGCTGAGGTTCCGGAAATGATGAATTGGTGGGCGGGGAAGCTGGGACCCTGGTTAGTCTGGAACATCCGGTCACCAAAGGTGTACTGCTCTGCCATCTGAAAATAAGGCTGTACCTCCGACGGCTTCACATACGTGAACGCCGAGTATGGCGTGATCTTGGCACCGTCCATTTTGCACTGTCCGTTTGTAGTATTGAGATCGCACATCTCAACAAACGCGGAATGGGAGTGGCTGAGATCGTAGTTGTTAGCGAGGTCGATTGGGTTCAGCGGGACGGTCTGGCCTTGGGAGTTGACGCCGTTTTGGACGATGTCGGCGCCGCGTGCGATCAAAACTGGATCTTGAAACAGATTGTCGGGTGTGCGGTTCTCCTGGAAGATCACGACAACGTGCTGGATGCGTGGTGGTGTGGCAACAGACTGGGTGGAACCACGTCCGCCGCAGCCGTTCAGGTTAAAGAGAACTACGGCGGTGACGAGCAGGGTACCAAGCACGATGGGGGGAGGCGCGCGCATGATGAGGCTCGTTGAGCAGGAAGAACGGTCGTTATTCATCCAACCCAGGCTTCGGCAACACTATTCGCCAGGATACGAGGATTGATGCATGGAGTGTGGGTCAGGGATGGCTTGAGATGACCGAAGTCAGCCGGGCATTTGATTCCCAGGAGGGACGTTGCTTTCATAGGCTAGCTCGACGGCCGCGACAACATACGCCGAGAGGCAACCAGAGAGCAGGGACGAACCGCGGAGCAAAATCGGCCGTAAGTTGGAGCGAAAGAGAAGCATGGTGCGAAAGGGGGGACTCGAACCCCCACGGTTTTACCCGCCAGATCCTAAGTCTGGTGCGTCTGCCAATTCCGCCACTTTCGCAGTTATAGACTCAAATATACTGCCAACCTGGGAGGTCTGTGCTTTGAATGTGCCCACTCGAATTCTAACTGTATGCGCTCGGTCCGTGCTGAGCCGCCTAGGTTGTAACCCTGTATCAGCAGACAAGGACAGTATTAAGGAGCCATGTTAAACTGATTGAAACCATGGACGTTCGGCGAGCCGGTCTAATCATCACCTACCTAGCCCGTTCGTGGTGGGCCATAGCACGCAAGAGCTATTTACCGGATTCCTGCGCTGTTCTAAGCTGTTTTTGAGCAGCACTTGGGGGAGGGCTGGTCAACAGAAGTCCCGTGACTCATAACCTGAGTCTGGGGCTTTTTGTTTTGCACTTCATTTTGCGCTCACCGCCGGAATGCCCGCTCTACCCAGGCCGGTCTAGATTCCCTGGTAACTTACCCGGTAACCATAGGCAGCGAGTCCGTCCGCACGCAGCGTGAGGAAGGGAGGAATAACACGCTGGGCGCTCCTGCTTACCCATTGTGGCCTGGCCGGGAAGAGAGTTGTGTTTCGAACAGAGCCGCGCTCTCACGGTCGAAGCCGGCCGAGGGAAGGATGGATTAGCGCCATTCGCGCAATGCCTGTTGAGAAACTTTACCCTCGATCAGATCAGCGAACCGTCCTGTTGAGGTCCCTGCAAGGCTGACCTTCTAGGAAAAGAAAATTCATCCCTTGTGACGCAGGCTTGATATCCGCGGAATCGCATCCGCTCAAATCAGCCGCATAGAAAAGAAAATGCTGACGGCGTGATCAGGAGCGACGGCTTTGCCACTGACCAGCATCCAGCGTCCCATTGCGCCGTGGGCTTGCGGCCCCCGGGAACACGATCGCAAATCTACTGGACTTCGCTCAGTTTCTGAGAAATCCACATTCCCACAAGGATGAGGAGAAAGACACCTGATCCGCTGCCGAAGACCCAGACCGGAACTCTAAGCCGGTTGACTTTGGTCACCAGTTCCGTCTGCTCTTCTTGCATGTGGGAGCTTGCGTCATTCAGAAAGAGTTGTTCATCCTCATGCATCGTCAAGGTGCCGCGATAGATGAGAAGGATGATCAGACCTGCGGTGAAAATTCCCCAGACAGTTGCCACGATCGTCAGCGTCATAAGCCACCTCGGCAGAATCCAAGCCAGTGCGGCAGCTTCCACGGCCACTAGATGCGGGCATTACATCCCCGCATCAGCTTCGGGGAAGGGCCCTAACGGAATGATTATAGACCCGCCTGCAAGGGAAAAAAGGGGATAAATCCAACGTTTACGAAAGACGGAAGAAAGCGACGCTGCAGCCACCATGGTCATCTAACCTGTAAGAGAAGTCGAGAGGAGTTCTTATTAATGGTTCTGGCTCGGCTGGTAGCGTCTGATATAATACAAGAACCTTTAGAGCCAAGGAGATACGAATGGCTACAACAACCGTCCCCGAAGTGACTAAGCCCGAAGTGACCAAGAAGGCCACGCCTGTCAGTCTCACTGCCAATGCCGTCGCCAAGGTTAAAGACATCATGGGGCAGCAGACGCCCGCTCCCGCAGGTCTCCGCATTGGAGTCGTGGGCGGAGGGTGCTCTGGCTTCTCGTACTCGATGCAGTTCGAGAATGCCGCCGGAATGATGGACAAGACCTTCGACATGGACGGACTGAAGGTATTCGTCGACGCCACTTCCGTCATGTATCTGAACGGATGCATCGTCGACTACGTCGAGACCCTCGAAGGTGCAGGTTTCAAGTTCGAGAACCCGAACGTGAAGAGCACCTGCGGTTGCGGATCTTCGTTCAGCGTGTAAGTTCAAGGTGTAATTAGAGAATTTTGAAGCGGCCTCATCTATCAAGGTGAGGCCGTTTGCTATTTCTGGCGATCTCTCGAGATGGAAGATGCTTATACGCCTTACTGCTGATCCGGGGGATTGGTGGGAGGGGGCTGCGGAGCGCCAGCGCCGCTGGGGTTTGGGGCATTTGAATTGTATCCCCCAGGCGATCCAAACGAACTGCCATTCGGATTTCCTTGCTGCTGTACTTGACCTGCCTGGTTCTGGTTCCCGAAACCCTGCAACGGAGGCTGGTTGGGAGTGCTGAGCAACCCGCCGCGGTCCGTGGCTGGATCATAGATGAACTGCCACTCGTTGTATTTTTTCTTGTGATTGAATTCGCGGATGCTGTCTTTCTTGCTGGCGCTCACGACTCCCACCACCGGCCCGCCACCGAATGTCTGGCTCGAAAGTTTGTCACTGGAACTCGTGCCCGGCTGGTCGCTTGAGGCCGACGACGACGAAGATGAAGATGAAGATGAAGATGAAGATGAATTGGAGCTGGGAGTCTGATTCGGATCCGTCGCGGAACCAGAGTCCGGCGCAGACGGATCCTTCGCGGCCGCGGCGAAACCGGCTGGCGCCCCTGCGACGCTGCCTCCGGCGGGCACGCCGCCAGATTGGGGCTGCGTCCCAAAGCCCGCTGGATTGTTTAAGGATGTCGTCCCGTTAATGTTCGACGCGCCTGCGAGCGGTGCATTGAACGCCATTTTCACTTCACCAAAATGGAGCAACTTGAAGTCCTGGCCGGTGATCGGATCTTTGTATCGTTTACGCAGAAAGCGCAAGTTGTTGGTGCTCTCCAGTTCTTCAATCCGGGTGGGATAGCGCCCGAACTTTTTGTAGTAGCTGCGAATCGCGCGCGAATACTGGACTCCGCGGTGGATGAGTTCCTGTTCGCGGTCCCGCTTGATCTCGAATGAAATGGAGGGAAGAACCGCGGCAGCTGCCACGACGAGCAGCGCCACCATCAGCAGCAACGATAGCAGGACATAACCCTCTTCGGCTCGGCCGGGCCGGAGAGATGACCGTCGCGTACACCCAATTACAGAATTACCTAATCGCAACATGTCCTCACCCTTGCGTGAGCGGAATGTGTTGTGCCGGGCCGCTACTCACCACATCCTGGATCTCGACCGAATTGGGCGAGATGTGTACGACCTTGTATCGGCGGTCCACAATGTCGCCTTCGCCCGCAATGAAAACATCCTCGCCTTTGGAGAGAAAGATTTTCCTGGGCTCGCCGGGTTGATTGGCGAAGCCGAAGAATTTGAGAGGAATCGGCGGCGGTGCCGGAGGCTGGGGCGGGACATAGACTCGCGCTGTCGTGTCGATATGGCCTGGTGCCCCTGGCTGCGGGATTACCGGATCCGGCTGCGAGACGAAAATGTTCCGGCCCGAACCTGCGTATTTTATCTGTTCACTAGTGGCCAGCAGTTGCAGCTGCAACGTTGGGTCCAGGTTCTCCGGTGAGCGACCCTTTTTGCTCGGACCAGCACCGCGGCGCTGAGCGGGGGGGCGGGTGACGGCAGTTGGAGCTGGAGTCGAATTCGCGAGCGAAGTTGCCGAGGGACCAGAAAGCATCGGGATGATTTCATACATGGCGGCAAGAATAGCCAGCACGCCGAGCCCTGCCGCCCACAGCGTTTTCTTCCGATTTTCGGTTCCCAGTTGCACTACGTGCCCGCCTTCAGATAAGTCTCAAGTTTCATCTGGAGCTTGACCGGTCCTTGCTGTTCTCCGCCCAGGGTTATGCTATTGATAATGAAAAAGGTTTCGTCGCGCTCCAACGCGTTGATGAAGCGCGCCAGAGAAACATAATTTCCTGCCAGGTCCGCTTCCATCTCGACCGGCTGCAAATGTGCCGCCCCCACTTCCTTCGGCTTATAGCGCGCCTGCTCCATCGTGACTCCATCCGCGACCGCCAGCTTGTGGATCTCGGTAAGAATCTGCGATTGCTGCGCGGGAAAACGCCTCTTGTAGAAATCCGTGATTTGCTGGTTTGCCAGCACAACTTTTTGCGGCAGATTCTTGAGAGGCTCGACCTGGCGCGTCTTGAGCCGCAAGTCGCTCCATAACTGGTTGAGTTCCTGCCGGCGCGAGCCGGTAGAACCCACTAGCGGAGAAAACAAGATTACGGCGGCCACCAAGTCCGCGCCTAGCATGATGCCCAGCGCCGTCTTGATCTTCTTGCGAGCTTGCCGCAGGTCAGGCATCAGGGTTTGCTCCGTTTAGGAATCTCAGATTTTGATGCAGGAGTTGGTACGTAGACCGTTTCAGGGACATAAATCGCGTCGATGTTGAGCTGTACCGCATCCCCGGTCGTCGACACTCGGGAGCTCTCCTGACCGATATAGGTCCGGGTGAAGCGCCGCGAGTCTTCCATGCGGCGCGCTAGTTCGATGGCCCGCTCCGGCGAATCGCCTGCCACAACTATCTTGATTGCGAGCTGGTTATCATCGTCGAGTTCCGGATGGATCGAGACCAGGTGCACGCGGGTCGGCATTACTTTTTCCAGATCTTCCAGGACTCGCGTCCACGAAAAGGATTTGCGTTCGATCAGTTGGTTGATGAACTGTGACTGGTCGCGCGTGGTGCGATTCTCCGCACGGCTGAGAAATTCCTCCGCCTCCCGCCGCTTCTGGTCACGCTGTGCAATCTGGGTGCGCAGTTCGGCGATCTGCTGGTGATCGCGGCGGGCATTGTACCAACCGGTGATAGTACTGACCATCAACATCAGGGTCAGGATTGATGCCACCACCAGCGCTGTGCCCCAGCGCAACCAGAATTGCCGCGCATCCTCATAGGGCTGGCTTGCGAGATTGATATCGAGCCGCATTTTAAGAAAGCAAAGCTCCCACCACCCCGGCCATTCTCCAGCGCGGCACCGGAGGGCTTGAACTTACTCCCAGTTGCGACGAGGCCACAAGTTCCTGTACCTCAGCTCCAGTCTGCGCCTGCAACGCTGGAGCCGCAACGCCTGATTCTGCGAGACCCGCAACGTAGATGCGCTCGATGTTCAGGTGGTAGGTATCCTGAAAGAAGACTACCGACGGATAGACCTCCTCCGCTAGTTGTTCCCCTGTGATGGTAACCCCACGCGTGTTCTCGAGCGTGCGGAAGAGTTGGAGCTGATCCTCATTCAGGATGGCAATGCTGGTCGTGCGGGCATCCACTTTTACCACGAGCGTCGGACGCTTTGCGTCAGCGGCGCCCAGAGCAGCCAGCATGGAGGGCAGCACCACCCCAGGGCTGAACCCCACTTCGCGGAAGGCCGTTTCGTAATCTTCCATTACACTAGCCAGCGCGACGGCGGCGACAACACGCACACCATCCGCAAACTTCTGCGCGTGATAGGAAACCTTGGCCTTGTCTACGTCGAATGGCAGAGACTTCTTTAATCGAAAACGGACCACACCGGCAGCTTCTTCGGCATCAGAGGGGAGCGTATCGAATTCGACCAGCACCACGCGGACCGCGGCATCGGGAACAACCGCGATGACATCGTGAGACCGCCCCGCCACGGTGCCCAGAGTCGCTTGGATGCCGGCGCGCACCGCCTCCCGCTGTCGAAGATTGTTTTCGACCAGATCGGGAACTACGCTTCCCGGCGCAAGTTCGCGCACGGCGCACGCTTCCAAGGCGGCTCCGCTGTCAGCCACGCGCCCGGCCAGGATGCGGTCCGATGCGATCTCGCAAGCCAACCGGGGTTTCGGTGTATTGGAATTTGAACTCATGGCCGGAGAAAGTCTCTAAGAGAATCCCTATTACTAATCAAAAACGTTGCCGCTGAGAATTGCAATAACTGAAAGGGCACTTGTCCCACTGGCCGAATGCCCGTGCCCGCCGTGCGGCTTTCGACGGCATCAACTGCAGTCCTGATTCTTCCGGATTTTTACCGCATAGCCTCGATGAAGGTGACCTTATTGATCTCTTTCAACGTGGTCATGCCGAGCCTCACCTTGTCCAGCGCCGACTCGCGCAGAAAACGCATGCCCTCATCCCGGGCGGCGCGGCGAATTTCGGAAGTCGGCTTCTTGGCCAGAATCATCTCGCGGATGCGGTCGCTCAAGTCCAGCAATTCGTGAATTGCGGTCCTGCCCCGGAAGCCGGTCCCCGCGCACTCGATACAGCCTGGACCTTCATACAGCGGCACCTTCGACCATTGCGCCGGATCGAGTCCGCTGGCTTCCAGAACATCTGGCGGATAGTGCACGGCCGTCCGGCAGGACTCGCAGATCAATCGCACCAGTCGCTGCGCCAGAATACAGTTCAACGCCGAAACGAAGTTGTAGGGTTCCACACCCATGTTCAGGAAGCGGCCGATAACGTCGACTACGTTGTTGGCGTGAACGGTAGTGAACACCAGGTGGCCGGTGAGGGCGGACTGAATGGCGATCTGCGCGGTCTCAGTGTCACGGATTTCACCGACCATGATCTTGTCCGGGTCGTGGCGCAGAATCGAGCGCAACCCACGAGCGAACGTCAATCCCTTTTTCTCGTTGACCGGAATTTGGGTGATGCCGCGCAGTTGGTATTCAACCGGATCTTCGATAGTGATGATCTTGTCTTCATCGGTTTTGATCTCGTTGACGGCGGCGTACAGAGTAGTAGTCTTGCCGCTTCCGGTAGGTCCAGTCACCAACACCATGCCGTAAGGCTCTTTGATGTAGCGTCGGAATTTGCGCAGGTCATCTTCATCAAACCCAACTACGTCGAGTGTCAGCGTGCGGAACTTCTCGCTCATCGACTCCTTGTCGAGCACGCGGAGCACGGCGTCTTCGCCGTGAATCGACGGCATGATCGATACACGGAAGTCGATGGCGCGGCCGTTGTACTTGACGCGGAAGCGCCCGTCCTGCGGCACCCGCCGCTCGGAGATATCCAGTTCGCTCATCACCTTGATGCGAGAGATCACGGTGGAGTGGTGTTCTTTGCCGATGGGCGGCATAGCTTGCGTCAGCACGCCGTCGATGCGGAACTTGATGACCACAGAGTCGTCGCGGGTTTCGATGTGAATGTCGGAAGCGCGCCGCTGCAGCGCGGTAAAAATCGTGGTATCGACCAGCCGGATGATGGGGCTGGTGTCGCCGGTCGCCGTCAGCTTGTCGATGGTCAGCGTTTCTTCCACGCCCGTGGCTTCGTCTTCGCGGATGATGGTGAAGCCTTCGCTGGCCTCTTCCAGAACGCGCTGCGACTGCTCGGTCTTCTTGAGGATGTCCGAGATCTGCTTCAGCGTGGAAACTTTTGTGACAATCCGCTTCTGCAACAGCAAGCTGATCTCATCGATCATCATCAGCTGGCTGGGATCGGCAATCGCTATGGCCAGCCGTCCGTCTGCCGTTTCTTCCAGCGGCACGAAGTTGTAGCGAAACATCAGCTCGACCGGGATCCTCTTGAACAGTTCATGGTGCAGCTGAAAATCTGTGAGGTCGACAAACTCGCAGCGATAACGCCGGGCAACATCCTGCGCGCGTTCGAGATCGGTGACAGGATTTCCGGTGCTGACCATCTGGCCACCGTTCCCGCCATTCACGAAAAGTGATTTCTTTTCCGCCATCGCCATTCTCTTACCCGCTGCGCCTTCCTTAGTGAACTCCCAGAGTGAAGATCGGCAAATAAAGCGAAATCAACACTCCCCCCACGAAAATCGCCATCACGATCAGAATCAACGGCTCAATCAGAGCCAGAGACGCCCCAAGCGCCGTTTGTACATCTTCCTCATAGAACTCGGCCACCGAATTAAGCATGGCCGGTAGCGCGCCGGTGGACTCGCCGACTTCAATCATTTCCACCGCCAGATCAGGAAAAATCTTCTGTTCTTCCAGACTGCCTGCCAGTCCTTGTCCCTCGCGCACACGAGTTCCTGCCCGCATTACCCCCTTTAAGATGCGGCGGCTCGTCATGGAGGCACCCGCAGTTTCCATGGCCGGCACCAGCGGCAGGCCACCTTGAAGAAGCGTCGACAGCATGCGGGAAAAGGACGAAACCTGATGCTTCAGGCGGATATCGCCCAGCAGCGGCACATTCAGGATGAAACGGTCAATGCGGTCGGCGCCACCGTCCGTATTCTTCCACTGCCAGAGCAGAAAAAGGGCGATCGTAAATACCGCCAACCCATAGGGAAAATACTTCTGGGTCTTCTCCCCGACTGCCAGCATGAACAATGTGATGGCAGGAAGCTGTGCATCCAGGCTCTTAAACAAGTCCGCAAACTTAGGTACCACGAAGGTGAACAGGAACATCACCATGATCAGCACCACGCTGACCAGGAGCGTGGGATAAATCAGCGACACAAACAGCTTCTTGCGGAACGCCATCGCCAGCCGCTGAAAGTTGATGTAGCGGGTCAGCACCTCGTCGATATTTCCGCTCTTCTCGCCCGCCATCAACGTGGTCGTATAAATCTTGGGCACAACGCCTTGCGCGGCGAAGGCATCGGAAAGCGACTCGCCTCCCTTTACCCGGTCGCGAACGTTTTCGAGAAGCTGCCGCAGACGCGCGTCCTTCTGCCGCTTTACCAGCAAGTCCAGTGAATTCAAGATTGGCAGCCCCGCCCGGATCAGCGTCAGGAACTGCTGGTTAAACACCAGAAACGAGCTCTGCTTCAACTTGCGACGGCGGCCGAGCGAGACCCCTCCGGATAGAAGCCCTTGCGGCTTTACCCAGTACACCAGGTACCCTTGCTGGGAGAATCGGTCCCGCACCTCGGCTTCCGAGTAGCCGTGTTCAACCTGCTGGTGCAGGTGCCCGCGATCGTCCGCGATTTTTACGACAAATTCCGCCATTTGCCTGTTTTTCTCGTCTTTTGCAGGCGAAACCGCCTACCGACTCAGTCTAACATTCCCACTTCGCATTCCCATCCTCCAGTGACGGTACGCAAGTAACGCGCATTTCACCGGCGCTGCCACTTTGGAAAGCGCTAACTCGCGTTCATTCAGCGCGATACCGATCCCCGTCGACTTGGCCCACGAATCAGCTAGGGCCCAGACTGCCCTCAACCGTTTCCGTTCCCGCAGGAGGACTGAACCGGAATTGGTTATCGGCGATCGGCACGTCTTCCTGCTGCTGGCTTAAGCGATATTCCGTGACCGATGCGTCCACCTCAGTGATGACAATGCGCACAATTTTGTGGTCGGGGGCGATTTCAAGCAGGATCTCGCTGACCCGGTCGGCCAGAGCCTGTGGGACGCCGCGCACCACCACATCTTCGGGATTCAAGGGCGTCACATCCGGCGCCAGCGACAATCCCTGCAACTCCTTTTCCAGCCTGGTCTTGCCCAGCAGAAATGCCAGCGGAGAACGGAGATCGTCCAGTTTCGCCGCCGGCGCCTTCCGCGCCTGCAGGTCGCCGGGGACATAAAACCACGCATCTTTGCCGTCGCTCACAAACAGTTTCTCCCTGGGAGAACGGTACTCCCAGCGCATCTTGCCAGGTTTTTTCATCCCGGATTTTTTCAGCCAAAGCGTTCCCGACTCCGTTCGTTCGATGCCGGAGCCGCGGTAGACCTCGGTAAACTCCGCCTGCAGGCTGTGCAAATGGTTGTAGTGCTCGTCTACGACACTGGCCAGGGCCTTAACGCCGGCCTCGCCTGCGGAACTGCCCGCGAGCAGGCAAGACAGAGTAAGGGAAACCACCAAAGCGCGGCGAATAAACCGAACCAGCATCGCTATAATTTTTCGCAATAGGATTCTTCTCAACCGGATATTGTTGCCAAAAGAACTAGTCCTCACGCGGACTCGGGAAGGGGACTGCAGACGAGTTCCTGCGAGACTCCTGAAGATATTGTAACCAAATATCCAGCGAAAGCGTGCTACTTCGTTCTCGTCTCGGCACAGGAGTACAACGAGAACAACAACGAGAGCGGTTCTTTACACGTGATGACTCACTATCGTTTTATCGACGACGCGTAAATCGAATATTGCTGCGTGCCACCGACCTTCCCGAACGCTGTATTTTGCGACAACACATGCTCAAGCAGGGGATTGTGATAGAGGATATAGACCCCCCGCGGATGCACGCGCAGGCTCGCTTCAAGATTAGCTATCACTTGCCTCAATCCAGCCTCTGGCAAGGGATTGAAGAGATACAGAACCGATGGTTCAGTAGGGAAGACGAACTTGCATGCATCGCCGCAAACCGATTCCAGTGCGAAGCACTTCTGTGCTTCACTGTGATATTTGCCCAGATTCTCCTGCGCGATACTGTGCAGTGCGGGGAGCAGTTCTACGCCTACGATGCGGCGAAACGGATAGTCCGAGGCCATGAGCAGCGTGCGCCCTTTGCCCGATCCAAGATCAATGAAGGTGAAGTCGCGGAAGTCGAGGCCAACTTGCTGGAGCGCATCAAGCATCTCGAGGAAGATCGCGGGTTCACTGGGTTGATAAGCGGAATGGAAGACTCCGAGCAGCCGATCACGCCATCCGACCGCTGCGCTCGTGGTGTTGACGTGATGATCCCAGTCATAGTCCGCATCTCCGTAAAGCTGGCGTTTCCGCTCCGGCGTGGAGTCGCGGATGAATTCCCAGAGCGCGATCAGGAGCTGACGGGTCGCAGCGACGGGTCCTTCACGCACGGCAACATCCTGCCACCATTGCCGGGCGGCGCGAAGCAAACCAGGCTGTGCGGACGCGGCGGGATCCATGGGGAGTGATTCCCGCCATCATAAAGGAACTGTACCTATGGTTTGTCGTGGAGTTTTGGAGCGCCGGTCGGTTTGTATCCGGGAGGAGTGCCTTTAGTGATAAACGGAAAATCGTCGGGGTTCTGCACGAGGATGCGACCCTCTGCAGTCATCCTGTAAGGGTTTCCGTCGGGATCGACGGGAATGCCGCGCAATCCTTCAGCGGCTGCCAGTTCGGAGATACTCGATGGCAGTCGTCCCTTTCGCTGGCCGAATCGAGTTACTGCACCCTGCAGATTCGTTACGTCCTGGTCAACCCGAAGAGCTCGCAGATGCTCGGCGGCATTCTGTCGAATCAATTTGTCCTGGCTGGTCTGGTAGGTAGCAGCCCACAGCGCTCGCGCGGTTTCAAAGTCCCCGGCATGCTGTGCCATCAGTCCGGCCAGTACCCGCAGGAAAGGATGCGCGCCGGGAACCTGCGAACCGCGGGCGAAGGCGTCGGCGGCTTTGCCGAAATCCTTGAGTTCCGTGTAATAGACGAAACCCAGGTTGTAATAGAGCCGCCATTCGTTGGGATTATTTTGAATGCCGTATTCCATGAGTTGAACGGCGCGGTCGGACTGGCCGGCACCATTCGGCGGCTTGGGCGCAAGAAAGCTGGCGCCGAACTGGTAGGCGACCAGCAGATGGGGATCGAGCGTGGTAGTAATTTCCAGCAGAGGCGCCAGCAGATTGTAGCTTTGGGCGTAGTTGTGATGCCGGTTACCAAAATACTGTACGGCGCGTGTCCAATAAATGTCGGCCAGAAGCCCATCGTAGCCCAGACTGGCGCGCTTCAAGACTGTGGGTGAATTGATGTAGAGAACTTCATCCAGCGTGGCTTGAGGGCGGACCTGGTCGACGCGTCTCAGAGCTTCGACGCTCGCGGCCAACGAGACGGCGAGACATGCCGCTGCGATGATGGTGGTCTGACCGCGGGATTTCATTTCAGATTCCGGTGCTCGAAGATCAGCACCGCCCCGCTGAGGGCCATGCCCGCGTAGAACAGAGCGTAGATTGTATTTCCCAGGATTAACGGTCCTGCCACCGGTTGCTCGTGCGCAATGGTGGTGATGACATTGAAAGCAGAAAAGTTTGGTACCAGGTACGCGGCCCCCGTGGCTAACCAGCGTGTTAGTCCATGAGTCATGGCGGCGAAACCGCGCAGGTCCTCAGCGAAGCTGCCGATCACAAACAACGAGAAAGCAAAGACAGCCGACAGCAGCGGAGAAGAGAACGACGAGAACAGCAGCGCCAGCGAACAGATAATCAGGAACTGCAGAACGATGAAGTACAGGGCCACCAGGATCAACGCATCTGGCCGCGTGAACTTGTGCGAAACGTAGAGGAGGGCGGCGAATACTCCGATGGCCATAAAGAACGTATTCACCACCAACGTTCCCGCTAGTCCGAAGAACTTGCCAACAATGAACTCCCAGCGCCGAACCGGTCGGGAAAGCACAGTGTAGAGCGTGCGCTTCTCAATTTCCTTCGAGACCAGGCCGATGCCGATGAAGATCGCAATCACCACGCCGAACAGCGAAACCGCCGTCAGTCCGAGATTGATGACGACCAGCCGCTCGATGTCAATCGAGATCTGACCCACCAGGATCGCCGCGCCCGAGAGCAGCAGCGCGAAGGCAATCAGGTTGTACAGGACGCGGTCGCGCACCGCTTCACGGAAGGTGTTGGACGCAATGTGAACGATGCGTGCACTCATGCGGTCCTCCCCGCGGTGGTCCCAGTCCCTTGCAGCTTGGCGACAAAATATTCTTCGAGCGAAGTTCGCACCGGGGTGATGGAGATCAGGCGGATGCGCTCGCGGCGCAGTGCGTCAATGGCCGCATCCTGCTGGTTCTCGGCGAGCACGGCGCGAACCGTGTCGCCGGTGACGTGGCATTCCACGCCTAACGCTTTCATAGACGCCGGGACCTGCGTGCCTTGCCAGATGACTTCTACTTTGCCCTGAACGCTGGAGGTCAGATCGGCGACCGCACCCACGCCCCTCAGCTCTCCTTGATGAATGATGGCCACACGGTCGCAGAGCGCCTCGGCGTCGGAAAGAATGTGAGTGGAAAAGAAGACAGTCTTGCCTTCGTGCTTCAATTGCTCCATCAGGTCGCGGACTTCGCGGCGGCCCATGGGGTCGAGGCCTGACATGGGCTCGTCAAAAAAGACCAGCTTGGGATCGTGCAGGATCGCCTGAGCGATTCCTGCTCGCTGCAGCATGCCTTTGGAAAACTTTCGCAGTTGCACGCCCTTCACATCGGTCAGGCCCACGCGCTGCAATACTTCGTCGATGCGGCGCTTGCGGTCTTTGCCCGGAACGCCGGAGAGCTGGCCGTAGTAATCAAGAAGCTCGTGAGCGGTCAGGTAGTCGTAGAAGTACGGCTGTTCGGGCAAGAAACCGATTTGCGCTTTGACCTCGGGGTCGGTCCAGTCGCGACCCAGGAGGCGAGCTGATCCCGAGGTAGGGAAGACCAGCCCCATCAGCATCTTCAGGGTTGTGGTCTTGCCCGCCCCATTGGGGCCGAGAAAGCCGAAGACTTCGCCCTCTTCTACGGTGAGATGCAGTGGGTGCAAGGCGCGCTTCGGGCGCTTGCGCCAGAACCCGACTAAGTAGGTTTTTTCCAAACCAAGAATTTCAATCGCAGGCATTGACACTCCAACGGCATGGAATGGAAGAGATACTTCCCATGAAAATTATATGAAACGAGCCGACATTTTTGTATCGGGTAGAAGGTTACGACGGTCACTCCATGTCTCTCGGCAGTCAACATCCATAGGCGCAGAGGATTCTGGTGTCGCGCTGGCCCCCATCTGCGTTGCCGAGGTCCCTTGGTGAGACGCTGGTATACCTAAAGTTGGCCGATACTCGAAAGCATGGAAGTCCACACCGACTAGTTGCCCATCGGGTTTAAGGCCACGCAAGCGTTATAGCTGGCGACCAACGTGATGTTGCCCGCCGGCTGCAGACGTAGGACGGCATCCTGAACTGAGCAATAAGCGCGAGTGCCGGACTGGGTGCCGAGAGGAGTGCCGGTTGAATAGAATTGGTCGTTGACGGTGCTGCCCGCGCTAGGCGAACCGGTGGCGTTGAAGTTGTAACCGCTTTTGCCGAGGCCGCCGCCGTTAGTGGCCAGAGAGTCATCGATCAGGCAAGCTGTAGCTATGCCTGGAGTGCAAGGCGACGCGCCGCCCAGGGTAGTCAGGGCTACCGGATAACCGAGGTTTGTGTAGGCACCAGAATAAGCAATTTCGGCTGTGTTAATCATCCGAACGGAGGCGGCGGCGGAAGAATCGTTGGCCGCCATGCGAGCGTGCATGAGGTTGGGGATAGCGATCGCCGCGATGATCAGAATGATGGCGACCACAATCAGCAACTCAATTAATGAGAAACCCTTTTGTTTCTTCATCGGGCGCGCTCTTCTCGCTTCTCTTTCGAAAGCATCTGTACCGGCCTCGCCCCGGCCCTAAATCCCACGAGACATACGTGTAGTAGCATGCTGACCGCCAGACTGAAGCGGTTCTACACTTTGGTTATGATGCGGGGCAACTGCCTTACTTTCATCCCGATTGCGCGGCTCGGGCCAATCTTCCCGAGCAAAGAATGTGAGTTGACGGCCTTGCGCTTTCGCCGTCTTGACAAACTTTGTCGCTCTGCCACGATAATACGCGGTTGCCAAAGTTTGGGAAAGGCGAAGGCAGGGTCGCACCGAGGCCACCAACCGGGTCTATTCCGAATGGTTATCATTGATTTCTGCCGTTCCGATGAGTGCAGTTGAGGCAGGCGGAAAAACAAAAGAGCAGCGGAGTTGCCTCCGCTGCTCCCGGCTTGTACCCTCCCCCGGGTATTTTGCCAAACCGACTTAAGTTAGTTCGACAGCGGGGTCAGAGCCTGGCAGGCTGCGTATGAGGCAACCTTTGTGATGGTGCCGGCAGCCTGAGTCCGAACCACACCGTCATCCACTGCGCAATACGCCTTGGTACCGCTGGTGTTCCCGAGCGGAGTAGCCGTGGTCCAGAACTGGGCTGGGGTCGTTGCCGTAGCAAGAATAGGAGTAGCAGCAAAATTGTAGCCGCTCTTGCCAAGACCGCCGGGGCCGTTGTTGGCCAAGTTGTTGTCGACCAGGCAGGCCGTGGTTGTGCTCGGAACGCAGGCTACGTTTATCGCGCCACCCAAGGCTACCAAGCTGGTATAGCCAACCGTGGGATAGGACGCGAAATAACCAACCTCGGCGGTGACAATGGTGCGCTCGCCAGCGGCCGCAGACGAATCGTTGGCTGCCATTTTGGCGCGCATCAGGTTAGGAATTGCAATAGCTGCAATGATCAGGATGATAGCCACCACGATCAGCAGCTCAATTAGTGAGAAACCCTTCTGTTTCCGCATCTCGATTTTCCCCTCGTTGTTTTTTCGTTAGATTTTAGTCTGGTCATTTGATGACGCAGTCGAGCATGATGTTCGCACTTGCCGGGCCAATTCTGCCAGTTACTTTAGGGTTGGCGCCGGTCGAGACAAGAGCTTTATTTTCAGTCCAGCAGGTGACCCTAGTACCCATTGTAGGAGATTCGGATCCATCCTTCGCGCCAAAATACGTCGGCCAGAATGACAATTCGTGTCAGTCCGGTCCCGGGACCATCCCATTCTTGAACGCTTCTCGAAGCCTTTTTTGCGAGCTTTATTTCCAGTTCCTAACGCTTCACCGGCCATTCGGGACGGTACTCTGCAAGCGCTCGACCGCCTTCCGGGCACCAGTCTGATAGGGATGGAGTTGCAGTTCGGTTTTGTAGGCTTCGAGTGCGTCCGAAAGACGGGACACTTGTTCCAGCGCCGCTCCCATGGCGTAGTGGTACCCGTCCGCGTCAGGCTGAATCGCCAACGCTTGCTTGAGAAAACCGATTGCCTCGTCGGGGTGGTGTTGCTCGAGTCGGATCTGAGCGAGTCCGAACCAGGCGGTTGCCAGCGCCGGGTTCTCCTGCACCGCGACGGTAAACCAATGTTCAGCCTGAGACAGGTCCCCGGACCTTTGATAGGAGTACCCGGCGAAGTCCGCAGCTTGCCAACTGGCTTTCAGCTTGAAGGACTCTACAAACTCCACCGCGGCTTCCCCGAATCTGTTCCTTGTGCTCAGAGCGGAACCATAGTTCAGGTGCGACCATTCATTGCGAGGAGCGATTTTCACCGCACGCGAAAACAGAAATACATCATTGGACCAGTACTGGGACTGAATGGCGCTGGCGAATCCCATGCCGACTACCAGAACGCCACCAAACAAGGGGACAAGCCCGGCATCAGGCCACTTCCGACGCAACGCCGCGTAGGCGGATCCCGCCAGTAGAGCCACTCCCAACATACTCATGTACATGTAGCGGTCATGAACAAAATCATCCTGATTCATCCAATCCAGATTGATGGTAGGGAGCAAAGGAAAAATCAGCCATGCATACGCAACCCAAAGTTGCCGATTCCGCCTTGCCGCGGCCATGGCAAGCCAGACCAAAACTACCAGAATGCCCAGCGTGAGAAGGAACTGCATCCCGCCTGATTCGACCGGACGGAAGTCATAGTGTGGGCTCAATCCAACGGGAAAGACTGCCCTGTAGAAATCGAACAGCAGGAGTTTCGGGGCACTCAGCAGAGTCGTGCTCCCTCCCACGAGTAAACTCATCGTGGCAGATTGACCAAGTACCACGGTGCGAAGAAGCAGCCAAAGTGCTGCCGTCAAGCCATAGCCCATCGCAACCTTTCGCCAGGATGCTTTCGTGGCGGCGGGGCCATCCGACGACGTCCACAGGTCAACCAGAATGATCACGGGCAGTGCAACGCTGACTTCTTTGGTAAGCAGGGCGAGGAAGAAGGAGATTGCAGATATGATCCACCAGACTCCTGCACGCGAGGTTTGCCCGACGGCTCTGGCCTTCCGGTAAGCCAGGAAACTCGAGAAGCACAGCACCGCAGCGAGTGGATCGTTGACCGAAGAGATCCAGGATGCCGCTTCAACCTGTAGAGGGTGCACACCAAAAATTGCCGCAGCAAGAAGAGCGGGGCCCGTGTCCCGCAACACCTTGCGTGCGATCAGAAACGCCATGCCAGTTGCGGTCACGTGCGCCAGGACTGTCGTGACATGAAACCAATGAGGATTAAGGCCAAACAGCGACTTGTTAATCAGGAACCAGAGGCTCAGCAGAGGCCGGTAGAACCGCGCTTCCGTTCCCGCTGTGGACGCCCAGAGATGATGGGTGAACAGATATCCCAGCCGGTTCCATTGCAGGTACTGATTCTGGGGAATCTGGGGTGGGTCGTCGTACACCCATCCGAAGGAGAAGGTCGAGACGAAAGCCAGGAACGTTAAGGAAAGGACTCCCGCCAGCGAAAGTCCTTCTCTGCGGCTAAGTGGGGAGTCCTGTTGCTGATGATCGATCTGAGACACCAGTATATCTTCCTCGATTTTCGAACCCGATGCGCTGCTCAATCACCAAGCCAGTTTTTCAGTTCGCAGGCGAACTGTTGAGCAGTGGCGGAATCTCCAGCTTACAATGTTCAGGCTTACAGCTGTGGCTAACCATCTCGATTCTGTGTCGATTCTATTCGCGGGAATAGCGTCTGTAATTACTTGCGGGATCAGACCTTTCCCGTGGTTAGCGTTCGCGGGCAGGAGTGCCCGCGCCACACAGGCGTTTTCAGGCCGTTTCCGCTTTCAGCAGCATGCAGGTGACGTCATCGTGCTGGGGTGTGTTGCCGACGAAGAGATCGAGTTCCGCCATCAGGCGTTTGAGCATGTCACTTGGACTTCCGGATGTTCCCGCTTCGATTGCGTGCAACAGTCGCGGTTCGTCGTACTCCTCGTCGCGCGCGTTCACCGCCTCGACCAGGCCATCCGTGAAGATCACCAGCCAATCGCCGGGCGAGAGGACGACGCTTGCTGACTCATACTTTGCCTCAGGTTGAATGCCCAGCGGCAATCCGCCCGCATCCAATCGCTCGATTAATCCAGTACTGCGGCGCAGGATAGGGTTGTTGTGTCCGGCATTGATGTAGGTGAACACACGCCCGACGGTATCGTACTCGGCCAGGAATGCAGTGGTGAAGCGCAGCCCGCCTTGGCTGTTCGAGCAGGCGTATCTGTTCATGTTTGCCACTAATTCGGGGAGAGCGACTTGGGCGGTGGAAAGTGTCTTGAGGCTGGCTTGAAACGTAGCCATGAGCATCGCAGCAGGAATGCTCTTGCCCGCCACGTCAGCCACGGCGAAGACAACGCGATTATCCTCGGGTGTCTTGCCGGGGCGTGGGAAGACGTCGTAGTAGTCGCCGGCGACAGTGTTCGCCGGACGCGTGGCGTAGGCGATGGTCAGCCCCGGAACTTGCGGCGGAGCTCCGGGAAGCAGCCATGTCTGAATCTCGCGCGCGATCTGCAGGTCGCGCTTCATCACCACACGGTCGGCGATTTCGAGCATGAGTAGGAGAAATAGCAGGAGAGCCGCCCAGAAGTGGAAATCAAATTCGACGGCGTAGACCTTGCCTCCTTCGCCGTTGTAGCTGAAGCCGCCGTGCGGGATCACGAGTAAGACCAGAGCCGCGAGCATTAGAACGCGCCGGGCCGGTGACAACTTCTCCAACACTGCCCAGAAGAATTCCTTGACCACGTGCAGGTGGCGGCCCCGGCGGGTCAGGCCTTCCGGCGTTTTCGCCTCGACATCTTTGGAGTAGAGCCGGTAGCTCGCCTTCGCTTCCGATTCGAACTGCGACCAGAGCTGGCTGATTTCCAGGCCTTCCGTGACCCGCCGCCAGAACCGCTCCATTCGCAGAGAGACGGGAACACGCTGGTTCTGGGGATGTCCGGCAGGTGGGTAAGCAGTGGCCATGGAATTAAGCAGCGATTATAGAGGAAGGCGGCGTTTTCGACTTTCAATCACCTTTGATTCCGTCCTCCGGAACAGGCTTCGAAGAGAATTAATCTTCAATGAGACATTCAACCCCGGCGGCTGAAGCCGAACACATTTCAGCAACTTACGGCACGACTGAAGTCGTGCCCCGATACGAATCCGAAGTCTTCCCGGCACCCCGCGTCCGAAGTCTTCCTACACCCTGCGGGGACGACTTGATATGAATCGTGGTTTTTTCCGGCAGCCAGCTAGAAGAGTTCTAGTTGCTCACCGAAAACCTGCACCGGCCATTTCGTCGCATAATCGGGGCGTCGGTCGCGATGTGTGATCTTGTATTTCTGCCGGAGGTGCGCGATGAGCTGCGACAGGCGCTTTCCGTACGCCTGTGGGAGAAATGCATGGTCCTGATAGCGCTTCCTGTAGTTTTCTGTCAAGTGCGGAAAATTCTCATCGAGGAACGGAAGAAAGACCGCGGCGGAGCAGGGCTTCAAAAAAAGGGGGTTCGCGAAGACGTAGTCCGCACCCGCATCGGCAGCCGCTCGTACGAGCGCTTCCAAATCCGCCGGTGAATCAGTGATGCCGGGCACTACGGGGGAGCAACTCAAGCCGACTCGCAACCCAGCCGCACTCAATGTCCGAACGGCGTCCAGACGCAGGTCCGGACGTGGCGCCCGTGGCTCGAGAATCCGCGCCAGATCGATATTGAGGGTTGTGATCGTGACATGGACCGAGAGCCGGTTTAATTTTGCTACTTCGCGCAGAAGGTCCAAGTCGCGGACGATGAGATTCGACTTGGTCACGATTCCCAGTTCGTATCCGGAATGGCGCGCGAACTCTTGAAGAATTGCGCGGGTCACCTCATAGCGGCGCTCCGCAGGCTGGTAGGGATCGGTCGCGGTACCTAGAGCAATTGCCTCCTCTTGCTTGACCCGGCGGAGTTCCTGCCGCAGTAACTGGGCCGCGTGCTGCTTCACATAAATCTTCTGCTCGAAATCTGCGCCATCGCGCATCTCCATGAACTCGTGTGTGTAGCGGGCGTAGCAGTACTTACAGCCGAACTCGCAGCCGCGGTAAGGATTAATTGTCCAGGTAAAGGGCATGGCGCGGTTACTTATGCAGCGATTGAGTAAAGAACGCGAGGGCAGCGTGAAGTATTCGACCTGGTGTCCTTCGCGCAGCAATTCTCCCTGCGAGGCAAGCCGAGCAATGCCAATCAACTGCGGCTTGTCCCCAAGGATGGGAAGAAGGGGAAGGGAATCCATAGAATATTCGCCTTTTCTTCGCCACAGGATAGCGCGCGGGCGGTGGATCGTCAAGCAGGCTTGTCGAATTTTGTCGTTGGTACATGATATGTCCGGTTGAGATAGCACGTGATATGTCCGCTTTTCGGGCGGTGAGGATAAGAGACCATGCGAAGCATGGTTTCTTATTCGAAGGCCGCGATGGAGCGGGCGATGAAAGTACAGGA
>WNFD01001629.1_pt1 | contig 53619 bp, 53 predicted proteins | sample 5400491 | NCBI WGS metagenome assembly WNFD01 (sample SAMN13153343, study PRJNA577476) | soil metagenome | isolation source: 120 cm saprolite under Douglas fir tree site 2 hole 2 replicate 2 | place: USA:California | collected 2015-04-18
ACGTCTTTTGCGGAGGCAGGCAGACTCTCCATTTAGCATGAAAAACTCAGTCTTGTCCCCCAACTCACCCAAATCGATCCTGAAAATGCCACGTAACTATCACAAAACTCGGGATGATCCTAGGTGTTGAGCATCCCTATGTCGTACCGAAAGGTCATGACATGAATCTGTTTGATGTAATAGAATGAAAATGCGCATCTTAGGCCGTTCCCCGGTAGCTCAACGGTAGAGCATTCGGCTGTTAACCGAATGCTCGGGAAGCCGACTCCCCCACGTTGAGATCGGCCTTCGCTGTCAGGCAGCCACAACCTCTCTCTAGAGGAAAAAAGCAGGAAGAGTAAGAGATAATGTAGCGGGCGGGACTCGAATTCCTCCCGCTCCCGATGCATTGGGGACTGAAAGTCCGCCTGTCGCCGTTGCCAAAGGGTTGTTCATTCAAATGATCCTAGCCATGGGCAGGCGAGTTTTGTGCCTAAAATGTGCCCCTTTCCAAACAATCGAGCGCAACGCCGGAGCTAATCAAGTTCCCCGGAGGATTTCTTGTGTGTCTGAGTTGTGCCCATTTCACTCGATAGTACGCGAAGCCAGTTCAAAATCACCTGATCTACAACCCGTACAGACCCAGCGCACGTTCGACGCGAGCAAGATCAAAATTGTGGGTGCGAAGAATCTCGAGGTAGCCCAGCTTATCCCCTAAGCACAGCTTGTGGTCTGCTTGAAGCTTGTACCCGTGGCAGGTCCAGCAGATACACTGGAGGTTCTCCCGGCGGTCTGGATTGCCAGCCTTCAATCGCCGAATGAGTCTCGCAGGAACTATATGGTCTACATGGTGCCTGATTCCTGCCTGCTTGAAATCCGCTCCGCACGTCTCAACGTCACATTTCCCACGAAGAGTCGGCGTCCGCCGATTTCGACCCACGACCCTTGAACTTTGCTTCTGACCATCTACCGTGTTGACCGGGCGAACGCCCGACTCCAAAACCTAAAACCCAGCACAGATAAAAAGACGAACCCGCATGAAATTCATTGCCGTCGATGCTCAGGCCAGCCCAAATTCCGTTCTCAGCCGGTTCAGCTGCTCGAGCTCCCAGCCCCGAAATCCTCTCGGATCCCCTTGAAATCTTTTCCAGGCCTCATTCAGCAGATCCGCCAATGGCGCTACACCTTGCCTATACCCCCGAAGACCAATGGCTTCAAAGCAAAAGGCGGAGTCGCTGGCCAACTCACGAATCAACCCTTCCGGATACGCCATTCGAAACGTTTGCGGCTCTTCGACATCAATCGTAGCCAGCAGTTCCTGCCACTTCTCCCGTATGCGCTCCGTTTCCTCCGATGCGGACAGATGCCCCAGCATCTCTAAAATTGCCTGTGTTCTTGCCGCATCCGGAGGATGACTGCTCTCCGCCGCGAACAGGTCCGCGCCCGTGCGAGCGCACAGTCGCAGGTTGGACCATCCGAAACTCGGACCGGCCACGAAAGCCCCAAAGAAATCGCAGGCAAATTCAATAATCCAATCGCCTAACCACAGTTCTCGCCATTCTTCCAACTCGCCAAGCGCGCGCCTCGGCCACCCACTTCGTTTCGCATCCTCGATCGCTCGTCGGAAATAATCACGCACCCGCCTCCGGAGTGGACGGAGCAGGCCAGCCTCGTTTCTCGCCAGGAGAAAATGAGCCAGCTCGTGATACAGGTCCGCCCATCCCAACAAATGCGACGCCTCACTCTGAGGAACGAGAATCAAGTCCATTCTTGGCATGGCGCAATAATAGAGCGAACTCATCGCGACACATACGGGCGACGCTTGCGGAAAGCGGAATTCTTGGCAGACCGCCCCTACAATTCGGCTCAGAAATCGGTCTTCGTCGCGAAAACGACTCAAAGCAAAAAGCGGGCCTTCCTCCACTTGCTGGACAAATTCTGACAGGCGCTTGTAAACCAAATAGAAATTCTTCGCGAATTCCTGCCGCGCGACGTCGGGATCCCTCAAAACCTCAACGATTCGCTCTCGGCCCCGCTGGATACGCTCGTACACCTTTCGTCTACACGGTTCAGCTTCGGGAGGAAGTACCAGCTTCGCGAATTCCTCATCTAAAAAAAGGAATCTCTCCGCTAAGTCATGCAGCAGCGGCTCGAGAAAATGGCCCATCAACGTCTGCGCATGCGCCGAAATACGGCTGACGCCGTGGCGTCCGCAGCGGCACATATCTGGTCCAGCGTTTGAACAACAACCTCGTCAATAGTCTCCGTCTCGCTTTGTAGCACGCTCGACGTACGCAAGATGTCCTCTAGGAAATAGGCCAATTTTGCCCGATTTCGTTTGGCGAGCCGCTCGGTCACTTCATGCGGGATGTACTCATCCTCAAGCGAAATGTCCTCAGATTGTCGGCCCATCTGTCGCCACAAACTCGCCAACGTTTTCGCCAGCGCTTTTCGCTCCACAATACCCAATCCCGGCCGCGGCCGCAGACGAGATCTCTTGATCGCCAGAATCGCGTCATTCAGCTCTTCTGCCAATCTGGACGAGGCTTCGTAGTCGTGGGAAAGAGCGGAGATGTCACTCATACCGAAGTCCTTGCGTGTCCAATATCCTAGGCCACATCCTCAGCGTCCTTGATCTCTTCTTCGCCGTAGACCGCCTCCTCATCATTGGCATCCGAAGCAAACGCTCGCAAGTCTTCGTCGCAAAGCTTCAAATCAATCGGAACACTCATGCATTTATCTGGACTCGACCACGCCAGCAGCGATTTGCGAAAAACATCTTCCATCACCCAATCCAAATCCAGAGAACCAGCGACAAGACGCACAAGCAATGGCGCGGAGGTTCCGCGCAGCGAAAAAGGATAGCCGGTTGTAGCGACGATGCCCTCGTCTTTTCCCAAAGCCAACGCCGTCCCAACTACAGGATTTTCCAATCTCTTCTCCAACCGATTGTCCACCCGCCTCTCAACCTCCTCCACCAACCTGAGCCCCGCACCGATCTTCTTCGTGATCTCGAATCCTCCAAACACGGTCTGCGCGTCAATCAGCCCTTCCCGAATCAACTGCTCAATGGCCTCCTGGAAACCTTTCCACTCCGCATGGAACAGCCGACCGTCCCGTTGCAACACGATCGATTTCGGCCTCGTAACGCTGCTTAGGTCGGCCTTCAGGCCTTCATACACCATCGTCCTCACTTGCTGCCGCAACAGCTTTTCGGATTGTTTCGACTCGCACCGCCGCGTGTAGCAATGCCGTCCTCCCTCGTAAAAGAAGGTGAACGACGCGAGCCCGTTCAACACGTCAAAACAAACATAGGCGTCGTACCGAGTTCCTTCCTGGAGCACCCAGCCCCATTGCCGGTTCACGATCAACAGACCCAGGGAGGCGTATCGGAGATAACTCTGATAACGCCTCTCGTGACTCGAAATCGCCTCGATCTGTTTGGCACCTTTTCGCAGAACGATGTGATAAAAAGACGCAATTTTCCCTGCGTCCAGGCACTGGAACTGCAGTCGGTCGCGAAGCTTCCGTTTCACAAAATTGTGCAGGTCTGAATGGCCGTTCACTGGAAGGATCAATATCCCTCGACCATGTTTGATGCCCGCGTCCTCCACACTCTGCAGGATCGCGTCCACGTTCTGCTTCAGCGTCCGCGCATGGCGGTCATCGTAGAGAACTGTGTCGAGACGGTAGGAAGCCTGTTAGAAACTTCTGGTCACGGCCTCCAGACGGCGCGTAACGTCCGTCGCGATTTCCCGATCGAGAGACTGCGGCACCAGAACGTACTGCGGCTCGAGAGCTGACATAATCGCCACGCCGGCAGAGCGGTCGGAAAGGAGATTCATTCTCGCACGGCCCAACTCCGATATTGCCGTCTCCCCGTTGTCAGTGTCCTCGCCAATCTTCAATAACCGTCCTTGTCCGAACTCGAGCGTTGGAACCGCATAGACTTGCGGACGAACCGCGTGAGCTGTCTCTCGAACACGCAGCTCCGCACCAAGAAAGTTGATTCTCCAGAAATATCGTCGAATCACATCCAAGCTGAACTTAAACCGGTCCTCAGGATCCTTGATGGACCAGCGATGGAGACTTCTGGCACCGTCATCCTCCGTCCTGTGTATCAGTTTGGCCAACGCCAACGCCGCGAATCGACGCTGGTCTCGTCCCGGATATCGGTACAAGATCGCAGGAGACTTTGGGTCGAGTGAACGAATCCACGGAACAGAATCCTTTCCGGCCTTGGCCATCGTGTAGTCAAAAACACTGACGGGCTCGCCCGACTCTTGCGGAATGAACCGCGTTTCGTCGATCGATTTCCCAAGCCCCTCAAGCAGTTGGATCGTGTACCAATTGGTTCCGAAGTGATACAAGAACATCCGCATCTTCACATTCTTCAGTTGCTCCGCGTCGAAACGATCGACAGCCCATGCCGTGTCCACGTACTTGTGCACCAGTTTGATGCCAATAAACAACCTGTCCCCCAAATACCGCAAGTGAAAATGGAATCCTTCGTAGAGATCGATCTCGCGACTCAACTTCCCCTGGTTCACGGGAACTTTGGAAAAAAATGTGTGCGAACTGGAAGACCAAAGCGTGGGATGCGACCGCAACGACCCACGAAGGCAGAAGCTCAGAAAGCTCAGGGCGATGTGGCGGGATTTCGCATCAGACGTAGAAAACGCGCCACGATGTACCTCATTCAGCGGATTTAGTGAAACCACATCGGGCGCCAGATGATACTCCCGGTCTTCCAGCTTGCTGTTTGCGGCGACGGCGAGTAGAAAGTGATCGGCCTCGCGAACAATCGCCACCGGGCACTTCTCGCGGTGGGCGACTTGCATCGCCAGTTTGTTCAGATTCGCATCGACCAGGTCGGCGTTGCTGACAGTCGCACGGTCCAGCCCCTCTACTGCCGCCAACCGGTACTCAAAACTTAAGCGGCCCGGCTCTTCGATTTCGTAAAGGTTGATGCGATGTGTATCCATTGCTCCGGCTCCCTGCAAATATTCCGATGAGAACAAAACCGACATGAGTTCGGATTGGCAGTGTGTGCATAGTCTTCCAAATCGGTGGCTCGATACGTTCCGTCTCCGCACAGCGCCTTCAGACGCTCCGTGCTCCTGTAGATGAAATCTTCGAGCTCATCAAACGCCTCCTGATCTACCGTGTGGATGACAGTAGCGGGTTGCGCCAGTTTTACTTCCCATAATTCGATATTTCCTGGATCCTTGACGGGCCACGTCTCACTGCGACACAACAGCCAGGCATACAGCGCCATCTGGCGCCGTGCATCGCTGCCCGCCACCGTCTCGTAGTCCTTCCAATCCACCACCCCGTATTCCCCGTATTTGCCGCTGAAAATCAGATCGATTTGTCCCTTGATTCGTACTCCGTTGTATTCCACCGACAATGCCGTCTCCGATCGATAGAACCTTCTGCCCTCGACATGCTTCAGAAAGTCGCCGAGCGCAGACAGATTGCGCAGCGCCTTCTCGACACCGTCAAGAACCACTCGCATGTCGTCCTCGGACGGCGCTGGGTGGAATTCATGACCGAAAAGCGCGCAGTAGTCCCCTTGAGCCTTCTTCTTCGACATCCCCGCTTCGCGAAACCGTTTCTTTGTGGAGAACCAAAACTGGCGCTCGCCAAGGGAACGCGCTTGTTTAATCACTGTATCCCACGGCACCGAGCGTCGCTCCTGCCAGTAAGGCAATACGAATCTTTCGATCGCCTGGTGAACCACAAGGCCCCGCCAAGATTCCATACTCTTTAACTGGCCGAGAAGGAAAGACTCTTTCCGAAGCGGATCCCTCGCATTGTGCCAGGCCGCGACATCCGAGAAAAACACCTGTCTCTCGCACCGCCGCATGCGACTGTCTGTCGAAAATGACCAATCAATTGCCATCTCACTCCTACACCATCACGTGCTTTTTCTCCCTCGATGCTGCTCGGCTATCTCACGCCTCAGGGTGTCCCATTATCGAGGCCACTTACGTCGGCCCACCGTGAATTCTTGGGGATCGAGCTCCTCCAAGAGTTCGCTCTCGTCCGCATCGCCCGACTCGTGGAGCTCAAACCATAACAGACTGAGCACTGCATCGTAGTTCGGCAAACGAACGGAGTGTTCGAGCACTCGATCTACATTCGCGGTCAATTCTCGATCCAACCAGCACTCCTTGGGGACCTGCACGAAGTCTCCCGAACCCTCCTTCCCTTGAAACAACCTGTATGCAACCGAGCCCTCACAAGGGATAGCCTCCTTTGGCAATCGGTACGAAAATGCCGCACTTCCCCGGCACCACCTCGCGCGCCCCGCTTCGCTCCACACCGCTACGCAAGGAAGGTCGGTCAAGCCGACAAAACGCAGGGCCGTGGCCGTTAGACTGGTCTCAAACTCATTCGCCACCTGCGTTATTGCCCGGAGTGATGGACGCTTCAATTCCAACGGTTTCTCAACGAAACGCGCCGGCAAAAGTAATTCAACGGCGAATTCATTGGCTTCAAGCTCCGGCTTCTGATTCCCTTGACGCCACGATTCCACCATATCGGTCGTGCATACATTTTCGAGCGCTCGATGCGTTGGAAGCACGTAGTGTCCAATCTCATGCGCAATCGTAAAGCGCTTCCGGGAACGCTCTCGAATCGATCGCTTCACTGCAATAATTCCTTTCGGTCCCTCCAAGGCCCGAACCAGTGATCCCTCAAATCCATCAGCATCTATTTCCTGAATGCGAAGGCCGATCCGTTGCGCAATCTCAGCCAGCTCTGGTTTCCCGGAAACTCCTAAGCGGGAAATCAATTCCGCGGCCAGTTCGGTCGGAGAAATCACTGCTCCCTATCCTTCGACCAGTCTTTCTTCACGTCCTTCGACAGCTCTTCCAGGAGATCCGCATCTCGGGCAGTCTGCTCTTTTCGATTCCGAAACGCATAGGAAACCTGCTCGACCGGACCCAGAATGGGATTCAGCAACGCATCGACGATACTTACCGGTGTACCTGCACCCTCACCCTGCAGCGCCTTCTGTGTCGAATTCAACGCTTCAACCACGTGCGTCGGAACCTGCCCACCTTCCAACCGGTACTTCTGAGCCGCCTTCGATGCCAGGTCGAACACAATTTGATTGGCATCTTTCCCTTCCGCAAACTCCGCAAACAGCACATCAATTTCACGCGCGTCTGCCTCAATTGGATTTCCCAATATCCGTTCAATGTTACTAACGAGCGATCTGATTCGTTTTTCGTCCATGTCCAAAATCCTTGTAGAGTTCTTCGATGCCCGCCACCCGCATCAGCTTCTTGCGGCGATTCACCACCTCGCCCTCCCCAACCCCCAGAAGATCCGCAAGCTGCTGATTCACTTTTCCCCCAACCGATATCTTCCCGCTCGCTACGATGAAATCCCGAAGTTCCCCCTCGTCCTTGTGCCCCTTGATCCGTTCCAAGAGCCTCTCAGTCAGCTCTTGCCCGACCAGTTCGTCGTCCGGCCTCTTGGAATCCCCTGCTGCGGGGCCGGGCTCTGATGCGTCACCTTCCTCCCCCGAAACCTCCCTTTCTTTCCGCAGGTAATCGATGAACCGGTTCCGAAGGATCGTTCCCAAATAGGCGACCAAGGTGCCTTTGCTCGCCCTCCAACCCAACCCGTTCGGGGAGAGAAGGTACTTGTTGAGCGTTTCCGTCGCTAGATCGTCGGCCGATAACCCACAGTGCATCACCGCCTTAGCGCCGCCTGTGAGCACACACGCGTACAGATACAACCTGCGCCACAGGTCGTCGAGTTCCACCGATTGGTAGCGATTCTGCGGGATGAACCATCTCCTTCGCGTTAGCCGTTTCTCATACCCTGTATACGTGGCCCGCCGATTTTTTTGGCCAAAATAAATCGCAAATCCTGGCGACCAAAATCATCGCCCGGTCCCGTATTCCCATTGTAACCAGCGCCGCTATCGCGGCGGTAAAGCTGAGCACTTAGCTCGATATCGAATCTTCACAAGCCAGGAGGCACATCCAATATGCAGGAACCAAACCCAAAGCAGGTAGGCCAACCGCAGATTGCGCGGGAATTTGTGAAAGTCACCGTGGCCTATTTGCCGGCGCCGAAGCCGTTCCATCACAGCTACGAGGACGAGACGACGATTGGTACGATCCGCACGGAGTCAATGGCATTTTTTGGAGTAAGCAACCATAAGGGTCGCGACACGCATGAGTTCTTCCTCGAGTTCGAAGGGCGCCGTCTCAGTGATTTGGGGGAAACACTGGAGAAGCTACTTGGACCGCACCGGCGTGAAGCGCACTTCAATCTCGTCGAACAAGTCACCCAGGGCGCGACCTCGGAATGACCCCTGTCTATCCGCCGATTGAGAGTTGGGTTGTGACGAAAGAGGTCTTGGCGGGGACACTTGAGGGCGTGCGGACTGCTGGTCGTCTAGGTAGGGAAGCCGGTGTCTTCTGGCTCGGCAGGCGAGACCAGACGGCTCGAATATCAGCAGTGGTGGTGCTGCGGGGGGTTGGGGTTGAAGAGCTTCCGAACTGTTGGCGGGTGTCGCCGGAAGTGTTTGGGGCGGTGACACGTTGGGCCACGCCCCGGAACTTATGCCTGCTCGGCGTAGCGCACATCCATCTGCGCGGCGTTCGCCCAGCTCTTTCATGGACAGATCGGAGCTTTGGAGTTCGGGCTCCTGGAGTGCTTTCCGTCGTGATTGGTAATGCGGGCGACGAATGCGACTATCGCAATTGGGGTTGGTATGTGTTCGAAGGCTCTGACTACAGAGCGTTCTCGCAATCAGAGATTGCGGATCGGCTGCGAATTGATTCTTCGAGCGACGATGAGCGTTGGACAGCAGACGCAAACGGTGTTCGGCCCCTGATGGAGAGACAATGAAGACCGAGATATTCAGCCGACCTGCGAGGTTGGGCGCTGCACTGAGCGGAATGTCTGCAGAGGCCGTAGAGCATCTTTTTGTTACGAAGAAAGTTCTAGTACAGCTCGAAGCCGATTTCTGCGACGATCAGGATGCACGCGAGACGTTCCTTTTCACCGTCAATCAACTTCTTCGTTTCTGCCCAAACATTGGTGTCTCCATCAAAAAGGACGCAGTTGATTTGCTCCGGGTCTGTCGTGAGCTGGCTGCACAGGTCCACGGACCGCAGGCGACTGTGGAAGTTGTCGAAGGGGCTAAACCAATCTATGGATTTGATGCTGTCGTAAATGTTGGAGCCGAGGTCCTGACCACAGTGCGGTCAGTCACAGTTAACTCCGGTGGGTGGACTGCCCGAGTGGCGACGGGCGATTCGGGAACGCAAGTCCTGCACTGGAAACGTGAAGGGTCCAACGCATTAGGTGCTCTTGCCGCGGCCTGCTTGGGAGTCGGAGCAGCCTTTTTGATTCTTCTGGAGATCCCCGCGACCAGGTTGGCTGAGATTTCGCTCTTTACCGGCGAGACCGGGCTTCCGGGCAGTCTGGCGATGGGTCCGCCGCTCCCTGCGTCCCCTCTTTATCTCGACGCGTTTCTCATTGGTTGCGGGGCCGTCGCCCACGGCTGGGCCTATGCGGTGAAGAGGTTACCGATAGCCGGTAGTTTGCAGGCGGTCGACCGGCAGTCGCTGCGTATTGAGAATCTAGGACCGTACGTGGCAGCGAGCCACAGTTCCATCGGCGAATCGAAGGCCGGTGTGATCAAGGAGTTGTTGTCGCCAAACATCGATGTTAAGGACAGGCCGGATCAATGGGAATTCTTCAAGATTCGACTTGTTCATGAGCTCAAAGTCGCCCCGCTAATCATCACCGGGCTCGACAACGTGAGAACCAGGCATTCAGTACAACGGTTGTGGCCTGAAACACTGATCGACATGGGAGCCGGGCAGTTGCAGAGCCAGGTAATCGTGAAACACAAGAAGGGCGACGGGCTATGCGTCCTGCGCGCGCTCAGCATCCCGCCGGCTGAAGTTGAGTGGGCGCAAGGCCTTGCCGGAGTTACCGGATTGGATCCTAAATTAATCGCTAAGGAACCGACTGGCGACATCACGCAGGCCGAAATTGAAGCGGCGCCAGCGGACAAGCGAGCCGCTCTGCAGAAATCCTTAGGAAGGCCTCGTTGCGGATACATCAATCGCCAAAGTCTTGAAATGGAAGCCTTGGATCCAAATTTTGCTCCAGCGGTACCTTTCGTCACGGCGTTGACAGGTGTGGTAGGGGCAGCAGAGACCCTGAAATGGCTCATGGGCCATCGATACCCGCACACCCTATACTTCCAGAAGAGTTTTGAATCCGGTCGCAGCAAAGCGTTCCAGATAAAGTGCGAACCTAACTGCGAATGTCAGTCGCTTGCAGCATAAGTGACTGTTTTACAACCGACGAACCAAGTCGGCTGGAATGTATGAGGGGTGGTTCATGAACGCAATGTGTCCCAACTGTGGTGCCATCCAGCTAGCCGTGCGCCAGCAAATCGGAGGCAGGCTTGTATTTGCAGCTGCTGGCGCGACGCTCGGGACTCGGGCGCTGAAAAATCCGTGGATTGCAATTGCTCTGACGATTGTCGGATACAGGTTGGGAATGTACCTGGATGAACAGATTAGCAAGCGGTGTCCCGAGTGTGGGCCCGTTCTTCGGATCACGGGTTTGTTACCTTAGAACATAAAGAGCTTAAGCGATGCTCCTCTTTAGTGCGTTTTTTTTGCTTGCTGAGCATTCTTTTATTAGGCGCGGCTTCTATCGCAGTGCGAGTGCGCCCGCGAGCACACCCTGCGTGGCTACAGCTCGCGCGAGCTACAGACCGTACAGGGCCAGCGCCCGCTCGACGCGTGCAAGATCAAAATTGTGGGTGCGAAGAATCTCGAGGTAGCCCAGCTTATCCCCTAAGCACAGCTTGTGGTCTGCTTGAAGCTTGTACCCGTGGCAGGTCCAGCAGATACACTGGAGGTTCTCCCGGCGGTCTGGATTACCGGCATTCAATCGCCGAATGAGTCTCGCAGGAACTATATGGTCTACATGGTGCCTGATTCCTGCCTGCTTGAAATCCACGCCGCATGTCTCAACCTCGCACTTCCCCCGCAGAGCGGGCGTCCGCCGATTCCCCCATCCCTTCCGCGATGGGCGGCGTCCGGGCCACTTCCGATCCACGCGGCTCCAGCGTACAGGCCTCTCTTGGGTACTGAAGCGGGACCCACAGTAGAGGCATCTCCGGTGGCGATACGAACTGTGCCCGCGGTACACGGTCTTTAAGACTTCTGTTCGTCTGTCTCCGCAATATGGACAACGCATCGTGTGTTTCTCCTCTCGGTGGACGCGAAGCCGCATCCGATGTTAAACGCTCTGGGTTGGTCGATTGGAATTTCCCGGGGGAATCGCGGCGCACTGGTGAAAATGCAGGCCGAATCGCGATGGCGGGATGGAGGGCTATAGGTGCAGCTCGACAGTCACTAGAACGGAAGGTCTTGGGTAGGAGTTCCTGTCAAAATGCTATGGGGTCAATCCCTTGACTCGACAGGGACAGTCGTAGCCACAGCGACCCCATTGCGCGTGGTTTTTTGCCCAGTACTCTCGGAGTTCTGGAGACCACAAGGAAAGTTCTCTTTCGGGACTCGCATCGAAGTTGTCGAAGTCAAGAATCTCTACCGCAATTCCGGCAGGCACGGTCTCTTCGCAAACGTCTGCCACTCCCCCTTGGGCTGAAACGAATATCTTGTGTTCCATTTCTCTCCTGACCTCCATGCGTCCAATTCTGTTCGCAGTATCAATGGACACATCGGACCCCCCGCTTTCCGAGCAAATTGGTTGCCCACATCAGCTAATAACTCAAACCCGACGCTTAAAAACATTCTGCCCCCGTACCGCTGAAGGTCAGAGTACTTTCGTTAGGGCGGAGATAAAGCAATCGTCGGCTAACATGTTCGATGCTCCCCGGTACCACCCAATGAGACGATTCCTTCTGGCAATTGTTGCTGTGGCCGGACTGCGCGTGGCGGCGTCCGCTCAAACAGCGGCATCCTCTAATGACGCCCTTGCCCAGCAGGTTGCGCTTGAAATCGCGCAAGCGAAGGGAGCCACGACGCCGGCGGAGTGGCTGAAAGCGCATCCGAACGAAAAGCTGCAGGTGTTCAATGGGCCGCAGTTCGCTAACGACACCCAGCACTGGTGCGCGCGGACGGTCGTCTCGCATTCAGCCATCACAAGCCGCCCGTGGACGCGCTCGGTGTATTTCTATGATCCGCAGCCCCCGCATGACGATGCGCTGCCCGCGCCGGGAGCCTCTGGAAGAGAGGTGCTGGAAGCGACCTGCCAGCTGGGATTGATGTGGATCGACATTCCGGAGGGCAATCCGGCAGCCGGAACAAAACTCTCGGAGGACATTCAAGCGGCGTTAACGTCGCAGTACGGCGCTAGTTCGACACCACGGTTCGGCCCGGGCGGGTTTGGCTCGGCGGGATGGACCGCTACCCGACAATGGCGCGTGGATGGCGCCGTGCTTACCGTCGCGTACGACCAATTCAAAGGCAAGGCTCATCGCACGCTCGTGCGCTTGGCCTTCGCGAACTCCGACGCGATCCACGATCTTGTCAAGGAAACCGAGCAGACGCGTATCAACCTGATGGCCGAGCGCGACACGCTGGTTCGCACAGTGAAGGAGGCCGCGATGCCAGCTGCGGCGACCGCCGAAATGACCGCTTTACTCGAGAAGCCCGACTACTTCAGCGCGCGGAACTTGCCAAGCGACAGTGAAGTCGTCGCAGCATTACGCGACTGGATCATGGCCGCGAAATCGCAGCCAGCAGGCCAGCATGCTGTGTCGCTGCTCGCCGCCGATCGCGTGCTCGACTTTCTTGACCATGACGGAGTGCAAGTAGGAGAAGCGGCGCGTGCTGCGATGAAGAGTCTCGGCGTCGAATACGTCCACGACGAACTGGCAGGCGGTGACGTCTATACCCACGGACTGTTGAAGCAGGCAAAGGCAGTCGCGCCGCCCGGGCCCGCTGCCGATGAGGTCCTGTTGTTCCAAATGGAGCGCGGTTTCGACGAGACCGGCATGTGTAGCGCGGGGGCGGAAGAATTCTCGCAAGTGATTCAGCAAGGCGAGTCGCTGCTCTCGGGTGCGCGCTCACTGCCGACCTCGACCCTGTCCTCGCTGCATTTCATGGTCGGCGACGCCTACGCGACGATCGTGTGGCTAGCGAAGACGACTGACAGCGAATATCACGACCCGAAGAAGTACCAGCAGACAGCCGAATCGGCTCGGGCCCGATACACGGAAGATATTTTTGCGTCTACGACTGACAGAAGCTTGGTTGTTGAAGATGCAGCACTCTCAATCCTCCGCGCCCCAAGGCTATGGACCTTGGTTGAACGCCTCGGAGTGCTCTTGCATTGAGGATTCAAGGGTCAGCGGAGGCTGACGGCCGATCTGGGCGATGGGGTCATTCTTGCCGGCGAAAACGCCGTTTTGATGATCAATGGCTACTATTTTGTCGTGCTCTGCTCGGTAATCCTGCTAGTGAAAGCCTTATAGACGTCCTGGGTCTCGCCGGCGCTGCAAGGAAATCCCATGTTAAAAACCGGTGGCCGCCTGCCGTGCGTGTACGCGCTGGCTACCACGCTGGAGCCTCACGTCGGTGGCTTAGCGCTTAGGTCCAGCCAGAGGACAGGAAAAACATGCTGAAATAGCTGGTCACATTGGTCTGATTGAGATTCCCGGTCGTAGCAGCAATTCCAGCCGCCGAGTCATGCGAAAAATCCATGCTGAAACCGCTGTCCCGTTCTTCAAGGAGATGTACCGGGGACTCTCTGCGTGATCCAGTGGTGGTTCAAGCCACAACTTGGCCGCGTCGATGTAGCCTTTAACCTCTTTGCCGTAAATCGTCGCGCGAACGGCAATGGATGCCGGATGTGCCGGATCATATTTGCCCAGTACATTTTCGCCGTAGAAGACATAAGGAGGTATCACCTGCGAATCCCGCTCCTGATGCTGCTGATAGGTCATGCTTTCTTCCGTGAGCTTTTCAGCAGGCGCCTTCCGCAGGAAGGCCACTTGGTACGTGACAAGATACGTTCGTTCGCGTCCCGCGGATTCAGCGCTGCCGCCGGGAGTCAGAGTTCCCAGGAAAGTCGTAGTATTGCGCGCGACATTTTGAGGGCTTGTCCCTCCCGCCGCGTCCTGTGCATTTACAGATGAGCGCGCCGGCGAAGAAGCCGGGGCCGGGCTCGTGGTACTCGCACTTATCCTGGACTGGCGCTTCGTTGTCCCGAAATAGAATGTGCCGCCCGCTGCCAAGACAACGACCGCGCCAGCGAGAAGATAGATGTATTTGTGTTTCATTTTGTCCCAGTGGTCGCAATAGGCAGACAAGTCTCAGCATAAAGGGATTTCGGCATTCATAATTCGGCGAGAGGCTTTTGCTTCGCCAAACAATCAATTGACTCATTGGACCGGCAGTGATCCGCCGTTGTTGAACCGCGCCGGAAGTGGCCCGATCATAAAAGCATCTCTCCTTCGTCGAAAGGCAGGTCATGAAACGCTTCCTATCGGTGGTCTTGTTTGGACTCGTCTTCGCTTCGGCAACGCTGGCACAGCCCAATCTGGTCAAAGTTCGGGTCCGGGTGATCCTTGTGGATCAAGAACTCAATCAGAAACCGGTGCCATTTTTCATGGTATCGCTCAAGAGCGGGGCAAAGGCTGCGGAGGTGAAGACCAGCCTGGAGGGAATCGCGGAAGCACAGCTTCCGCCTGGGCGGTGCACGGTTTCGTCGCCGAAGCCCGCCGAGTTGGGAGGCAGGCGCTTTTCTTGGAATATTCAGGTATCGCTTTTGGGCGCCGGGCAGAACATCGACTTGACCAACGACAACGCCAAGGTGGAGGAGACTGCTGCTCCGGTATCGTCGGCAAAACCCGCCACCAATGACCTTACAGAGCACTTCAAGCGGCTGAAGAACACCGTGGTGACAGTGAGGAGCGAATCGGGGCATGGCACCGGATTCTTCGTGGACGGGAAGGGGCTCATCCTGACCAATCAGCACGTCGTGGGCAATTCGGAGTATCTGGCCGTGCAGTTTGACCGGACGCACAAAATCGTGGCCAAGCTGATTGCCGCCGATCCGCAGAAGGACGTCGCATTGCTGTCGGTGAACATCGCCGCCCTGCCAAATGCTTCACCCGCACCGCTGTATCGGCCTGGGGCTGGCAGGACTCCGGTCCAGGAAGGCGAGCGGGTGTTCACCATCGGCAGCCCGCTCAGCCTCGATAAGATCATCACCACCGGCATCGTCAGCAAGGTCGAGCCGCACACCATCATGTCGGACATCAACATTAACCCGGGAAGTTCAGGCGGGCCGCTGTTCAACGGAGCGGGCCAGGTCATCGGGTTGACAACCTTCGGCACGCGCGGAGAAGGCGGGCCCGGCGTGTCGGGTATCGTGCGTATTGAGGAGGCGCTTGCGCTGCTCGAGCGGAATCGCGCGAAAGCCACGGGCACTCCGCCGCCGGGTGCGCTCCTTCCGGTCGAGCCCCTGACGCCATATCCGATCGAAGGACTCAAGGAAGCGTTGCGGGCGGAAAAATACGATCCGCGCCCGTATTATTTTCCCGCCGGAGATTTCAATATCGCTCTCTCCACACCTCCCCTGGATTACCGGGAGCAGGAGGAGCGGCGGCTGCAGGCCGAGCGCGAGCATAAGAAGCGCAACAAGAAAGAACAAAGCGCAGACGAGAACACGGGCGATTCCGATGCGCCGAAGGAGTGGGAAGAGGAAGCCGGTGCACATCCGGCAGTATTCGCAATATATGTGATGCCGAAAGCCAAGGAAGGGTTCGGATCGGCGCTGGGTCGCTCGTTCAACGTAAACTCGGCTGCAAAACTAAAGTTCAAGACCGATTTCCAGAAGATGAAGTTGTTTTGTGGAGACAAGGAAGTGCAGCCGATCCATCCGGGCAGGGTTCCCGTGACGGTGTCGGTCCGGAACCGTGCGGTAAAGATGGAAGATTCCACCTACAAAGGGGTGTACATGTATTCTCCGGACGCGGTGAATCCGGACTGCGGTCAGGTGAAGCTGGAAATCTATGCCGCGAAGGGCGGGGATCCTACGGTCAAGACTTTCGACGAGAAGACCGCGCAGCATGTCTGGGCGGATTTCGACGCCTTCCGCAAGGCTCAGGCGGTAGGCACGCAGGCGGCGTCGGCCGCAAAGCCCTAGACTAGAATTTACGCAGATGCGCCGCTCCATTTACGCTTAACAACAGGGAGACTACCCCCACGTTGCCGACTTCCCCGAAACACTCCGGCGCATCCGTCGCCGCTTCGAATCGCGCTAACCGGTCACCTGCGCAGACGACATTGGCAATCCGACAAATCCGATTTGGACCATCTTTCGCACAGGATTGGGTTAATTCTTAGAACTCCTGGCTCAAGACTTGCAGCCGAATTCGGATGGAGTGGCAACTGCTCAACATCACCGAATCCCAGGAGCTCATGTGTCGCGCAGCGGCACTCTGTTGATTCTCGTACTGCTTGTAATCGCAGCTGTTGCGGGCCGCGAACATCACGCGACCGACACCGTACGCTTATTGTTCACTGGTGACATCCTTCTATCCCGTGAGGTTGGACTCGAACTGCACCGGAAGCGCTCTCCATGGACGAACTTCACTAGCCTATTTCGCGATGCGGACTGGGTAGACGGAAACTTCGAGGGCGAACTCGGAACTAAATCAGAATATATCGTTCAGAACGGTCCTTGTTTCGCGACTTCCGAGTCCGCAGTCCAACTGCTAAAGTGGGCCGGATTTCACGGCGTCACCGTCGAAGACAACCACGCTGGCGACCTGGGCACCGCTGGCTGGGAATACACCCGCACATTATTCCAATAAGCGGGACTGACGGCGGGACTCAACGCGGCAAAGGCAGCATCATACATCTGAAAGAAAGTGTCGCGACCGAACGTAAACATTTGCGCGCTCCAACACGGGGCTCTTCCCCTCGTATCGATGAATCGTATGGCGAGGACTGCGCATTGCTAGTCGCCCAATTCGAGCATTCTCGGTCGGCCATACTACTTAACTCATAACTTTCTCCTTGACGTGATAATTAACAAGTGGTATTAGCCTCCGTATACCGCCTGGTGTGCGATACGTCAAAGGAAATCCTTTTGGAGCGATGGAACATGCCGCCATAACTCTCTATCGAAAATGGAACGAGGAACAGCAACAGAATTGTTTCGGGCATTCTGGCGACACATTCTTTATGTAGGTGTTAATTGCCGCCACTTGCGATCGTTCAACACTGACCAGCACTTCGAGCATGCCAAGGTTTACGGCCACTAAAGCGCCAACGAACTACGCGCTTGGGTATTCCTGAAAGGAGGTGTCTCTTGGCTGGAGATGGTCAAACTCAACCCGCCGGGCGATCTATTTCTCGCAATATTGAGATCGTGCTTTTCTCCATCTTGCTGCTGGTTGTGCCCATCGCAGGGAGTATTTACACGCGCCCCCGCCTTGGCTGGCTAATTACTGCGCTGTCGATGTTCGTCTATTTTTTGCTGCTGGGGCGCTGGATCTGTGGACGCCCCTTGGGGATCCTCATCAATGAGCGGAACCTGATGAGTCTCTCACGATTTCAAATGGTTGCCTGGTCATTGCTTATTCTCTCCGCGTTTATGACCATCGCTATGAAGAGAGTTCACATGCTTTGGAGCTTGCCAGGAGCAGCTCCACTAAACATCCAGATGGACTGGCATTTGTGGGCTTTGATGGGAATTAGCACCACCTCACTGGTCGGTACGCCACTCCTTCTTGCCCCAAAAATGGCCAAGAATCCGAGTGACCAGAGCGTGAGTAAAACAGCCGCGCAGTTGGCCGAGCCTGAGCTGGACATCAAGAGCAATCGCCAAGGCACGCTGTATGCGAACAGTCGGATGACAGACGCGGCGTTCAGCGACATGTTTCAAGGCGACGAGATAGGCAACACTGCTCACATCGATCTCGCCAAATTGCAAATGTTTTATTTTACGATCGTCAGTTTGATTAGCTTGGCCTACGCGATTGCCGCGTCATTATCGAATATTTACGGAATTGATAAATTCGCAATGCCGATTCCTCCGGATGGACTGGTGGCGTTGCTTGGAATCAGCCATGCCGCCTACTTAACAAATAAGACTGCGGATCACACGCCAAGCTGATTTAGATCCGGGTAGTCGTCTAGTTTTAGCCTCAATTGATCGAACATTCGCGAGCCTGCAGGAGATTATTATGGCAACCATCGTTCCAAAGAAATACCGGCTTTCAATTCTGCTGAACGTTCTGGCGTGTGGCTGTCTGTTCTGCTGCCGAAGCTGGGCAGACGTTACCTGTGCACCTACTACGCTGATCGGCAACCAAAGCCGAACTGACATGAAACATCGTGGACCCGGTTTGCAAAGCGTCTCCCTAAATCAGACCTCGGTGACCGATATGCTCAACTGGTCGAATCCCGCGACAATCTCCAGGACTTCCAATTCGCCCATCGACCCACGCGAAAACCAGGCCTTCACGATGAAAGGTGATCTCTGGCGCGTGAAAATTGAGGGTAACGATTGTGACTTCCATCTTGAGCTGTCGACTCCTGGAGATAGCAGCGGGGCAGATCGTGTCATCGTAGAAATTCCCCAGGGTTCCAATTTTGTTCAAATACGAGACTCCCTGATCCAGGCACTCATCGCAGCCGGCGAAGGAGATTTGCGTCACAGGACAACGATTGATCTATCTCAGTCGATTCCTATTCAAGTTACTGGGTTTGCGTTTTTTGACGCTTTCCACTATTCGCGCGCCAACCCCAAGAGAGGACATGGCCATGGAACGGCAATGGTCGGAACAATCTGGGAGTTGCATCCAGTTTGGCAGTTAGTTTTACTCACTGGTCCGCAACCACTATTGGTCGCAGGAGTTCCCGCGACAGGACCAGGCCCGTTCTCTGATCCGCAAAATATTTCCGACTTCACTGTAGCGAAGTCATTTTTTGAGAAACTGGAAAATGCACGCTCGATAAAGGCCACATTTGATTTGAACCTGGGTGTGCATTCCTCGATCCACCCTCTTAAATCGGACTGCGAGATGCACGTTGTGGGCAAAGCCGTCGGGCCGGACCTGGGCTGGCCCAGTGCGGTCGTCGTCGAGCCGCCGAACTTGTGTCAGTTTGACCCGGAAGGAAATGAAACGCAGGACACTTCTTCCTGGCTCTCGGTCTTTGACGATCTCTCGGGCAAGCAGTGTAAAGTAACAGGTTTTCCGCGGATCTTCACTGAACATGCGACGGGTGCGGCGGGTGCCTCGAACCCCAACCATGTTTTTGAGATTCATCCCGCGCTTTTGATCAACTGCGGAGATCAGAATATCTCGTTCGACAATTTCCTGAAGGTTTTTCCCGGCATGAGGGCCATATCTCCCTCCACGACATCTTCTTGTATCACCGAGCGCAAGCTAGAGGTTCGCTTCAACAAAGACACACAGCAGTATGAGTTCCGTGAGAGTGGCGGACGGTGCGGTAACTTTGCAGTGATCGAGGTAGAAGCCATCAATCCCAAGTGGGTCTACTCCGTTGGCGGCGGGCATTCGGCGATCGCCCGAGTGAGCCCGGATGGAGGAACCACAGTCACCCTCAAACTCTATACGCTTTCTCCATCAAGCATAGACTCTTGGTTGGCGGCAGCGGGCACCCAGACATCTGGTCTGGCTTCGCCGAAATTACTGCATGGGCTGTTCACGTACGATTACTATTCGATAGAAAGGGTCGTCCATCCGAGAGGCAAGGATTGGCAGGCGATCTCAGACTGGACACCAGTTCCTTTTCCACTTGCGTTGGTGATCTTTGGAGAAGCTGACGCAGCCCCATGGGGGGAAGAATAGGAGATCAGGATCAGAATTCGTTACGACGTGATTTTCAACGTGGTGCGATGGATTCGTTCGGTCCAGTAGTCCCGGAAGCCACTTCCGGGATGAGCTGCGGCTCCAAACGCACGTCGCCGCAGAGCGTATCTTCAAGCGCGGCAGTAAGGTGAGGCTATCTTTCACAGATTCTCTGCGGTCCTTCTGACCTGCTTGGGAGGAAGACACCCCAAAGATAGTCAGGACCGAGGTGAAATCATGGCATTCGACTTTGATGTAATCGTGATTGGTTCCGGATTTGGTGCGTCAGTTCTGGCGATTGACCAGACTGCAAAACGTAAGTCCGTGTTGATTCTGGAGCGCGGTGTCTGGTGGTTGACGCCCGAACTTACTGCCGAGAACCCGATGAATCCCTTCCTCAAGGCGCGCCCGGAAACTCAACCAGTTCAATACTGGCCCCGACCCGATCATCGCCGTGGCTTAGTCGATTTCCTGGCAGTTGTAAAAGCGAGCGGCCCCTTAGGTGATCTTCAGGACTTTGCCAATAGCGTAGCCGATTTTTTTACGGGTCAGAAACGTCCGCAGCCGTTGTACATGTACTACGTCTTCGACGAGGCTGACGTCATCGCTGCCAGCGGTGTTGGCGGTGGCTCACTCATTTATTCCAATGTAACGCTCGAACCCTTCTTCGACGCTCCGGCGAATCAGTATCCGGTTATGGAGAGCTGGCTGGCATCGGCGAAGCTCACGCCCACTGACTACGCTAAAGGATGGGCTTGGATGACGACGAACCGTGGCGCACCGAATCAGGTGGTGACAAAATATCCTCAGGCCATACCGCAAGACCAGTTGAAGAATGTGAACACTAGCGATCCGCGATTACTGGGGCGCGCTCGCTTTCTGAGAGATGCCTCTAGCAGTCCTACCCTCGCTCCAGAATTGCGAGCGCAAATCGCGGAGCCTTGGCAGCCGCTGAAGCTGCAGATAACTGAAGCCGATCCTGCGAGTACTGCCACCAATAAGAACTTCTGTGAGCGTCAGGGGCGCTGTTTCCTGGGTTGTCTGCCGGCAGCGCGCCATACGCTGAACAAGACACTCCTAAAGCAGCTACCCTTGGCGGCGGAAAATCGCGTGTTCGTTCGTCCGCTTGCGGATGTTGATTTCATCGAACCCCTCGACGAGGGCTATAAGGTTCATTACACCGGGCTCGAAGACGACACACCGTATCACCCCACCGCCAAGACGGTTATATTGGCGGCAGGATCATTGGGCAGTACAGCAATCTTGTTGCGCTCGCGGGAGAAGAACGAAGGGAAGCTTGTTCTAAGCGACAAACTCGGGACCAAGTTCTCAACGAACGGAGATTTCTCAGGTTTTGTCAGCATTGACCGGGACAGGCTGCCATATCCCATCTATGGGACGCGCGGTCCCATTAATACTTCTCATGTGACGTTCCGGGATGGAAAGCTATTGCTGAATGTGGAAGATGCTGGTATCCCGTCGATGTTTGCCTCGCTCGTCGAAAACACTCTCGACATGCTGTCCCGACAAAACGGCCAGCCCGATTTGATTAACATGCTTGGTCTGCTTTGGAACAAGGCCAAGCTGCCTGATTACAGGGACCCAAAAAGTATGGAAACAGAGCATGAAATGCTGATGAACACCTGCTGGTTCAACTGCATGGGAATGGACGACGCATCTGGAAGATTCGATCTGGATAATGGGCGTCTTCGGCTTAGGTTTGATCACAAGATCTCTGAACACCCGACTTTCCAAAAGGCCGATACTATCTTGCGTGAAATGGCAAAGGCGATGAATGGAAATTTTCTTCCATTTCCGCTCTGGGAGGGTTTGCAACCGTTTGTATCGCGCAAACTGGTGGTTGTGCATCCACTAGGCGGCTGTCCTATCGGTGGCAGCTCTTCCGATGGTGTCGTGAATAGCCGCGGTCAAGTGTACGACACTCAGAACGGCGGGCAGTCTGTCCATTCCGGACTACACGTCACAGACGCATCGATCATTCCAGGGCCATTGGCGGTGAATCCCACCTTGACGATTGTTTCTATGGCGGTGAGAGCTGCTGCCTCTATTGCATGACTTCCGAGTGACGAGACGAGTCGCACGCTTGAGTGCAGCCAGGAAACGAGGTGAAACATGGCTTCAGATGAGGCGCAGATCCATTTAAGCATTTATGATGGGGCAAGGCGGCCCTTTACGGAGAGGAAAAATTTACTGCTGCGAGTCCGCACTGGCGCAACTACCGAGTTCTTGACGAGAGCACTGGATACGAAGTCTTTTGAGTTCGGCGAGGTTACTCTCGATGTTAAATTCTTCGACAACTTCGGGGACAACTATACGGTTCTTTTGACAGCGGATGATTATCGCGATGCCGGTTTCTTTCCTGTGAGGGTATCGCCCAACACCCCTCAGGAAGTCAGCTTGATGCTAGTGCCTAAAGATCCGTCGTTTCAATTCAATTCGTTCGATACTATCGTTGCGAATCAGCCAAACATTGCGAAATTCCTATCTCTTACCCCCGCAGCCGGGAGCCCGAAAGACAATTACGATCAGAGCGTCGAAGATCATCCGACGGAAGCCGCCTGCTTACTAAATCTAGCTACGGCAATGTCTCAGATCTTTCTTGCAAACGGCACTCCGCTGGATTATTTCCGCAGCATCGAATGGACAACGATAGCGAAAGACCGATTCTTTGGCTATGCCACGCCTGACCTCGTTTCCGAGGTGAAAGCGGCTGCCGCAAAGAACCTTTTTGCGCCGGAACTGGATCCGTCGTTCTTCCACGGTGATGCGACATCGAGCTTCAAGGAAATTCGCTTTGGAGAAGCTAACGTCCAACTTACATTTCACGAGAATGATAAACGGATAATCGACGGAGAAGGCTGCATCAGAATCGAACCAGACATTGATTACTACAAGGATCCTGCTGCGCACGCCCTACTAGAAGTGATCTTCAATCACCTCACGAACTCCTTGACCGACCCCACACACGTCTATGTGCTTCGCTGGATTGCAGGCAAACAGGTCGGTCTACCGGAGTTCGATCCGCCTTACAGACTCGTTGGGTAGCATCTGCTCAGTTGCGGTCTGCGTCCGCGCGTTTCAATCGATATGGGCACAGGACCATGCATTCCTCCTAAATACTCTGATATGAACGCCAGGAGAGTTCTAATAGAACACGCTACGACCGAATTAGAATTACAAAATTAGGGAGAGATCGAGAGCTCACTATGGATACCACCAAGAGAGAAAGCAACATGTTCGAAACGGAGTACAAGGTGATGGGTGTGTTCATAGAAAACGCCAAGACCTACGTTCAACTTAGTGCAGGTGCCTTGTTGCTTTCTGTCACGTTCCTACATGAAATTCTCGGAATATCGAGAGAGGCCAAGCTTCCAACCGATTGCTGGCTGATTCTTTCTTGGTGGAGTTTCTTATCTGCGATTGTTTTCGGGGCCCTTTATCAGTACTTTGCTGCAAAATTCTTGGAGTGGAAATCAGGCGTCCCTAGAACTCATCCGGGTTGGCCACAATGGTTGATTCGCCACCCCTGGCCACCATATGGAGCAATGCTGGTTGCTTTCTACTTTGGGGGAATCTGCTTCACCATATCAGCCGTAAGACGACTATGACACAGCCAAATTTCAAATCATCTTCCAAACCAGGACCAAGCTCGATGGATTTGCCCGGTGGGTGTCCTCGAGACCAATAATTGGACCAAGGCTCATCTGCAGCCTTTCCCTATTTCGTAGTCCTCTGGTTGGCAATCTCAAATGAAAAGCGGAGGAGTTCGATTGCTCTGTCCACGTCAGATGCTTGCCTCAAATAAATACTAACCCAGCCACTTTCGGGAAGGATGTGGTGGGGTTCGGCGCGACCACCTGTAACCAACTCATTGCGGACTGTCTTCGGAAAGGGAATGTCCATCAAGCTGTCGCCATGCACGTGGCCGATCTCTCGTCTCCCCAGGCAGTATTCTGTACCTCCAAAGCGATGCGGTTGGGATGTAATCCCGGACCAACTTTGCAGAGTGGCCTCGATTCTTTCTTTCGCTCCAGAGACAGCCATTGACTCCTCGCACGAGATCATTATTTGGATGGAAATCGCCAGATGGCAGTTACAGACTCTAGGGACGCGGTTCGACGATGCAGAGAAAGAGTTGGCTATCGCTCTTGATGCGAGCGCTTGCGCGGTCGGTTTTCAAGGGCAAATGCATGTCCGCGACGTTTGCCAGCTTCTCCGCAAGGCCGCGCAACCGCTGGCCTTTTCGAGATCTTTTTAAGCCAATCCAGACCGAGTCATCATGCTTTCCATGGATTCAACACCTGTACTCGTGTGTCCGCAAAGTCGCTGACGTTGCGCGAAACGACTGTCAAATTGTGGTGGAGCGCTGTCGCCGCTAGCAGGCCGTCGATAGTCGACAGCGTTTTCCCCTCCCTTTTTGCTGTGGCTGCGAGCAGACCCCACCTATCCGCGATAGGGAAATCAATCGGCAGAATTCTACCGGCAAAACGAGCCCGCAGTTCTATCTCCAGCCATGTTTCCAGATGCGTTCGGCGCTTGCCCTGAGGCAGGCCTGCTAAGCCCTTTCGAATCTCTCCCAGGGTCAGAACGCTCAGGTAGAGCAAGGTCTCTTCCGCCGCTTGCATCCAGGCTATCACGCTTGGCTCGGGCTTGAGGCGCACAAGCTCGGAGATGCAGTTGGCGTCCAGCAAATACCCACTCATAGTTCGATTTCCCGCCCCTCATCCTTCTCGCGCTCCAAGTTCAGATCGACTCCGACAAGCGGTGATTCTCGGAAAAACTGCACAATACTCTTCGGCTGATGGGACTTGCCGACAAGCTGCTCGTATTGCACGTCAGAAATCATCACCACACCTTCCTTGCCCTGCCGCGTGATGAGTTGGGGACCTTCGGTCCGAGCCCGCCGAAACACTTCGCTAAACCGGGCCTTTGCCGTTTGAATCTGCCAGGAAGGTTCGAGAGGCTTCAGGCCACGCGTCTTTCGTGCTCCAACCCCTTGACCGTGTTTCTTGGAGGTCTTGGGCATATTCTTCCTCCTCTGCTAACTAGTCTGACTAGACACAGAGTCGCACCCAATCGCTGTCTTGTCAAGCGTGAATCAGGGCTGCGAAATTTGCTCCTTATCTACCTTGCGCCCTTCCCATTCCCTTTTTCTTCTCGCCCGATCCTGAGTTCGGTGTCCACACGCATATCCGCGATGTTGGTCAGCTTCTCCGCAAGTTCAGCGCGCTTGTCCGCCTTCAGCGCCGAGGAAAGACCGGAAACCGTCAGTTTGTCCAGTAGCCCCTGGTCGTCGGGGCGCGCTCGGAACCATTCATCAAGGATCGAAGCGGCATCACGATATGAATAGAACTTCTTCTCTACAGGCACAAAATCAGCCAAGTACTCACCTTGGTTCCCGTCTTGGTAGTGGATCGGCCCGCGTTCCACCATAAGATCTTTGAGCACCTTGGTGTTCTGCTTTTCTGCTTCCTGGAGCCAGAGGGCAAAGCGGAGTCGTTCTTCAGCGGTCATCTGGCCGTAGGGATTTGTCTCTGCCACAGGGCAACCATTCAATAGGAGCGGACACCAAGTGCAGTGCCTTCCTGGGGACGCCTTCAGGTTGGGGTCTTCACCAAAAACCGACTCATGGAGCTTTCTTTGGCGTGCCCGTTCCCTCTGGGCTACCTCCTTGAGCCAGGGCAGGTCCCTCCGTGTGTATTCAACGAAGCGAGAGACCCCATATCGGACGAACTCAAGAACGAACTTCACGCGTTCCAGGGATGGATTGAGGCACATCAGCAGGAGCGGATAGAACTTCGATTGGAATGTGTCCGCGTCGATGATCTGGTAGTAGCTTTTCCAGTCCTCGATCTCGGCTTCCGTCAGCGAATGCAGCATCACGAGGTCGAGAGTTCCCTCGTATTCGGGTGTTTGCCCGCCATCATTCGAATCCTCAATCGGATGGAAGTCTTGATCGAGCGCGATGTAAAGTTCGGCCGCGAGGATCTTTTCCGGGTCGAAGACGTGGTTGTCGCGAAACCTCTCCAGGACTTCCCGTGCCTCGGCGCCGGCTTGCTTTATCAATGCCTCGAACGTTTCGAGGTCGGTCGAACGCTTGGTTCTAACCAAGTGGTTGATGTAGGTTGCTAAAATCCGGTGAATTTCTATCCCTCGTGCCGCTGGTTCGGATTCTCCGACCCTTGCACACTGGACGTGCTTGCGAACGTAGAGGGTTTCGCAAGCCATATCGCCGTGTCGTGATTGGCTCAAAGGCGGGATCGATTTCTTTTCGTGTTCAACCTCACGCATCGGTGACACCTTCATCCCTTCGGCCTCCCCATTTTGCTGTATGACTGTATTGCGAAGAACCTAGGTTCATTTCTATCCTCGCCCGACATGCCGAAGAGCTTGCCCGCCACTGAATCGTCGAGAGGTAAGGATTGGGCAAAAGCAGCGGTAGGCGTAGTATTTGCTTCATCCGGTCTCGATGAGGCTTAACGGGAGGCGCTGCTATGCCGGTCACGGTGAAAAACATTTCGCTTTGGCGGAAAGAGATTGAGAACCAAGTTGGGACGCTCGCGCATACGCTTGAGCCCGTTGCAAAGGCGGGGGCAAACCTGCACGTGCTGATGGGGTATCGCTATCCGGGCGAAGGAACAAAGGCCGCAATTGAGCTTTATCCCATCGCAGGCAAGAAGGTGACTGCGGCGGCTTCAGAAGCGGGGCTATCGGCCTCTTTAATTCCGACACTGCTTGTGGAAGGGGACGACAAGCCCGGTCTGGGGTTAGCCATCGCCCAGGCCATCGCAGGGGCGGGGATCAACATGACTTTCTTTGTCGCTCAGTCGATCGGGCGGAGGTTCTCAGCGGTACTTGGATTCGAGACGGAAGCTGACGCAAAGGCGGCAGCTCCGCTCATCAAGAAGGCCGCGGCAAGCCAAAGAAAGTGAAAGATGACGGGAGTGCTGGTTGCGTTCATGATCCTCGCTCTCCTTGTGCTGCTTGGTGTGAATTCGACTCGGGGTCTCTTAAGCGCCTGTTAGCGCGGCTTGAACTTAGACGGGGCAAAATCCGAGAACTCCTGCGGCCAACCTGGAGTCTTCCAGAGTCAATTTTCCGAATTGGAAGCGCTCCGTTCCACTCGGAAGCTGTGCGTCGGCCTGAATGAATGCGGAGGTCAGCGAGTCAGGGTGCTCGCGGCGACAGCGAGTTCGTAGGTTAAATGTCTTTCATTCTTGGCCACCGACCGTCAGTGTGGCGAGTGTGTATAGAAACGTGACGTGGCGGGCTTTTGGAGCATGCGCACAACCAAATTGGGATCAAGTCATTGATGGAAATCTGGCACAATGATTTCGAACTCCCGATCTTCTGGTTCTCACCCACGAGCGGGATGGGTGACGCGCCATTCGCGTAAGAACTCCATCCACCTGCCTTCTGGCAATCTCCTGAGCGCAACGCCACAGGAGCGCGAAAAGGCATGAGCGTTATGCCGCAACCTTGACACTCCCCCTGAAAAACCGAACGGTCCGAACAAAAAGATAAGCAGCCGCAACAACGAGATCGAGACGACAATTGCCGACGCTTGGACGAGGGTGACAAATTCTTCCGCCACTCCGCGTGAAGCTCCATACTTTGTCAATAGCCTGCTAAGGTGCCAAAGACAAAAGACATCCTTTTGGAGAGCCATGAGCCATTGCAGAGCGATTCTCCTGCGGTCTCGTCGCAATTCTTCAGCAAGGCCCGCAGCACGTGGGTCAGCCAAGAGCATCCGATAATCGGAGTCTGCAAAAAGGCGCGGGAAGTTCTTAAAACTGAGCCCTCGCAGGGTGATGAGTTCGTTCAGCCCACTCGCAAATTCATCATTCTCTGCTAGTGCTGGCGGCGACCGACGCAAAGCGATCAATCCTACAATCGAAATGGCAATGCCAAGCAGGAGGAGAACGACAAGCTGGTTCATGGTTTTGCGATCCTTCGAAGCACCTCGCTGATTGTTGACCAGCGACTTTCCCAGGCTGCACCGAACGTCCGGTGCTGGCTCTCTTCCAAAGGGATGATTTTGGGATTCGGGTTGTAACTCCACATGGCAACGCTCCAAATCGCCAGCGTGCATACGTACATGACAGGGTGTACGTATCCCCACTTCACGCGCAGTCTTGGGAACAAATCCATCGCGGACAGGTGGACCAACTCACTTCCCATGAAAATCAGGAGTCCGATGGCCATACCCCAAATGTTTTTCCCGAGCCGAACTTCAAAGTAGCGTGACACTACCAGAACAACTATGACCCACGCTGCTACGGCAAGAGCGATTTTGCGCAGGGAATCAAGGACGCTTGAAGTCGCAGGGCTTTCGCCCATCAGCCAGAAAAGCACAGCCATAACTGTCAGCACGCTCCCTGAGACGAAGCGACCGGTTTGTCTGAGCTTCGAGTCCGCAGGGAACGCGTGCCGATACACTTCGGCAGCGATCCCGAATCTTAGAACTGCCGAAAAGAGTTGACCAGCCCAGAAAAGTTTGGGGTAGGAGGGATGTTTGAAAACAAATGGGATGCCCTGCAACACAGAAGAAACGGTCGTATAGAACAGGTAAGTGTAGAAGAGTGGGTACGCGTGCCACAGTCGCTCTCTGTAACAGCGCCAGAACAGTAAAGCCTGAAGGCTGTAAGCTAAGAAACCATTGATATACCACGCCGGGTGCATGGCGGCGGCATTATATACCGATAAGCGGAGCGTCCGTCCACGTGAGTTGTGAGGCTCAGTGGGCGGGCGCTCCGGAAGAGGCTAACTCAATCGCTTAGTTGGGTAGCCACCGTCAGAAATTAAAGACGAGGCGGAGGCAGCGGAGGTGGATAAGGATAAGGACCGTCCAGGACGACTAGTGTGCAAGTGACGCTGTACCGTGTGGTTTCCATTGTGGTTCCTCCTTGCGAACCGAGATGGGCGCACGGTATTGGCAAATTGCAGGGTCGAGTGAAAATGTAGGGATTCGTTCAGTGGACTGAATTATGTTGCGGTCAAGGTTAAAGGTATGTATAAGTAAGAGCCATGTTGCTCCAGGCCCTCGAAAATGAGCTAGCGCTCACTCTCAACTCGCTACCAACCACGTTCTCGAAACTTTCGTTCTTGACCACTGTACGAGACCCGTACACGGGGAGGTATTTGCACGAAGGATGGCTTGTCTGTTCGCCTGAGGATGAGATTCACCAGCTCCTGCGAAGGACTCACGAGGAAATCTTCGAACTCGTCCTCAACCTCACGATGCCTCTGCTTTGCGGCGAACTCAAACGTTATTTGGATTCATTCTCCGAGGCACTCGAGCGGACAGTGCGGTTGTGGCTGGAACTCGAATCGTATCGGGAGATGATACCGGAGGGGGTTTGTGCCGAGGCGCGCGAGCTTTTTGTCTCGCAAATGCGAACATCCCTAAACGTATTACTCACTGCTCCGAATTGGCCTCAAATAATGGTGCTATCCTCATAGCAATACTTACCACTCGTCCGACAATCTCGGCTTCACTTGGGAAACCGAAAGTCTGGGCAGGTACAGATGACATAGGATGTGGAATCAACGTTAGCTTTCCCTCTTCCACTTGACACCACGCGCATCGGTAGCCATCGCGGAGTTCGACAAAATAGATGGGCCGTTCAAGCTCATTTTGCCACTCTTTCTGAATCACGCGGCGTTGATTCCCATCTACCATGATGAGTGCTCCGGGACGCAGAAGAGGGAACATCGTGTAATCCTCAAGGCCCACCAATCCACAGACATGCTGCCGTGGATTGAAGTTTACGAGAAAAGCTGCCGGAATTTCACCCCAAATGGCCACCGCTCGATTTAGGAGTTGCGTCGTTTCCCAGCGGAATCGTGGGTCGAGGCGGATCGGTATGGTCACTGAGGTGTCAAGACTCCGAATGGTAGTCGAAACACGCTGAGTCAGTCTCGGTCGGAGCAATTTGCGATATTGATGCACTCGATCAGGTTTCACCCCATACCTTGCGAGAATATCCAGAAAATCAATTCCATAAATGGAGCTAAGGCTGAGGAGCTTATAGACACTTGGAACGGAAGGTTCGTTCTCGATTTGGACAAGCCGCGCAGCGGAGATATACATTTCCTCGTTATTCTCGTGCTCCGCGAGGATGCTGCTTGCATCTTGGACCTCGCGCAAACCCAGGCCCAAGTGTGTGCGCACATTTTTTAGGTATGTTCCTGCTGGCACCTCAGCAGGAGTCGATAGCTTGTAGTGATGGGCTTCCACCGTGCCCGGATTATACGTGGTCCCCGGTCAATCGGAATCTGTGGGTTCAAAACCAAATCGTTCAGTCCACTGAACAGCCGACGGGCGCCAAAGAGAGTGTTCAGCTTTTCGTCCGATCGGACTTTGCCTCGAAGCCACCGAATGCAGGTCTGCTCGCGAGTCTGAATAAACCGTCGCAACCCAGCCTCTACTGCAGCACGCTTCGTCCGCAACCAGCTACTCCGCATCGCCTGCTGCATCAGGCGGTCTTCGACATCGATGTTGATTCGCACTTTTGTTCTTTGTTATGTGCCTGGTGAGCGGGCCAAAATTCTGTCAGGTCAGTCGCCGCATTCAGCGGTTCGCTAACGTGGCAATCTTTCCCAAGCCTAATAGCCGACGGTCCGCGGTCACAAGAGTTAGGCTAAGTACGTCCGCCGTGGCAGCTAAAAAGCGATCTGCGGGATCCTGATGTTGAAGCGGCAATTGCTGTGCTGCGGCAACGATTTCATGTGTTAAGGGAGCTTCGCGCATGTGCATGGTTGCTTTTGTCACCCAGTCTCGGACATTGCCGTGCAGCCGTATTCGACCCTTGGCATGCAACAGCAGCGCTTCCCACGTGCTGACGGGAGACAGCCACAGTTCGTTGTCCCCATCTCTCAGTTCGTGCTGCACATGTGGCGAAAGTCGCTTCGGCTCCGCCAAGCTCCAAAGCCAGATATGAGTGTCAAGCAAGAGTCTCAATTTTTCAGCGCCTCAATTTCTTGAATTTCGATGACCGGGGAGAGTACATCGCCTGTGATTTCGATACTGCCGGACATTGAGCCCATCCAGTTCCTTTCCTCCACATCTGAAGATGCGGGAATCACGTCTGCTATGACCTGGCCGCGCCGGGTCACCCGAAGTGGCGTTTTTGTCTTACTTACCTCTTCCAGTAACGACAGACACTTTGCTTTGAACTCGGAGATAGCGACCTCGTGACCACAATACTATACCATGGTCATCTATATAGTCACAAGAGACCAGTTGTGTCAGCTTTTTGGTCCTAGCAGCATATTCCAAGATTCGTGCCCGACACGAAGTGCTTCGAAATAGGAAGAACACCCGGGATGGGGTGTTCCATATCATCCTTTATACTGCATACTTGACTCTTCCTTCCCAGGGTTGCCGCTTTGGGTAGATTTTTTCAATGTGGGCACGCGCAGATCATCGCCAAAGATGATTCCTAAAGGGAGTCGCTTCGACACGCTGCCGGAGGTCCTGCGACTGGCTCTGGGACCACTTTCGGGATCTAGGGCCGGCTAATTCGCGACGATCTTCACTCGACTGCTAAATATCTGGTAGTCCGTAAACCGGCCGCGACACCAATAGATCTTCTTGTTGTGCTCAGCCTGCGTAGAGATGGTGAGAGGAATCAGCCGAGGAGGCTCATCCATTCGCTGTAGCCAACCGCAGGTCACCACACCCTGGTAGTGTTTCCACTTACCGGGAAGTTCGTAATGCTCCGACATGCGTAGGATGTTGGTACCCTCGTCGGTCCAGACTTCGCCGTAACAAGCGACGGCGACGATCACGAAGCTTCGTGGAATCCCCAAGAGCGGCATGATCCGGCGTTTCTGGGGTCCCAGCAATTTGCGAACTGTGGGGATGACCTTCGGCCTCGCCACGCCGAACTCCAGTCCCATCGCTAGCCTCTGCGTCTATCGTGATTGCGACGCGCCACTGCTCGTTGACGTCGATGTTCTCGCGGAGGAACTGGGCGGGGCCTTGAGTTTTGCCTTGGCACGATTCCTCGAACCTGCTCCGGGGGCGGTGGAGACGATACGCGCATTCGAGAAGCCGAGTCTGAGGCAGGTCGACAAACGCTGCGAAACGGTGAGCCCTGCGATAGCCAGTGACTAGTCCATCCAATTCTATCGAACAAAGACCAAACTTTGCCCACTCATCGGACCGCTTTTTCTCGTTTCGCCAGTACACTAATCTTAAATAATCTTAGTGAGCTTTAGTTTGTCGACTTGCCATCCGTGCCGCAAAAATTTTGGCCCGAGGCCGACTTTGTCTCTAGGGCAGTGGGTGAAAAACCCACCACGAAGGAATTTCATGGACGTGAAAAAACGAGGGCCCATTGAGGAGCCAATAAGAAGGAATTTCATCGACGCGAAAAAAAACGAGGGGCCAATAAGGATTCCGATGGACTCCCTAACGTTCCTTGTCAATAAGTTAGCGCTCCTCAGCAATTCTTCCAAGTACCTGGAATTCCTTTTCGCCTTATTTTCGATCCCCGCCGCCTTACTAATCCGTTTTAGAATGAATAGGGTAGAAGTTTTGCGAGGCGCCAGAAGGCGACAATAAGAGCTTCAGGGGGGTACCTTTGGCCAGTGGAACGAAATCAGAGCAATCACGGGATAGAGAATCGTGATCTGCACCCCGCAACTCCCGCAACTCTGTTGGCGAGGATCGAGCAGCAGCGTTGGCAAATAAGGGTTGTTGCAATCAGGCCGGGCGTTCGAAGATGGCGTTCAGCGGCGACTTCACACCCGTCCTCGCCAAGCACACCAAGCACCTGAGCCTCGTGGACATCCTCTCAGTCGGGGTGGACGGCATACAGCGGAACTTCGAACCGATGCGGAAACAAGTCGAGGCATGGAAGGGGACCGGCCTTGCGGACGAGACCGCGAAGCTGGTCATCTATCAAGCATTTGTGGAGGGTGAGTTGGATGTCCCCAAACACCTAGCCCGCCGCGTCCACGACGTGTATTTCAATCCGCAGGTGCAAGAATTCGCTCCGAGGACGAAATGGAGCCTCTCCAACGCGTTTACGAGCGCGTTCAAGGAGCTCGACCCCATCCCGCAGTTCCGGGCCACCGCGAAGCTCGCCTCGTTCCTCGAGCGGGCGGCAGCCTCCTCCAATTGATCGCATCAAAACCGTCCCGATTGCCCTAAGAGCGGGCAAGGGAGGCAGATCTTTGCTGCCTCCCCACCTCTTCTGGGCCACGCGCGGTGAAATTTTAAAATCGGCTTTACGTGTTGAACTAGCATCTCGAATCGTCGTCCCCAGATCTCTCCCTCCGGTGGCGCGGGCGCCGAGCGGTAAGGGCACAGCTAACCTTTTACACAGCCATCTAAGCGGTGTCCCTCTAGCTTGGGGGATGCGCTCAGGCGATGCCTAGCTTTCTCTGCATCTCCTCAAGAGAGACCCCTTTGGTCTCCGGATAAAAGAAGAGAACAACAAGAAACTGAAGCCCCATCATCACAGCAAAGAATACGAAGGGATACCCGCCGGAAGACGCGGCTAACAAGGGGAAGATTCCGGATATGAGCGCATTCATAAACCAGTGCGAGAAACTTCCAAGACTCTGCCCTTTGGCTCGCACTCGAGTTGGGAAGACTTCACTGAGGAAGACCCAGATTACGGCGCCTTGCGAAAACGCAAAAAAAGCGATGTAACCTATCAGCAGCCAGACCAGGAAATTTTGGTGCCGCCCCGAAAGGAATATTGCTGCAACTCCACCGAGACATGCTGCGGTACCCACAGAGCCGATCAGAAGCAGTGTCTTGCGGCCGATTCGATCAATGACCGACATGGCGAGCATGGTGAATACCAGGTTCGTGGCCCCGATCGCTACAGCCTGAAGATCTGAGGAAACCTTATTAAAACCGGCATACGCGAAGATGTCGTTGAGGTAGTAGAGGATGGCGTTGATGCCGGAGAGTTGGTTAAACATTCCGATCGAGACCGCCAAGAAAATTGGCAGCCGGTATTTCCAGGAGAAGAGCGGATCGTTTGCGACGTGCTCCGCATCAATAGAAACGATGATATCTTGGAGTTCCTGTTCGTAATTTTCTTCGCCAGTCATACGAAGTACGTCACGCGCCTCGTCTACTCTTTGCTTTTTGACCAGCCAGCGGGGGCTGCGAGGGATGCCGAAGAGAAGCAGAAGAAACAGGACGGCGGGTACGGCAGGAACGCCAAGTTTCCACCGCCATTCAGTGGCGCCAAGCTGCATCGTTCCTACGATGTAGTTCGAGAAATAGGCGAGCAGAATTCCAAAGACAATGTTGAACTGAAACAAACCCACGAGGCGGCCCCGCCACTTGGCGGGCGCAACCTCGGCTATATACATCGGGCCAAGAACGGAGGAACCACCGATGCCGAGCCCCCCGATGAACCGGAAAAGCACGAGAGCAAACCAGTTCCATGCAAGGGCACAACCAAGAGAAGAAATGACATACAGGACAGCCATGGCGCGGAGACTGTCACGGCGGCCAATTTTATCTCCGGGAATCCCGGCAAACATGGATCCGAGGATGGTCCCCCACAGTGCAACAGACACTGTCAGGCCCAATGCGGCCGGAGAGAGTCTGAAGGTGTCCGTGAGCGTATGCGTGGTGCCAGCGATGACGGCAGTGTCAAATCCGAAGAGTAGTCCCCCGAGGGCTGCGACCACAGTGCTCTTCAAGAGATAGAGATTAAGTTTCATATCGCCTTTCTATAAACCAGCGTGATTCCCCCAATCGGCATATTCCCAACGCAATAGGTGGACCCGCGGAGCGAGAAATTGCGGGAGAATTGATACGAAAAAATCAAACGTATAGTGCAAGGATGCGATCGACTGCTGCCAAGCTAGACCAATCCGGGTTGGCCAAGAAGCATTCTTCTTGGTGGGCATATATAATTCACGTGCCTCGAGGCTGTGGACGGATTGACGCACCGGGTCACTTTTGCAGAGAAGTATCCTGAAAAAATGGAACCGACAACCAAGCTCGTCATCGGAATAGATATCGGAGGAACGAAGGTTGCCGGAGGTTTGGTAGATGCTCGCGGAGAAATTCACGTGCGCAGCAGGACGCCGATGATTACATCCGGTGAGGCTTCGAATGGCCTCGCCGCGGTGTCTGTGGCGATTCAAGCGTTGTTTTCCGCTGCTACAGAACGCCCGCGAATTGAAGCGATAGGAATCTGTGCTCCGGGGCCGTTGAATCCTCTCACAGGCATCATCATTAACCCCCCGAATCTTGCTATCTGGCATAACTATCCGTTGGCCGAGGAAATGCGCCGGCTCTACAACGTGAATGTGAAAATCGACAATGATGCCAACGCGGCAGCTCTGGCGGAAGCAAAGTGGGGCGCGGGGCGCGGCTATCGAAATATTTTCTATGCAAGCATTGGAACCGGCATCGGCACGGGGATTATTTTTGACGGGCGTATCTATCATGGGAGGACCGGTGCGGCAGCCGAAGGTGGGCACATCGGAATCAACAGCAACGGACCAACGTGTAACTGTGGGAAGCGCGGCTGCATTGAAACCCTGGCAGCAGGACCGGCCATCGGGCGGCGTGCCGGTCAGAAACTCTCTAAATATCCGAAGTCGCTGCTTTCCGAGTTGGCCAGCGGAAATGCAGACGCCGTGACCAGCGAGATGGTTGCGAAGGCCTATGCCGTGAGGGACCCGGCGGCCGAAGAAGTGATCCGGGAAACCCTGGATTTGCTGGCCTATTGGCTTGGAAGCATTATCGACCTTCTGGAACCCGACGCCATCGTGATTGGGGGAGGTGTTTCGACGATGCTCGCGCCTTTTTTGAATGAGATTCGTGAACGCTGGCGAGGAGCGTGCCTCAATCCGGCGCCGATGGAAATCCCACTGGTACTCGCTCGTTACGGAGAAGATGCCGGGATTGCGGGCGCTGCCGCGCTCTGCGAAATTGAGTGACATCTGACGATTTCGCCTAGCGCGCCGGGGCGGTGGCCACACCCACGTTTTTGTCCGCGCCACCATAATAAAAAAGCCAGCGCCCTCCATCACGTACGAGTCCCTCCACAAACACGACATTAGGTACCTGTCCGACTTTTTCCCATTCGAGCCCGGGAGAAAAAATGGGCTCCTGCGCGCGCGAGAGGACCTTAGTCGGATCATTCTTGTCAAACAGGACCCAACCAGTCGAGTAAATGTTCTTGTCGTCCGCGCCGTTGTAGATCAGGAAAATGCCTTCAGACGTCAAGACCGGCGGGGGGCCTGGTTCGACAACCTGGGAATCAAACGAGCCGCGGCGGCTGGACAGAACCGGATGATCAAGGGCTTCCGTCCAATGGAGCAAGTCTTCGGAATAGGCCACGCCCATTTGGGTATCCCTGTCACGCGCGTCTCCGAGAAAATACATCCAATATTTGCCATTGATTTTTTGTGGGACGATTGAGCCCGATTTTGTCCATTTCACATTCCACTTGCCCTTGTAAGCAGGAAGGAGAATCCCCTGCCTCTGCCAATGCACCAAGTCGGTAGACGTGGCGAGACAGAGCTGGGCATCTTTTTTATCTGCACCCACTCCATCTACATTGTTGTATCCCGTATATGTCAGATAAAAAGTACTGCCAAATTTGACCAACCTGGGGTCTTCGACTCCGCCACCCTTTTCATACGGCATTTCCGAAATCAATACCGGTTCCGGCCGACGAACGAAGTGAATCCCGTCATTGCTCGTGGCATAGCCAAGCGATGAGGTGCCCTTGTGGTCTTGGGCGCGATAGAGCATCACAAACTTCCCGTCCTCTTTCACTACTGCGGGGTTGAACGTTCCCGCAGATTCGAATCCGTCACCCCGCGGAAACACGATGGGATCAGGGGAGAGCCGTATCCACTTTCCGAAAGGTGGGGCAAATGGTGGGGCAGCGATCACTGCGACAGCCGACATCATAAGCAGTGGCAACGTAAGCTCTTTCGCCAAGCGGGCTACGGAATTCAAATCTTTCTGCATTGTGTTCAATCCTCTTTCGAAAATGCAGCTGCGCGATACCAATAGCTCGACACCGATTTTCTCCCGTCCAAGAGCCAACGAAGTCCGATTCAATACTCCGCCAGCAGCCGGACCCACGCGTGCCCGGGCATCTGCACTGCGCCGCTAAGTGATTGTCCATCTTGACTCAGTCGGACCTCGTGCCCCTGCGCCGGCGGGATCGAGATGGAAGCGGAGCGCCGTTCTATTGTCGGGTTATACAAAATGAAATTGAGCTGGCGAGGGGGGAACGTCTTTGCGTCGGAAACGTCGAGGAGGTCAAGATTGACCAACATTAGCTCGCGATCACTGACGTGGCCAAGAGCCTCAAACATTAGATACATCCAAAGCGCCTCTCCAGCGCCATAGATTTCCTTGCCTACATTTCCGGTCTGGCCACCAAGTTCGAGAGTGCCGAGATTCTCGAAGGGAATGAACGCCATGGAGGCATGTTGGTGTTTCCCAGTGCAGTCCTGAAAGAAATAAAAATTGTTGCGACGTTGCTGATCCATAAAACGTAGCAGACCCTCAAATACGATCCCGCGTTTCAGGATGCCGGTCCAAGGCAGAACAGCCTCGACATTCTCCTTGAACGCTGGATAGAGGATGGAGGCCGCGGCTTGGACCATCCCGCGGATATCGTGCGACTTCTGGCTTGGATCTGAACACCAATAAAACATACGCAATTGTTGGTAAAGCAGGTAGGTAGCCTGATCGCGCATCCCGAGTTCCGCCGCAGCCAATGCGCCGTAAGCAAGTTCCTGCGGTTCGTGGAACAGGCGATCCGACGGCACGGTGTACAGAACCTGGATCGCGCGCCGCGCTTCCTCCCGGTACTGCTCTTCTGCGGTCAAACGGTGAGCAAGAATTGAAGCCCATGCGTAGAGGCCGCCTATGGCGTAATTCGTTCCAGCCCCCTCGGCAAGGAAGGTGGAAACCTGATAGTAGATCGGGAAGAGGTAGTCATACTGTCGAGCCATTTTCCGTGCGGTGTGGAACGTTTCCAGAAAATGATTCGTAACTTCCTTGGACCCCGCCAAAGAGCCTATCGCAGGGTATTTCACGAGCCCATTCTCAAAGGGATACCAAGAGTCAGTCCTTTCGTTCGGTTTGCGCACGAAGTCATTGCTTATGCTCTGAGTATCCTCGTGGTAGAAGGAGGGCAGCGCCGCGAGAAGTTCATTGCACTCAGTTTCGTAGCTCGGAGACGGATGCAAGCGGAGATAGAGAAGCGATGGCCACAGGACATCAGCGATGGTCATGAGCTCGAAGTTGTCTGCAGGCTGCTGCCAAATCTGAGAGCTATCCTTGACATATGCGCGTAGGCCCGCGTGGCCATTCACTTCGACCCGAGTCGCACTCTTCTCCTGCAAATCTCCCACCGTCGCTGCTGCGAATTCCTTCCAGGCGGTGGCACAGCCAGGCCATGCCAACCTCTCCTGGAAAAGAGGAAGTAGTGCGGGCATCCAACGCTCAACCGCTCTCTGCTCGGTAACCAACTCTTTGAGCGGTCTTTGAAGCAAGAAGTAAGTGAAACGCACGTCGCCAGCCGGAAGGACATTGCCCGTTGCTTGATCGGCGATCAGCCCGACACCAAGGCGCTGGGTTCCATCACGTCCAATTTGTGAGATGGTGGAGCAGCGATAGACCAGAAATCGCGGTAGATTTTCGATCGACATCCACCCCATGTCGCTCATGTCGAAGTACATCATGGTTTCGATGCCAGCGTTCTGATCCAGGAGGTAAACCGCAGGCAAGTCGTTGCCGTAGGTGCCCAGGGAGTTCCTCGTCGGTTGGGTGAGCGCGACGCGCCGCCAGCTTCCCGACTGCCCTTCCATCAGCGTGGAAGTCGAATTCAGCCAGGTGATGATTTGAGGTTCTATGCTGCCGCCTTGATGTAGTCGAATCGGTGTCGGCAGATGGAGCGTGGTTTGGAAGCGAAACCATGGCTCGGCATGGCTTACCACCAAAGTGCTGATTTCGGCGATCCACTCGTATTCGAAGCGTTTCCCGTCCAGGCTCTCCGCAGTAGCTGTTCCGTCACAGATGATTCGTTGACCTTCGCGGCCTATATGAGATGTCATCAACGGAAATGAGGCACCGGTCACGAGCTGGACGCCTGGCAGCGTCGCGGGTTTCCATTCACCTTCAACGAGCAGGAAGTTCTGGAACGTCAGAGGTGTGCCAACAGGCGAAAGGCGGAGTTGCTGCGCGCCACTTTCAAGAATGGTAGAGGAAGATGAGTTTCGCTCAGTGAGGAATGGAAAAGAAACGCCGCCATAGAAGCCGGCGCATGCGCGTGAACCGCTCGCAGCCGTTGCCAAAACCGTTTTGACGAAGCCGCGCCGATTGAGAAGAGTCATCTGGCGGAGACCTTAGCGCAAGACGAAACGTGAGCGCAGGACGAGAGCATGCCCAGACAGGGCTCCACGCTATCAATATGTGATCTTCAAGCCAAATTGTATGGTTCGCGGCCCGCTAGAGTCGGTGACGGCACCGAAGCCGCAGGCGAACGGTCCGTTGCATTTCTGTCCATTAGGTTGAGTGCCGCCCACTGGTGTAAATGCAGTCCCCAGAGGTGTGGCGAATCCACTGGGTGCGGAGTAGATGTGGCGGTTGAAAATGTTGAAGAACTCTGCCCGGAAGTCTATGGCGGCGTTTTCCCCGAACAGCCGCGTTTTCTTACCCAGGGTGAAATCCTCATTCCGGCCTCCGAACGTGCGAGCGCCTGAAAGAGAACGCGGTTCGTTGCCAAAGGTCAAAGCGCCGGGAACTGTGAACGCATTGGGGTTCCAGAACGGAGTCGTCGCAGTATTGAAGTTCGAACCCTTGTTTGTCTGATTTACTCCGGGGACGATGTTCGCGCGAGCGATCCCGGTGAAGTGGCACCCTGCGAATAGCACATCGCCGGCCGTTCCGCCGCAGGGGGCATATACTGTCGTGGGTGTTCCGGACTTGTAGGACGCAACACCAGAGACATACCAGCCGCCCACAACTCGGTCCACTACTCCGCTTTCGTTCAAATAGCGCTTGCCATGTCCCGTGGGAAGCTCATAGAAGAAACTAGCCACCAGTGATTGCGGCGTATCGAGTTGACTAACCGCCTTTTCAGCCCCGCGATTAAAGGAATTCTGGCCGATAAAGCTATTTGTCCCGATGAAGCCGGACACTCCGGGACCCGCCGAGTCGGCGTCCGTGAGGTTCTTCGATACGGTGTAGGAGACCAGGAAACTCAAACCCGTGGCAAAGCGCTTCTCCAATCCCAATTGCATCGCGTGATACGTGGAGTTGCCGGTGCGATCAGGCGTGAAGGAGTTATCTTCCTGGTTAAAGTCGCCGTACTGAGGAAATGGTCGCAGAAGCTGATTGATGTTTCCACTGAATGTCGGATAAGGCAGCTTAACGCCTGCGGCGATAGCCTTCGGGCATCCATTATTCGAAAGGCAAGTGGCGTTCATCCCCAGCTCGTTGCCAAGGGAGAGGAATGAAGGATTCACTTGATTGGGAATAATGTTCAAGGCTGGCAAGTGAGTTCCTTTGGAGCCAACATAAGCCACGCTTACTACCAGGTTCGTGGTGATCTGCCGTTGTATGTCCAGATTCCAAGTCTGGATGTCGGCAGGGCGTCCGCTGTTTCGCGGCACCAGGATGACGCCGCTGTTGCCGTTTTGCCCTTCCGGGGTGAAAGGTCCGCTCAGCGGAAGAAGATGTGGCACGCCGCTATCGATTTGAAAAGGAGCGACGTTCGCTGTGGTCAGTGTCTCTTTATTGAAGAATCCCAAGCCATCCTGGTCGGCGAAAGATCCTTCCTTCAAAGGCTCGTAGAAGATGCCATAGCCGCCACGCATCACCGTCTTGGAATTGATGCTGTAAGCAAAGCCTAAGCGTGGGCCAAAGGCCTTGGTATAGGTGTCCTGTGGACGCTTCCTACCATTGCGCCCTGTGCCGCTTCCAAAGTACGTATAAGCTCCAAGGATATTTCCAGTACCTGGGTTGGCAAGCGTGGGGTCAACCGCTGAAAACCGATCAAAGGCTTCGGTGGCAGGCAAGTCCAAATCGTAGCGTAGCCCATAGTTCAGAGTTAAGCGAGACGTAAGCTTATATGAATCTTGGGCAAACAAATAAAAGTCTTTATACCGCACTCCGCTGAAACCCCCGTAGTTGAGTATCCCCTGGTTCACAAGGCCAAACAGCGAACTGGCAACTGCATCGCCGTTTCCAGTCCCTCCATTGCTGGTTTGAGCGGGATCAAAATCGAACTCCCCAGAGCCCTGTGTCAGCCGCCGCACGTTGAACTGCAGCATTCTAACTCCGCCGCCGAACTTCAAGTTGTGCTTGCCTTTGACCCAACTCACGGAGTCATTTAGCTGGTAAACGTTATCGGCAAACTGGGAGTCACCGCAGTTGTTGAGCACCTCACGGTAATTACCCCCAAAGAATTTAAAGCAAGGGAATGTTGTGTTATTCACTCCCGTTAGTCCGATCTTCGCCGGATACCCTTGACCGAGACTGTTAGAAACCTCACCACGGAAACGTCGGCTGAATCCAACCAGGAATTGGTTAACCAAAGTCGGACTGAAGATATAGTTGTCGCTGAATCGTATATACCTTGTATCCTGTGGTGTGCTCGACCCAAAGATCGGTGCCAAACTGGAAATTCCGCCTGTCTTAGTATTGTCGTAGTCAAAGCCGCCAGAAATCCGATGTTTGTCTGAGATAATGTGATCGATCTTCACATCGTATAGATTCGCGGTCGTGCTTGAGAGGCTGTGATCGACAGTGTTATTGGTCGGGCTACCATTCGTGGGGGGAAGAAGTGCAAAGACTTTCGTCATCACCGCGCTCGGCTTGAAATTTGAATCGTTGGTTAAGACATCGCCGGGAATCACCGCGCCAGTCGTAGGGTCATAAAGTTGATGGGTAACTAGACACTGGGCACGGAGATCCCCAGAAACGCAGGGGGCATTTGCCGGCGGCGGATTTGCGGGATTGGGAATTCGATCGTTACAGGTGCCGCCAGTAAATCCAGCTTGACACAAGGCCGAAAAGTCGCCTTTTCGGAAGGCTTCGTTCGGCAGACTGATTGTATTGTTACTTCCCGTCCTAAACCGGAAGCCCTCATAAGCGAAGAAAAAAAATGTTTTGTCTTTGCCATGATAGAGATGGGGAACGTACACAGGCCCACCACTGGTGAAGCCGAAGTCATTCTGGGTGTTGATGGCCTTCTTTAAACCTTGGATGTTGTTTTTCCAGCTGTTGGCGTCCAGCACGCGGTTGCGGAGGTAATCGTAAGCTGAGCCGTGGAATTGGTTGGTGCCGGACTTCACAGTGAGGCTTACGATGCCGTCGCCAGATTCGCCAAACTCAGGGGAGAAATTACTCTGGAGGACCTTAAACTCCTGGATCGCGTCAGTCGAAACCCCTTTGTTCCATTGTGTGTTCGGCGAAACTAGGGAAATCGACACGCCATCGACGAGCACGTCAGTGCCGCCCTCCTGCCCGCCGTTGACCTTGAAGTCGTCAGTCGAATTACTTCCGGGATTGTTTCCCACATCTCCCACGAAGCCAGGCACCAGAGTAATGAACTGCACGGGGTTGCGAATGGTACCGGAGACTTCCAGCGGCAAGTTCGCCACCAGGCTCCTCTCCACCGTTGCGCCGATATCTGAAGTTGCAGTATCCAACTGGCTGGCATCAGCAATAACCGTAACGTTCTCGGTGACCCCACCAAGCTGCATCTGAATGTCTAGCGAGACGGCGGTGCCTGTTGGGACAGTGACGCCTTCCTGCGTGTATTTCTTCAGGCTTGGTGCTTCCACACTCACCGAGTAACGCCCCGGCGGAAGGTTTGGCACGGAGTAGAAGCCGGCATCTGTGCTCACCGTCGAGATGGCCAGACCCGTATCCAGGTTTCGCACGGTAACGTTGGCTCCCGCGAGCGCGGCACCGCTAGGATCGGTGACCGTTCCCTGAATACTGCCAGAGTTAGTCTGGCCCCAAAGAGGAGCAGCAATGAGGCAACACACCAAACAACCCAACAGACGTAGAAGGCATTTCACTTCGAACCTCCCCCAGTCCTACCCTCATACAGGCAGGTAAGATTTGCAAGTCGGCTTTACAGGCGGAAGCTCCACGGAATTTCGGAGCACCCGATCTGCAGCGCGTCGGCATCCTAACCACGAGGCCTTTCAGTGCTTCGCTTGCATTTCAATCTGTTCGTTGGGGATAACCGGAATTCGCATCGCAGAAGCTCCCTTCAACAGTACGTGTCACCACTAGAATGGTGATGGCTGTCAACGTGACCGCGCCTCTTCGGAAGCCCAATGATGCATTTTAAACCGTACCCCAAACGATTCTGACGGGAATCTATGCCCGCTGGCGGCTGCAAGTAAAGGGGCTAGCTTGTGAAATCATTGTGATTCACGGGTCATGTAACATCGTAACTTGGGCTGATCGTTCGTCATGTCGTGCTATGGACGCTTGACTTAGAGAGTCTGTGGGCTAAAAATAGGTTCCGTCTATTGAATTCTGGATTGTGCTGTCCTCCAGCCGCAATGTTGGCCACAAGTCAAAAAGCAGCCGACGATATTCTTGCCGATGAGCGATGGCAGCTCGTCCAAAGAATTGTGTCCAGTCTGCCCTTTCAAAAGAGTACTCGCCTGCGTGAGCTGTTGGAGCATGTCACGGAACGGACCATTCATGGGCATACCCACGAATTAACGGAACAGCAGATCGGCAGCAAGCTGTTTCACAAACCCTCTGGTTACAGTTCCCTCGAAGACAGCTCTGTTCGCGTGCACGCCCGTCAGCTTCGACTCAAACTTCACGAATACTTCGATGAAGAGGGACGAAATGAACCGCTTATCTTGAGCATCCCGAAGGGGAGCTACACGCCAATATTCAAACCGGCCGCGAAGGCCGTGAACTCTCTCGCGGAGGCTGCACCTGGCGTTAGTCCGGCGCTGTCCTGGCGAAGCAAAGCCATTCTTGCGTGGGCACTCTGCGGGGCATTGACAATAATATGCACTGTCTTGGTATATCGCTCTGCTCGGCACGGGACACCTGGCTTGGCAGAAGGTGGCACCAGTCCGTCGTGGCCATTTTCCCAAGTCTTTGATTCGCGACATCAAACTTTGATTGTCGTCGCAGACAGTAATTACGGCATGTTCCGAATACTCACCAGCCAGCCAGGTTCCCTGGAACAGTATCTCCATCGGGACTTTCTGCAATCATCTTCGAAAACCAAGCCCGGTGGAGCCGACTTCCGTCTAAATGAATACATGACAAACTCAATGCTTACGTCGTTTGCCGACGTCGCAGACGTGGCCACGTTACTTAACATGGCTGGGCCATTTCAAAAGAAAGCATCGGTTCGCTACCCGAGAGATTTGGCCATGCGCGACTTAGATCACGAAAACTATGTTCTTATTGGAAGCCCTGGGTCCAACCCCTGGGTGTCGCTCTTCCAGAACAAGCTGAATTTCCGCGAGAGCGAGGCCATAGTCGGCAACAGCGTTAAGGCATTTGTCAACTCCAATCCGCTACCTGGTGAAAAAGACAGATACGAAGGGCTAAGATGGACAGGATCGATGGGAGAAGATTACGCCACGATTGCGCTTCTTCCGAATGTCACGCACGACGGAAACGTGCTCGTCATGCAAGGACTTCAACAAGAGGGAACCGAAGCCGCAGGACGATTCTTGGCCGATCCGGAAAACCGGCGACAGATGAAAGCAGCACTTGGGATCACAGGTTCAAGGGAGAACTCCTTGGAGAATATTTGGTTCGAGGCCTTGATTCGCTCCCGGACTGTCGCGGGGGCCCCCAATTCAACGACTCTCGTCGCAGTCCGCCGCATTGAATAACAACGAAGTGCTGCTCCTCCTTCAATAGCATGGACCCTGCAACAGCATGCATCTCAGGCAAGGGCGTTCCGCAACTACTGACGTTTGTTTTTCGGGCGTCGCCTCGAGCAGATTGCTATAATTTCTCTTGTATTTTGTTGGTTCTGAGGACCGCCACGTGAAGCGGTCCCCCGGGCGAAATCAAGATGTGCCTGTCTTTTCGTTACTTGCCATGTGGTTTGAGCTTTAGTGTGCCTGACAGCTTGAGGGCCGCTCTTGGTTGCCTGATTGCCAGTATCCTATTCGCAGCACCAGTCGTGTGCGCACAGAGCGACGTAGGGACCCTCCTCGAACAAGCGCGCGCGGCTGAGAAAACAGGAGACTACCAAGCGGCGGAACGTGTCTATTTTCAGGCGCTCGCGCTTGCCCCAGACAATCTTGAAACCCTCAAGCGCTTGGGTGTATTGCAACAAACCGAGCTGAAATTCCCAGAGTCGATCGAGAGTTTCAAACGAGTACTGGCCCACGAGCCACAATATTCCGAAGTGAATTTTTTTCTCGGAGTGTCCTATTTCGGAGAAAACGACCTTAACCGGGCGATCCGAAGCTTCGAGCTGGAACTCGGAACGCTGAAACCACACCCAAGGTGCCGCTACTATCTCGCGTTGGCGCTGCAGGCTGCTGGGCAAATTGATGAATCCATTTCCCAACTGAACCGTACAGTAGCTGAAAATCCTAAGGATGCCGACGCGCTTTACCAGCTTGCCCGCGTTTACAAGAACGCTTCCATTCAGGCGATCGAAAAACTGAAAGCCCTGGATCAGGACTCGTTCCAGCTGCATGCTTTGATGGGAGAGGTTTACGCGGATGATGAGCGCTACGCTGAAGCTATCAAGGAATATCAAGCGGCACTCGCGAAGCGTCCCGACGCTACCGGAATTCATTATGCAATTGGGGTAGCGTATTGGGTCCAGCATCAGCTGGATGCCGCCAAGAAAGAATTCATAGATGCACTGAAGGAAAACCCAACCGACGCGCTGACCAATTTATACCTCGGTGATATTGCGGTCCACGAAGAGCGTTTTGCCGAAGCACATGGATACTTGAGCGTGGCTGAGAGAGGACAGTCCAGCATGCCTCAGGTACACGTGCTGCTTGGAAAATGCTATCGGGGTGAGAACAATCCCGAAAAAGCAAAGTTTGAATTTCTGGCTGCGATCCAAGCAGACCCCACTGCCGCACAGCCACACTACTTGTTGGCTCAGGTTTATCGAGAACTTCGCGACCCACAAGCAAGCTCGAAAGAATTCGCAGAATTTGAAAGGCTTTCGAAGCTGGAAAAGGATAAGTCTCTCGGGCACGGCCCTCAGAACTGATATGGATCAAGAAAATCATCTCCCTGACCGGTCACTTACATGAGCGTTTGGTTCCATCCGATCGAGAGACGGGCGGCTTGCCGTCTGGGTTTGGTGTCGATGTGCCTCTTCTGGACTGCGACTCCGTGGCTAGTCGCGGAACAAACGCGCTCCGCTGACGGTGGCGAGTCTTCCCAGGTAGAAGCACACTTTACGGCTGCTCAGCAGGCTCAGAAAATCGGCGACTACGCCACGGCGGAACGTGAATACCTCAGCGTCCTGACCATGGAGCCCAATTTCGCCGAGGCTCACATGAACCTCGGGCTGGTCTATCAGCTTCAAGATCATATTCCAGATGCCATGGCGGAATTCCGCCGCGCACTCCAGCTTAAGCGCACGCTGACGGGCGCAAATTTTTTCCTCGGAGTGGACTACTGCAAGGCGGGCGAGGGAACCAAAGCAATCCCTTATTTGAAGGCTGCGGCGCGCCAGGAACCGCAGCAACCGGATATCTGGTCGTGGCTCGCCACGGCCCAGGAACTGTCAGGTGATTTTCATGCCGAGGTGGCCACTCTCGAAAAGGCCCTGAGCCTGCAGCCACGAAACGTGGATTTGCTCTACCTTCTGGGCCATGCGTATGAGAGGTTGGGTAAAGAGGAGGTCAGCCTGCTGAAAAAGGTGGCGCCGGGGTCTGCCCGCACCGAGCAATTGCTGGCGGAGAGCTATGCCGCGAGCGGTGCTTGGTCCATGGCGGTGATTCGCTTTCAGAATGCTCTGGCGGTTTCGCCCGGGACTCCGGGATTGCATGTAGAAATCGGCGAAGTGCTGTTGCGGGCAGGAAGAGTGAAGCGTGCAGCCATGGAGTTCGAACAAGAATTACGTGTGGCCCCCAGCAGTTTGCGTGCCATTGTCCGTCGCGGAGAAACAGAATTCATCCTGGGGGATGTGGAGGGAGCTCTCGAGGATTGGGCGCGAGCCGTGGATACCGACACGTTAGAGGCCGAAAGGATCCTCGGCATTCGAGAACGTGGGCTCGGAGATGCTGCCTTCGAACAGCTTCCCGAAAGCTTGCGAGAGAAAATCGAGCAATTCGCCCCGGAAGTGGAACGACGCAATACTCCGGCCGCGCACTTTGCCTTGGCGTTTCTCGCCGCCCAGAGTGGTAATCCTGCTTCGGCCGCTGCGGAATCCGCAAAACCGATCCCATCCGATTTGACGACACGCTCCGGTGTGGTCTGCTCTCAAGAAGAGGTCCGCCAGTCGCTCAAAAACGGGCAACTCGCCATTGTGAGGCGTTGTGCAAGTCGCGTACTCTCGCCCAAATCGCCGCCCGAATTTCGTACCTCTATTGCAGGGGCGTTGTTTGAAGCGGGAGATTATGAAACGTCGCTCGAAGTACTTTCCAAACTGACGCTTGCCGAGCAGCACTCCCCCGAAGCCTCCTATTGGCGGGCGCGTTGTTACGAAAAGTTGGCCACGCAGGCGTATCTGGGGCTTTCTGAATTGGACCCTAATTCGTATCGTATGCACCAGCTCATGGGTGATCTAGCATCCACAAACGGCGATGACAGGAAAGCCATGGAAGAGTACCGTGCGGCGATCGCGATAAAACCTTCCCTGCCAAACTTGCATTACAGTCTGGGCCATCTGCTTTGGAAAGACCTCAAAGTCAAAGAAGCACGCGAAGAATTTGAAGCCGAGTTGAAACTGGACCCGCGGCATCCCGGAGCGCTCAACGAGCTCGGGGACACCTACCTTCTGGAACACCAGCCGGAACGGGCCCTTCCTTACTTAACCCAAGCACTCGCAGGAGACCCCAGCAATCCGGACATACATCGAGACCTGGGCACGGCATATTCTGAGTTGCGCCATTACGAGAAAGCGGCAGCCGAATTCAAGATGGCTGTTGCTGGGGATCATGATGGTTCGGTCCATTACAAGCTCGCCCGAGCGTATCAGGCCCTGGGAGAGAAGGAAAAGGCCGCTCGCGAGTTTGAACTCTCGACGGCCCTGAACCGCACATCGCACAGTACCCTGGAAAAACAGACCGAGCGTTTGACCGCCGTCGAGAAGTCGATGCAGGATCCCTGAGGCCATGGCTGTCATCAAAGCGAGGTTGGCGCAGATATCGCTGGCGACTAGCTCACTCTGTGTGGTTACGAGACTCTTGCGTCAGACTGAAAAGAGGCAAGGCAAAATACTGGGTTCGTCTGCCCGTCTTCGGAACTGCAGAACTCTGATATGACCTTTCTCCCGCGCTTCATCTGTGTGGTGGCCTGCTTCCTCATCAGTGTTGGCTTGTGTTTTTCTTCTGTTTCCGATTGCCACCTTGTCGTTTTGTCTCAGCAATCCTCGATGGAACACTCGGCTGGCCAAGATGGGACGTTTCAAAATGGTCTGATCGCCCTCAGAGAGAATCGCCTTGAGGACGCGCTCGAGGCGCTGACCAAAGCCGAGCATGAGCATCCCAGGGATGCGCGGATCCGCAACTTCCGAGGGATTGTCCTAGCGCGCCTTGGGCAAACGACAGAAGCAGCCGGTGAGTATGAGGAAGCCATTCGTCTCGATCCTCAAACGGAGGATGCTTATCGAAACTTGGGTTTCCTGGAATGGACGCAACATCGACTCGCACACGCGAAAGACGTCCTGGAACAGGCGCTGAAGCTTTCTTCGAACGACTCATTCGCCCACTATTATCTCGGTCGAGTACAACTCGATGCCGGGCTGTACTCCGAGGCGTTTCGAGAATTGGAATTATCTGGTGTTCCGTGGCCTTCCGAGCCGGACTTCTTGATCCAAATTGCGACGGGACACGTCGCTCTTGGAAAACAAGAAGAGGCCCGTAAAGCGCTCCGGCAACTCGAAACGTTTCCCCTCGGTGATGCCCAGTCCGCTCATGTGGCGTCGCTTTTTCTGGCGGTCCATGAAAATGATAAGGCGGTCGAACTTCTTCGAAAAACGAGCGACCGCCAGCACACTGGCCTCGCCTCTTGGGCGCAATTTGATCTCGCCCTGACTTATCTTTTGTCTGGGAGCTACGAGCAGGCTGCGCAACAAGCTCATTTATATATCGGTCTACTACCATCAAAAGACTCGAAAGCAGGTGAACTGGCCTCCGCGTGGTCGCTAATTGGCATTGCGGAGGCGCGGCTTGGCCGTGCCGACCTCGCGGTTGAGGCTCTGCGCCAAGCGGCCAAGCTGGCTCCAAGCGAGGAGGAAGTGTGGCTGAATTTGACACGCGAGTTGATGGAATTGAGCCGCTTTGCCGATGCCATCTCGGCCACGCAGGAAGGAATCGCATCCAATCCGGAATCCTATGCTCTGCGCCTTCGGCTGGGAGCAGGGCAGCTCGCCGCCGGGCGCTATGCTGCGGCGGAAGATATTTTTCGCGCTCTTGTCGTTGCCGGTGACCCTCTGTCAACCAGTTACATAGGACTAGCGCAAGTCCTGCTGCGCCAGGGGCGGGCAGACGAAGCGGCCTCGGAGCTTGCGGCTGGACAGAAAAAGATAGGCGCAAACTTTCTCCTCAGTTACTTTCTCGGTCTGTCTCTCGACCGCGCCGGGAAACGATCGGACGCTTTGGCAGCCTTTCGGGAAGCCGTGCACTTGAACCCAAAAAGCGCTGAGGCGCACCTGGGCATTGGAAAAACCCAGCTGGCCCTAGGTCAAGTGAACGATGCTATTGCCGAACTGCAAGAGACACTTCATCTGAGTCCCGGCGACATACAGGCGCGGCGTTTGCTCAGCCAGGCTTTTCGTCGAGCCGGCGACACAAAAAGCGCGACAGAGCACGCCAATGCGCCTTCTGATACACCGCCCCCCGCGGAAGGCGATCTGTTAGGTGACTTCCTGCCGCCCCAATGGAAAATGCCTTCAGCAGACTAGGACGCTTAGGAAGGCTTCACGGTGAGAGCGCATCATCGGTGTGGCGTTCTTTGTGTCTTGCTCGGCGCGATCTCCAAAGGTTCGTCCACTTGGACGACCTGATTGGCACGCACATTCTTGAGAATCTGCCGGATTCCGCTGGGCCAGTGAATCTCGATCGTTCGGATCGAAGTTTCTTCGCCTAGGCCAAAATGCAGGCGTTTGTCGCTGTCGGAGAGATAGCTACTTGCAGTAGTCACGGTTCCGGTTTGGAAACCATTCATGGTCACAATTCTGACTTCCGCTCCAATCGCATCGCGGTTGCTCGTGTGCCCAACAAGTTTCAATGTCAGCCAATGGTTTGTCACCGGAGTCTCATTGCGCAGCACATAAAGAGGTCCGTCATTCGTCGTCACGACTGCGTCCATACGACCATCATTGTCAATGTCTCCAATCGCAATGCCACGCCCCACCCAGGCTTCTCCAAAAACGCTACCCGCCTCCGCCGAGACGTCTTCAAAGCCGTGGCCCGTGTTCCGTGCCAGCAACATGGGTTCGCGGTAGCGGAGATTTGGAAACGTCAGTTCGATCGTGTCTAAATCATGCCCTTGCGAGACGAGTAGATCCTTCCATCCGTCGTTGTCATAGTCTAGAAACCGTACGCCCCAGCCCGAATGCGTCATGGTCATGCGGCCAAGACCTGACGAATAGCTCTCGTACGTAAACGTGCCGTCGCCATTGTTCCGATATAGCGCATACATCTGGTTGGCAAGGTCCGTAACCACGAGATCCGGGAGACCGTCATTGTTATAATCCGCAAAGTCCACGCCCATGCCAGCGTACGTATGTCCCTCGCCATCGACGGCAACACCGGACACGAGCGCGACCTCCTCGAACGTTCCATTCCCTTTGTTATGGTAGAGGAATTCAGGCATCGAGTCGTTCGCAACAAAGATATCAATGCGTCCGTCTCGGTCGTAATCGGCAAGGGCTATACCCAAGCCCTTGCCCGGTTTAGCCAGGCCGATCTTTTCCGAAATCTCAGTAAAGTGACCGTTGCCGTCGTTGTGATAAACCAGAGGAGCAATGGGCTTGAAAATATCCGGATGGCAATATTCTCGATAACCCTCCTTGTGTTGGCCGCACCAGACGTCGTCGAAGTCCCACTGCAGGTATCGAAGAACGATCAGATCCAGCCGGCCGTCATTGTCCAAGTCCACCCAGGCTGCGCTGGTGGACCAGCCGTTTCCTCCGACCCCGGCGTTCTCCGTCACGTCCGTGAATGTGCCATCACCATTGTTGTGATAGAGCTTGTTGCCCCCGTATGCCGTCACATATAGGTCTTCGTAGCCGTCATTATCGTAGTCCCCGACCGCAACTCCCATTCCGTATCCGACTCCCTGCAGGCCGGCCTTTTCGGTAACATCTTCAAACGTGCCGTCTTGCTTCTGGTGATAAAGCCGATTCCAGTAGTTGGGACCCGACTTCTGCGGGATAGTTCCCTTGGGCGTTGGGTCATTGAGCGGCGCTCCGTTGACCACAAAAATGTCCAGACGCCCGTCGTTGTCGTAGTCAAAGAGGGCCACGCCCGGTCCCATTGTTTCGATCAAGTATTTTTTCGAAGTGTGTGAGGCCATGTTCCGAAAATTCAATCCGAGCGTGGAAGTCACGTCGGTGAACTTAGGGTGACTCTTGTTTGCCTGTTCGCTTGTGCTCCGCTGGGCCTTTGCTGGAAAAGCTAACGAGACGAGCATCGCCACAAAGAAAGGGAGTTGATTGCGCAGCCGAAGCCTCATGTATTCCATCTCAGTCCTTGGAGCAAGTGAGTTATGAAATAGGTGTACAATTACGGCGCTCTCGATGGTAAGGAATGCCCAATTCCGATTGCAAATGTCGACATTGCTTGGGCTAAACCTATGAATAAGAGAACTTTTATCAAGCTCTTCTCGGCGGTGATGGCAAGCTCGGCCATTTCACCTTTCTTGACCTCCGCAGCCAAGGACAAACTGAAGAATTGGGCAGGCAATCTCGAATACAGTACAGACCGCTTGTACTCCGCAAGCTCGCTTGAGCAGGTCCGTAGTTACGTTAAGAAACAGAACAAACTAAAGGTATTGGGAACGCGCCACTGCTTCAACAACATTGCAGATAGCACAGATAATTTTTTGTCCCTGAGGCCGATCGACAAAATGGTTGCGTTGGAGCCGGAGGCGCACACCGTGACGGTCGATGCAGGCATGACTTACGGTCAACTGTCTCCGCTCGTTCATAGCAAAGGCTTTGCGCTGCACAATCTGGCCTCGTTGCCTCACATTTCGATAGCTGGCGCGATCAACACGGCAACGCATGGTTCGGGCGAAAGGAATGGCAATCTCGCCACGGCGGTCTCAGCACTTGAAATCGTCACTGCGGACGGTGAGGTGGTTAAGCTATCCCGCCGACAAGACGGCGAAACGTTTCTGGGAGCTGTCGTCGGGCTTGGTGCGGTGGGTGTAATCACAAAGGTCATGCTCGATATTCAGCCAACCTACATGATGCGACAGTACGTGTATGAAAACCTACCGCTCAGCGCAGTGAAAGACCACTTTGACGATATCGAATCGAGTGGTTACAGCGTCAGTCTTTTTACCGACTGGCAAAACCAGCGTGTCAATGAAGTTTGGATCAAAAGTCGCGTTGAAGAGAGCCAAGCGTTTGACGCGACCCCCGAATTCTTCGGAGCGAAACGTGCTACCAAGAATCTCCACCCCATTGCAGAACTTTCCGCCGAGAACTGTACGGAGCAAATGGGCGTTCCCGGGCCTTGGTATGAACGACTGCCGCACTTTCGCATGGGCTTCACGCCTAGCGCGGGTAAAGAGTTACAAACGGAGTACTTCGTGCCCCGACAGCATGCGGTCGAAGCCATTCTGGCGGTTGAAAGACTGCGTGACCAGGTCAGTCCGCACTTGATGATTTCGGAAATCCGCACAATCGCCGCCGACAATTTATGGTTGAGTCCTTGCTACCAGCAGGCTTGTGTGACCATACACTTTACTTGGAAACAGGACTGGCCAGCAGTACGCAAGTTGATGCCCGTGATTGAACAAGAGTTAGCTCCATTTAAGCCCCTGCCGCACTGGGGAAAGTTGTTTACGATGTCTCCGGCGGAGCTAAGAACCAGATATCAGAAGTTGCCCGACTTTATTCAATTATGCAAAAAGTTCGACCCGCACGGCAAATTCCGCAATGAATTCCTGAGCACGAACATCTTCAGCAGTTAACGCTCGCTTCGCGTTGCGACACAAAATATGGGAAGTTTTGAACACACTGAATCACGGACGGTTAGCGCCATCTTCTGATACAGAGACACTTGCGCGACCTGACCACGATCGCTGAGATTCATCTGATTCTACTTACGTTCAGTCTTCCACTTCTTTTGTTCCCCCAGCGGTCTGGAGAGCCAAAAGCGCATTATTAAGTATTGTATGAATGGTGGAGGATTCGGCCCCCTGTGACTCTTTCGAGCCAAACGGTTCGGCAAACGGCTGCATTTCCGGCTTAAAAAATATTGCCCCTGGCGTGTTCACGCCCGTGCTCGCCAAGCACACGAAATACCTGAGCTTTGTGGCATCCTCGCAATCGGCGTCGACCGCATCAGCGGAACTTCGAACCGATGCGTCACCAGGTCGAGGCTTGGCACACAAGCAAGCTTTCTGATCAAGCCGCGAA
>WNFD01000888.1_pt1 | contig 53413 bp, 38 predicted proteins | sample 5400491 | NCBI WGS metagenome assembly WNFD01 (sample SAMN13153343, study PRJNA577476) | soil metagenome | isolation source: 120 cm saprolite under Douglas fir tree site 2 hole 2 replicate 2 | place: USA:California | collected 2015-04-18
AACGACTTCTCGCGCTGCCTGCCGTCGACCCAGTAGCGCACGGTGTGGGGCTTGCCGGGGTTCTTGCCCTTGATGATGACCGCCATGTTACTCACCCGTCAACTTTGGAGACCTGACTTTTGCCTGACTTCCTGACTAGGTGCAAGTCTCTCACCTGCGGAAACTGCCAGTCAAGCAGAAATCCCCGGATTCACTCCCTGGCCGTACCGGGGCAGGGCGGGTGGGCGTGATCATGGAGTGGGGTGCTCGGTCGGGTCCTGGCCGGGGGAGACGAGGCCTGTCTCGTAGGCGAGGACCACGGCCTGCACGCGGTCTCTGAGGCTCAGCTTGGTGAGGATCCTGGCCACGTGCGTCTTCACCGTCGCCTCGCTGAGCGTCAGCTGCGCGGCGAGCTCGGCATTGCTCAGCCCGCGCGCGATCAGCCCGAATACCTCGAGTTCACGCGGTGTCAGCACCGACAGGTCGCGGTGCGTGGCGGCTCGCCGGGTATCCCGGGGGGCGAACCGCTCCACCAGCCGGCGGGTGATGGACGGCGCGAGCAGCGCGTCACCGGCGCGCACCAGGCGGACCGCCGCGACGAGATGCTCTGGCGAGACGTCCTTGAGCAGGAAGCCGCTCGCGCCGGCCGCGAGCGCCGCGTAGACATACTGGTCGAGGTCGAACGTGGTCAGGATGATGATCCGGCAGCCGCCGTCCGGCTGGGCGGCGAGGATCCGGCGGGTCGCCTCCAGGCCGTCCATCTCCGGCATGCGGACGTCCATCAGGACGACGTCGGGACGGTGCTTGAGCACCGCGCTGACGGCCTCCCTGCCGTCCGCTGTCTCCGCCACGACCGGGATGCCCGAGGCGGTCAGGATCATCCGGAACCCGCTGCGTACAAGGGTCTGGTCGTCGGCGATGACGACACGGGGCGGCACTTCGGCCGGCTGCGGGCCGGCCTGTCCGGCCTCGGCGATCCCGGTCTCCGCGGCTGGCGCGTCGGCGCGCCTGGTATCGGCGGCTGGCCCTCCGGTGGCTGACTGGGCCTCGCTCATGCCAGGCTCATCCCCGCCAGTTTCTCAGCGTCTTCGTCCGCTGGAGCTGCTGCCGCTGCCGCAGCAGTGTTCACCGGGGTGACGGCCGGCAGCGCGTCTACCGGGATCGCGGCCCGCAGCAGCCAGCCGCCACCTGGCCGCCGTCCGGCGTCGACCACTCCGTCGTAGAGCGCTATACGTGTTCGCAGCCCCAGCAGGCCGCGCCCGTTGCCGGGGATCGTGTGCTCCGCACCGGCGGCGACCGCGGAGGGCACGGCAGCGGGGATAGGCCGCCCGTCGTCAGCGATCTCCACCACCAGCTCATCGGGGTGGTAGCCGAGCCTGACCTCGGTTCTCGCCTTTCCGGCGTGCTTGATCACGTTGGTCAGCGCCTCCTGGATGACCCGGTAGGCCGCCAGGTCCAGGCCGGGCGGCAGGCCACACGGGGTCCCGGTTATGTGCAGCTCTATCGGCAGCCCCGCGGCAGCCACCCGGTCGATCAGGGTCCTGAGCTGGCCGAGGCCGGGCTGCGGGCGCAGCGGCTGGGTGGCAGTCGCGCCCGCTGCGTCCGCCGCTGCGTCCGCGGTGCCTCCCGCTGGCTCGCCCGAGGGGCAGAGTAGCCCGAGCAGGTGGCGCAGCTCCGTCATGGCGGCCCGGCCGGTTGCCTCGACGGCGAGCAGCGCCTCGCGCGCTTCGCCGGGGGAGTCGGCGAGCACCTGGCGTGCCGCTCCCGCCTGCACCACCATCACGCTCACGTTGTGCGTCACCACATCGTGCAGCTCACTGGCGATCCGCGCCCGCTCGAGTTCCAGCGCGTGCCTGGTTGCGGCTTCGTGCTCGGCCTGCAGACGGCCAAGCCGCGCTTGCGAATCGTCGGCCCGACGCCGCCACAGATGCATAGCATTGCCGACGATCATGACGGGGAGGAGGACCGCGAACGCGGTAAACCGTGCCGGGATGGGCGGGGATATGTCAGGGAATGCCGCCGTGACCATGACGGCCGCCACCGGCAGGCTCACCAGTGCCGGACCGCGGAACCGGCTGTGCACGACCGCGCAGTATGCGGCGAAAACCACCGCGAAGAACGTGATGGCTGTCGAGTACTGGTTGGCCGTGATGATCGCGCAAAGCGCTACCCAGAACGTGGCGAGCGGGAGGAGCCTGCGTGCGGCGAGCGGCGCCGCCGTCACGACGGCGAAAATCGCGGCCTGCCACGGGATCCGTGACGATGCCCCGGTCACTCCCTGCCCGATCTGACGGGACTGGCTGAGCGCTCGCAGCGAATGGGCAGGGAGCGGTGCGAGCGGATGGGGGAACACGCGGCCCCCGTACTGGAAGAAGACCAGCCTTGGCACGACGCCCTCGGAGGCACCATGACTGCGCACGGCGAGCAGTGCGGTGACCACCGACCCCGCCGTGACGATCACGGCGAGCACGACGTCCGCGGCGACGGCGCGCCTGGAAATCCTGGCGCGCGGCTCCGCGGACCGGGCGAAGGCAAAGCCGCGATGTATCCAGCGATTCGGCCAGCCGCGCTCCGTGGCAATCCCGTCCACGTTCACGCACCCATTCTCGCCGTTTTCGCGACGCTATGACGTCGCCCGTCCGGTGTACCTGGCTACATCGCGGGAATGACGGGCAGGCGGCATCAGCCGACTGCGTTACCCCGGTTGCATCTGGAGGGCGACGACCGCAAAGGGCCGCGCACCCTACGTTCCCCGTATGGATGCCCTGGTACGTCTTAGCGATGTGACAAAACGGTATGACAGCGACGGAACGCCCGCGGTAGACGACGTCAGCCTGGAGATCGCGGCGGGTGAGGCCGTCGCGGTGATGGGCCCCTCTGGCAGCGGGAAGTCCACGCTGCTCAACCTGGTCGCCGGCCTCGACCGGCCGACTAGCGGCACCGTCACCGTCGCCGGGGATCGGATTGACACGCTCAGCGAGACCGGCGTGGCGCGCTTCCGCCGGCGGCAGATCGGCATGATCTTCCAGTTCTTCAACCTGCTCGACGACCTGACGGTCGCCGACAACGTGCTGTTGCCCGCGCAGCTCGCCGGCGTGCCGAGGACCAAGGCGGCTGCCAGGATGTACGAGCTGCTCGAGGCGCTGCGGATCGAGCGGCACCGTGACGCCTACCCCGGGCGGCTGTCAGGCGGCGAGCGGCAGCGGGTGGCGATCGCGCGTGCGCTGATGAACCGGCCCGCCCTGCTGCTTGCCGACGAGCCGACCGGGGCGCTTGACACGGCGACCGGTGAGGATATCCGCGAGCTACTTATCGACCTCAGCCGGTCCGGGCAGAGCCTGCTCCTTGTCACCCACAATCCGGAGCTTGCGGCGCGGTGTGCCAGCCGCACCATCCGGCTGGCCGACGGGCGGCTGGCCGATGGGCGGCCGGCCAGCGCGACCGCGGCGGAGGCAGCATGATGAGGCCGCCGCAGCCGGGCGCGGTCGTGCGGGCGGGCGCGGTCGTTCGGGCGGTGCGCGGCGGTCTTTCGCGCCGCCGGGTTCAGACCGTCGTGATCGGCCTGGTGGTGCTCGTCTCGACCGCCGCCTCGGCGCTGGCCCTTGGCCTTGTCGTCGACTCGAACTCGCCGTTCGACCATGCCTTCGCCGCGCAGCACGGCGCGCACGTGGCGGCGACGGTGGACGCGTCCAGGGCCACTGCGGCGGAGCTTGCCGCCAGCACGCGGCTGCCCGAGGTGACGGCCGCGCTTGGACCCTTCCCCGAGACGGCCATCACATCGCACGTAAGCATCCCCGGCGTCGGCGGGGTCTTCACCATGCCGCTGCTCACGCTGGCCGGGCGCGCGTCGCCGGGCGGCGCGGTCGACGACATCACCCTCGACACGGGCCGCTGGGCCCAGCGGCCAGGCGAGATCGTCGTCTCTCGTGACATGCAAGGTCCCACCTTGCAGACGGGACAGCAGATCACCGTGACCGGCGTACCCGGGACGCCCACGCTGACCGTGGTCGGGATCGCCAAGTCGATCACGGACTCGGCCGACGGCTGGGTCGTGCCGGGCGAGATAGCGGCACTGCGCACGCAGGGCACGCCCGCGACGGCGCAGATGCTCTACCGGTTCCGGAGCGCGGGCACGGCCGCCGCCATCCGCGCCGACGTCGCCGCGGTGAGCGCGGCGCTGCCTGCCAGGGCCGTGACCGGCTCGCAGTCCTACCTCACCGTCAGAATCCAGGCGACCGGGTCGATCGCGGTGATCGTCCCGTTCGTCGTGGCCTTCGGGGTCATCGGGCTGGTGATGTCGGTACTGATCGTGGCCAACGTGGTCAGCGGCGCGGTGGTGGCTGGTTACCGGCGGATCGGAATCCTCAAGAGCATCGGCTTCACCCCCCGGCAGGTCGTCGCGGCATATGTGGGCCAGGTCGCTGTCTCTGCCATCGTCGGCTGCCTGATCGGAGTGGTGCTCGGCAACGTGCTGTCCATCCCCCTGCTCGGGCAGACCGCACACGTGTACGGCGTCGGGACCCTGGCGGTGCCGATATCGGCCGACGTGATCGTTCCGGTGGTGATGTGCGTCCTCGTCGCGATCGCGGCGCTGCTGCCGGCCGTGCGGGCCGGGCGGCTGAGCGCGGTCCAGGCGATCGCCACCGGGCGCGCACCACGGCAGGGCCGGGGCTACCTGGCGCACCGGGTACTCGGCCGGATCGGGCTGCCGCGGCCGGTGACGATCGGCCTTGCCGCGCCGTTCGCCCGGCCGGCGCGGACCACCGTCACGCTGTGCGCCGTGCTGTTCGGCGCGATGGCCGTCACCTTCGCGGTTGGCCTGAGCACGTCGCTTGGCAGGGTCGCATACGGACTGTCGCACTCCAGGGCCGAGCCGGTGCAGGTAGACCTGTCGGGGGGCTTCCACCATCTGGGCAAGGGCCCGCTGGCCGGCCCGCCGCCGCAGCAGCAGTCGCCGGCTGAGCAGCAGCGGACGGTCGAGACCGCCATCCGGGCACAGCCGGGCACGCTGCACTATGTGGCCGAGGCGCTGTCGCAGGTCAGCGTGTCCGGGCTGACGCAGCCGGTTCCCGCGCACGTTTTCCGCGGCGACGCGCGCTGGACTGGCTACGACATGATCAGCGGCCGCTGGTTCAGCGGCCCAGGCACGGTGGACGTGAACACCTACTTCCTCACCGTGACGGGCACAACGATCGGCGACACCGTCACGCTGACCGACAACGGCGTTCCGGTTCTCGTGCGGATCGTCGGCGAGGTCTTCGACCCGGAGAACCGCGGGCCCGCGGTTGTCACCGACTGGCAGACGCTGGCTCATGCCGATCCGGGGATGACGCCACGGCAGTACGACGTGGGGCTAAAGCCGGGTGTCAGCCCGCAGGCATACGCGAACGCGATCGGCGGCAAGCTCGGACTCGGTTTCGATGTCAGCATCAACTCGAACGACCCTTTCATCGTGACCCTGATCGGCCTGATCGGCACGCTGACGCTGCTGCTCATCCTGGTCGCGGGGCTCGGTGTGCTCAACACGGTCGTGCTCAGTACCAGGGAGCGGGTGCATGATCTCGGCGTGTTCAAGGCGGTGGGCATGACGCCGAGGCAGACCATCGCGATGGTGGTGTGCTGGGTGGCGGGGATCGGCCTGGCGGCCGGGGTGATCGCCGTGCCCGCGGGCATCGCGCTGCACCGGTACGTCCTGCCGGTGATGGCCAGCGCCGCAGGGACCCGGCTCCCGGCCAGCTTCCTGAGCGTCTACCGGGGCTGGGAGCTTGTCCTGCTGGCGCTGTCCGGCCTGGTGATCGCGGTTGCCGGCGCGCTGGTGCCTGCCAGCTGGGCCGCTGGCACGCGGACGTCATCAGCGCTGCACGCCGAGTGACGCGGCCAGCATGAGCGCGATGCCATGCCATTCGCCGGCGGTGAGCAGGCCAGCCGGGTGCCCGGGTCGATCCCTGCCGCGCAGTGGACAATTCCCCTGTGATGGCCGGTCGCTTACCAAGGAGTAGGCTCCGTTCCGGGGAGGGGTCGCTACACAATTTCACGGCGGAGGGATGTCATGCCGGACAGCCCAGGGATGCGGGACGAGCTGGCCGGGGATGAGGCCTCAGGCGACCGCTGGCCAGGGCTGCGCGTCCGCGCGGACACCGACGGCTGGAAGCCGCCGCAGATTGATACGAGCAAGCCGCACGCGGCGCGGATGTACGACTATTACCTGGGTGGCAAGGACCACTTCGCCGCCGACAGGCGGACCGCCGAGAAGGCGATGCAGAGCTGGCGCGCGGTGCGCACCGCCGTGCGGGAGAACCGGGCATTCCTCGGCCGTGCCGTCCGGTACCTCACGGCCGAGGCGGGGATCAGGCAGTTCCTCGACATCGGCACCGGCTTGCCCAGCGCCAACAACGTGCACGAGGTCGCGCAGGCCCTCGCCCCCGAGTGCCGCGTGGTGTACGTAGACAATGATCCGATCGTGCTCACGCATGCCCGGTCCCTGCTCACCAGCTCCCCGCGGGGACGCACCGCCTACGTGGACGCGGACCTGCGGGAGCCTGAGAAGATCCTTGCCGATCCGGCCGTCCGCGGAACGCTCGACTTCAGCAGGCCCATCGCGCTCATGCTCGTAGCGATCCTGCACTTCCTCACCGACGCGGACAACCCGCGCGCCATCGTGGCCACCCTGGTTGACGCGCTGCCTCCTGGCAGCTACCTGGTTACCTCGCACGTCACGCCGGAGCACGACCCGGCCGGGGTGGCCGGGCTCGAGCGCGCCTACCGTGCCGGCGGCGTAGCTGCCCAGGTCCGTGCCAGGGACGAGTTCACCCAGCTCGCGTTCACCGGCCTCAAGCTGGTAGATCCAGGGGTCGCGCTCGTGTCGGAGTGGCGGCCCGACAATGCCGGGCCGCGCCCCACGCCTGCCGAGGTGAGCTGGTACGGCGGGATTGCCAGGAAGCCGTAACCACACGGACGAACCGGACGGGCTTCAGCGGCGTGCCAGCCTCTGCCTACGGCACTACGGCACTACGGCACTACGGCACTACGGCACTACGGCACTACGGCACTACGGCACTACGGCACTACGGCACTACGGCACTACGGCACTACGGCACGTCGTGTCCTGGGTGCGGTTCCGCCGGGATGGTGCCTAGCCTGCCGGCCTGGTAGTCCTCGAATGCCTGCGCCAGCTCTTCCCTGGTGTTCATGACGAACGGGCCATAGGCGGCGACGGGCTCCCTGATGGGCAGGCCGCCGAGGATGAGGACGTCGAGGCGCGGGCTCGGGCCGTCCTGCTGGTCGTCGGCCGAGACGGTCACCACGTCGCCCGGCCCGTAGACCGCGAGCTGGCCGGTGCGGACGGGGCGCCGCTCGCTGCCGACCGAGCCGGAGCCGGCCAGCACGTAGGCAAGCGCGCTGAAGTCGGGCCGCCAGGGCAGCCGGAGCTGTGCGCCGGGGGAGAGCGTCACGTGCAGCAGGGCGATCGGGGTGTGGGTGACGCCGGGGCCGTGATAGCCGGCCACGTCTCCCGCGATGACCCGCAGCAGCGCGCCGCCGTCAGATGAGCTGAGCAGCGCCACCTGGCCGGCCCGGATGTCCTGGTACCTGGGGCTGGTCATCTTCAGCCTGGCCGGCAGGTTGACCCAGAGCTGGAAGCCGTGGAAAAGGCCGCCGCGCATGACCACCTCTTCCGGTGGCGCCTCGATGTGCAGGATCCCGCCGCCCGCTGTCATCCACTGGGTGTCGCCGTCGGTGATCAGGCCGCCGCCACCGTTGGAGTCCTGGTGCCGGAAGATGCCGTCGATCATGTAGGTGACGGTTTCGAAGCCGCGGTGCGGGTGCCATGGGGTGCCCTTGGGCTCACCGGGCGCGTAGTCGACTTCGCCCATCTGGTCCATGTGCACGAAGGGGTCGAGCTGCCGCAGGTCAACGCCCGCGAAGGCACGCCGTACCGGGAAGCCCTCGCCTTCGAGGCCAGACGGCGCCGTTGTCACCGAGACGACGCGCCGCTCCGCGCTGACGGCGGGATCCGGATCGGTAATGCGCGGCAATACGAGGATGTCTTCGACGGTGACCGCTGGCATGGCTTCTCCTTTACGTGGGCCGCTAGCAGGTTCCTTCGGCCGGAACCCCCGGTCGGCAAGCCCTCGACGGCAGCAACAGTAGTTGAATACGCAACATTCCCTTGAGCAGGAAACCGGCTGCGGGGACTGGCTGCTACAGGGGCAGCCCGGCTTCCAGGTAGGCGAGGGCGGCGTCGATCTGCTCGAACATGTCCTCGCCGTGGCGTTCCCCGGCCCGGCCGCCCCACGGCATCGCGACCGCCATCATGACGCCGATGATCGCGCCGGCGAGCGCGCGGATGGCGAGGTCGCCGGGCGCGCGCCCGGCACGCTTGGCTATCGCCTCGGCTATCACCTGGATCGTGCGGGCGAACTCGTCCACCGCGCGGGCACGTACCTCCGGCAGGGCATGGGCCAGTTCCGTGGTTTCACGGAAGGCTGCCCATTCGTCAGGGCTGAATGACGCGATCGCCTCCCGCGTCGCTGCCCGCACCGCGGCGATGGGGCCGAGCCCGGCGGGCTGCCGCTCGAACGCCTCGATCATCCGGGTGTCCATGTCGTCCTGCAGGATGACGTCTTCCTTGGCGGGGAAGTAGCGGAAGAACGTGCTCGGCGAGACCTCCGCCGCCTCGGCGATCTGCTCCACGGTGGTCGTCGCATAGCCCTGCTCGCGGAACAGCCGCAGCGCGTGCTGCCGGATGGCAGCACGCGTCTTGGCCTTCTTGCGCTCACGCAGCCCGACGACTGGCCGGTCACACTCGCGCATGTCGTTCACCTGCCCGATTCTGCCTGCTGCGCGACGGTCACCCCAGCTTCGGACGTCCCCGTCATGGTCGCGGCCCCGGCCGCCGACGCCGCGGCCCGGCGGGGAAGGAAGGCAAGCGCGAGCAGCGCGCTTGTCAGCGCGATGCCCCCGCACGCCCACAGCATGATGTCCATGCCGTGCACGAACGCGACCCGCACCGAGCCGAGCAGCGCGGGTGACCCGAGCGTGTGTGCCATCTGCACGCCGGCCGACACGCTGGCCCGTGCGGCGCCCGCGGCCGTAGCCGGCAGCCCGGCCACGTCGAGGTGACCGCGGTAGGCCGAGTTGAGGACTGTGCCGAGGATCGCCACGCCGATGGTCGCCCCGACCTGGCGCATCGCGGTGATCAGCGCCGAGCCCGCGCCGCTGCGCTCGGCTGTCAGCGCACCGAGTGCCGCGTTCATCGCGGTGGGCATCGCGAGCCCGAGGCCGACGCCCGCCGCGGCGAACCACGCGGCGGCGAAGCCAGTGCTGCTGCTGAGACTGGTGAGCGCGCCCACGCCGAGGCCCGCGGCCATCACGACGAACCCCGCCGCGACAAGTACCTTGACGTCGGCGAGCGGGCTGCCGGGGCGGCCGTCAGCGCTCTTGCGCGTGGCCGCCAGTCGGGTACCGCTGATCATGCCCACGAGCATTCCGCCGATGAACGGCAGCAGGCGCACCCCGCTGCCGAGCGCGTTGACCCCGCGGACATCCTGGAAGTACTGCGGCATGGCGAACAGGATGCCGAACATCGCGAACGTCACCATCGTCACCAGGATCGTGCCCCAGGTGAACCCGCGCGACCGGAAGAGCGACAGCTGAACGAGCGGCTGCCGGGCCCAGCCCCCCGCTGCCTCCCGCTCAGCCGCACGGCGGGTCATCAGCCGCTCCCACGCCACGAAAGAGAGCAGCACGGCGGCGCCGCCGATGATGGTGGCCAGTGCGGTGGCGTTGCCCCAGCCGTCCTGCCCCGCCTTGATGAAGCCGTAGGTCAGGCCGGTCAGCCCGAGGCTGGAGAGCACCACGCCCGCTCCGTCGACCCCAGGACGGCGCTCGCTGCGCGATTCGGGCATCAGCGTCACCACCGCGATGAGGGCGATCACCACCACCGGCACGTTGATCAGGAACACCGAGCCCCACCAGAAGTTGTCAAGCAGCCAGCCACCGACGAGCGGGCCGATCGGGAAGCTGATGAAGGTCGCGGACGCCATGATCGCGATCGCCTTCTGCCGCTCCTCCGGCGCGAACAGCACGGGCAGTATGGCCAGGGACAGCGGCATGATGGCGGCGGCGCCGAGCCCGAGGACCGCACGGGCGGCGATCAGCGCGCCAGCCGAGTTCGCGTAGGCACAGGCCGCCGAGCTGACACCGAACAGGATAAGGGCGGCAATAAGCAGTCTCTTGCGGCCGAACCGGTCACCGAGCAGGCCTGCGGGCAGTACCGCCGCGGCCAGCACAAGGCTGTAGGCAGAGGCGAACCACTGCAGGTCGCCGGTGGATGCGTGCAGATCGCCCGCGATCGTGGGCAATGCCAGGTTGAGCACGGTCAGGTCGAGCCCGACCACGAGCACGCTCGCGGCGATCGCGATCAGTGCCCACCACCGGCGTGTCCCGGAAGCTACCATGTTGTCACCACCGTTCACTAGTTGCTATCAACATGATGTTACAAGTATTTGGTAGTAACAGTCAATAGATAGGAGCATCCGGATAGCAGGGACCCGGGTGGATACGCGGATCGCACCGGTTGGGTGCGGGTGGATACGCGGATCGCACCGGTTGGGTGCGGGCGTGACCGGCGGATCGAGATGGTGGACTGGGTCCGGGCGCCACCCCGCGGGGATGGCGCCCGGACGCCGGGTCGCGAGGTGGCGGCCGTGCGGACCGCCATCCCGCTTCCGTTCGGCTAAAGGCTTGTGAGCTTTATTTTGAACGGCTTCGCCGGTTACGGGCCTCCGGCCCGTGCTGCGCCGGGTGCGACCGGCAGCGTTGGTTCTGAATAACGCTCTTGGGTTGTGACCTCTCAGTTGTTGCTGCAGATGCTGCCGTTGATGGAGAAGGCCGTGGGCGCGGGATCCTGGCCGGTGTCGGTCCCGTTGAAGCCGATGCTCTGCGTCCCTCCGTTCGCCGCGATCACGGCGTTGTAGCTCGCGTTGGTCACCGTGACGTTCAGCCCGCTCTGGGTGAAGGTGCCGTTCCAGCCCTGCTGCACGGCCTCGCCGGAGGCAGGCCAGGTCCAGGTGAGCGTCCAGCTGCTGAGTGCGGCCGTGCCCTTGTTGGTGAGCGTGACGGCAGCGCCGAAACCACCGGCCCAGCTGCTGCTCACCGCGTAGTGCACCGCGCAGCCTGCGCTCGATGGCGGCGGCACCGTGAAGGTGACAGGCGCGGATGGCAGGGACGGATTGCCCGTGCTGTCGACGGCCACCACGTTGTAGGTGTAGCTGGCGCCGATGGTCAGCCCGGTCAGGCTGAGCGACGTCGAGGTCGTGGTGCCGGCCAGGGTGCTGCTGCCGCCGCTGCCCAGCTGGTGGACCTGGTAATTCGCGACCGGGCTGGTGCCCGGAGCGGACGCGGGCCAGGTCAGCGTCGCGCTGCCCGAGGTGTTGCCTGAGGTGCTCGACGCCAGGTTGGACGCGACGGGCTGGCCCGGCGCTCCAGGCGGTGTGACGCCGGTCCCGCCGCTGCCGGGCAGCTGGACAACAGTGATCGAATAGGGCGCAAGCGTCACCGACGACGCGGAGCCCGACGTGCTGGTGATGGACGTCGCGTTGTTCGCGTACGTGGAGACGGTCGGCGTGCCCGACGGGGTGAAGCCGTTGTAGGTCAGGCTGACCGTGTAGGAGTTGCCCGGATCCTCGTTTTCGAGCAGCACGTCAAGGCTGCCGCCGCTGCGGCGGACCGCGTGCACCTTGACCAGCGGGTTGCTCACCGTCGACGTGACCATCTGGTCCCCGGGCGACCCGAGTTTGGAGATCATCGCTATCCCGTAGTAAGGCGCGAACGGCGTCTCAGCGGCCGGTTCTGTGACGCCTCCGCTGCTGCTGCCATTGGAGAAGATGCCGAAGTCGCCAAAGTCGGTGGCGCCGTTGACCGTGGTTACGGTTCCCGCTCCGTTGTGCTCGTCCCACCAGTCGACGTTGGTTACACCGTGCTCCAGCCATGTCATATACATGTCGGGGGCGAACAGCGCGTCCGGCTGGGTGTTCCTGTCGACGTTGCCGTTGGTCTCGGTCACCACGATCTGCACGCTCGATGCGTTCGATCCGGCGTACTGGTTGATCTCCGAGCGCAGCGTGGAGACGATACCCGGGATGCCGGAGGGGGCGGTGAGCAGGTTGGCCGCCGACGATCCGCCCGGGTAGTAGTGCACGATGACGCAGTCGGCGTTGGACCCGATGATGGAAAGCACCGTGTGATTCCAGTCCATGGTGTCGCCGGGGCCTACCACGCCATCCGGCCAGCCGCCTGGCGTGGTGAGCACGGTGCAGACGTGGATGGACGGGTCCACCGCCTTCATCGCGGACCTGAACTGCAGGAAGTTGGCCGCGTAGGTGTCGGGGCTCTTGCTGCTGTGGGTGTCGTTCTCCCATTGCGATCCGTAGAAGCCGTTGCCGTAGACCTCGTTGCCGACCTCCCAGTACTTGATCCCGTAGTTGTGGGTGACGTTGGCGTTCTGCACCCACGCGGCCGCGAGCGCCGGAGTGCCCGAACCGTAGTTGGCGATGATGACGGGGTGGGCGCCCGCCGCGTTGGCGGTGGTCATGAAGTTGTCGAAGCTGGTGTTCGGCGCGTCGAAGCCGCCGCTCGCGGTGTTCGTCTGCCAGTTGAAGATGTCGGCGTACGACCCGCCCGGATAACGGAGCGCATCGATCCCCGCTGCCTTGACCAGCCCGGGTATCGGTGCGTCGTTCATGAAGCTGTCGTAGACAGCGGTGTTGAGGCCGATCGCGTTGGACGGGATGGTCCCGAGCCCCGCGGTCGCGTTGACCGTGGCGCTGGCCGTCAGCGTCGCGGCGGTGGCCGGCAGGCTGATCGCGCCACCGGAGATGGCCGCGGTCATCGCCGCTGTCAGCGCGGTGGCTCCCAGTATCGCGAGCCCCCGTTTGCCCAGGTGCACTTTGCGGGGGGGATAGGGGGGCGCGAAGCGTCGCCACCCCTGGCTGGCATGGAGCGCAGGTGATCTTCTTCCGCGCATTACTGGCCTCCTTACCAGTTCTGCCCGCACCGGTGCCTTAGCCGCGCCGGCGCGCTGGCCCCGACGGAAACGTCGGACCCATTCGGTCCCTGGGTACGGGGCGTCAGGTTGGCTGTCCAGGGCATTGTGGCCCTGGGTTTCCGCGCGGCGGCCGCCGACGCGTGGTCACGCAGGCCATGCCGGACTTCGCGAAGCCAGGGAACCGGTAAGGAAGTTGCCGTGAAATGTAAGCAAGGCCACAGTGGCCTGACCTATGCAAACCATTGTGGATATCCGGAAACCATCCGCGCGGCTACTGAAAGTTTCCGGTGCCTGCGCCGGTGCGACCGGCAGCGTTGGTTCTGAGTAACACTCGCGGTTTCTTGGGTGTTCTTTCGCGTGCGAATTTCATGAACCGGCCTGTCGCATGCCCGTATGCTGGGTATACACGCGGATGGTGAAAGTTTCACATGCCGGGTTGCCGCCCTGCTTGTGATCCCGAATACGGTCGTAATCGAGATGCGATCACGCGATGATCGCAGTCGAGCGCCCAAGCATATTCCGCCAGGGGGTGGTCCGCATGGGACGTTGCGCAGGTTCCCGTGGGGGACCGTCATGAGTACGGTCGTCCTCGAGGATGCCCCGGCGCCGGCCGCCCGCGGCCAGTGCGCCGACGGGGGCCCGTGCGGGGAAGGCCAGCGGCTCGGCGAGATCAGGCTCGCGGCGCTGCCCTCGGCGGCGGGTACCGCGCGCAGGTTCGCGCAGCGCATGCTGCGGACCTGGGGACTCGACCGCATCGACGCACTTGGCGACGCCGCGGAACTGGTGACATCCGAGCTCGTGACCAACGCGGTCCGCGCCGCCATACAGGCCGGCCAGCGGCCCGGCAATGACGCCGGGCCGCGTGGCCATCGGCCAGGCCTGGTGATCATCCGTCTGCTTGTCCTGCGGGGCAGCTTGTTCGTCGAAGTGTGGGACGCGGATCCGGCCCCGCCAGCGCCGCGTGAGCCGGCCGCTGACGCGGAGAGCGGACGGGGGCTGCTCCTGGTCGCCGCGCTGAGCACGGCATGGAACCACTACCGGCTGCCCGCCGGGGGCAAAGTCGTCTGGGCCGAGCTGCCCGCTCGCGGTCGCCGTTAGGCCCGGGTGCGGCAGAATATCGCTGGCGGGATAAGTGCCATCGCGCTCCCGTTCGGTATAAATGATCTTTTCGGGGTTCCGGCTGGTCAGGTGCAGGTGACGCCGGACGGGGGCGCGGCGCCGGTCGAGTCAGTGGCGGTGAAGCCGAGGGTGGTCGTGCCGCCCGGGGCGACGGCGCCGTTGTAGGCGGCGTTGGCGACGCTCACTGCCTGGCCGGTCTGGGTGTAGCCGCCATTCCACAGGCTGGTGATCTTCTGGTCGCCGGGGAAGGTCCAGCCCAGGCTCCATCCGATGAGCGTGACCGAGCCGGTGTTCTTGACGGTGACCTGCGCCTGGAATCCGCCAGGCCAGCTATTCACCAGCGAGTAGGCGGCCGAGCACGACGCACTGCCGACGGGCGGCGGCGTGGCGAGCGTCGTCGTCGGCGGGGGTGTCGCGGGCAGGGCCGCCCGTGCGCTTGTCGCCTGGAGCATGGCCACCGCAACGCCCGCGGCCACCGTTACGAGCGTGATCGCGAGCGCTGTCGCCAGCGCGAGAAAGCGTTCGGGCCGGTCCATGCGCGAGCCTCCCTGGCGGTTCACCCGATGCCACGACCGGATGCCGGCCGGTCAGGCGGAGACCACCCTTCGAGGCATGATAGTGGCAGGTCAGAGGCCGCATAGGGCGGGGAAAGTTTCCGTTTCCTTACGGCCTGCGCAGGTGCGGCCGGTAGCGTTGGCTCTGAATAACGCTCCAGGTACGGCGCTATCTGTTACCTGTTCTCCCGTCACGCGGAATCGCGCAGGATCAGCTCGGTATCGAGGACGACATGGCACGGGCCCCGCTCGGTCCTCGCGATGAGGGCGAGCAGTTCGCGGGCCGCCCGTGAGCCCATCGCCTCGATCGGCTGGCGTACCGTGGTCAGCTGCGGATCGGTGTGCTGCGACAGCGGGGAGTCGTCGAAGCCGATGACGGCCACGTCGTCAGGAACCCGGCGTCCCGTCCGGCGCAGCGCGCGCAGGACGCCCGCGGCCATCAAGTCGGATGCGGCGAAGACGGCCTCCAGGTTCGGACGGCGGTCGAGCAGCCGGTACAGCGCGTGCTCGCCGGACGCCCTGCCGAAGTCGCCGTAGACGATCAGGCCGGCGTCACTGATCCCGGCCGAGGCAACGGCCTTGCGGTAGCCCTGCAGCCGGTCGATGCCCGGCCCCATGTCCGGGGGCCCGGCCACGGTCGCCACGAGCGATCTGCCCTTGTCGATCAGATATCGCACGGCCAGCTCGGCGCCGCCGAGGTTGTCCGCGTCGATGTAGGAGAACTCCTCGCCGCCGCGGACGGGGCGCCCGACGAGCATCACGGGGATGCCGAGGCTGTCCAGGTCGATGGGGAGGCGGCCGTGCATGCTGACGAAGAGCGCGCCGTCGACGTGGCCGCTCCGCAGGTACCTCGAGACCGTGTGGCAGTCCCGGGGCGAGTGCAGCGTGAGCAGCACTAGCTGCAGGTCAGCGGATACGAGCTCCTTGCTGACGCTCCACAGCATGCGTGCGAAGAACGGGTCAGCGAAGACCTTCACGTTCTCCTCGCACACCACGAATGCGATGGAGCCAGCCCGCCGCGGCTCGGTTGACCGGGCGGCGCGATTGCGGACATAGCCGAGGCTGGCCATTGCCTCCTCGACCTTGCGCCTCGTCTGTGGGCGTACCCGCGCTGACCCTGTGAGGACGCGGGACGCGGTGGCCGATGAGACGCCTGCCATCTGGGCTACGTCGGCCAATGTTGGCGGTGAGACCGTCATCTGCGTGCCAAGCACCGCATCCTCCTTGCCCGTCCTGGCGGCCGTGGATGGTGCTGCGGAGCGGGCCGCCATGAGGATGACGCGCTCGGTTGCGCCACCCCGACATACGGAATATCGGTGATCAGAATGTAACATAAGTGAAACATTCTGATGTATTTTCGGGCCGGGCAGACAGCGATGTCAAGGCTTCCTGCCGCAGTTGACTTGTAACGATCTGTATCCTGCGCGAAGGTTGGCCCGCTTCGCCGGAACCGCAGGTCATGGCTCCGAACGGGGAGTCATGCAATCGATCGCTTATGAAAGTTTCATGGTAGCAGGCGAAGATCGCCGCACTAGGGAAACTCGCTGGGTGGGGCAGCGGCCTCGTCTTGCAGGGCAGTTACTTCGATCGCTGGACCGTGCGTCCCAATATAGGTTGAATTGCAAACATTGGCGTGCGTGACGGTGAAATGTCCGCAATAGTGTCCACTGTCCGGTCAGCGGCTGAGGCGGTCTCGCCGCATCGGGGCTTGCCATGGGCCCTTCACGGGCGGCGCGGCGGCAGGAGCGGCAGCGGCGTCCCAGGCACGGCCTGGGACGCGCCTGACCACCTGGTGCGTGAGCCAGCCTGGAAAGGTGCGGCCCGTTCCCGGCGTCCTACAACCGTCGGCGCAGCGGCATCCTACGGCCGTATGGAGGCAACGATGTCGATGACAAAGGCAAGCGTGTCGCTGCTGTTGATGTAAGGCGGGTTTCCCGACTGACCATAGCCGAGCGTGGGGGGGACGATGAGCAGTACCCGGCTGCCGACCGGGAGACCGCCGAGTCCCGCCTCCCAGCCGGGGATCACCTGGCCGGCGCCGAGCACGAAGGACTGGGGGACCTTGCGTGTCCAGGATGAGTCGAACACCCTGCCCGTCCGCCACACCATGCCCGTGTACTGCACGACAACGGTGTCGCCGTTCAGGATCGGCTGGCCGTGGCCCCGGATCAGCACCTGCGAAACCAGCTTCCTTGGCGGTGCCGCCTTCGAAGGCACGGTGATCACCGGGCCTGGCGAGCCTGATCTGACGGTCGGCATGTCCGGGCCAGGGTGGTACGGGATAACAGTGCCGCCCGCGCGCGCGCTGACCGGCATCGTCCCGAGTACGTCAAAGACGAAGACGAGCGTGTCGCCGCCCTGAACGTTCGCCGCCGGATCCCCCTTAGGGCCGAAGCCGTCCTTGGGCGGCACGACCATGAGCACCCTGCTGCCGACCTGCTGACCGGCGAGCTGGCGCCAGGCCGGCATGGCTGTGGCCAGCGGCAGGCCCTGCGGCTGATGGTTGGTGTAGCTGTCGACGACCTCGCGGTCTCCCGCCCAGACCTTGCCCTGGACATCGAAGAGCACGTAGTCGCCTTGCTTTACGGCGGGGCCGTTGCCGTGGATGAGGGTCTGGACGACGAGCTGCCCCGACGGGCTCCCGGTCGGCATGGTGATCACGGGATCGGCGCCGAACTTACCGTTGACAGCGGGGACAGGGCCGGTATTCCCCCCGCATCCCGCCATGACCGCCCCCGCGAGGAGGAGAACCATCGCCATCAGATAGCGGCGCATCCGAACCACCCTGTCCCTTACTTCGATTTCCCTGCTGAGTACGGGGCACGCACACCCTCTGCGGAGGTCCTGAGGGATCGATCCCCAGGCCGGCAGAGCGGTGCGCGTGCCCCGCGATTATCCGTTCAGTATTCGGTTATCGATGGACGGCTTCGCTAGAAGCCGGCCGGGGGCTGGACGGTCGGGAAGAGCTGGGCGAACGAGTCGAACGCCGTGGCGATGTCCACTTCCGCCCAGAAGCGGTGGTAGTTGAAGACCGGAGCCGCGCCGCCGTTCAGGTACGCCTGAACCTTGGGGTACGCCGGATCACTCGTGTACCAGGGACGAATGGACAGGAAGGTGTTGGTGGACGAGTTGATCGCGATCCCGCCCGGGTAGGTTCCTGTCCAGGTGGACGGGATGAAGACGCCCTCGGAGTTGGTCGTGCCGTTGTAGTGACTGGTGAAGTTGATGTAGTCGGTCCGGGTCTCCGGTGCAGAGAAGCCGAGCGAGTCGGCGTAACTCTTGTGGATGACATCGATAATGTTCTGCGCCGCGGTTTCCGCTGTCGCGCCCGCGGTACCGCCCGCCTTGGCCGCGTAGTACTCGTACACCTTGGCCAGCGAGGCAGCGACACCCAGGTCGGTCCCTGAGGTGCCGGTCACCGTGACGTGCAGGTTGGTGTTGGCCGGCGGGGGTGTCGCCCCCGAGGTGTAGTTCTCGCCCGGCGCTCCGGACCAGTTGAGATTGCCCGGCGTGGTGATCGTGCCCGCGGTCGGGTTGGCCGAGGTGATCGATTCCGCCCAGGGCACCCATTTATCTAGGATCGCCTTGGCCTGGGCGTTGCCGCTTACGAAGTAGTACTCCGCCAGCCGCTCCATCGGCCAGGCCTGGTAGCCGAACCACTGGTTGCTCGGCGGATTGTGGTAGACGGGCTGGGGATCGTAGTACATGCCGTTGAAGGTGGTGGCAGTGGCTGGTGGCTTCGTTACGTCGCCGTAGTTGCCGCCCCAGTTGTTCGTGACGCCACCGGCGATGCCGCCCTCGGCCGACTGCAGCCACGAGTACAGGTTGAGCTGCGTGGTGAGGCTGGTTGCCCAGTCTCCCTTGGCGGACGGGGACAGCGGGATCAGGCTGGTGTCTGTGGACAGGGCGAACGCCGCGAGCGGGTTCTGGTATCCCTCGTGGATCTCGGTACCGCTGATCCGCCAGGACCAGGCGCCGCTAGTGGCGCCGCCGAAGGCGTAGTACCAGGACAGCAGGAAGGTGTCCTCGTTCGACTTGCTCGTCCCAGCGGGGCAGGCCACAGAGCCGACCTGGCTGCAGTTGGCGCTGATCTGCTTGAAGTACTTGTCGAACATGGAGTAACGGACGTAGTCGCCGAGCTTGGCGGCCTTGGCCAGGGTCGCCGAGATCGACGACGACTTGCCCTGTGCCTTGGCGTAGGTGTCGGCCCAGTACGCGGCCTGCACCATGCGCGCGTCGGCGTCGGGGGCGTCGGTGTACTTGTACTGCTGCGCGAAGCTGCCGCCGCCGTTGTTGAACAGGTCGAGGAAGCCGTTCGGGCCGCCGAACTTGAAGGCGTCCCAGTCGGGCTGCGGGACCGTGTCCCAGACCGACTCCTCTGAACCGCGCTGGAAGGTGTTGATGTAGCTCGGCGTGGACGTGCCGTCCTCTTGCTGGCCGAAGCCGTAGCGGTTGTCGACGTCCATGATCCACATGGGTGCGTAGACGCTGGACGTACCGTAGGTCGACCTGAGCTCAGCGGCCAGCGGGTCGGACCCCACCGGAGCGCTGGCGTTCAGCGCGACCGGGTAGTTGTTCGGCTGCGCCTCTTCCGGCCCGTACTGCGCGGGCGCGGAAGCGTTGTACGTGGACTGTCCCGGCTGGTTGGCATCACTCGGGATCATGAACGTTTCCATGTTCGTCCACGCGTTGTTGAAGCCGGTCCAGTCGCCGGTGATCCGGCTGTAGTCGGCTTCAAGCCACAGCCAGTAGCTGTAGGTCTCGGACGTGGTCTCGTGACCGTAGTCCGGGGCTTCCACGATGAGCGTCTCGACCGAGTGGTACGGGATGCCCTTCGGGCTGAAGTAGCCGCTGGCGGGGTTCTTGATGAGGGTGTACAGGTTCAGGAACCACTGGTCGTACGCGGACGACTTCGCGGCTTCTGTCGCTGCCACCGAGGCGGAGTTGTAGCCGGTGGCCGAGGCGGTGAAGGTCGTGTGACCCCCGACGTCCGCCGCTACGGTGCCCGCCGCGACAGTGACGTTCTGCGGCGTGCTCCAGTTGGCCGTGGTGAAGGTCAGCGTCGCGCCGGAGCTGATGGTCAGGTCCGGGTCGCCGCCGGCGACGGCCGCGACCGAGACCGCGACGCTGGCCGTCGGCTGCGAGGACAGCGCCACGCCGAAGGTCACCGTGGCGCCCTGCTGCACCGAGATCGCTGTCGGGCTGACGACGATGCTCGGTCCCTCGACCGTGATCGCGACCGGGCTCGACGTCGTGCTCTGGCCCAGGTTGTCCGTGGCGACAGCGGTCAGCGAGTAGCTGCCGGCCGGCACGTTGGTCCACTGCACCGCGTACGGGCTGGTCGTGGTGGTCGAGATGAGGGTGTTGGTGGTGGCACTGGTGCTCTCATAGAACGAGACCGACGCGATGGTGCCGCCGGTGCCCGCCGCGGCGGTGGCCTGCAGCGAGATCGCCGTGCCCGGCGTGAAGATCGCGCCCGCGGTCGGGCTGGTGATCGACACGGTCGGCGCTGGCTGGGTAGTGCCGCCACTGCCGCCGCAGGCTACGCCGTTGATGGTGAACGCGGTCGGGGCGTTGTTGGTGCCGCTGAAGCTGAAGTTGGCGCCAATCTGGGTGGACGCGCCCGTTCCGAGGCTCCCGTTCCAGCTCGCGTTGGTCACCGTGACCGCTGCGCCGGCCTGGGTCCAGGTCCCGCTCCAGCCGTTTTGCAGTGTCTGGTTGCCCGAGTACGAGTACCCGAGCGTCCAGCTGGTGATCGCGGGGCCGTTGTTCGTGATCGTGACGGAAGCGGTGAAGCCGGTGCTCCAGCCGTTAGCCGAGTACGTGACCGTACAAGAGGGCGTCGTCGCGGCGGGCCGCGCAGCCGACGTGGCTTGCGCGTGCTGGACCGTGGCGGCGGGGCTGGCCGGGGTGGCGGTCGCTGCGGCCGCGCTGCCTACGCTGGCGAGCAGGCCGCCCGCGAGCAGCGCGCAGCTGGTTACGCAGCTCGCTAGCACCCGCAGACGCGACCTTCGGTCTGGTTTTCGCATTACATCATCCTCGTCGGGGTGGTGGGCTGTGGCCGGGAGGCCAGTCAGCCGGGGCGTGCCAGGAGAGGCTTGCGCGTGCGGGTGCGTGGCTCTGCCGTGGTGTTCGGGGCCCTGCCGCGGCAGCTCCGCGTTCCGGCACGGCGCGCCTCCAGGTAGCGGGTAAGCGCCTTCACGTCCGGGCCGCAGCTTAGGCAGATCGGCGGGAGGGCGGGAAGAGCGCGGCGGCCAGGGCGATCATGGCTTAGTAGCTTCGCAAGCCGCCCGCTGACGCGTTATCCGCGCGGAATACCTGACTGAGCGCTCTTTCACGCTTCTGAACTGGGAAGAAGCGCGGACTCTTGCTGATGACGCTGTCCCGCCTGGCCATCCCGATACAGTTTCGCGTGGTTACTGGACACGAGCTGTCGTGTTAAGTCTGCGTGAACGTTTCATCGAATAAGTGTCGAACAAGTCCGTCGTGAGCGGCCAGCACCGATCGCCAGCGGCGGCGGAAGGCTGGTCCTGGGTCCCCCGTCCTGGGTCCCCTTCCCGGGATGAGCCCGCGGCCAGGGGCCCGTGCGCGCCAGGTCAGCCCGCCGCGCTCGCGGCAGCCTGCGCGACCGCCGCCTGCCACGCCGCGGCGGGGCTCCTGCCCTGGCTTTCCACCTGCGCCAGGGCGTTGTCCACATCCTGCCCGACCGCGTCGGCGGCCGGCCCGAAGATCGGCGTCGGCGCCCTGTCCGCCGACTGGCCAAAGATCGCGCCCACCGGCGCGTTGCTGAAATACGCGTTCGTGGCGCCGTAGAGCGCGTTGACCGCGAGGGAGTTGGACGGGAACGCGCCCTCCTTGCTGAAGAGCGTCGTCCCCGCGTACTGGCTTGTGAGGAACTGGATGAGCTGGAAGGCGTCCTGCTGGTGCTTGCCCGCGCTTGTCACCGCGAGGTAGAAGCCGCCCGTGTTGCCCGTGCCGCCGGGGGCGGTGGTGACGTCCCACTGGCCGGAGCCCGCCGCTCCCGACAGGTCCTTGATGTCGCCGAGCATCCCCGCGGAGCAGGGCAGCGTGGCAAACGCCCCGCTGGCCAGGCCGGTGTTCCAGGCGGCACTGAGCGGGGAGAGCCGCGCGCTGAGCCCCGCACTCGCGGCCTGCACCGCCTCGTTCCACGCGGTCGAGATCACGGGATTGCCAGCGAGCACCAGGCTGCCGGCCGCGCTGTAGTACTGCTCTCGCGCCTGGCTGACCATCGCGTTGTACAGGCTTGTCACAGAGTCGAGGAACGCGGTTCCCCTCGGCGCGTGTGCCCTGAACCGCGCGCCGGAGCTGAGGTACCCCTGCCAGGTTGACCAGTCCTTCGCGAGCGTGGCGCGATCGGCTGGCAGCCCGGCCGCTCGGAGCAGGCTGGGCCTGTAGCACACCGCCATCGGGCCGATGTCGGCACCCAGCGCGAACGTCTGGCCAGCGGGGTTCGTCGCCTCCTGCCATACCCACGGAAGCCAGTCGTTCTGGAGCGAGCTCCCGCCGAAGGGATTCAGCGGCACGAAGCCGCTGGACTGGCTGCGGATGATGCCGGAGATGTCGCTCACCGGGATGGCCTGGATGTCGTCAAGGCCATGCCCGCCCGCCAGGTTGCCCTGGAGGGCCTGCCAGTAGCTCCCCTGCTGTGCGGTGTCGTCTTCGACGATTGTGATGTTCGGGTGCAGCTTCCCGTACTCGGCGTAGAGCCCTGCCTGCCTGAAACCAGGCGTGCCGTACACGCCGATGCGCAGCGTGACCGCGGGGCCGAAGCCGCTGCCTGCCGGGACGGCGGCGCCGGAACCGCAGCCGGCGGTCAGAGCGCAGGCGAGCAGGCAGGCGCCGAGGCCGGGCAGCGTCCCCCGGGCCGATTTCGCAGTGCGCACGCGGGCCTCCTTGTAGCTCACAGGAACAGGCCGAAGTAGAGGGTTACTCTCATAGCTCTTGACGTCAAGCGAGACCGGCGCGTTCGCCGCCGGGATCCGCGCGCTGCCGGGGTGTTATCGGTGCGGCGTCCGGCTATCGTTTCGGCAGGCCCGCAGTTTCATGATCGTACGTCAATACCCCGGCGGAAGAGCACAATGATCGCTAGGCTCAGCAAAAGCTTCGAGCCGTCAGCACATATGAAAACCGGACATCAATTTTCATGCAGAAGGCGACTCCGAGCTATATGGCCACCATAACCTTGACCGCTATAGCTGGCCGGTCTAACGTGGCCTAGGTTTTGCTGTCAGCGTCGTCTGGCCATCGCTGTCCCAGTTCAGGGGAACGTTACAGGCGGACAGTGACCAGCCGGAAAAGCTGACTGCTCCAACCTGGGTAAGCGCATTCACACGCCGTGCCGCGTGCCGCCCTTCGGCCGCGGTAGCTCAACCCTTCAGGGAGGTGCATGTCATGAAACTCGGGATGCCGCGGGCGTCCAGGAGTGTCAGATCGCTGCTCGGCATGCCGCGCAGAGCTGAACACGCGCGTATGCGCGCCGCCATCGCGGCGGTGTCGGCGGCGGCGTTCGGAGCCGCGGGGCTTGCCGCCGTCGCCATCACCCAGACGGCGAGCGCGGCGACCACCGCGTGCTCCGTCGCCTACTCCGTCAACCAGTGGAACACCGGCTTCACCGCGTCGCTGACGATCACCAACGGCAGCACGCCGATCACAGCCTGGACGGTGACCCTGGCGTATTCAGGAAACCAGGCCCTGCAAAACGGCTGGAACGGCGCCTGGACCCAGTCGGGCGAGACCGCCACGGTGACCAACCTGAGCTACAACGGCAGCCTGGCCGCCGGCGGCACCACGACCCTTGGCGCCAACTTCAGCTACAGCGGGACGAACAGCGCGCCGACGATCACCTGTACGGGCACGACCAGCGGCGGCACGACCCCGCCACCCACCACCACGCCACCAACGACGCCGCCGCCCACCACCCCGCTGTAGCTGAAGTTGGCGCCGCCGTCGTCGGGCCCCGCCCCGCAGCTGCACGTGTCGGGGAACAAGCTGATGAACTCCAGCAACCAGCAGGTGGTCCTCTGGGGCGTTGACCGCTCCGGCGGAGAATACTCCTGCGTACAGGGCAACGGGTTCTTCGACGGCCCGATGGACCAGACCGCGGTCACCGCGATCAAGAGCTGGGGCAACACCGCGGTGCGGGTGCCCCTGAATGAGGCGTGCTGGAACTCCGAGTCGTACGTCCCCGCCGCCGATGCGGGCGCCGCCTACCAGAACGCGGTAAAGACGTACGTCAACCTGCTGAACGCCAACGGCATCGTGGCAATCCTCGACCTGCACTGGACCGACGGGCTCTACACGGGCAACTCGGCTGGCTGCTCGAACGCGACGGCGACCTGCCAGAAGCCGATGCCGGACTCGGCCCAGGCGATCCCGTTCTGGACCTCGGTGGCGAACACGTTCAAGGGTAACAACGCGGTCATCTTCGACCTGTTCAACGAGCCCTTCGCATCACGGGCGACAGGGAACACGACCACCGGCTGGCAGTGCTGGCGAGATGGCGGCAACTGCGCGGGCATCAACTTCCCGGTGGCCGGCATGCAGTCCATGGTCAACGCGGTCCGCTCCACCGGGGCGAGCAACGTGATCCTTCTGGGTGGCGAGGAGTTCTCCAACGACCTGACCCAGTGGCTTGCCTTCAAGCCCACCGACCCGATGAACAACCTGGCCGCCTCGTGGCACTCCTACAACTTCAACACCTGCAGCACCCAGTCCTGCTGGACCAGCCAGATCGCTCCGGTGATCGCCCAGGTCCCGCTGATCGCAGGCGAAATCGGTGAGAACGACTGCGCCGGCAACTACATCAACCCGCTGATGACCTTCCTCGACTCGCAGCACACGAGCTACCTGGCCTGGGCCTGGAATGCCGACTTCGCGTGCTCGAGCGGTCCCGGCCTCATCACCGACTACACCGGAACAGGGACTGCCTACGGTGCCGCCTTCAAGGCGCACCTGGTGGCGAACGGATTCTGACCCTCCTAGGCCGCTCGTTACCCCGTCGCCCGCGCTCCTCCCGCGGGCGACGGATACGGGCGGCGCCTGGCCGCACGCGGCATCCCACCCCATGCCGCGGCGGCTCCCCGCACGCCCCGCCCGGCCGTAAGGCGTAGGCACGCAGGCAACAGCCCAGCGGCCGGGCGGGGCTGCCACGTTCGTGCAGCTTTCACCTCCGTCGTGCCGCGCCGGGTGCGGCCGGCCTGCGGCGACGCGGAACCCCGTAACCACGCCAGCGGCCGCGGTTGACCCCCCGCTGACCGCTGATTACGGTCCGGCCCTGGAGTGTCAGAAGTCCCGGCCCGAGGAGGGACGACCGCCATGGCGGCTCAGGCTCAGGTCACTACCGGACGAAGGCTTGCCGCGCTGTCAGCGGGATTCGCCCTCGCGGCCAGCGTCAGCTTGCTGCACGCGGGACCGGCCGGGGCCGTCACCGGCAGCCTGCCGGCGAACACGGTCTTCTACACGAACCCGAACGGGAGCGTGCAGCGGTGGGTCGCCGCGAATCCCGGCGACGCCCGCGAGCCTGTCATCGCGTCCAGGATCGCGAGCCAGCCCGCGGCCACCTGGTACACGACGTACAACCCGACGACTATCCAGTCGCAGATTTCCGCACTCGTGACGGCGGCCGCGGCCAAGGGCCAGGTGCCGGTCCTCGTCGCGTACGAAATCCCCAACCGGGACTGCGGCGGCGCGTCGGCGGGCGGCGCCCCGACCATCGCCAACTACGAGACCTGGATCTCGAACTTCGCCGCCGGTCTCGGCAGCGCGGCGGCCGTGGTGCTGGTAGAGCCGGACGCGCTATCGCTGCAGGGCTGCCTGTCCGGGTCCGACCTGACCGCACGGAACGCGGCGATCGCCTTCGCCGGCCACGTGCTGCGCACCGACGACCCGAACGCGAAGGTGTACTTCGACGGCGGGCACGCGGACTGGAATCAGCCCGCGCAGCAGGCCCAGGCGCTGGTGGCGGCGGGCGTCACGACGAATGCCGATGGCGTGTTCACCAACGTGTCCAACTTCCGCTGGACCGGCGACGAGCTGTTCTACGGTCAGCAGATCCTCACCGACATCGGCGGCTCCAGCCTGCACCTGGTGGTCGACACCAGCCGTAACGGCATCGGGCCTGGCAACACGTGGTGCGACCCGGCCGGTCGCGCCCTCGGGCTCAACCCCACCGCGAGCACCGGCTATGCCAACGTGGACGCCTTCCTGTGGGTCAAGCCGCCTGGTGAGTCCGATGGCTGCGCCGACAAGGCGGGCACGTTCGATCCCGCGCTCGCCAGCGCGCTAGCGACAACCGCTGCCGCCGGACCCCCGAGCTGCAAGGTCACCTACTCCGTGCAGAGTTCATGGGCAACCGGCTTCGTGGCCAATGTGACAGTGACAAACACCGGCACGAACGACTTCGGCGGCTGGACAGTCAACTGGACGTACCCGGGCGACCAGAAGATCACCAATCTCTGGCAGGCCAACTTTACCCAGACGGGTGAGACGGTCGCCGCCCACGACGACTACTTCAGCCCCGGCGCCACGATCGCCCCGGGCGGCAGCGCCACGTTCGGCATGCAGGGCACATTCTCGGCGAGCAACGCGGCCCCGGCATCGTTCACCATGACCGCCGACAACGCCGGCACCCCCACAACCTGCACAACCGGCTGACCAGCCACCCGGCGCGGCCGGAGGCACGCTACCACCCTGACCGATGGCGCCAGATATTTTTTGCCTAACGGGAGCGTGGTGGCGGCACATGAGGATGCCCCGGACAAGCCGGGGGCAGGGGTTTGCCGCGATCGCCATGGGCTGAGGGAAGGTTCTGCCAATGTGTGCTGCCCGGGGTGCGCCCGCCAGTCGCTGCCGTTAGGCTAACAGTGCGTGACCCCGGAGCACTGCGTGCTGGTGGCCGAGGTCATGTCGCCGAGTTCGGTGACCACCGACCAGACCGATAAGCCAGCGGAGTACGCGGTGGCTGGAATCCCCCATTTCTGGCGCGTCGAGCATGATCCGTCTATCGGCAGCCTGTCCGTCTTCTGCTACCGGCTCGACCCGACGACGGGCAGGTATGCGTCGGCTGGCGTGCACTCGGGGAAGATGACCGTCACCGAACCGTTCAGCGTCACCATCGACCTGACCACCCTGCTCTGACCTGCGGCATGCGAACGCCCCCGGCGTTTGGCCGGGGGCGTCATGGTTCGCCGGGACTGTGGTTACGGCTGAGGTTACCGGTGGGTGTGCTCCGCATTCTTTACTCCGTCCGTGAAGGCTGCCCACGTGGCCCGGCTGAAAACCAGCTCTGGCCCGGACGGGTCCTTCGAATCACGGACGGCAACAATGCGGGGCATATTGGCGGCGACTTCCACGCAGTCGCCGCCGTTTCCGTTGCTGTAGCTGCTCTTGCGCCACGCTGCGGCAACTTCCACACACTGGCCGCCGTTTCCGTCGCTATAGCTGCTCTTGCGCCATTCAGTCCGATTTGGCGTCATTCTCGTACTCCTCCTGGATCGTGCGGATGAAGCTCACGGCCCAGTTCCTCCATGGACAGCCCGGCCTCCTTCCGGCGGCGCCGCAGCTCCGTGCCATAGAACCCGATCAGGCTCGCGGCCGGCTCACTCTCCCGCTTCCTGTTCATCTTTCCCCTCCCTGCGCAACAGGCTCCGGTCGTGCGACCTGGCACGGTCCGGACACGTGGCGCGGGTCCCGGTACTCGCGGCCCGTGGCCCGCCTTCATATAGCGCACGGTAGCGCGATCGCGACACTCTGATACCCGCGACGCGACAATCGCAGGGGCCGCACCCAGGCTCGGATAGGGTCGAACAGTGACTCAGGCAGGCTCCAGGATGAACCTTGATGCGCTGATCAAGCAGGGTCGTTTGCCGTGGTCACCCGGCCCTGCCACCCGCGATCTGGACGTCTGGGACGAGTACGAATACCCTCGGGTCGGCACTTTTAGCAGCGAAGGCAAGACGGTGTTCTTTATGGCTGTCGAAGCCTTCGAGAACCGGCTGTCATTGTGGGCATATGCGTGCCTGACCAGTGCTGAAGCACGGGATCTGGCCAAGGCCGAGTTCGACTCGGCCGACAGTCTCCGTGAGTTCGCTGAGGAACTGCTCGGTGCCCGGAAGGTGGTCTTCGCCCTAGCCGATGATTTGCTGATCCGCCGCTGGTCGGTGGCGGACAGCGAGGGCCCGGTGTACGATCTCGCGATCGATTTCCTCAACAGTGTCCTGGAATCTATCAAAGGCAGCCAGGATCCCAGCACGAGGCTCCGTGCCAAGCTGGCCCAGGTCGATGTAGCGACGACTGAGCTGGTAGAAGCCTGAGGCAGTCCGCCGTTTTCCTACCTCCACGCGGCGAGAAGCTCGGCTGGCCCGAAGGCCGCGTCGACGTGGTTCGTGGCCTTTCCGGATCGAGTGATCGCGATCAGTGGCAGGAGGTCGCCGGTCAGGCGGGTCCGCTGGTACTGGAGAGCCGCCAGATCATGATCATCGAATGCCGATGCTTCGAGCCACTTGATCGAGCCGAGAAAGTACAGTTCCCTGGCGACCGGGGTCCGGTCGGCACCGACGACGTCAATTTCAACGTCATTGGTCCGGGTCCAGTAGGCACCCACAGCGGGCGCGGCCGGGATGTCCTGCGCCGGCAACAGCCGGGCCAGGGATTCCCTGAGCACAGGTTCGATCGCCCGTCCACGCCAGCTGCTCCAGCCAGTACGGATGCGGCCGAGCGTGAGATCCGAGCGCATTCGATCGATTTCAGTGAGATGCGGCCCCAGGAAGGCCAGCCAGAACCGCAGATACGGATCGGTGATCCGGTATCGCCGGTCCTTGGCGGGCCGCAGGCTGACGGGAAGCTCTCCCGCGACGATTCCCTTTCCGGTCAGGAGGTCGACCGCCCGGCTCAGGGTCGAGTGCGCGATCCCGCCTGCGGCTCGCGCGATGTTGCTGAAGCTCCGCTCACCGCTGCCGATCGCTCCGAGCACGGTACGGGCCTGGATCTGATCAGGGAACTCGGCGGCAAGCGAGAGCTGGGCCGAAACCAGCAGGGGACTGACGGGGTCGGCCAGTTCCCTGGCGAGGAAGGTCCAGAGATCTTCGCCTTGCCGCCAGCGTGCACAGACGATCGGCAATCCCCCGGTGACCAGGGCGGCGTCAAACGCGCCTGTCGGGTCGAGCCCTGTCATCGCGGCGACATCGGCCGGTGTGAGCGGTCCGATCGGCAACTCCATGCCGCGCTGGTGGAACGGTCTCCCGTATGACGTAAGCGCTCGCATCATGGCCAGGTCGGAACCGATCAGGATGAGCAGCACAGGCTTGCGCGACAGCTCCCGGTCCCATGCGCGCTGCAGCACGCTTTCGAACGAGCCTGCCCCGTCCATGAGATACGGAAGCTCATCAATGACCACGACAGACGGCTGATCCTCCGGCAGCACCCCGGCGAGCTGGCGAAATGCCGCGGCCCAGTTACCGGGCAGGGCTTCTCCGAACACCTCCGCGTCCGGGATGGACGAGGTTCGAACGGCTTCGATGAACTCCGCCAGCGGGTCCGCACCGATGCCGAGTTCCGCTGTATAGAAGGCATTCGGCACGTCGGCTCGGCTAACGAACTCCTCAGCAAGCGCCGACTTGCCGATCCGGCGCCGCCCCCGCAGGATCAGGCACCGTCCGGGATGCCTGTCGCCGACGTCGGCACGCACCTCGGCCAGGGTGCGATCGAGGGCCGCGAGTTCCCGCTCCCTGCCGATGAACGCAACCATCCCCGCCCCTTACTAGCGCTAGCGATAGTATTGCATTAGATAGTATCAAGCACGCTAGTATTATTCACACGCTGGGGGAGGGGCTTGCCGGGGGGCTGCCACGGCGCTCCCGTTCGGGATAAATGGTCTTTTACGACACGATGTCCTTGGTGCGGAAGCGGCGGAACGCCAGGGCGAAGAGGACAACGGCATAGGACACCGAGACCGACATGCCCTCGAGCATTCCGTCCCACGAGGTCTGCGGCTGCATGGCGTCGAGCCATGCGAACTGCCAGTGCGTCGGCAGGATCTGCCGCCAGGACCCCAGCGCCGTCACGGCGTCGAGGATGTTGCTCACGATGAAGATCCCCACGGCGCCGCCGACCGCGCCGAGCGGCGAGTCCGTCGACACCGAGAGCAGGAAGGCGAGGCCCGCCACGACCAGCTCCGTGATCAGCGCGTAGCCGGTCACGATGGCCAGCCGGGCGAGGGCCGTTCCCGTGACCAGGTCCACGCCGGTACCCGGCAGCTTGAGCGGATGCCAGCCGAACGCGACGGTCCCCGCCACCAGGGCCATCACGGGCAGGCTGACGACCGCGACCGTCGAGTACGCCAGCGCGACGATGATCTTCTGCCTGAGCAGCCGGGCGCGGGGGACAGGGGCGGCGAGCAGGTATCGCAGCGATGCCCAGCTGGCCTCGCTCGCGATCGTGTCGCCGCAGAACAGCGCCACGGCAACCACGAGCAGGAACCCCGCGGAGGCGAAGAGGCTGAACGCCGCGAAGTTGAGGCCGCCCTGGGTGGCGAGGTCGACGAGGCCCGGGGCCCCGCTGCCTGCCGACGGCGGGCCGCCGACCTCGAAGGCGCCTACCAGGATCCACGGCAGCGCGAGCATGATGAGGAACGCCACCATCGTCCGCCGCCGCCTCAGCTGCCTGATGACCTCGACGCCGAGGGGCAGGGTGCGGCGCGGGCTGTATCCCGGGGCGCTCGCGTTCGCGATCATCCGTCTGTCTCCTTGATGAGCGCGAGGAAGGCGTCTTCGAGGCGGCGGTTCGGAGCTACCCGGTCCACCGGTATCCCCGCCCCGACCAGCGCGGCGACCACCGCGGAGGGGGCCACGCCGTTGGGGTGCACGAGGACGCCATCGGGATGTGGCTCCGCGCGCTCGATCCCGCCGAGGTCGCCGAGCACCGCCACGGCGCGCGCTATCTCCGGAGTGCCCACGACGAGCGCCGCCCCGTCGCCGACGATGTCGTCCACCGGCCCGGCGGCCAGGCGGCGCCCGAGATGCATGACGACCACGTGGGTGCAGGTCTGCTCCACCTCGGCCAGCATGTGACTGGAAAGGATCACGGCACGGCCGCCCCCCGCGTAGCGGACGAGGACGTCGCGCATCTCCCTGATCTGCGGCGGGTCGAGGCCGTTCATGGGCTCGTCGAGGACGAGGAGCTCGGGCAGGCCGAGCATGGCCTGGGCGATGGCGAGCCGCTGGCACATTCCCCGCGAGTAGGCACGTACCCGGCGATCGATCGCCGCGCCGAGGCCCGCGATCGTGAGGACCTCTGCCATGTGGGCGTCGCCGCCTGGCCGTCCGGTCGCCCGCCAGTACAGGTCGAGGTTGGCCCTGCCTGACAGGTGCGGCAGGAAGCCGGGCCCTTCCACGAACGAGCCGAGCCGCGACAGCGCGGGTGCCCCGGGATGGACTCGTCGGCCGAAGATCGTGATGCTCCCCGCGTCGGGCCGGATGAGGCCCATCAGGGTACGCAGCGTGGTGGTCTTCCCCGCGCCGTTCGGCCCGAGCAGCCCGAGGATCTGGCCGCGCTCCACCCGCAGCGAAAGGTCGTCGACGGCGAGCTGGCCGTCGCGGTATCGCTTGGTCAGCCCGGTGATCTCGAGCGGAACCTCGGTCAGCCCGGCGACGGGCGCGTCATCCCTGCGGCGGCGCCCCGCGGCGAGCAGGACAGTGGCTATCACGACGGCGGCGATCGGCGCGGCCCACGTCCACCACGGCGTGCCGCCGGTCACGATCGTGAGGGCGGGGTCGGAAGGCACGGCCACACCGGAGCTGGCCAGTGCCACCTGGTAGGTCGCGGGTGCCGCCTGCGTGGCGTAGGCGAAGTCGGTCGTGGTCAGCACCAGCCGGAGCCTGTGCCCGGCATCGAACCGGTAGTCGATCGCGGGCAGCCGGACGCTGACCACACGTGCAGCGCTTGTGACACCCTCCACCCGCAGCGGTGCCGCGAGCTGATAAGGCAGGATCGTGTTGCCGGCCTGGTCGATGTCGTAGAGCTTGGCGAACAGCGTCACCTCGCCCGAGCCGCCGACCCGGACGCGGATCGTGGGGGCACCAGTGACCTGGAGCGGGGCGGACAGCGGCGCCGAGACGAAGGCCGCGCTCTGGCCGGGCATGTCGAAGGTGAGGCCGCTGCCCGCCGACCCGCCGGATCCCATCGAGCCGAGGCCGGGGAAGACGGACATCGACGGCGGGGCCCCGCCTGGCGGGTGGACGATCGTCTGCGGCGGTCCGGCGAGCGGCACCGTCGTCTGACGGGTTCCGTCCAGGCCCGGATAGCTGGCCGCGGTGGCGACTCCGAGCGTTTCGGTGTCAGTCGACGGGTCGAAGCCCATGCCCCTGCTCACGGCGAACCCGGGCTGCCCGCTGGCACGGGAGGACCGCGGAGCCTTCAGCCACCTGTCGAACCACTGCCGCGTGAGCCCGTCCACCCGGCTTGTCTCCTGGTTGCCGCCGTCGTGGCCGCCGTTGAACCAGACCAGGTCGACCGGCGCGCCGCCGCGCCGGATGGCCGCGAAGTTGGCGTCCGCCTGGTCGAGTCCGAACAGCGAGTCGTTGAGACCCTGGATCAGCAGGGTCGGGGCGCTGATCCGGCTGGCAGCGCTCGCGGGGCTGGACTGCGTGAGCAGCGAGACCGCCTGCGGCGTGGCCCGCCCCGTTGTAGCAGCCTGCTGATACATGGCACAGATCCGCGGCATGAAGCGGCCGCACTGTGCTAGCTGGGACTGGGCTAGCTGGGCCGCCTGCGCCGACGCCGACGCTGCCCCCGGCTGGCCGGCCTGGAACGCGGCGCCGAGGCCGACAGCCCCCTGCGCGAACAGCAGCCCGGCCCACTGCTTCTTGAAGACCCCCGTCTGCGCGGCGCTGCCCGTGGCATTGGGGAGCAGCGCATTGGGGAACAGCACGCTCGCCAGGTTGTTCCACGTGATCCGCGGCACGATCGCGTCGATCCGGTGGTCGTAGGCGGCGGTGAGCAGCGCGATGCCGCCGCCGTAAGAGTCGCCGGCGATGCCCACCCGCGGATCGCCCGGCCGGTCGAGCTGGACGCGTGGCTGGCCGGCCAGCCAGGTGACAAGCTGCTCGGTGTCCTTTACCTCGTAGTCAGGAGAGTCGAGCCCGATCTGCCCCGTGGACGCGCCGAAGCCACGCGCTGACCAGGTGAGGACGGCGTAGCCGGCCCTGGCGAGCTGCTGCGCCTCGCGGCGGTCGGCGTCCTTGGTCTCGCCGAACCCGTGCGCGAGCAGGACGGCAGGCACCCTGCCGCTGCCGCCCGGGGTGAAGAACGTGGCGTCGAGCACCACGTGCTGATTGTCCGTCGGCCCGTCCACGACTGAGATGCGCACGTTGCGGGCGCTGACCGGCGCCGGACGGCTTGCGGCGGCAGCGATCGCGACCACCCCAGCGATCACGAGAACCGCGGTCAGCAGCCCGGCCGCCATCCGTGCCCGCGATCCTGGCCTGGGGAAGCCCCTCCGGAGACGCAGACGCAGGCCCATGCAAGGGACAGTAGCAACGAGATGGCCTTTGCCACGGACGAGTCACAGCCCGCTCTCAGCTAGCCGATGAGTCGGAGGGAACCCGGGCGTGGTACCGCCTGACCGGGGGCCTGGTGCCCAGCGACGCACGATACCTTCTCTTCACACGACTGCCGCCATCAGAGCCAGGGCTCGGCCGTACGGTACATCCGCTGTGAGGAGCCGACTACGGCGCTGCTGCTGCAACAGGTCGCCAGCATTCCCGGGGCTATAGGCTACGCGGAAGTCTCGGACGTGGCAGCGTATCCCGACGTGGAGCGTGTCGCTGTGGACGGCCATACCGCCGACCCCGGCCCGGTAGAACACGGTGCGTACAAATTCTGGACAGTTGAGCACCTCTACACGTACGGCTCACCGGCGGCGGGCACGTCGGTGACCGCGTTCCTTGATTACATAGACGGTTACACGGCGAAGGACATTCTCCGGAGCCAGGGCTACATACCGTGCGTCGATCAGCAGCAGGATCTCATGAGTACCCTGTGCCGACAGTAGGCTATAGGGGCTCGTGCTACACGTGCTACACGTGCTACTGGCGAATACCTGCGGGGAAAGCCTGCACGATCACGGAAGCCGCCGCCGTCTCCTCTTTCAGGTAATTTCATACTTGATCGCCTGCGAACCGCCTCTGACCAGCGAGAATGCCGCGCGGCCTGATAACCGCCCGGCCGGCCTTGACTGCTCAGGGCGGTCCTCCGGTACGTTGCCGCTCGGAACGCGGGCTGCCGATGGTCGTCTTCGACTTTGTGGCTTCGGCCCGCCGATGGCTGCCCCGACACGGCCTCTGGTGGCCGGGCGCCGTTCCGCGGCGCCCGGCCAAGGAGAGCACGTCATGGTCACGAGCGGGGAGCGCGCTACTCCACCGGACGCGCCTGGCCCATGCGGCAAAGTCACCCTCGTCACCGCGGCGCACAGCCCCGCCTTAGCCAGCTCAAGGGTGGCCAGAAGTGCCCAGGGCAATCATCAACGAGGAGGAAGCCCATGCACGTGCATGACCGGCCTACCCGACGCAGGCGGAATGCGGTCATCGCCGCGCTCGCCGCGCCGCTGACCGGCCTCGTCACCCTGGCGGCGGCGACCGGCGCGGGCGCGACGACGGCGGCGCCCGGCGGCGCGGCTACCGCGAGCCTGGCCGAGCAGATCAGCGTCAGCCCGGCGCAGGCACTGGCCAGGGTGCCCGCTACCGCGATCGGCATCAACGCGTCCACGTACGACGGAAGCCTGCTCGACTCGCAGGTTCCCGCCCTGCTGCGCAACGTCGGCGTCAGCGTCGTCCGCCTCCCCGGCGGCACCTCGTCGGACACGTACAACTGGAAAACCAACACGGACGTCATCGGCAACTTCACCGAGGCGGTCAGCTTCGCCCAGTTTATGACCGTGATACAGAAGGCCGGCGCCCAGGCGATGGTCACCGTCGACTACGGCACCGGCAACACGATCGGCCAGAAGGACGGCACCGGGGAGACAGGTGCGCAGGTCGCGGCCGACTGGGTGCGCTTCGCCAATGTCGAGCACCACTACAACATCAAGTACTGGGAGGTCGGCAACGAGCTCTACGGCAACGGCACCTACGGCGCCAACTGGGAGCCTGACGCGCACTGCGCCACCGCGTCCGGCACCCCGGTAACACTCGGCAGCGAGCCGGGGCAGACCTTCGGCTGCGGCCCCGCCGCATACGCGGCGAACACCGCGCAGTACATCTCGGCCATGAAGGCAGTCGACCCGCGGATTTCCGTCGGCGTCGTGCTGACCGCACCGAACAACTGGCCCGACGGCGTGACGAACGCGCAGAGCCCCGTGTCATGGGACCAGACGGTGCTCACCACGCTCGGCAGCCAGGTCGGCTTCGCTGACGTGCACTGGTACGCGCAGAACCCGAGCAACGTGACGCCGCCAGGACCTACCGACGCGGGCCTGCTCGCCGACAGCAGCCAGATCCCCGGCATGGTCGCGACGCTGCGCGCCGAGCTCGCGGGCTGGGCGGGGAAGGCAGCGATCCCCATCATGGTCACCGAGTCGAACTCGGTGTCGTCGAACCCCGGCAAGCAGGTCCTGAGCACGGTGAACGCGCTTTTCCTCGACCAGGAGTACCTGACCTGGCTGGAGAACGGGGTGTCAAACGTGGACTGGTGGCAGACCCACAACGGCATCGTGACGTCCGGTGACAACGGCCCGGCCCTGTTCGGGTCGTACAACTACGGCGACTACGGCGTGCTGTCGGACGGCAGTTCCGGCACGACGCCGGCTGGCGTGAAGGTCTCAGAGCCGCCCGCCGAGACGCCTTTCTCGTCGTACTACGGACTGGTAATGCTCAGCCGGTTCATCCACCCGGGCGACACCCTGGTGGCCGCCAGCTCGAGCCAGGGCCTCGTCAAGACCTTCGCCGTCCGGTCGCGGCACGGCACGCTGCGGGTGATGGTGGTCAACGACGACCCGGCGACCAGCTACAGCCTGCACGTCTCCGTACCCGGCTACCGGATCAGCGATGCGTCGCCTGTCGAGTTCTACGGCACGACAAGCAGCCAGGTTCAGTTCCTGCACGGCAGCGCGGCCAGGGCCGCGGTCTCGACGGTGCCGCCCTACTCCGTCACCGCTTTCACCCTCACCCGATAGCAAGATCTCAGACGCTCTCGCGGGGGTGCGGCTAGACACCCCCGCGAGAGCAGTACAAAGCCATCTATGCCGAACGGAAGCGCCGTGGCACCGTCCCGCCCGCGCGAGTCCGGCGCAGCCAATAGTGTGGATGCCGCGCTGGTGTAGCTGTAACTACGCCACCGCGGCATCCACACGAAACGCTCAGGGCGCGGGGCCGCCCGCCATCCCGGTCCAGACCGGTCTAGACCGCGCCCGCCGACCACCAGCCATGCGTGTGGATGCCGCGCTGGTGTAGCTGTAACTGCACTGCCGAGGCATCCACACCATTGCCTGGCGTAGCGGAGTCGATCGCCGTGCTGGGTTCTCCCCGGCGGAATGGGGGGCTACGCGGCGGTCAGCGTCCGCTCGACCGCGTCGAACCGTGAGCAGAACTCCTCGTCGCCAGCGTTCTCGGCAGCCGCGCGGACCGGCCGCATCGCGCTGATCGGGCGGGCCGAGGTCATCCGCGCGGCAGTGAACGACTGAAGAACCGCGCGCCCCTCATCGATTGCCAGCGTCACGTTTCCCTCGTCCAGCAGGGCCCTGGCGAGGTTGGACTGAGCGAAGACCTGGTTGCGCGGCAGTCGGTTCTGATCGTTGGCTACGTTCCGCCATAGAGTCACTGCCTGGCCAGGGGAGCCGAGCCGTTCCCAGCCCATGGCCTCGTGCACAGTGACTTCCGTGTGAGTGACGAACCGCGCCCACGCCGGGTCAGCGGGATGGTCCCCGCGATCCAGTGCGCGGCGGGCACGGGTGATCGCTGACCGGAACGCGACCTCGTCGCCGAGCTGGGCATGAGCGACGGCCTGGCGCATCGCGGCTACCGCATGCAGCCGCGGTGCCGGCTCATGCCGGGCCGCCTCCGCCGCCTTATCAGCGAGCCGCAGCGCCTCCCGTGCGAGCCCCCGCCGCTGATGGACTCTCGCCAGATACACGGACTGGCGAGCCATGACACCGCACACGTGGACGATCAGCTGGCTATCGCCGGTGTCACCCGCGAGCATCTCCGCATCGCTGTAGAGGCGCCTGGCAAGCTGCTGATCCCCATGGTCGTAGGCGAACCAGCCGCTTTCGATACCGAGATGGGCAGTGACAACGAGCAACTGGCGGCCGACGGTCTCGCTGTAGTCACTCTCGTCTAGCATCAGCCGGGCCCGGCTGAAGAAACCCAGCGCCTCGCGCAGCACCGCACCGCCACCAACGCTCCAGTAACGGATGCGCATCCGCTCCGCGCACGCATGCAGAAAGCGGATCTGAGCGGCATCTACCCGATCAGGGACCTGCGCCTGCGGCAAGGCAGCCGAGGCCAGCAGGCCGGCCGCTACCCCCCCGAAGGTGCGCCGGTCCACGTCCGTACCCGTTCCCTCCGGGATGCCGATATCCGCCAACGTAACATCCTCGCGGCCCAGCAAGAAGGGCAGCAGCGCCACCCGGGGCATCCCGATCGCGTCGGTGAACCGGAAGAACTTGCGGGTCACGTCGAGCGGGCGGCGCCTGCGGGTCTCGATACAGCTGATGGTGCTCTGCGACAGCCCCGTGATCCTGGCCAGGTCATGCTGTGACATCCCGGACGCCGCCCGGAAGACCACCGAGAACAGCGGGATATCGTCCCGGGCCAGCGCACGGCGCATCGGCGCCGAGTCATACAGCCACGACGGCGTGCCGGAACCGGGCTCCCGCGCGGCCCGGGTGCACGCCGCGCACAGCGGCTCGTTGTTGTAACGGGACAGCCGGGTCTTCCGGCACTGCGGGCACAGCCCTGCCTTGCCCATATGCTCCCCCACCTCCGGTCGGGCGCCAGTCCGCTCAGGGGCCGAGCCTAAGCACACCGGCCACCCGCGCGCAATATCAGCCTGTCATCACCCCGTAGCCCGCGGTCATGACATGTTGTCGCTGCCGCGAACGGGATCCGATGTCTCACAGGTCGGGATCTGGCGGGGGCGGCCAGTCGTGACGACTACTCCTCCCGTGGGCGGCAATGGGTCACGTCAGCCTGCGGAGTTTCCACTGATTGCATCTACGAGCCTCCACACGCCGCTGCTGGGATTACAGGGCGCTGGCGAGCCGTCTCCTTCGTGCTTGCGGTCGAGTTCCCGAGCGCGCTTCCTCGCCTCACTATAATTCCTGACAAGGATATCCAGGGCGGCAGGCGTAAGTTTCTTCTCGCAGCTAAGATGTTCACGTGATCGTCGCTGTGCTTCCTCGCGGGACAAGTAAGCGGTCTGGCTCTCAAAGTGGATGAGAAGCCACAACTCAATGCACGGGGCTGACAATGCTATGCATATGCCTTTTGCGGCGGCTAGTTCCAGCGCATCACGGATCTTCGGATGTGCGTCGACATCGAAGACGCACCAGTACTCGTCGAAAGCGTCACCACGGCCGCGCTTGGCTTCTCGAGTGTCACTGGTCCTTTGGTTCACTGCTGCCTGCACAAGTTCCAGGGGTGTGGTGTGCCTATGAGGAGCAAGCTTCACAATGACATGTTCTCGATGCCGACGGTACCAATGGGTCAGATAAATGGGCTCAGTCTGCTTGCCTTCAGGGAAGATCATAAGCTGACGGCGTTTCGCGTTATTTGACGGTCGGCGTGTGCTGCCGCGCGGATGCGAAGTCACTTGCGTACGCTCGCGGCGACGAGAGCTGCCAATTCGGTGAATTCGGCATCGCTCACAATAGGCGTCGCTCCGTACCGCCCGGCAAGGTACCGTCGGCTGATGGCCTCGTCTTTTCTTGGGCTCAGGTCAGTGAGCGAATAAAGACGTGTGCTACCATCATGCAGTTTCTCGGTGAACCACGCTTGGTCGCGGCCAAGCACGCGTTCGCCCGCGGAGCTGCCGAGGAGCCCAGCCTCATGGGAGTTGAAGATGAGCTGCGCGCCATTAGGATTCGATCTCGGATCCTGGAAAATCCGAACTAGTTGAGCGACCAATGTCGGGTGAAGGCTGGATTCCAGCTCATCCGCCAGCAGAACCTCTCCGCCAGCCAGGGCGTTTACCACTGGCCCGGCGAGACCGAGCCATATGAGAGTGCCAAGAGACTCGTCGGGAGTGTCAAATTCAACATCGCCGCTGATCCCCCGATGGCTGAGCGCGACGGCCACCATAGGCTCCACATCGACTGGCACATCTGGGTTATCCTCGCGCAGGACTTGCATCACTCGCTGGATGCGCTCAGTCATCTCAGGATCTAGTTCGCGGGTATGCGCGTCGGTAATCCCGAGATCCGCTGCGTGGAGCATGGCGAGAACCTGTTTCCGTTGGTCCTCATGGGTAAGCAGGTGCGTAGTGTAGGCCCAGCGCGCTTCCCGGGTCGAAGCGTCGCAGAGCATGAGGTTGGACTCGAACCACTCATAGATTGGCAGCAGGTCCGGATGGTTGGCGGCGGCCGCTGCGGAGAGGAACAAGGCATTAGGCCGTAGGATCTCAGTGACCGCACGCCCTTTGGCACGATTCTTCTCGCCTAGCCCGATTTCATCCCCGTTGCGAAGAAAGAGCGTTGCGGCCTTTCCGTGAGGGTAACGACGTGCCCATTCCTCGATAACATGGCTGTTGTCTAGCCGGAAACCATACTCATAGCGGATGCCGTTCAGGACAAGATCGATCTCGAATCGAGAAGGAGTTTCCTCGAAGTCCGGGTCAAGGCGGAAAGGCCGCCGCACGATGCGGCCAGAGCGAGCGCCCGAGCGAAACGACGTGAGGACGATCCTGCGCATGTCGTCCATGACCCGCAGCAGGTTCGTCTTGCCGGAGGCGTTCGCGCCGAAGATCCCGGCAGCGGGCAGCACGCGGAGCTGGTGCCGTCCGCCCTCGCGCCAGGGCACCTTACGCGGCACGCCCTCCTCCGCCATGGCGGTCGCCTCAAGCGAGAACTCAAGCGGATCCCGGAACGAGCGGACGTTCTCGGCCCGGAACGCCAGCAGCATGGAGGAGCCTTCAGGCGGCGATTCATCGGCCATGAGGCGAATTATTGCGGGGAAGCCGCGATTTTTCAAGTAATTCTGAGGATGCGACTATCTCCTGAGGACAGGATGCGGCGCCGGGTGACGCAAAGCATCACGTAACAGGAGACGCCGGCTGGCGAAAAGATGAGAAGCGCGGCGTTCCCGGCGCGCCAGCCGAACAGGGGGACCGGCGGTCGCGAAGAAGGTTCGCGTGAACGATGTGCAAGTTTCACCGGGTGAGCTGCTTAGTTGCCTGGTCAGCGGGGCTGTGGGCCGGGCCGGTCAGCGGAGACAGCTACGGCCTGTTGGATCCTGAATACCGTGCTCCTAGCGTCAAGGCCGATAGGCACGTCGAAGGAGACACCGGATGCAGCTCCCCTCAGCGCAGACGCCGCCGCCTGAAGGTGCGGCTCCCCTAGCAGGCCGCCGCAGGCGGCGCCCCGCCCTGTCAAGGCTCCTCGGCCCGGTTCTCGCGGTCGGCAGCGCCCTGGCCCTGGCCGGCGCGTGGATGGTCGGAGTCGTCCCCGCGGCGCAGTCCGCCACGGGTGCCGGTGCCGGCTTCTGGCGCACGAGCGGCAACCAGATCCTGGACTCGAGCGGCGCCATGGTGCGGATCGCCGGGGTCAACTGGTACGGCTTCGAGACTCCGGACGAGATCGCGCACGGCTTGTGGGCGCAGGACTACCACGCGGTCCTGAACGACATAAAGAACCTGGGATACAACACGATCCGTATCCCGTTCTCCAACCAGATGGTGGAAACGCCGATCGTTCCGCAGAACTTCAGCCAGTTCAACAGCACGGGACCGATCAACACTGACCTCGCGGGCCTGAACTCCCTGCAGATCCTCGACAAGATCATAACCGCCGCCGGCCAGGACGGCCTCAAGGTCATCCTCGACAACCACAGGTCAGAGGCGGGCGAGACCGCGGAGGCGAACGGCCTATGGTACACGAGCGCCTACCCGAGCTCGGCCTGGGTCAACGACTGGGCGACCATGGCGAAGCGGTACGCGGGCAACCCCACCGTCGTCGGCTTCGACCTGCGCAACGAGCCGCACACCCCGGCCGGCGTCACGTACGCGAACGGTGCCACCTGGGGGAACGGCGACCCGGCCCACGACATCAGGCTCGCCTACCAGCAGGCGGGCAACGCCATCCTCGCGGTGAACACGAACGCCCTGATCTTCGCGGAGGGCATCGGCGAGACCCCGAACGCCTCCGGCGGGTTCGACTCCACCTGGTGGGGCGGCGACCTCGCGCTGGCCGGCCAGTTCCCTGTCACGCTCAGCTCCCCCGGCCACCTCGTCTACTCCGCGCACGACTACGGCCCGGTCCTGTTCCAGCAGACCTGGTTCAACTCGACGACCACGTCGGCCAGCCTGGACGCGGTGTGGAACAAGTTCTGGGGCTACCTCTGGGTCAACAACACCGCCCCGATCTGGGTCGGCGAGTTCGGCACGGGCAACGGCGCGACGGACGTCTCGGACTCCGCGGCGGGCTCCGAGGGCCAGTGGTTCTCCAGCCTCTTCGCGTATATCAAGAGCGCCCCGTCGATGGGCTGGACCTACTGGGCGCTCAACGGCGAGGACTCCTTCGCGCTGCTCGACAACGGCTACGACGCGACGCCGGTCAGCGCGGCCAAGCAGTCCCTGCTGGCGTCCGATGAGATGCCGCTGCCAGGCGCGGTGAACGGCACGCCGCCGCCGACAGGGACAGGGACCGGACCCGGATCCGCACCGGTCTCCTGCCACGCCGCGTTCTCGATCACCAATAGCTGGTCGACCGGTTTCCAGGCCCAGGTCGTGCTGACCAATACCGGCACGAGCGCGCTCAGCGGCTGGTCGCTGGCCTGGACCTTCCCCGGCGCCCAGCAGATCAACAGTGGGTGGACCGCCGTCTTCACCCAGACCGGCGCGAATGTCACGGCGGCCAACGAGCCCTACAACGCGACGATCGCGCCATCCGGCTCGGTCACGATGGGCTTCACCGCCAACGGTCCCTTCGCAACCGCCACTCCGGCCAGCTTCAAGGTCAACGGCACCGCCTGCGCCTAAGAGATACAAGCCCACTATGCCGAACGGAAGCGTGGTGACACTCATGGACCGGCGTGATCCCCACTCGCCCAAGGTGGTCGATCCCGGGTTTCACCACCACCCAAGGTGGTCGATCCCGGGTTTCACCACCACGCAACCGGTGCGATCCGGGGACGGAGGGTGGTCCGGCGTGACTAGTGCCATGGCCGGGCCGCTGTCATCGCGCTCCCGTTCGGTATAGGAGAAGACGTGAAATCCCGCAAACAGCTCGTTAGGCCGCGCAGCATCCACCGCCGGGGGCTGCCCGTGGCCGTCGCGGTGGCCGTGGCGGTACTCGGCGCCGTCGTCGCGATCCAGCCGGCCGCGCGTGCGGCGCCGTCACCGACTGGCGAGTTCAACTACGCCGAGGCGCTGCAGGGCTCGATGCTCTTCTACGCGTCGCAGCGGTCGGGCACGCTGCCTCCTGACAACCCGGTCAGCTGGCGGGGCGATTCCGACCTTACGGATGGCTCGGACAACGGGGTGAACCTGACCGGCGGTTACCATGACGCCGGCGACCTGGTGAAGTTCGGCCTGCCCGAGGCGTGGGCGATGAACATGCTCGCGTGGGGCCTCATCGACCACCAGCCAGGCTACACCGCCGCCGGCCAGTACCAGGCCGCGCTGGCGAACCTGCGCTGGGGCGACGACTACATCATCTCGGCGCACACCGCGCCGAACGTGTTCTACGGTCAGGTCGCCGACCCCGGCACCGACCATCAGTTCTGGGGCCCTGCCGAGACGAACCCCACCGTCCGGCCGTCGTACGCGGTCACGGCGTCCTGCGCGGGCTCCGACCTTGTCGGCCAGGCAGCCGCGACGCTGGCCGCGTCGTCGATCGCCTTCAAGACCGCGGACCCGAAGTACTCGGCCGCGCTGCTGTCCCAGGCGCAGTCGCTGTTCACCTTCGCCGACACCGACCTGGGTAACTACAGCAAGTGCATCACCAAGGCGGTGGGCTTCTACGACTCGTTCAGCGGCTACTGGAGCCAGCTTGTCGCTGCCGAGATCTGGCTGTACAAGGCGACCGGTACCGCGTCGTGGCTGACCAAGGCCGAGACGGACTACGCCAACCTGCCGCTCGCGCAGCAGTCCACCCTGCACGAGTTCAACTGGACGGTGAACTGGGACGATCAGAGCTTCGCCGACTACGTCCTGCTTGCGGAGATCACCGGCCAGTCGCAGTACGTCAGCGATGCCGAGCGCAATCTCGACTGGTGGACCACCGGTTTCAACGGGACGGCTGTCAGCTACTCGCCGGGCGGCCAGGCGTTCCTGAACCAGTGGGGCTCGCTGCGCTACTCGTCCAACGCGGTGTTCCTCGCGCTGGAGTTCAGCGATTACCTGGCGGCGAACGCCCTCGATTCGGCGCGTGTTACGACTTATCACAATTTCGCCGTGCAGCAGATCAACTACATTCTCGGCGACAACCCGAACCATCTGAGCTACGAGGTCGGCTTCACCAACGGCGGCAAGAACACCGCCTGGCCGCAGTTCCCGCACATCAGCACGGCGCATGATCCCTGGAGCGACAACCTCACCACGCCGGCGCAGACCAGGCACCTGGACTATGGACTGCTTGTCGGCGGTCCTGCCAGCGCGAACGACCAGTTCATCGACCAGCGGGCTAACTTCCAGACGACCGAGGGCGCGCTCGACTACAACGCGCTGTTCTCCGGCGATCTCGCCCGGCTGACCGAGCAGTACGGCGGCACGCCGGCCGCGAGCTTCCCGCCGCCGGAGACCCCGGACGGGCCGCAGGTCTACGTGCAGGCGGCGATCAACAACGAGAGCAGCAACTTCATCGAGATCAAGGCCCTGATCAACAACCAGTCGGCGTGGCCGGCCCGTCCGGTGCCGAACGCGAGCTTCCGCTACTACTTCACGCTCGACGCGGGCGAGACACCAAGCCAGATCACGCTGAGTTCCTCGTACAACCAGTGCCAGGCGCCCGGCACGCCCGTGCAGTACTCGGGCAGCACCTATTACATCCAGGTGTCCTGCGCCAATGAGGACATCGCGCCGGATGGCGAGGCGGACTACCCGAACACGAACTGGCAGGTTCAGGTCCAGTTCCGTCTCACGTTCCCCGCGGCGCACAATCCTGCCGAGGACTGGTCGTTCCAGGGCATCCCCGCCACGTCCGGCGCGACGCCGGTCACGGTCAGCGACATCACGCTCTACTCGGGCAACACGCTGATCTGGGGGAGCGCGCCGACCACCGGCACGGCGCCAGGCTCGCCCGCGGCGCTGACCGCGTCGGCCGTGACCACCACGGGCGCGACGCTGGCCTGGTCCCCGGCCAGCGCGGGCAGCAACCCGATCGCCGCGTACGACGTCTACACCTCGGCGGGCACGCTGGTGGGCAGCACCGGCCCGGCGGTGACCTCGTTCGCGCTGACCGGCCTGAACCCGAACAGGACGTCCGCCTACGGCTATTACGTCGAGGCCGTGGACAGCCAGGGCCTGGCGTCGTCGGCGTCGAACATCGCCCAGCTCATCCCGTCGGCGAACACGTCGCTGACCGCATCGCTTGCGGCGCCGCCGGCGCCGCCTTCCGCGCCGGCGGTCACCGGCCTCAGCACCACCGGTGCCAAGGTCAGCTGGAATCCATCGACGGCAGGCTCCGCCGCGATCGCCGGATATAACGTCTACGAGCTGGCTCCGTCGACAGGGCTCGTGGCGAAGAGCACCGCGGCCTCCGTCACGCTGTCCGGGCTCACCCCGGGCACGTCCTACGCTTACGAGATCGAGGCGATCGACAGCCAGGGCAGGACGTCTCAGCTCGCGCCGCCCGCCACCTTCTATACCGGCGGGACAAGCGGCGGCGGCACGCCATCCCCGTCGCCATCGCCGTCAGCGTCTCCGACGCAGAGCCCGTCCCCGTCACCGTCCCCCTCGCCGTCGCCCACCGCGTCGTCGTCTTCGTCGCTGACCGGTGACTACGAGGCCGGCGTCGCCTCCGCGACGTCAAGCCAGATCCAGCCCGTCCTCGCGGTGGTGAACAACAGCGCCTCGGCGGTCCCGCTGTCCGGGGTGACCATCCGTTACTGGTTCACCAGCGACGGCGGCGCCACCACGTTCACCACCAACTGCTTTTACGCGGTGGTCGGCTGCGGCAGCCTGACCGAGAGCGTGGTGACACTCAGCACCCCCGTCGCCGGTGCCGACCACTACCTGCAGGTCAGCTTCTCCGCGGCGGCCGGCAGCCTGGCCCCCGGCGCGTCAACGGGACAGATACAGGCCGAGGCCAACAAGACCGACTGGTCCAGCTTCACGCAGGCCAACGACTACAGCTTCAACGCCGCTGACCCGGCGCTGACGGCCAGCACGACCGTCACCGTGTACGTCAACGGCCAGCTAGTCTGGGGCACCGAGCCTTGATGGGAGCCGTCAGGCTTGTCCTCGGCCGCGTCAGCATCGGCCGCGTCAGCATCGGCCGCGTCAGCATCGGCAGGCACGCCGCGGCGGTCGTCGCCGCCGGGGTCGGCGCCGCGGCGTGCCTGACCGTGGCGGGATGCGGTTCCGGCGGCGCTGCCGCGGCACCGAGTACCCCATCGGCAGCCGGATCGCCGTCCGGTGGCGCCGCGACGACGGGACCGCCGTCCGCTTACGGGCCGGCGGCGCCATCGTCATCGGCGGCGCCTTCTGCGAGCGCGCCGCCGCGGGCAGGCGCGGCTGGCGACGCCGCGTGCCACGATGCGCTGCACGCTTTGCAGACGCTGCAGGCTAACCAGATCAAGGACCAGAAGAGCCCTGATGCGCTAGCCAGGGATTTCACTGCCTTCGCAGGCCAGCTCAAGGTCGATGCGAAAAAGGAAACCAGTCAGGTCGTCAGCAGCGCGATGACCACGCTGGCCGGCGATTACACGGGGCTTGTCGCGTCGCGGGCGAACGGCACGACCCCCGATATCACCGCCGTCCAGACCGACGGCCAGTCATTCGACCAGGCCTGCGGCGTCGCCTAGGCCCCCGGGATTCAGGCCGGGTCTGCGGAGCAGCCGGGCGTCCGCGACCACTGGTTGTGTCCCGGGCCGTCACGGCGGCTGGACGAGGCCGGTCTCGTAGGCGGCGATGACGAGCTGGGCGCGGTCGCGTGCGGTGAGCTTCATCAGTAGCCGGCCGACGTGTGTCTTGGCTGTCGACAGGCTGACGTGCATTCCGACGATGCCGTGGCCATCGGCCGCGTAGGCCGCGTCAGCAGAGGCCGGGTCCGCGCCGGGCTCGTTGCCGGGTCCGGCGCCACCCGGCGCACTTCCGCGGCCCTTGTCAGTAATCTCCAGTGACAGGGCGCTCTGCTCGTAGGCGAGAATCACCGTGCACGCGTCCGTGGCCGCATGCTTGATCACGTTGGTAACCGCCTCCTGGATCACGCGGTATGCCGCGAGATCCAGCCCCGCGGATAGCTCCTGCCGCTCACCGAGGACCTCCAGATCGACCCGAACGCCCGCTTCGGCGGATCGCATGACGAGCCTGTCCAGGTCAGCGAGTCCCGGCGCGGGGAGCAGCTCGGCCTCTCCCGGTCCTCGCCGGGCTTCGGCTGGCCGGTGGGCGACGGCGTTCCCGTCGGCCCGCAGCACCCCGAGCAGCGTCCGCATCTCCCGGAGGGCGCCGCGGCTGGTCTCCTCGATGGATGCCAGTGCGCGGGCCGCCTCCTCGGGGCGTGAGCCAACCACGTAGTTGGCGACGCCTGCCTGAACCGCGATCAGGCTCATGCTGTGGGCGACGACGTCGTGCAGCTCGCGCGCGATCCGCAGCCGCTCCTCGCTGATCGCACGACGCGCCTGCGCCACCTGTTCCCGCGCCCGTCGCTCTGCCTGCTCGCGCAGGCCCGCCGTGTACGCGCGCTGCTGCCGCACGGCATAGCCGATCATCCACGCGGCGGTCAGGACCACGCTGCTCACCAGTACGCGCGAACCCGTGGTAACGAGCCAGCGAGAGTCGTGCCTGCTGACGACCATGATGGACATGCTGGCGGCAATCGCCCCGGCCACCGCGAGCAGCGTGCCGCCAAGCAGGGGCACGGTGCTGCGCCTGGGCAGGCGCAGCGCGACGATGTACATCGTCAACGCGACTGCTATATTCGTCCGGTCCAGCTCACGGGGCGATGTGCTTGTCCGGTCCCCCCGGGGATCCGAGCTTGTCGGCCTGCTCGCCGCCCGGGGCGCGACCGTCACCCCGGAGACCGACGGGGGCCTCGCGGTGACCGGCATTGACCCCGCCGCCATCGGCGATCTCGCGTTGAGCGAGGGAATCGCCGTGCATGAGCTGACGCCAAGGAACGCCTCGCTCGAGGAGGCATTCATGGAACTCACCGCCGACAGCGTGGAGTACCGCGCGGAACCGGCGACCACAGCGCACTCAGCGGGCCTGACCGTCCGTGGCGCGCTGCGGGCTGTCCTGGGCGCCGCGCTGTACATGCTTATCGTCACGCTGATCGGGGTCGGGCTCGGCGCGATCATCCGGCACACGGCTGGCGCGATCAGCGCGCTGTTCGGCCTGGTCCTGGTCCTGCCCCAGCTCGTCATAGTGCTCCCGCAGCCGTGGAACTCCCGGGTCCAGCGGCTGCTGCCTGAACTGCACTCCGTGATCACGCAGCATCCGGTCCAGGGCCTCTTCTCCCCGGCCGTGACCCTCCTGGTCTGCGCCGCATGGGCGGTCGCCGCCCTGGGCACCGCCGGTTTCCTCTCCACCCGCCGGGATGCCTGAGAATCCAGGAAATGCCTCGTGGCGGGCAGTCAGGCGTTGCAGGTGGCCTGGACAGCGGATGCGGCTACCTGATGGTGGCCGCCTGCGGAATTGTCGACCTGGATCTCGAGCGTCCCGTTATCCGGGAAGGTGCCGCCGTCCAGCCAGGCGCCCATGTTGTCCCGCTGGTCAAGCTTGAACGCTACGGCCGACTGACCGGATCCCGTGTAGACGGTGTAGCGGACAGCGTACCCGCCAACCTCTGTGCTGGTCCCCGATGGAATGTAAACCCGCACGTCGCACGACGCCTTAGTCAGCCCGGTCTTGAACCACCATGTATAGGTGCTGTACGAGGTGTCGCAACAATCGATGCTCGAACTCGAACCCGTGACCCAGTGCGAGAGCCACTGCCCGGAGCAGCCGGCCCCTGCCAGGCCGCCAGCAGAATGGTCGATCCACCCGTGGTCGGCGTAACTTCCGTAGCTTCCGCCTGACGTGCAACCCACTCCGGCCACCGCGTTGAACGATGTCAGCGCTGCCTGGCCAGTCAGCCTGCCGGGCTGCGGGGCGGTTGTGGCCGGCTGAGCGGCGGGCTGGGAAGGCGCGGGCGTCACGAGGGCGACAGTCGGCGGCGGGGTCTGCCCTCTTACCCTGGCGTGGCGCGTTCGCGCCGACGGCGCCGGGGATGGCGGTCGCGCGGAGGATGGCCGCGGCGAACCACCCGCTACTGGCGGCACCTGATGGTGCGGACGGGCACCTAGCCGCTGAACCACGAACAAGCTCAGCACGACCGCCAGCGCAAGTGTCCCCGCGACGAAAGCTAACGTCGCGCCGCGATGCTCCCGGATGCGACGTCCTGGCGTGTCGCTGCGTTCCTGCCGACGGCGCCCTGACGGGCGGTGCCGGTATCCCCAAACCCGGCGGCGCCCTGCCGGCCGGGCCTCGATAGGTTCCACCGCGGGCTGAGCCTGCGCCGTTGCCGTCGCCACGGCTGGTTCCGCCCCGGCAACAGGGGTGACGGTGGCGAGCGGAGTCACGCCGCTCCCGTTCGGCTGATTTATTTGATCTTCATTTTTTGGAGTTTCTGCTCCGGTCGGCTGTACTGGGCGGGCTGGCAGGCTGGGTGGGCCGGGTGCGCTCTTCCCGCCGCCTGTCGCGGGCGCGGCGGGCGAAGGCTCGGCGGCTAGCAGTCGCCAGCGCTCCTCCCACTCGGGCATATCTCCGCCGCAGGCCCCGACGAACGCAAGCGTCAGTTCCAGGCTGGGCAGGTCCTTTCCGCTGGCTGCCCCGGACAGCGCGGTATCGGAATACCCGGCCTTCGTGGCCAGCTTCCGGTAGGTCGGCTTGCCCGCTCTGGTGCGTAGCTGCCGCAGATCCCAGGCGAACTGCGCCAACGGCCCGTCCGCGGGGTTCAGCGGATTCTCGGGGCGCCCCATCCCGTCACCTCATTCCGCTCCCGCTAAACGGACGTGGCTGCGTATCGTCATAGAGTCAGCTGACAGACCCCGAAAGTGATGAGCGATCTTACCCCGGATCTACCGGTCAATATCGGGCAACGCCGGAGCGCCGGCGCCGTGACGCTCGCTGCCCCGGGATGTCAGATGGTCACCTGCGCAGGGCTGAGGCATCGGCTATCGCGACATTTGGGACATTTGCCCCGGCGGAGATTGCGGTCGAGTACGGGTGCTGCTGGCGTCAGCGTAATGACGCGGTAACTTTTCCGCCGCGCGTACTCCCCGAACCGCTGCTCGTGCGTCAAATGAGACGACACTGTCGTAGCGCCTGCGCCAGCGTCGTGTCCGGTGTTCGAGGTTCCATTGAGACATCGGAAGACGTACAGGTTCGTGGAGGCGATCGACATGTATGGAGCAGCGACCGTGTGGCCAGGAGAAGAGACCCGGATCGTGACGGCTGGCCAGCGACGCGCGAGTCGCGACCGGGCACAGGGACAGACGCAGGCACAGGAAACGCTTGGGGAGATGGCGGCATTGCTTGGCGACACCCGCCCGTCCGTGCTCATCGCCGGCGGCGTGCTCGCGGCCGTCACGGTCGGGGCTGCTGTCGAGGTCGCGGCGCTGCCCGTGCCGCTGCACGCCAGCCTTGGAAGCGTCTTTTACCTGGGCATTCTCGCCGTAGTGATCATGAGTTTGCTCAGGTCGCTGGCCCTGCTGATCGTGGCCGGCCGGCCGGTCGTCGACGCGCTCGGGGAACTGCGCCGCCACACTGGCGCTCCGGTCAACCCGGCGGTGCCGTGGACGCCCGTCCAGTTCGAGCACGACGAGTCATCAGACTTGGGCTGGGACCAGGCCCGAGCCCTGCTGTCCGCCGCGAATCTCCGCAACGCGCGCGTTCACCTGGCGCTGACTTGGGCGGGCGTGACGGTCGGCTTTTTCTTCGCCTGGACGTTCGTTTCGCTGCTGCTCGCCGGAAGGATCTGATCGCACGGGGCCGGATCAGATCTTGTCCGGAGGCCCTCCGCTCATGAGGAGCGGGAGCCTCCGGACAGGCTTGTCCGGCTCCGTGCGGTGCAGGGGGTTGTCCATGGCAACGATCAGGTACATCGTAGGAGTGGAAGCCGGGCGCTCCCGGCTTCATTCGGTGAGGGCGGCAGATTACCAAAAACGACGTTATGAGTGAAAGACAGCCTGCTGGGGGATTCTGGGGATCACTCAGCGAAAGGGAGCGGGCGGACCTGTCGGTAACCGGCAGGCCGCACGTGTTTCCGCGCGGTGCGGCGCTATGCGTCGAAGGTGAACTATCGACGCATCTGTTTATCTTGCTCTCCGGCTGGGTCAAGATTTTGTCGGTCAGCAGTGAGGGCCGTGAGATGCTGCTGGCGCTCCGGGGCCAGGGCGACTTTGCCGGGGAGATCGCCGGCGAGGTCACCGGCTACCGGACCGCTACGATGCGCGCGGCCGACCGGGTCCAGTCACTGATCATCAGTATCGAGCGGTTCACCGCTTTCCTCGACACCCACTCAGGTGCTGCCCAGGCGTATCGCAGGGCGATGGCACAGCTCCAGCGTGAGGCTTACCAGAAGCAGCGTTCCGGCGCGATGACGAGCGGCTCGCAGCGGCTGGCGCGTCTCCTTCTCGACCTGGCCGAACGCCATGGCAACGTGTCGAACGGCGAAGTGACGATCGCGTTCCCGCTGTCTCAGGAAGAACTCGCCAACCTGATCAATGTCTCGCGCGCCACGGTGACGCGCGCCCTCGGGGACTGGCGAGCGCGCCGCCTGATTCGCACCCACCAGCTAGAGGTCACGATCCTGGACGGGGGGGTGCTGCGGCGGATCGCCGGGCGGCAGAACTGGGATGACGGGCAGTCGGTCAACGGCAGGCAGTGAGCTGGGGCAGGGCGCCGTGCGGCATGAGCCGGAGGCGCCGTCTCGAGTCGGCGAACCGCTGGCATCGGGTGGCAATCGTCACGGCGGCGCTTCCTGACCTCGGCGGCGGCGGCGGTATGCGGCCGCCGCCGCGCGGTCGTTGCAGAGGTCGCAGCAGTAGCGCCGGTTCCCGGCTCGGGTGCGGTCGACGTACACGCAGGCGCAAGGGTGGGCTACGCAAGAACCGAGGCGGCCCAGGCCGTGACGGGCGACATGGGCGGCCAGCGCGGCGGGCAGCCGGGCAGCGAGCGCGGGATAGCCGGTCGCGTCCGGGGCGACGTCCAGCCTTAGACCCGCGCGTCCCCCAGGTTCAGGGACGAGCAACGGAACCGCGGCGGCTTCCAGCAGAAGCGGGTTGAGTGCGCGGGCGGCCGCGTCGGCCGTGGCGGCGATGAAGGCCTGTCGCAGCCCGTCACGCAGGGCGCGCAGCGGACCCGTGTCGGCGGGCCGGAGCGCGGCGGCCAGCGGGCGGTGACCGACCGCCCGGAGCACGGTGGTGTACCAGGCGATGGTGGTCAGACGGTCCGGCGGATGCGCCAGCTCGTCGTAGGAATTGACAAGCAGGACGGCGAGATCGAGATCGTCGGCTGGCGTGCCGTCGGGCTGGTGGACCCAGCCGCCAGGGAAGGACGCGGGGGCGTCCGCCATGGTGCGTCCTCCTTCCAGGCCGCCAGTTGCTTGACTACGTATGCTACTGACTCTAGATTGTGTCAGTAGCAACTCAACGATGAACGGGCAGTCTCTGGTGAACCGCGCTCCTGCGCTGGATCGTATTGAAAGTGGGGGTGTCCTGTTATGGGAGCATTTGTTGCTTCGCGGGAGGGCCGAGGGGGGCCAGGTGAGCATGACTGACTGCGCCGAAGGCGGGGGCAGCCGACGCCGTGCGGGCCGGCCGCAGCGTCCGCTTGATCCGGCGTCGGGTCCGGCGGCCGCGTTCGCGTGCGCGCTCCGCGAGCTGCGGGCCGAGGCAGGGAATCCGAGTTACCGGGAGCTTGCCCGGCGTGCGCTGTTCGTTCCTTCCGTGCTGTCGACAGCGGCGAGCGGATCGGCGTTTCCTTCACTGCGGGTGACGCTGGCCTTCGTGCGGGCATGCGGCGGCGATGCGGAGGAGTGGCGGCGGCGCTGGGAGGCCGTCGCCGCACACGCGGATCCGGCCAGCTCCGGCAGTCTGACTTTCCCGCAGCGGCTCGCGGCTGACGGGCCACGGCCGCAGCTTTTGCCTGGGGGGGCGACTCTTCGCGCCCCCCAATACCCCCCGCAGTTCTTGCCTGAGGGGGCACAGCCGGGGCCGGGTCTCCCGTCGCCGGCGCAGCTCCCGTCTGTGAGCCCGGATTACACCGGGCGGGAGGCCGAGTGCGCGAGATTGCTGGTGCTCACTAACACGGGCAGCCTCTCCAGGGCCGCATCGGTGGCCATCAGCGGGCCGGTCGGGGTCGGAAAGACCGCGTTCGCCTTAGCGTTCGCTCACCGCGCGGCGCCGGATTACCCCGATGGTCAGCTGCACGCCGATCTGGCCCGGTGCCGGGCGCACGGCCAGACGCCCCATGACCTGATCGGCCGCTTCCTCGGCGCACTCGGCGTCGAGTCCGGGCAGGTGCCCGCCGAGCCGCAGCAGCGCGCCGGGCTGTACCGGTCGGTGCTCGCGACGCGACGGGTCCTCATCGTGCTCGACGACGCGGAGACCGAGGCCGAGGTCAGGCCGCTGCTCGCTACCGGGGCCTGCTCGCTCGTGGTGGTGACAAGCCGCCGTCGCCTGGCCGGGCTGGACAACGTGCGCCGGATCACCCTCGATGCGCTGTCGGCTGAGGAGTCGCTTGCACTGCTGGCCGCCGTCGTCGGCGAGCACCGGATAGTGGCGGCCTCTACGGTCAGTGAGGCTGGCTCGGCCGCATTGCTCGGTGAGCTGTGCGGGCATCTGCCGCTGGCCCTGTGGATCGCGGCGACGCGGGTGGCCGGCCACGGCGGCTGGAACGCCAGCCACGCCGTGCAGCGGCTGCAATCCGCATCAGGCTCGCTCGACTGGCTGCGCGCCGGTGACATCAGCGTGCGCGACCGTCTCCGGTCGGCGTACCGCGCGCTCGACCCCGTGACGCGCCGGGCGTTCCGCTGCCTGGGCCGCGTGACCGGCAGCGACGTTGACGCCGCTCAGCTGGCGGGCCTGCTCGCCATCTCGGCCTTCGAGGCGGAGAGTCTCCTGGACGCATTGGTTGATGGCGGCCTGCTGCAAGTCTCGCGCACGACCGCCGGGTACCACATGCCTGTGCTGTTCGCCGCCTTCGCCCGGGAGCTGCCGCACAAGAGAGAGCCCGTCCTGGCCCGGGAGCAGCCGGATGAGAAAGAGCCCGTCATAGTGACCGGCAGGCCGCTGGACAGGCGGCGCAGCCGCGTCACTATGACGGGCTCTTTCTCCTCCGGCTGCTCCCG
>WNFD01000630.1_pt1 | contig 53369 bp, 52 predicted proteins | sample 5400491 | NCBI WGS metagenome assembly WNFD01 (sample SAMN13153343, study PRJNA577476) | soil metagenome | isolation source: 120 cm saprolite under Douglas fir tree site 2 hole 2 replicate 2 | place: USA:California | collected 2015-04-18
CTGCTGGTTTCTCGCGGTTGATTTCGACAAGAAAACATGGCAAAGGGATGCCACTGCGTTTCTGGCCGTATGCTGCGAACTGAATGTGCCTTGAAATAAGTATTACGATTTCCGCGCAATCGACCGTCCGCTGACGAAAAAAGAGATGGCCGCGCTACGTTCCATCTCGACGCGGGCCGCAATCACCACCACGAGCTTCACCACTACGAATGGGGAGATCTGAAAGCCAATCCGAGCAAGCTGCTGGAGAGATATTTTGACGCTTTTGTCTACGTCGCGAACTGGGGGACGCATGAGTTCTATATTCGTCTCCCGCAGGAATCGGTTGACTACAAGTTGCTCAAGGCCCTGATGCCAGGCGAGACCCTGCGTGTCCGAAGAACCGCGAGATTCGTGATCGTTGAATTTGGAAGTGAGTCGGAGTGGGATGGCGAGGACGACGGGACCGGATGGATAGCCTCCCTGATGCCTCTGCGCTCAGATCTGCTTCGCGGCGACCTCCGATGCCTGTATCTTGGCTGGCTTCGCACCGCGCAGGATGGAGGACTTGATGAAGATGAATTGGAGCCGCCCGTGCCTGCAGGCTTGCAAGAATTGTCCGGTCCCCTCGATGCGCTGATCGAATTCCTCGAAATCGATTAGGATCTGGTCGAGGTTGCAGCACAGGCTTCAGAACCGCTCATCGCTGGACCGAGCCTGCAAAGACCTGTCTGCATGGATTCGAGGCATGCCGGAAAACGACAAGAACGAGTTGCTCATTGCGGCGGCAGTGGAGCGGGGCGAGCGCTGGCGAAAGCACCTCGTGCAGCGTTTTCGGCATAAGGGCTTACAGCAAACTTCCGACGGGCTCGCTGAAAGCCAACGGCGTAACGTGGGCCATCTCCTGGCGGCGGCCCATGCGCGTGCGAAGGAGAGAGCCCGGCTGCTGAACGAACAGCGCATAGCGGAAGCGGCAAAACGACGGGCAGAGGATAAGCTCGATGCCGACTCACCCAGGCCCAGGCCGGGCCGTGATAACTTTTAGCAGACCGCAGACCCTACGGTTGTTGCGACGCCTATGACTCAGGACGCAATCCGGCGATATGGAATGGCGGCGGCGTTCGTGTCGGTTGCGTTCGTTTGCACGTTGTTTTTGCAGCGCTTTTTCCCTTATCCATTTCTGTTCTTATTTTTTGCGGCGGTTATGGCCAGTGCCTGGTTCGCCGGGACCGGCGCTGGCTTCTTCGCGGTGCTGGTCTCGACGCTGGTCGTGGCTTACTTTTTTGTGCCACCGTATTACTCCTGGGCCATCACTCCGACCGCGATTTCCTATTTTGTCGGGTTTGTGGTCTGCGCGCTGGTGGTGAGCTGGGTAAGTTCAGAGCGAAGGAAGACCGAAGAAGCGCTGCGGGAAACCCGTGATGAACTGGAAATCCGAGTCTCGGAACGCACGGCCGCGCTCATGCGGACGCAGACTGAACTGGCGCGCCTTTCACGAGTGTTGAGCATGGGAGAACTGACTGCGTCGATCGCGCACGAAATTAGCCAGCCGCTGACGGCCGTCGTTACCCACGGGCAGGCTTGTCTGGAGTGGCTGTCAGGGAATCCGCCCAATCTGGGGAAGGCGCGCCTGAGCACGGAAAGTGTCGTCCGCGATGGAACCCGTGCGGGGGCAGTGATCGACCGCGTGCGCGCGCTCTTTCGCAAAGAAGCGCCGGTAAAGGATTGGACCGACTTGAATCAGGTGATTCACGAACTGACTGGGTTCTTACACAACGAGGCTGACGCACGTCGAGTCTCGATGCGGACGCAACTGTCGCCGGCGTTGCCGAATGTGATGGCCGACAAAGTGCAATTGCAGCAGGTAGTGATGAACCTCATTCTGAACGGCATGGATGCGATGAGCGGCAATAACGCACGCGAGAGAGAACTGGTGATACGTTCGCAGAAAGATACCGGAGATCAGGTTCTGATCGCTGTCGAAGACTCCGGCTCGGGGCTCGATCCGGAGACGGCTGAAAAAATTTTTGATCCATTCTTCACCACCAAGCCGCACGGCATCGGTGTGGGTTTATCGATTAGCCGCTCGATTATTGAGTCGCACGGGGGCAGGTTGTGGGCTTTGCCGCGTCCGGCTGGAGGGGCGGTCTTCCAATTTACGCTTCCGGTCGGTGCGGGAGAATCCCATGTCTGATCCGCGGCACACCGATCAGCGGCCCACAATTTTTGTGGTGGACGATGACGCCTCGGTGCGCGAAGCGGTGAGCAATCTTTTGGAATCTGTGGGATTTGACGCGCAGGCGTTTTCCTCGACGGAAGGTTTTCGCAATGCTCCGCGCCCAGACGCTCCCAGTTGCCTGGTGCTCGACATCAAGCTTCCCGGAGCCAACGGCCTGGATTTCCAGGATGCACTGGCCAGAGCCGGGATCTCGATTCCAATCGTTTTTATTACCGCGCACGGGGATGTTCCCATGGCTTCGCGCGCCATGAAGGCCGGCGCGGTGGAGTTTCTGATGAAACCGTTCCAGAAAGAAGATTTGCTGGCGGCAATTCGTCAAGCTCTGGAACGAGATCAAATCGCGCGGCAACAAGACACGGAGATCGCATCCCTCCGCTCTCGATTTGACGAACTGACCGCACGCGAACGTGAAGTCATGGACCTGGTGGTCGAAGGTTTGACCAACAAAGAGGTAGCGGAGAAGCTGGCCATCAGTGAAGTCACCACCAAAATGCATCGCGGCCAGGTCATGCGAAAAATGATGGCGCCATCGCTGGCGGACCTGGTGCGTATGTCTGACAAACTCAAAAGCCGCGACCGCGGCTAGGTTTCTCCTTATCTTCATGTTCTTATCTTCTGTTCTTATCCCCGCGATAACTTCTTTCTATCGGAACCCATACCTAAGGATGATTGTCCCGTCGCGTGCATAGACGTAATTTCTAAGGTATGAGCGCATCCGCAGATTGGAGTCCGGCGAAACATCTTCCCATTGAGGCTGTCAACCTGGGCCGTTCCACGGGCGATGCTTCAGGTGTTGCCCTACTGCGGCGGGTTGCCGGGCGCATGTCTGGAGCATTGCCCCTTGAAGCCGTGTTGCGGGAGTTGATGGATTTCGCGACCTCAGTGGTCAAGTGCGACTCCTGCTTTATCTATGTGCTCGAAGACAAAGAACTGGTGCTGCGAGCGTCGAAGAACCACCATCCGCGTCTGGTCGGCCACCTGCGAATTAAGATCGGCCAAGGGATTACCGGTTGGGTGGCCCAGCATCGGGAGCCGGTTTTCGTGTCGCGCAATGCCGCGGCAGATCCTCGCTTCAAGTTGTTCGCCGAGTTGCCGGAAGACCGCTTCGAAGCGTTTCTTTCCGTGCCGCTGGTGAGCCAGGGACGTCTGGTTGGCGTCATCAATCTGCAGAATCGTGAAGCCTGTGTCTATAGCGATCGCGAAATTGGATTGATTTCTACGCTGGGTTTTCTGGTTGGCGCCGAGATCGGCAGAGCGCGATTGGAAAGCGAAAACTCCGAGCTCACCACCCAGCTCGAGGTCCGCAAGGTGGTGGAGCGCGCCAAGGGAATCCTGCAACAGGATATGCGTCTCAGTGAAGAAGCCGCCTATCAGATGTTGCGGCGCGAAAGCCAGCAGCGGCGCAAGTCCATGAAGGATGTCGCGGAAGCCATCATCCTGAGCCACGCCATTAAACAGAGTTGAAGAAGACTCTGACCTCAGCATGCAGCCCTCAGATCGGACGGACGCGGACGCCCGCCCCTCCAAAGACTCGACTCGTGGAGCGGCGGGCGTCGGCGCCCGCTCACTCCCAGCGCTCGAATTCACGGTCCACAACCTGACCTGATGTCCGCGATAAAAAGTTTGAGGCACGACGCCGTGCCAGTCTCGTAGCCACATTCTAGATGGCGGTTCGATCTGCTTAATTGCGGATAGCTCCGACTTGTATCACTGCGCCGGTCGTCGGTCGCTGATGATGCACGTGGTCACGGTCTGCCGGCGAAGTCACAGAAGGAGCAAAGAAAGGATGAGGCATCTTTGGGAAGCGTCCGATTTTTTACGCAAACTGCGAGTGCGAATGCGTTTCGGGAAATTGTCCCGCGCGCCGCTAAAGCTTTTGCGGTTCGAGCTACGAGGCGAGGTGGCGGAATGCGAGTGGATGGCGCGTCCTGCCGACGCCTGGGATGCGGACCTGCCGCCCAGCGTGGGAAAAAGAAACGCTTCATCACAGGTGCTGGAAGATTCGCTCGCGGTGCGAGAGATGTTGTTCGCCGCAATGCCCGGTGTTTCCAGCGCGGCGTTTCGAGTGTACCGCGCCCTCGAAGGAGCAGAGGCTGAATTGATCATCGTTGGCACAGTTGAGCGCGACGAGCAGGTGGCGGGAAACGTTCGTTCCTTGGCCATGCGCGCCCAGCTATTTGGCTTTCGTTTTTGGATGGACAACGGAGTTTTGGGGACTTTGCAGTCGACCGAGTGCGACATAAGTCCCTGAAATGCGGTGAGAGTTTACGCGTTGGTTTCAACGGCTGCAAAGCCGGCTTGCGGATGGCTGAACACGAATCAAAAAACTCAAACTGAAGGAGCTACTACATGTCTGTGATCGCTGAAAAGAGAAAGAGATTATCTCTCTCCCAAAAGTTCTCCCGGCTGGCCGGCCGCCTGCGGGACCGTGAATGGCGCAAGTATGGAGGCGCGCTATTCGCAGGCAAAATACTGGGGGTGGGACTGGTTCTGCTGGTCATGATGGTTGTTTCCGGTCTTTTCTTCACTCACGTGTACGCCCAGACCGGTACGCCCGAGGTCAAAGCCGCTGACGTCGTCAATCCCGTGAACACCGCTTGGACACTGATAGCAGCCTTTCTGGTGTTCGGCATGCAGGTCGGCTTCACCATGCTCAAAGCGGGCTTCTGTCGCTCCCGCGAAACCGTAAACGTCCTCGTGGAATGCGTGGTCGATACCTGCCTATGCGGCATCCTGTTCTACGCCATCGGCTTTGCCTTCATGTTTAGCCACGGGAACGGGTTCATCGGTTATCACTGGTTCTTCCTACAGAACGCTCCTGCAACTTATGAAACCACTGGAGTGGCGTTCCTGGCGGTCTGGATCTTCCAATTTGCCTTCGCCGATACCTGCTCGACCATTACATCGGGCGCAATGATCGGCCGCACCGATTTCGTCGGCGACCTTCTGTACAGCTTCTGCGTTACCGGTTTCATTTACCCGATCATCGGACACTGGGCCTGGGGACCGGACGGCTGGCTGGCAAACATGGGTAGCAACGGCCACTTCTATCCTGCGCTAGGAATGGGATTCCATGATTTCGCCGGATCGACGGTCGTACATACCATCGGCGGATTTATCGCTTTGGCCGGTGCCATCGTTCTCGGCCCGCGGCTGGGACGCAAGTTCAAGCGCGATGGCGGACAACCCATGCTGCCGCACGATCTGACGATCGCAGTCAGCGGTGGATTAATTCTTTGGTTCGGCTGGTACGGGTTCAATCCCGGCAGCACACTCTCGGCAATGGACTTTGTAGGCATCGGCCGGGTGGCGACGAATACGACCCTCGCCGCATGCGCCGCTGGTCTTACCTCGATCCTCTACGGTTACTTTAAAATGAAAACCTGGGACGCCGGCTATACCACTAACGGATTCCTGGCCGGACTTGTTGCAATTACCTGCCCTTGCTACTGGGTCAGTCCAACGGGTGCAGTCCTTCTCGGCGGGATCGCCGGCGTGTTAGTCATCGTAGGCGTCGATGCTCTGGAATGGCTGCGAATTGATGATCCCATCGGTGCAGTGCCGGTTCACGGACTCTGCGGCATTTGGGGGACGTTGTCACTCGGTTTGTTTGCGTGCGGGCAGTGACAACTCCGCGCCGCTGAGAGGACTCTTCTATGGTGGTGGAATGCAGGTGCTGAAAGCCCAAATGATCGGCAGCGCTTGCATAACCCTGGCCACATTCGGAGTTGCCATGGTGGTGATGCTTGTGGTCAACGCGATGGGACTGCTGCGGCTGCCCGCAGAGGACGAACTTTACGGCATGGATCTGCACGAGCACGGAATTTCGGCTTATCCGGAATACGTCATTTCGGCAATCGGAGCGCCCGGAGGCATGACGCAGGAACTGCCTGTGGCCCACGCCAAGGCGAGCACTGCGGTGAGCTCGCTGTCACGCGCAGTCAGCTGACGAACCTGTTGGCTTAGCTCGCGAGAACCGGAGGCAGAAGAATGCTGCCTCCGGCAACCTGATTGATAAACGACCCTAAGGAGCGGAGATGATTAAAATTGAAGCAATAATTCAGCCCAATAGATTCGACGCCGTAAAGCAAGCGCTGATCGATATTGGGGTTGATGGAATGACGGTTTCAGAAGTGCGGGGCCACGGCCGGCAGAAGGGGCACAAAGAAAGCTACCGTGGCGGTGAATACACCGTTGATTTGCTACCGAAGGTGAAGATTGAAACGATCGTGGAGGACAAAATTGTGGGGGCGGCTGTCGACGCGATTTTGAAGACCGCATCTACCGGGAAGATGGGCGACGGAAAAATCTTCCTGTACAAAGTTGAGGAGGCGATTCGCATCAGAAGCCAGGAACGTGGCGTCGCAGCCATCTGACCCACCTGGAATGGTTTCCCAGCAACTGGTAAAGGTAGCGACACAAAGGCAAGGCAGCGGGACGCATATCTTTGCGCCCCGCTGCTGGTGTAAGAGGCCGAGTGGGGCCTGCGGCGAGACCTTTTCGACGCGCGTATAGTAACTTCAAGTAGAAGCAAATATGTCCGGCGGGATCCGGGAGATCGGGCACAGAGGTTATTCTGAGCGCCGACGTGCCGTATCGCACGTTTTTTTTCGCGTTTAATGTCCACCCTTCAAAACACCACAAAACGTCCAGCCGTCCGGGTCTTCGTCGCGACCACGGTGCTGTTGAGCTTCATCTCTTTCTGGCGTGCGGCGGCGATTGTGCTTTCTGATCTTGGGTCGTCCGCGTATTACGTTGGCGGCGATGCGGAGAAAGTCATCGGCAAGAGCGCACCTTGGTTCATCCTGGCGGTGATGTTGTTCGCCAATTGCGTTCGCGCTCTTTACGTCGAGTCCACCAGCATGTTCGTTCGTGGCGGCGTCTACTGTGTGGTCCGGCGGGCCATGGGCGGGACGCTGGCAAAATTTTCAGTGTCTGCTCTGTTGTTCGATTACGTCTTGACCGGCCCCCTCAGTTCCGTAGTCGCCGGACAATACCTCGCCGGTTTTATTCAAGACACCGCTCTCTACCTCCGCCACCCATTTCACCATTTTCCCGAGAACACTTTTGCCGCTGTCTTCGGCATCCTGGTCACTCTTTATTTCTGGTGGAAGAACACGCAGGGCATGCACGAGTCCAGCACCAAAGCGGTCCAGATCATGATCATCACCACGGTGATGGTGGTGATTCTGATCCTGTGGTGCACCATCACTCTCTTCCATGCCCCCTTCCAGGTCCCGCCGAACCCGCTGAAGTATGGAATCACTCTGGATAAAGATTCCCTGGGATGGTTGACCGCGCTAAAGGGGACTTGGCTGAGCCATTTGACCATGTTCATCTTGTTCGTGGGATTCGGGCATTCGGTGCTGGCCATGAGCGGCGAGGAAACCCTGGCCCAGGTGAACCGCGAAATTGCCCACCCCAAGCTGAAGAACCTGAAGAAGGCGGCGGTCGTTATTGGAGTGTATGCGCTTCTTTTTACAGCCCTGACTTCGTTCTTTGCGGTAATGATCATTCCCGACAAGGTCCGGCCGGAGTACTTCGGCAACCTGATCAGCGGCATTGCCATGCACCTTTGGGGACCGCTCTGGGCCAGGCTGATTTTTCATGGCTTCGTGGTGCTGGTCGGGGTCCTCATTCTTTCCGGTGCCCAAAATACTTCGATTGTCGGCGCTAATGGTGTGCTCAACCGTGTTGCCGAAGATGGCGTCCTGACTGACGCCTTTCAGAAGCCACATCCGCGCTATGGGACCAGCTACCGGATCATCAATCTCATCGTCGGACTGCAGTTGCTGACCATTATCCTGACCCGCGGAAACGTCTTCACCCTCGCCGGCCTCTATGCTTTCGGCGTGATTTGGAGTTTTTCGATGATGGCGCTTGCGGTGCTGGTGTTGCGGTACACCGAGCCCTCCAAGCGCGAATGGAAAGTTCCCCTGAACATCCCTCTAGGCAAGGGACGGGAGTTGCCGCTGGGGGTGATCTTGATCGCGACCGTGCTGTTCATCACGGCGCTGGTAAACTTCTTCACTAAATACACGGCAACGATTGGCGGGGTTTTGTTCAGCCTGGTGTTCTTTGCTCTGTTCACTTATTCCGAGCGGCGGGTGGCCCGGCAACGCGCGGGCAAACCCGAGGGCCTGGACCAGTTTCGGGTCTATGGCAGTGAACAGCCGGAGAACGCAACCCTGGGAGTGCGCCCCGGCAACATTCTGGTCGCCGTCCGTGATCCGAAAAACTTGTACTATCTGCGCGAAGTCCTGCGCAGAACAGACACCACGCAGCAGGACGTCGTAGTCATGACGGCGCGGCTCTATCATCGTGAGCATTCCTTCGGCGGCAACACCATGTTTGAGGCGAGTCAGGTTTTCGACCATTACGAACAAGAGTTGTTCACTGCGGCAGTCGCGGCAGCGGAGAAAGAGGGCAGACCGATTTCGCTTCTGGTGGTCCCGGCCAGTGACGTATTTGACGCGATCATTGTGACTGCACAGCGCCTGGAATCCAGCCGCATCGTCTGCGGCTTGTCGAACAAGCTAACCCCGGACGAGCAGGCAAAACTGACCGGCGACGCCTGGGAACGCCTGCCGGACCCGAAGCCGCGCCTGGTCATGGAAGTACGGTTGCCGAATGGTGTGTCGCGCGAATACTACCTCGGGCCGCACGCGCCGCGACTGCGCAATCAGGACCTCGATTTGCTGCACCGCCTATGGCTGGAGATCACGTCCGACCCCCGCTTCGCCGGCGCGCACCACTATCACGTGATTGCGGTCGCACTGGCAGAACTGGAGCGCGAGTTGAACAGTGCACAGCGGTCCGAAGTTCTCGACAAGCTGTGGCAGGAACTGCAGAAAAGATCTGAAGACGACCTCTGAGTTCCTGCCAACATTCGCCGAAAGTGCGTTTTTGTCCTGCTAATTCACCCGGAGAAGCATGAACGTACCACTCTCCAGCTTCACATTATTCTTCTCTGAACTCAACACGGAGCCTTGGGTTGAATTTGCCGGTGTCGCAAGGTTCAGATTCGAAATTCCCACAACTCCTTGCGTACTCCCGGTAATGGGCGTATGCGCGTTCGCCCCGCTCTGAGTGCTGCCGGACGACTCACTGCCGACGGGAGCAGGGGTCGGCGTTTGCGGCGGAGTTCCGCCCGTCCCTGATCGGCTATTGCCGTTACTAGGCATTCCGCCGGGGCTCGGGGTGTTGGCGGGGTTACTCGGGCTTTCTCTAGCGGCATTGGAGTTTGAAGCCGGCGGTGCGACGATCGCTTGTATGGACATCGGCAACGGCACGTCACCTCGATCCTTCACTACTGCGTGGTCAAAAGCGATTCCGACTTGCGATTCCGGCTGCTCCTTGCTGCGCGCCTGCGCCTCAGTGACGTGCCCGAGCACTTTGGTATCTTTGGGCATGACGATTTGGCCATTCTGGGCCTTCAAGTCTTGCGTAACTTTGGCCTCCACTTCGTCGCCGGTCTTCGCTTTCTTGGCGTCAATAGTTTTCGTCAACTGCACCGGGATAATACTGCCTGGCGCGATTCGGATGTTTCCAGTGCCACTCGCCTGTCCCGAACTCGCTGGCTCAGCTTGAGTTGTCGTCGCGGGACTCTGTTGGCCAGGCGACACCGAGTCGTTGTTTTGCGATGGGGTTGCGTCCTGTGCGAGGCAGACTCCGCACAGCATCGCGCCTGCAAAGATTCCAGTCAGAAGGGTTTTCATAGAATATTTCTCCGTGTTGTTTGGATGCCTGCTCGCAGGCTCTTGTTTTCTGGAAATGTCAATGTGAGAGGGGCAGGTTACTGGAGCGATATCTGATGTGCTGGCAGTGTTTTCAGGAGGTTAGCGGATCGTCAGCGAGGCACCCAGGTAGGATTCTGATTGAATAGTCCGTTCACAAATCCCATCTGGTAGACGATGAAAAGGCCAAAGCAGAGGCTAATTACGCCGCTAGCCATTCCGAGGCTGCGGTTGAGGCGAGCGAAGCGGGCTTGCGAAAAAGTGAACGGCACGGCGATCACTGCGGTGATCAGCATCATTCCCGCGATGGTGCCGATTCCGAAGACCAGCAAGTATGCTACCGCCGCAACCGGTGTGCGGATCGTGGTGAGAACCAGCAAGGCCACCGCAGCCGAACCGGCCAGACCGTGAACGATACCGACCGCCAGAGGGCGAAGAACCTGATATAGCCCCAGCCTGCCAAAAGCTCGATCCATCCAACTCACCGGAGTCGCATTCTCGGCATGGCCGTGAGTTTCCGGAGCATGTCCGTGGGAATGGCTATGGATGTAGTCTCCGTGAACGTGGGGATGAGAGTGCGCTGCTTTGCGCGCCGGGCTCCATTTTTCTGTGATCCAGCGGATGATTCCGGATAAATTCAGGATGCCGAGCAGGATCAACATCAAGCCGACCGACAATTCCATGGTGAGACCCACTCTCGGTGGAATGGCCAGGCCGAAAAGAATGATTGCTGCACCCACGATGAGAATGGTGATGGTGTGCCCGACTCCCCACAGGACACCAATCAACGCTGCAAGCTTGATACTCCGCTGGCGGCTCACGATGGTAGTGACAGCGATGACGTGGTCGGGATCGGTGGCATGGCGCATTCCCAGGAAAAAACCGATCGCCACGACGGGAAAGAGAGTGAGCATTTTCGTTTCAGACGGCACTGATAACAACTAGCGCCCGATACCGGGGCTTCGAGCCAGACGGTGGCCAAGCGGAATGCCTGCCAGGTCCACCCAGTGGTACGGAGCTTCTTCGCGGACAAAAGTCAGATCACGGATTTCGATGCAGCGGCCGCCATTGAATTCCGCCCAGCGGGTACGGGCCACGCGGTAGGCGTACTGCGCCTGATCCTCGGCGCCCATCTTCACGATGGTGAGATGCGGCATGTACGGCCACTCTTCATGGCAGAGGAGTGCGCTGGTGTTGAGCAGGTCGTGCAGTTCGCGCATGCGGTAAGCGGCGTGGGCCACGCGGATAAAAACCGTTGGAGTCACCGGGATAAAGGTCTCCACCTCGCCGAGAGAGACTTCAAACGGCTCAACTGCTTTGCAAAGCTCTTCCAGAGCTTCCAGAGCAGCGGTTTCGGGCCCGCAAAGAAAACGTGGCGGCAGTAAAGTCACGTGAGCTGCCAGATGAGGAAGTTCGGGGTGCAATTCCTGGCGGAGATTCTCGACAAATTCTCCGATTTGATTTTGCACGTAAGCGACTAATGCATAGCGCTGCTGCGATGGCATGGCCAACTGAGGATTATAGACTCTGCGCGGAAGGCATGCTGCCCCGACGGTGCTTGCTGTGGACCGAAATCCGCCTTAGTTTAGAATGAGAGAGTCGGGGCGTAGCGCAGCCTGGTAGCGCACCTGCCTTGGGCGCAGGGGGTCGTAGGTTCAAATCCTATCGCCCCGACCAATATCTCCTGCCGTTGCAACAACCGCAGGAAGCATCAGCCGCCGAATCTCACAATTGGGTCCGATTTGGGTCCAAATAAGTCCGAACAAGAGGCAAAACCTGGGTACATGACGCAGAGCCGACCTAAGCGGGCCAATCACATAGCCTCTGTTAGTTTGCCTTGGGCGCAGGGGTCCGTAGGTTCAAATCCGATCGCCCCGACCTAAAATTCATCCCACGTTTTCGGAAACTTGCCGGCACACACCCATCCAACGCTTGTGAACCGGATTTGCTTACGACTGCTAACACCCGAAGTTCCTCGGGACGGTGGTTCTCAGTCTTTCAGTGAGTCGCACTAGCTGCTTTGGTTTTCGACGACGGTTCCAATTTGACTGGGCGTGTGTCTATTAGGTCATGTATTCATTCGTGCTCAGAGTGGCGGGGCTAGCCTGTATTCTCGGAATCGCAGCCACGCAAGCGTCAGCCTGTCAGTGTAGTGGCATACATGGAAAAAATGCTTGGGAGATTGCCAAACTGGAAAAGGAAAGTGCCGCCGTGATTTTCGAGGGCACGCCGGAGCATTTCGACTTTCAATGGAGCGTGCTAAAGGCCAATCCGGGAGATCTGATTCCTTCTGACCTTCAAACATGGAGGGACGACGGACCTCGGATGATTGTGACATTTCGAGTACTAAGAGCATACAAAGGGCAACTGGGATCCAAAGTTCAGATGAACACGGGGCTTGGCGGTGGCGATTGCGGGGCGCAGTTCGCTCCTGGGCTCACTTATTTGGTGTATGGTTTTCAGACGCTGCACGAGTTGAATACGAGTATGTGCAGTCCCGGCGGATGGATCGGGGGAGCCGACAATGTGGGCTCGGAGTTGCGCTATCTAAGGAATGAACCGCCCACTTCCGCAGACTTGCTGCCGCTCAAACCCTGGGCTGCCAATGAATCGACTGCCCAAGATAAACAAAGGCAGTGCAGCCGGGAGGAAATCAAGAAACGGTATGCCACCGCGACCGGAAGCATCTGCGGCAGTGTCATCCGAGAAAATGCAAAAAAAGATGAACCAGCAGGAAGCGTCTCTTTTCTCTCCACTGAGGGCTATTCACCGTTTGATCATCCAACCGCGCAAGTAAACGACGATGGCTCGTTTTGCTCGGAACGTCTGGGCCCCGGCAAGTACTACGTCTATTTCGCGAGGACGTGGGACAGGTCCTCTCGGGCGGCACTGTACTACCCAGGAGTGAGCGAACGTACGAACGCAACAGCGATCGAGGTCGGTGCGGGACTCGATCGGTTCAATCTCATCTTCAAGATTCCCGAGCAGAAAACGTACTCGGTCTTCGGTTTCATTTCCACCAACGACAAGGCCGGGCTCACCGGCACCGGCACATCCGTCACCCTGATCAGCTTGGACGGGGACCGGCAAACCTGGTACACGAGGGCAATCGACTTTCAGGGCTCACGTCCTCTTCCGAAGGTTAGATTTTTTAGTTTTGAGAATGTCGTGCCGGCTCATTACGTTGCGTATGTTTCGGTCGCCGGTCGTGGCTGGCAAACGAGAAAGGTGGAAGTGAACGTCACTTCTCATATGAAGTTCATCTCTCTCGAACTGTTACACAACAAGAAGTGGAGCGAGAAGATGGCCCCGAAGTAAGCAATTTCCGAGAAGCGCAGATCGAACAGCCCACCTCGGCGTGACCCCTGAGCGCGGTCTAAACTGCTGGAAGGACTGGCCAAAAATGTCGCCACCCCGCAGGAGGGGTCCGAAGATCGTCTGCTACGGCCGCGACCAAATAAACCCAGCCTTCAGCTCTCAGCTGCACCCAGGTAACACTTTTGACTTATCTAACGCCGAATGCGATTTGTCGTTTTCGGAGTGCAGAAGCAGATGCGGAATTCTGGTCAGGCTTTTTTCAGCAAGCGTGTAATCCACACCAAAATCACCGCGCCCACAAATGCCACGATGATGGAACCGATGATGCCGCCGCCGGGCCAGATGCCCAACATGGCGAAGATCCAGCCGCCGACAACACCGCCGAGGATGCCGAGAATGATGTCGACGAGTACGCCGTAGCCGCCACCCTTCATCACCTTGCCCGCTAGCCAGCCTGCAATCAGTCCAACCACGATCCATGCGATGAATCCCATGTCGAGCCTCCTTTGGGGATGCGCTGCAAAAGACCGACGTAATCTACACCCAGCCCCGTCAATACTCAAGTCGTCCGTGGCATCCCACATTGACCCGCCGCTCATTTTCCTGTCTGAATCCTTAGTCCCAGAGCCTGAAACCTGAAGGCCTGCACTCCCGTGAGAAGATAGAACTCGCGCATGATCCAGCTCAACGCTGCCGGAAAACGCTACGGGCACAAGCTACTGTTTGAGGCGGCCGATCTCCTGATCACGCCGCGCGACCGGGTGGGCCTGGTGGGGGCGAACGGCACGGGCAAATCCACCTTGCTGAAGATTCTTGCGGGGGTTGAGACGCTCGACTACGGCAACGTGAGCGTTGCTAAGGGAATCAGCGCCGGGTATTTGCCGCAGGACGGGCTTACTCTTTCCGGCCAGACGGTTTTTGCTGAGTGCATGTCGGTGTTCTCGCGCCTGAGCAACATGGAGAAGGAACTGGAGCAGCTCACGGCGAGCATGGCGGAACTGGACTCTACGTCGGCGGAATATGGACAGGTCGCGGACCGCTATCACCGCATCGAGCACGAGTTCCAAACCCATGACGGATACGCGATCGAAGCGCAGGTGGGAACGGTGTTGGCCGGGTTGGGATTTCAAACCGAAGACTGGCATCGGCTGACCGATGAATTCTCCGGTGGCTGGCAGATGCGGATTGCGCTTGCCAAGCTTCTCCTGCAAAAACCTAATCTTCTGCTACTCGACGAGCCGACCAACCACCTTGACCTCGAATCGCGAAACTGGCTGGAAGAGTATCTGACGAATTATCCATACGCGTTCGTGCTGATTTCGCACGACCGATATTTTCTGGATGTGACCATCAACCGGCTGGTTGAAATCTGGAACAAGAAGATCTGGATTTACAGCGGGAACTACGAAAAGTATCGGACGCAGAAGCAGCAGCGGCAGGAGCAGCTTGAAGCCGCGTATCGCAATCAGCGCGAGCGCATCGAGCAACTGGAAGTATTCATCAACCGCTTCCGTTATCAGGCAACCAAGGCCAAGCAGGTGCAGAGCCGGATAAAAGAACTGGAAAAGATGGAGCGCATCCAGCTTCCGGAGGAAGAAAAGACCATCTACTTTTCTTTCCCGCAGCCAAAACCAAGTGGACGATTGGTTGCGGAATTTTCCGGCGTGGCCAAGGCTTACGGCGAGAAGGAGGTCTTCAGCGATGTGAGTTTCACCATTGAACGCGGTGACCGCATTGCCCTGGTAGGCATAAACGGCGCGGGGAAATCCACGCTGATTAAACTGCTGGCGGGAATCGAGCCGATAACGGAAGGCGAATACCGGCTCGGGCACAATGTGCAATCCGATTACTTCGCGCAGGACCAATACAAAGAACTCGACCAAGATGCGCGCATGATTGACGACATCGGCCGCGTCTCGCCTTCATCGCGGGAAACTGATCTACGCAGCCTGCTCGGCTGTTTTCTCTTTTCCGGTGGCGAAGTGTTTAAGCGCATCGGGGTGCTCTCGGGCGGCGAACGCAATCGTTACGCTCTGTTGCGGATGCTTTTGCACCCGGCCAATTTTCTTTTGCTCGACGAGCCGACGAACCATCTGGATATGCGAGCCAAAGACGTTCTTCTGCATGCGCTGAGTGGCTACACCGGGACTGTGGTTTTCGTTTCGCACGACCGCTACTTCATAGATAAGCTGGCGACGCGGGTCTTTGAAATCGGAGGCGGACGAGTGGAAGTCTATCCTGGAAATTATGAGGACTTCCTGTGGCGTAAGCAAGGTGGAGCGGAGAAGTTGCAGGAGCAAGTTGTGGTTTCCGCGCGGGCACCGCAACCCGCAAACGGAAGTCACGCGCCGTCGCCCTCTGCGGTGGCCGAGAAATCGAAGCGCCTGAATCCCATCAAACGCAAGCAAATGCAGGAGCGCACCCAGGAATTGGAAGAGGAGATTTCTGGACTGGAAGCTGCGATCGCCACTTGTGAGAACTCGCTGCAGAGCTTTGTGAGCGCGGAAGAAACTACTCGACTATCACGGAAACTCGAGCAAAATCGCGCCGATTTGCAGGAGCGGATTGCCGAGTGGGAACAGATCGGGCAGGAACTGAACGCCGGTCCCTGAGAAACCTGTTGCCATCTGCCCGAAATTCCCTGGGAACTTGAGCCGTCTCGGTTTCGTATCTCTTGTGACTTCCAACCTAAGGTCATGGAGAAATGAAATGAAGGGTTTCGTATTGAAGACACTCGCAGTCTGCCTTGTGGCAGCAGTGTCCAGCTTCAGCTTCGCCGCGTCGCCAGCGAATGAAGCCCCCGCGCAAAGCGTATCTGGTAAGTGGTCAGGTAGTTTTGACATCAGCGAGCCGGATGGCAGCGTCAAGAAAGACACGGCGTGGCTGAACCTTAAACAGGACGGCAACACACTCACAGGAACGGCCGGTCCCAATGAGGGGCAGCAGTCGGAAATCAAAGACGGCACGATAAATGGTCGCGACATTCAATTCACCGTCGAAAGGCCCGGCGCCCCCGTGAAACTGGTTTTCGCTCTTCATCTGGATGGGGGCCGTCTGACAGGCCAGGCCAATGGCGACATGCCGGAAGGAAAGGTCAAGGTAAAGGTTGACACGATACGCTTGAGTGCTCAGCCCACCCAAACGCGGCCGGAAGCCCAAGAGTTATACGACGAAATCTCTCATATGGATACGGTCTTGTTCGATGCCTTCAACAACCGTGATCTCACAAAAATGAGGACGCTCTTTACCGATGATCTTGAGTTCTATCATGATCGGGACGGATTAACTGTATACCAGCAAAACATGGCGTCTTTCAAAAGCAATTTCGAAAGCACTGCCAGACTGCGGCGGGCGCTTATGGAGGGTAGCCTTGAGGTCTATCCCATCCCAGGATACGGCGCGGTAGAGATTGGTGTTCACCACTTCTACACAACCGAGAAAGGTCAGCAAGAACACCTGACGGGAACGGCGAAATTCGTCCACGTCTGGCAGAAGAAAAATGGGGAGTGGAAGATTTCCCGAGTTATTAGCTATGACCACAGGTAAAGTGAGCGGCCAAGGATGGGCGGCGGCTTACGACAGCAGTCGCCGACCGCCTCTCTCCCCACTCGTCCCTGATCTTCCGTAACCTCACGCCTTTCCCCAATCCCGTGCCATAGTCACAATTACCCAAACATTTCACCGCGAAACGCGGAAATAAAAGGAAGGCTCCCGATGCTGCACTCGTCAGACAACGCTCCCAAACCGAATTACGCACCATCAACCACCAACCCAGCCCCCGTAAAGACCATGACCGCACCCATTGACCAAGCCACCATCGGACGCTCGGTCGTGATCAAGGGCGAAATTTCCGGCGCCGAATCGCTTTACATTGACGGCCGCATCGAAGGCACGGTCAGCTTTGGCGACCATCGCGTCACCGTCGGACGCAACGGCGTAGTCGCGGCCAACATCACCGCGCGCGAAGTCGTGATCATGGGTAAGGTCACGGGCAACATCGAGTGCAGCGACCGCGTGGATATCCGCAGCGAAGGCTCGCTCACCGGCGACATCGTCAGCCAGCGCATCAGCATTGAGGATGGCGCGATACTGAAGGGCGCGGTGCAAGTGAAGTCGACCGAGGTCAAGGCGGACTTGAAGGCCATGTCGGCGGCGGCGGGGAAGAGCAACTAGTTGTCAGTAGCCAGTGGTCAGTGATCAGTGGCCAGTTTGAACTGCCCACCAGTAACTAGCCACTGATCACTTCTTTTCAGGCTTCAGTTCCAGCGCGGCGGAGTTCATGCAGTAACGCATGCCGGTGGGGCGGGGGCCGTCGGGAAACACATGGCCCAGGTGCGCATCGCAGCGGGAGCAGCGCACTTCGGTCCGCGTCATACCGAAAGCGCGATCGCTGTGTTCCTCTATTGCGCCTTCGGCTACCGGTTTGTAAAAACTTGGCCAGCCGGTGCCGGAATCAAACTTAGTCTCCGAACTGAACAGCGGCTCTCCACAGCAAGCGCAGGTGTACGTTCCGGGATCTTTCGTCTTGTAATACTTTCCGGTAAAGGCTGGCTCGGTGCCGGCCTTGCGGGTTACGGCATATTGCTCGGGAGAGAGTTGCTCTTGCCACTCGGCTTCGGATTTTTTGATTTTGTCGGGCATAAGAACAGAAGCTTTCAGCTGTTAGCCATGAGCTCGTCGCCAACCAGGATAGGCTGAGCTAAACGCTAAGAGCTAATAGCTAACAGCTTCCCTATTATTTCAGAGCTTCTCTCTCCGCACAAAGGCTTGACTTCGCTTTATATTCGCCTACAATGATCGCATGGCAATCACCAAACGTCAGCGCCAGGTGTATGACTTCATTTCTGACTTTGTGCAGCAGAACCAATATTCGCCATCGTTCGAGGAAATTGGGGCCGGACTGGGATTGAGTTCGCTTGCGACGGTGCACAAGCACATCTCGAATCTGGAGAAAAAAGGCCTGCTCAGCCGCGATTACAACCGCAGCCGCTCGATTGATCTGCTGCCGCCCAAAGGCCGGCTGAAGCAAGCTATGTCGGTGAATTCCGGCATGGTACTGCCGCTCCTCGGACGCATTGCCGCGGGCCAGCCGATTGAAGCCATCGAGCGGCCGGAAACTATTTCGCTGGCTGATTTCGTACGCTCGAAAGAAGTCTTTGTGCTCGAAGTGCGTGGCGACTCCATGCAGGACGAGCACATTCTGAGCAACGACTACGTTCTGGTCGAAAAAACCAAAATCGCGCACAAAAGGCACCGACGCCACCCTCAAGCGTTTCTACCGCGAAGGCGACAAAATCCGCCTGCAACCCTCGAATGCGAAGATGAAGCCGATTATCGTGCCCGCCGCGGACGTGGAGATTCAGGGGAGAGTCATAGGGGTGCTGCGGAAGTACTAGCTGAGACTTTCGTCCATCACATATGAAATGCAACCTCTACAACGATCGCGACTGAAACTGGCTGCCCATCCTTGCGAGCTGGCTCAAACTTCCAGGTCCTCACGGCCTCGACGGCTAGTTCGTCCAGACCGTAGCCAATTGGTGAAACAATAATGATGTCCCTCGTCTGCCGACCAGTTCACCACCAGCTGCAACGCCATGGTCCCCTCAATTCTCTGCTCTCTCGCTGCGTCGGAGTACGGGGGATCGGGTGTGTATGCGGCTCGCGGTGACGTGACGCAATCACCAACGTGATAAACGCCCGTAGTTTCTCTGCGTTACCCGATGTGCTTATCCAAGGCCTTCTGGATCTGCTCTTTGGCGACGTAGCCGACGATCTGTTCCTTCACCTGGCCGCCTTTGAACACCAGCAGCGTGGGGATACCGCGGACCCCGTAGCGCATGGGGGTGGCGCTGTTGCGGTCCACGTCCATTTTGCCGATCTTCACTTTGCCGGCATACTCGGTGGCGAGTTCGTCCACAATGGGGGCAATGGCGCGGCAAGGTCCGCACCAGGCTGCCCAGAAGTCCACCAGAACCGGTGTCTCCGACTTCAGGACATCCTGGTCGAAGTTTGCATCGTTCACTTCAATAATTCCGTTGCCTGCCATTCTTCCTCCAACGCTAAGAGACTGATAATTACGGTATCACTCTATCGTAACACCAAGTATTTGATGCATTGGAAGCGCAGAGGTCGCAAGAAGGCAGTGGTCAGTGGTTAGTAGACGCTGACGGGACATAGACACTACCAAGTAACCTCTGACCAGTGGCCACTAGTCACTGGTCACTCGCCAACGCTCCAATAAAAAAGCGCCCTGAATGAACAGGACGCCTCGGCAGCCCTCCCCCAGAACTGCCAAACCACAGAGGGATACTAGATAAACATCGGGGAGGTGTAAATGTCACTTAGGTAACTCGTTCTTGGTATCTAACGGGCTACTTGCGCTGCCAGGTCTGACCGCCGTCGGAGGTGTTCCAAATCTCGCCTTTGGCAGTGTTTACGGTGCCGGTCAGGGCGTCCGAAAAATCCACGCGCACAATGTCGTCATCAAGTTTTTTGCCCCCCGCCGCAGGTTCGACCTTGGTCCAAGTTTGGCCAGAATCGGTGGAATGGTACAGCGCACCCGCCTTCCCTCCCGCCCAGACGTTCGAGCCGATCGCAGACAGAGCGCGAAATGTGGCGTCCGTAGCGATTGAAACGGGCTGCCAGGTTTTCGCGTTGTCAGATGAGCGCTGGACTGCACCTTGCGGTGAAAGCGTCCACGCGTAGGAAGCCGCAGCTGCCCCGGACCCGGCTCCGATCGCGCCGCCTATCGCTTTTTGGTGTGAGTTGGCTGCTGCATCCTTCTGCACGCTGAACTGCGCACCCGTTTGCTCCCGTCCTGCGACCAAGCCAGTGGAAGCGTTGGTTATGGGAGGTGCGCCAGGCGCACTGATACCCTCATTGGCGCTTGGCGCCGCGGCGGTGACTTCAACCACCTCCGAGGCGCTACCAGGATCAAGCCTGAGTTGGAGGGTGGAGGTCTTATTGTCCAGCACTGCCACCTGCTTGATTTCCGTCGCCTTGAATCCGCTGGCCCAAGCCTTAATCGAGTAGTAACCTGGGGGCAACAGGTCAAATGAAAACCTTCCTTGGAGATCGGAGGAGGCAGTTTTTGCGCCGGTTGGCCCAACCATCATGATTTTGGCTTTGCCGATCACGGCGCCCGAGGGATCAACAATAGTGCCGTATAAATTGCCTTTAAGAGTTGATGCATGAGCCAGTCTCAGATCCGACAAAGCGGCCCCGCTAGTCTTCCTGTTCTGCGCTGACCCGCTCGTCTCCTGGGGAGCGACGGTCAGATTACCAACCTCCTCAGCGGCGGGCAGGTCGTCCAGCGCATTCGTACGCTGCATGGTTTGTGCGGTTTCTGTGGTTTCTTTCTTGGCTGGAGCGTTGCGGACGTATGCTTGTTCAGAATCCGATCCGTTCACCGCATTCGCTTGAACACTGGCCTGTTGGCCGGATACAGCTTGCTGGTCTGCCTTTGTCTGAGAAGGTTCGGACCGAGCGTAGGCATAACCTCTCAGCTTTCCCGCCGCACCGGTTTGCGCGACGGAACCATTGATCCAGTCCGCCCCTAGATTCTGCTTTTGACGTTCATCTTTGCTGACCAGCGCCTGCCTCGCGTCCGCGGATTTTTCCTGGGACTGAACGTGTACTTGTCCTGACTCCTCGAACACAAGCTCCGGCTGCATTTTGCCAGTCATGCGCTTGGCCTGAGGTTGCGGCTTGGGTTCACTCTTCTGCAAAGCCACCGCCGTCTTGCTGGCGTCGCGTGCGGCCTGTATCTGGTCAAGTTCCGGCGGACTCTTCTCTGCGGCAATTCTAGTTTCAGTCTTTGTTGCAGCAGGGGCTGTCGCAACCACAAACGCACGCTGCTTTCGCTGCTCCAGGCGGCTCGCGGTGAAAAATATCGACGCAATCGCGACGGACGCAACCAGCGCGCCCCAACCCAAGGCCCACCGCCTAAAAGTGCGAGGCTGCAGGACCAGAACTTTCTGCGCTTCTGGAGAGTCGGGCAAGGCAAGAAACAGAATCTCGCGGCAGTCCGAGCAGGCCTCCAAGTGTTGCACCAATTGTCCGCGCTCTCCGTCGGAGAGAGCATTTTCCGCGAAGGCTGCCATCACCTCCGGATCGGGATGGGGCTCGGAGGTTGGTTGCGCCCCCAGGCGTCGAGAAACGATTTTTGGCATGCGATACATTTTTCTGAACTAGGAACCGGTATTAGGAGCTAGCCCCTCCTTCGCTGGCCTTTGCCCTCTTCTCTGAGAACGCACTTCCGATCGAATCTTGCGCCAAACTGGCGCGAATATCCACCGTCAGATCGCGAACATCGGCGCTGAGCGCGTCTTCGGCCTGGCGGCGGCTCATCCCCTGGTGTGACAGGTTCTTCACAATCTGCTTGCGCAGGCCCTTAGTGAGTTTTTCGATCTTGCGGCTGATGGTTGATTCATGTACTGAGAGGGCCCGCGCAATCTGTGCCAGCGTTCGGTCATCCAGAAAATATGAAGCAAGGATGAATCGCTGTTCAGATTCGAGCGAGCGCAGCGCATCGTCAATCGCGCTTTCCAGCCGGGGATCGGCAGGAACAACAGGCTCGCTGGCGGCGGCCGCGAATTGCGCCCCTTCTTCGGATTCTTCATCCAGACTTACCGTCCGGCGCTGCTTGCGATAGGTGTTTACGAATTCTTGCGCGAGAACGGTGCGCAACCAGCCATCCAGCGATCCGCGCCCGCCATAGTAAGCCAGCCGCGAAACCCGGATGCCCTCGCGCATCTTGGTCCCGAAGAGGTCGGCATAAACCGAGTCCGCCAATTCCCGCCCTGTGGAGTCCTCGCGCGTGATTTGTCTTGCGATCTCGTATAGCTTTTCGCGATAGCGGATGAGAAAGACTTCCCACGCCCGCTCATTTCCGACTGCGCACGCGCGGGCAAGAACCAGGTCTTCCAGTCGCAGTGTCTTGCTGAATTCTATTTTCGCCGGGACTGCGGCGTCTGGAAGAGATTTTGCAGCTACCTCTTCGATTAACGCAGAGAACTGTTCCGGCGAGATGCCGAACCCATCGGCGCCGCTTTTGGCATAGAGCTCAACCATAACCGACTCCCACCCCGATAAGACTTGCTTTGCCTCTATCTCTGCGGGTTGGACACCGGGCTCGGGCATGGCGGGAGCGGTCTCTCCGGTACTACCAATCGGATAGTACCAATCTTTTAGACGCAAGAACCCCGAATTTTGCCGTTCCACTCTACAGCCGAGAAGAATAGGTGGCCTTCGGCGCGGTTCGGCATAGTCCGACCGAATTGGGAGGAGCTTATGAAAACTGCTTGGATAGTTGGTGGAGCTATCGTCGCATTGGTCGTTCTAGGGATTTTCTATCCCCGCCTGTCACTTGCTGGGCAGCTTCCGACGGCTTCTGGATACAACGTTTTGGATCCAATCCGGCACGGGGCCTTGACCATATTTCCAGTGGTGACTGGAGGTTCCCATGACACGCATCAATTCATCACACTCGACGAAGGCCTGCGCAGCGGCGAAGTAGTAGTCAGCGAGACTGGAGGCGTGTCTCCACTGGTGCGGCCGCGCCACAACGAAGGCGTCTGGCAGGAACAACAACGGAGACACGACGGGGCACAGGTGAACTCACTGGTGCTGGTCAACAATTCCAAGCGTCCCCTGATCCTCCTTGCCGGGGAGATTGTCACCGGAGGCAAGCAGGACCGAATCATCGGCAAAGACCGGCTGGTGCCGGCGGAAAGCGATCCGATTGACCTGAGCGTTTTCTGTGTCGAGCCTGGACGCTGGGTGGGAGCCTCTGGCAAGTTTGGCGCAGTCGGCGGATTCGTGCAGCCCTCGGTTCGCAGTAAAGCGATGGTCGAAAAGAACCAGGAAAAAGTCTGGTCCGAGGTCGGCAGCGCGCGGTCATCCATGGCCTTGGCCGTTCCCCCGTCGGCAGCCCAGACAGTTGAGGTAACCAGTTCTTATGCCGGCGTGATCCAGAACAATGAAGTCCAGCGCAAGTTGGACGCCGTCGCTGCGCCAGTCGAGCGCGAATATCAAAGCCTTATCCGCCAGCTCAAGGACGAAAACGCAGTCGGCGTCGTAGTTGCCGTCAATGGAGAGATCGTTTGGGCGGACATTTTCGCCAGCAGCGACTTGCTGGCAAAGTACTGGCCAAAACTGGTGCGTTCCTACGCTGCGGAAGCCGTCACCAGTCAGGCCAAACACTCGGAACTCGACCAGAAAGCAGCGCAGCTATTCCTTAATCAAATGGAAGGTCGCAGGCAAGTCGTGGAGAGTGAACCGGGACTTTTCCGGCATACCGAAACCGCCGGGGACAGCTTCAAGGTTTTCGCATTGACTTCCCTGCTGCCAAAAACGGGTTTCGATCTGCACATCGCGAAGATTGCGGATTGAGGACACTAGATTTCACATTTTAGATTTCCGATTGCAGATGCAAGCTAGCCCACCGGCAGCTCCGCCAGCGTGGACGCGATGCGTCGGGCGAGCTCCTCGACCGATGCCAGCGGGGCAAGAATCACCTTCACCGCCGAGGCTGAGAGCATCAGGTTGAACGGAGAACCGGGCACATCTCCGGCCTCGCGGAAATCGGTGCGAAAGAGAATGATGGGCTTTTTCTTGTAAGCGTAGCCGCATTCCCAGCAAGTACCGGAGTCCGGATCGGAGCCGTCCATATTTGCCACAACTACTTCGGCCCCTTCGAGTCCGGCAACATCGGCCTCGAAGATAGCCTGCGCGCTGCGCTCGCGCGGCTCATGTTCCTGCGGCAGCCAGACTTCGTGGCCAACGCTCTCGAGACGATCTCTGAGCTGGCGATTGAACTCTTGTTCAGCAGTGGTGAACAGCGGTCCCGCCAGATAGAGTTTCATCGTCTTTTAATCACCCTTTACCAAAGCCTCGCACAAGCTACGTTGCGCGCGGTAGAATTCTATCTCGCCGCTTGCAGTCTTGATGAATCTTGAAAGCGAGGCCAGCCATGAAACGATTCCTTGGTCTAATTGTCTTCGTATTAACCTCCCAGTTACTGTTCGCTGCCGACCCTGGACTGCATGTAGTCAAGACCTACACTCTAGGCGGCGAAGGCGGTTGGGACTATCTCAAGCTGGATCCGGATTCGCGACGCCTCTATATCTCCCGCGCGACGCATGTGATGGTGATTGACGCCGACTCCGGCAAATCGGTTGGCGACATCGCCGACACGCCCGGGGTTCACGGCATTGCGCTCGCTCCCGATCTGGGCCGCGGGTTTACCAGCAATGGGCGCGAGGGTACGGTAAGTATTTTCGACCTCAGTACACTGAAGACCATAAAGAAAGTTCAAGTGGGCGAGAATCCAGATGCAATTCTTTTCGATCCGGCGACCAATCGGGTATTCACCTTCAACGGACGAAGCCACGATTCGACCGCGATTGACGCCGCCACGGGCGAAGTTGTAGGTAAGATTCCGCTCGACGGGAAACCGGAATTCGGCGTCACCACTGGCGCAGGAGAACTGTTCGTCAACCTGGAAGACAAGAGCGAGATCCTGGCGCTCGACCCCAAGAACTTAAAAATAAAATCCATTTGGCCGTTGACTCCCTGTCAGGAACCGAGCGGATTGGCAATTGACGTCAAGAACCGCCGCTTGTTCGCCGGCTGCGATAACAAAATGATGGCCGTGGTGAACGCTGCCTCCGGAAAAGTCATTACCACCGTGCCTATCGGGGACGGCGTGGATGCGAACGGGTTTGATCCAGAAACCGGATTCGCCTTCGCATCCTGTGGCGAGGGCATGCTGACGGTCGCGCATGAGGATTCTCCGGACACCTTCAGCGTCGTGGAGAATGTGCCTACGCAGCGGGGCGCGCGAACCATGGCCTTAGACCCAAAGACGCACCAGATTTTCCTGGTCACAGCAAAATTTGGTCCGCCGCCGGCAGCGACCGAGCAGCAACCGCATCCCCGGCCTTCGATATTGCCCAATTCTTTTGTGGTGCTGGTGGTGGGCAAGTAATGGCGGCCGCGTCAATTTCAGCATCCAATGGTCCAGCATGAGAACTGTGCGCACGATCATTCTCGCTGGCATTGCGCTGCTTGCCGTTACTGTCAGTTCTCTGCCGGCTCGGGCCTACTCGGTTCTCACTCACGAACAAGTCATCGACCTGGCGTGGGAAGATCAGATTCGGCCGATGCTCTTGAAGCGGTTTCCGCAGGCCACAGCGGACGACCTGAAGCAGGCGCATGGGTACGCCTATGGTGGGAGCCTGATCCAGGACATGGGCTATTACCCCTCCGGCAGTAAATATTTCAGCGACCTGCTGCATTACGTGCGCAGCGGAGAGTTTGTCACCGCCCTAATCGAGGAGTCCACCGACATCAATCAGTACGCCTTCGCGCTGGGGGCGCTGGCGCACTACTCGTCCGACAACATTGGCCATCCCACCGTCAACAAGATCGTGGCGATTGAATTCCCCAAGTTAAGGGCCAAACACGGCAATGCAGTCACTTATGCCGACGATCCCAAAGCCCACATTCGCACGGAATTCGGATTTGACATGGTGCAAGTGGCGAAGAACCGCTACACCTCCGACCGTTATCACGACTTCATCGGCTTCAACGTTTCGCAACACCTGCTAGAACAGGCTTTTTTGAAAACTTACGGACTGAAACTCGATGAGGTTCTTAACGATGAAGACGAAGCTATCGAAAGCTTCCGCCGCGCGGTTAGCGTGTTCATCCCTAAGATGACGCGCGCCGCATTGCTCAACCGGCATGATGAACTGGTGCGCGAAACTCCGAACTTCAACGAGAAACAGTTCCTCTATCGTCTGTCGCGGACCAAGTACGAGAAAGATTGGGGCAAAGGATATCGCCGGCCCAGCTTCGGTATTCGGGTGCTTGCGTTGTTTCTACGAATTATTCCCAAAGTCGGCCCCGCTAGCGCACTGGCTTTCAAAATCCCCAGCACGCAGACAGAAGATATGTACATCAAGAGCGTGGACGAGACCTTCGACGACTACCGCCGGTTGCTTCACCAGGTACGCGATAGCAATCTCAACCTGCCAGACACGGATTGCGACACTGGACGGCAAACCGGCGCGGCCGAATACTCACTCGCCGACAAAACCTATGCCCGCCTGCTCGACGACTTGGGCGAGGATGACTTCGCAGATGCCACACCTGAGCTACGGAGCAACATTCTTGCGTTTTTTTCGGACTTGAATGCTCCGTTTCATACCAAGAAAAATCGCAAGTCGTGGGAGAAGACCGAGCGGGAGTTGGACGAGTTGAAAGAGCTCCCAGCTGTAGTTGCCGTTGAATGAGACTCTGGCACCGGGCCTTTTGCACCCATTCACAACCTCGGCTGCCCCAACCTTTGCGGGATCAAGGCTCTTGAAGTCTCTCGTGATGGGTACTCACCTTCCAAATCCTAGCTCTTCTCCTCCGGCGCAAACACCACCAGCACCACCAACTCCTCTTCCACGTCGAAGAAGCGATGCTCCAGCTCGGCTTCCACGAAGATCACGCTGCCCTCGGCGACGGATCGTTCCTCCGCGCCTTCCTCGGCGCTTTCCTCGGAGCCCAGGCGCATTTTCGCCTTGCCGCGGACTACGTAATAGATTTCATCTTGGTGGTGCGGTTGCTGCCGATCGGGGGCCCCGGCGGGTAGTACATAGACTCCGGCGCTCATGGCGGGAACTCGGAGGAATTCGAGGTAGGAGCGTCCGGCCTGAAGGCGTTTCGCAAGCAGTTGATCGAGCGCAAAGACTTCGCTCTTCCAGATGCTCACCCGACGAATACTCACCCGAACGCTCCCTGGAAAAATATCTCCGTGTACTGCTGGACCAAGCTTTCTTCCTGCAGGCTGCCTTCGGGCCGATACCACTGGTAGATCCAGTTGATCATTCCCAGAAGCGCGAAGGCGGCGGCGCGATGGGTAACGGTCTTCTTCGATGAACTCGCGTTCGATCCGACCGCTCTCTGAGCTTGAACTTCACCAATCAGGTTCTCGACAAAATGAACGTAATCCTTCTTACGGGCGTTGATGCGCTTACGCAGGGCGGGGGTGAGGGGATGGTTCTCATGCAGCATGACGGTGATTTCGCGGTCGCGTTCGCTTAGGACCACGCCGATGTGGCGGCGGATGAGGGCGCGCAGGCGGTCTTCGGGATTTGCGATGGACTTGACTGGGGCGATGACCTGCTCCTCGGTGATGTCCATGGCATGGTTCATGAGGTTGAAGAGGATTTCGTCCTTGCTCTGGAAGTGGTGGTAAAGCCCGCCTTTACTTAGCTTTAGAGCTGCCGCCACGTCGTTCATAGAGGTGCCGTCATAGCCCTGCTGCTGGAACAGGCGGGCGGCGGTACGGAGGATCTCCTGGCGGGGATCGAGGACAGATTCGCGAGCCATCGGCGATCAATATACAGCACGGCCTACCAGCGCGTCATATTGGAAGGCTTGGCAATCCACTTGGAAGGCTTGGCAATCCACGACAGGCAATCACGAAACTATTGACAAGGACGAGGGCGGCGGCTAACATTCCAATACCGACCGACCGGTCGGTACGCAGCATTTATGACAGGAGCATAATTCATGGCCACCATCTTCTACGAGCGCGACGCCAATCCAGCAGCCCTGAAGGGCAAAACCATCGCCGTGTTCGGCTACGGCAGCCAGGGACACGCCCAGGCGCAGAACCTTCGCGACAGCGGTTACAACGTAATCATCGGGCTGGATCCAGCTCGCGGCAGCGCCAAGCAGGCGAAGGCCGACGGCTTTACCGTGCTCGCACCGGCCGAGGCCGCCAAGAAGGCGGACTGGATTCAGATTCTGACTCCTGACGAGACTCAAGCGGACTTCTACGAGTCGGCGATCAAGCCGGGGCTGACCAAGGGAAAGATCCTTGGCTTCTCGCACGGATTCAGCATTCATTTCAAAGCCATCGTTCCTCCGTCGGACGTGGACGTGGTCATGATCGCGCCCAAGAGCCCTGGTCATCTGTTGCGCCGGGTTTATGCGGAAGGGCGAGGAGTGCCGTCGCTGATTGCGATTCAGCAGGATGCCAGCGGGCGAGCCCATGAACTGGCTTTGGCCTACGCGTATGGCATCGGCTCAACCCGCGCCGGAGTGTTGCAGACGACGTTTAAAGAAGAAACCGAAAGCGATCTGTTCGGTGAGCAGGCAGTGCTGTGCGGCGGGCTGACCTCGCTGATGAAGAAAGGCTTTGAGACATTGATTGAAGCCGGTTATCAGCCGGAGATTGCGTACTTTGAATGCATTCACGAAATGAAGTTGATTGTCGATCTCATTTATGAGGGCGGCCTGGACCGCATGCGCTACTCGATCTCAAACACTGCAGAGTATGGCGACCTCACCCGCGGTCCGAAAGTTGTTGGCGAGGAGACTCGGGCGGCGATGAAAAAGATTCTTGCTGATATTCAAGCCGGCACCTTTGCGCGGGAATGGATCAACGAAAACAAGACCGGCGGACAGAATTTCGCGGCTCTGCGCGAGGCGGAAAAAAATCATCAGGTAGAAGCCGTGGGCGCGAACCTGCGGGGAATGATGTCGTGGTTGCAGAAAGATTCCGGCAAGCAGGCCACTAAGGCCGAGCCAGCCCACGAAAAAAAGGTCGTGAATGCTTAGAGGAGCTGAAATCTTTTTGCAGTGCTTGCGCGCGGAGGGAGTCGACCTGGTGTTCGGCTACCCTGGCGGGGCAATCATGCCTCTATATGACGCGCTCGAGGGCAGCGGCATTCGCCACATTCTGACGCGTCATGAGCAGGGGGCGGTGTTTGCCGCCGAAGGTCATGCGCGGGCTACGGGACAAGTGGGCGTCGCGATTGCCACTAGTGGCCCGGGCGCAACAAACCTTGTGACTGGAATCGCGGACGCGAAAATGGATTCGGTGCCGCTGGTCTGCATTACTGGACAAGTGCGTAGCGCTTTGATCGGGACTGACGCATTCCAGGAAACCGACGTATTTGGATTGACGCTCTCGCTCACCAAGTGGAGCCGGCTGGTGAAGTCTATCGAAGAAATCCCATCGGCGATTGCGGAGGGATTCTACTGGGCGCGCGAGGGCCGCCCGGGGCCCGTTGTGATCGATATCCCCACAGATTTTCTTAAAGCGAAGATGGAGTTCGCAGGACCGGTGAAGTTCACGCCTAAGCCGCGGCCGTCAGATGCTCAGTCTGAAGCCGCGTTTGGCGATGCGCTGATAACGCTGCTGCAACAGGCGAAGAAGCCGGTAGCGCTGATCGGAGCGGGAGCAAAACTCTCCGGCGCAATTACGGAGCTGCGGCAACTTCTCGACTACTTGAATATTCCGGCGTTTGCGACGGTACACGGATTGGGAGCAGTGGTGCCCTCCGCGCCGTATTACTTGGGAATGGTCGGCATGCATGGTACGCGTGCAGCGAACATGGCGCTCCATGAAAACGATCTGCTGCTAGTGTTTGGCGCGCGGCTGGATGACCGCGTCACCGGCGATCCCACTCGCTTTGCTCCCAATGCAAAGATCGTGCATTTCGAAATTGATCCCGCGCAGCTTGACCGGGTGCGGGCTTGTGAGTTGCCGGTGGTCGGCGACCTGGCGCAGACGATTCCCGCGTTTTACAAGAAACTTCAAGGCGCGAAGCTGCCTGATTGGACCGAGTGGCGTGCGCTGGCTTGCGGGCCGGACCGCGCAGAACTCGATCCGCGCGGGCTTTCGCAACTGACGGTTCGCTTTTTGGATGAACTGTTTAGCCGGCTGCCGGAAAACAGCGTGGTCATCGCCGACGTGGGCCAGCACCAGATGTGGGCGGCGCAGCGTTATCGTTCCGCATCGCCACGAGGATTTATTACCTCGGGCGGGCTAGGCTCGATGGGGTTCGCGCTGCCAGCAGCGGTAGGAGTTCAACTTTCGAAACCCGATACGACCGTTCTTTGCGTGTCCGGCGATGGCGGCTTCCAGATGAACATTCAGGAGCTGGCCACGGTGCGCCGCCTGAATCTGCCGATCAAGCTGGTCATTGTGGACAACAAATATCTGGGCATGGTGCGGCAGTGGCAGCAGCTTTTTTATCAACGCAACTATGCCGAGACCGATTTGAGCGACAATCCGGATTTTGTCGAGATTGCGAAAGCGTATCGCATCAATGCCGAGAGATTGAATGAAGACGCGATGGCCGAATATCCGGTGAGCGCCGAGACCGGCGACGCACTGGAGCGTTTCTTGAAATCCTCCGAGCCGGAGTTATTGGTGTTTGATTGTGCTCCGGAAGCGAATGTTTATCCAATGGTACCGGCCGGCGCGGCGCTTTCGGAGATGCTGTTCGATGATGAGTAGAGGTTGATGGAGCGGCGGGCTTCTCGCCCGTCAAGCTAGAGGTGGACGAGCGAGGACGCCCCCGTCGCTCCACGGACCTGAAACGAGGGAGAGACAAATATGCACGCGTTTCACATTCACTATCGCAACACGCAAGGCACGCTGATGCGAATCCTGACTGCGGTCTCGCGCCGCGGCCTCGAGATCCATTACGTGCACGCTAGTCCGGGCGGCCACGGTCATCGCGCCGACCTGTTGCTGGAAGTCAATGCCAAGCAGATTGGGCAGCTCTGCCGCGACTGGCACGCGATTGTGGATGTCACCGATGTGCGCGTAGGATCGCCTACGCCTGAAATGCTAGAGGCTGCCGCTGGATTCGCCGTGCCGCATCCGCCCGCCTCGGCGGGCGCGAATGGAAGTTCGGCAAGCGCCGCCATGGCGTAGGAATCGTTAGAAGAACTTTTTTGGCTTTGGTTTTCTCAGTGTCTCCCTAATGAACATCTTTGAGCCGCGCTTTCGCTTTCGTGCTCCTCTGTCGTAGTCTTCTAATCCTATGGACCTGAAACACCGCAGCCGTCTAATCACTGATGGGCGTGACCGGGCGCCGTCACGCGCCATGTTCAAGGCCATCGGCTTTACCGGCGAAGACCTCAGCAAGCCGCTGATCGGCGTCGCTAATACGTGGATTGAAACCATGCCGTGCAACTTTCACCTGCGCCGTCTCGCGGCGAAGGTGAAGGAAGGCATTCGCGCGGCCGGGGGAACGCCCATGGAGTTCAACACTATCGCGATCAGCGACGGCGAGACCATGGGCACCGAAGGAATGCGGGCGTCGCTGGTCAGCCGCGAGGTGATCGCTGATTCCATCGAACTGGTTTGCCGCGGCCAGTTGTTCGACGCTGTTGTATGCGTCGTCGGCTGCGATAAGACGATTCCTGCGGCGGCGATGGCCATGGCGCGCCTCGATCTGCCGGGGATGGTGCTTTACGGAGGCACTATCGCAGCTGGGAATTATCGTGGGAAGGACGTGACCATTCAGGATGTGTTCGAGGCAGTGGGCGCCAACGCTGCCGGGAAAATAAGCGACGCCGATCTGCTCGAAATTGAAAACGTGGCGTGCCCTGGCGCGGGCGCGTGCGGCGGGCAGTACACAGCGAACACAATGTCCACGGTGATGGAGATGATCGGCCTCTCACCGATGGGGTTCAACAGCGTCCCGGCCATGGACCCGCAGAAAGATGAAATCGCGTTTCGCTGCGGCGAGGTTGTGCTGAACCTGCTGAAGAGCGGGACCAAAGTGAAGGACATCCTCACGCGGCAAGGGTTCGAAAATGCGATCGCATCAGTTGCGGCCACGGGTGGCTCAACCAACTCGGTGCTGCACTTGCTGGCCATTGCACGCGAGGCGGGAGTTGCGCTCGAGATTGACGATTTCCAAAAAGTGAGCGAACGCACGCCGTTGCTTTGCGACTTGAAGCCCTCCGGAAAATACGTTGCGGCCGACATGCACCGCGCGGGGGGAATTCGTCTCCTGGCGAATCGCCTGCTGCACGGGAAAAAACTGCACCAGAATGCGATGACAGTCAGCGGGAAGACCATCGGCGAAGAAGCAGCGGAAGCGGTTGAGACGCCCGACCAGAAAGTGATCGCGCCGCTCGATAAGCCGCTGAAGGCGACAGGCGGACTAGTAATCCTGCGCGGCAATCTGGCTCCGGAAGGATGTGTGGCAAAAATCAGCGGACATGAGCGGCTCAGTCATCGCGGGCCAGCGCGAGTGTTCGAGTCCGAAGAAGACGCAATGACGGCTGTGACCAGCAAGCGCATTAAGGCGGGGGACGTCGTCGTCATCCGCTACGAAGGTCCGCGTGGCGGGCCAGGAATGCGCGAAATGCTCAGCGTAACCGGGGCAATCGTGGGTGAAGGACTTGGGGACTCCGTCGCCTTGCTCACCGATGGCCGTTTCAGCGGCGCTACTCACGGCTTGATGATGGGACATGTTTCTCCGGAAGCGGCGCTGGGCGGGCCGATTGCCGCCGTCCACGACGGAGACCTGGTGCGCATTGATGTCAGCAAACGACTGCTTGAAGTCGAGATAGCCGACGCAGAGATTCATCGCAGGATGGCGCAATGGAGAGCGCCAAAGCCGCGCTATGCAACCGGAGTTTTCGGGAAATACTGCGCGCTGGTTTCATCGGCGTCGGAAGGGGCGATCACCCGGCCGAAGTAAGTTTTCGGATGCTCGCATTGCGCTGGAAGCGGCATGTACTGCCAGAGATGGAGTACGGCGGAGGTCAACAACACTTGTCCGAAATGTGGAAGCGTCGCAGTGGCGCCCGAAGCCGTAGTTGACAAGAACTGGGACGCCGAAATGAAGCCCCCTCCGAGCCTTTTTTCGCTGGCTCCGGCGAAACCTCCACGAGGTGTTGTGGTTGACGCTCTTTGTCCCATTTGTTCAGGGAAGGATCGCGTGGACTGCGCTCAGAAACTTGGCGACCACGTCTCTGACTACGAATGGAACTATGCTGAGATTGGCATCGGTAGGCGCAATTTACGCTGGCCTCACGATTTTTAGTTTTTGCGCTGGTCTATTGCTTTGGCTTGAAGAACCCCGAGGCGTGTCAGTTGCCAAGGCCTACTTGTGGGTCTCGCCAACTTTGGTGATTCCTCTACACATCATCCTCGCGCTTGCTGGGGTAAGAGTGGACTTGGCGCGAGTTGTCGTTTGGCGGCTCACATATTCGGTAGTTTGGTACGCCTACCTGAGCACGTCCACGCGGGTAAGGGAGACGTATTGTCAACCCATTCCCTAATATCCGACAACGACAAAATTGACCAAATATTGACCGGACACAAGTTTGCAAGTCGCCGCGCATCCAAGTAGTTTTATGTGAGGCGGTGGCGGCTTGTACGCGGGTAAGACACTCTCTCTGGTGCTGTGCTCATTTCTATTTGGCGTCGGCGCGGCATTCGCGCAGAGCGGGGACCAGATCGCTCCAACGCTTTCGAGTGCTCGCCGTGGATTCACAACCGTAGTCCCCCGAGGGCAGGGACTCGCCGTCTCCCCCCGCGCCCGTTCGGCCCTTGTGCCCTCGGCAGGTATTGATTCCATCCGAACTTTCACTGGAGAGTTCCAAGTCTCCGGACTCGATGCTGTCGGAAATCCGCAGCGCAGGTGGTTCTTCACCATGGCCGGGGGCCACCCTGATGCGGGAGGGACGACCAGCTTCAATGCTCCCATCGTGCCGGTCTCACTGGATCTGCTCGACCGCGATGGCGCGGTGCGGGTGGTGGATGGACACCGCCTTCACTACTCGGCGCAGCCTTTCGTCAGTGCGGTCGTCAACTCTCCGATATTTCAGAAGGCGGATTACACCAGCAGCGACCGGCCAACGCAGTTTGCAGACGCGGTGCAGCGGGCCGAGTTTTACAACCAGATGCAGGCTGACTGGCACACAATGCTCAAACCTTCGATCAAGGCTGAGCGGTCGCTACGCATCCCGCGCGGCGCATACTATTTCGCATTGAACCCTGATGACTCTTGCTGTGCTTTTGTTCTGGTTGACCTCAAGGTTTTTTCGAAGCTTCTGTTTCCAGCCACCGCGAATGATGTTGCCACTCCAGTGGGCGCGGCGGAACACGCAGGAGACATCACGACCGCTGACATTTCCACATTCCTCTTCCCCAATACCTATCTTTATTTGAACGGAAATCCAAACCATTGCTGCGTGCTTGGTTTCCACGCCTACGATGCCGAACCAGGCGATGCCAGCAACAATTTCCGCGAGAGACGCTACGTGCTGAACTTCTCGAGCTGGATCAGTTCCGGCCTGTTCGCTCCTGGGTTTGAGGACATTACCGCGCTCAGCCACGAGGTCACCGAGAGCCTGAATGATCCGTTTGTGGGCAGCGATGGAGTTCACGGCATCACCCCGTGGTGGCTTTCGCAAAACGGAAACTGCCAGAACGATCTAGAAGTGGGAGATGTCATTGAAGGCCTGCCCGACGCGACGATTGCCATTCGGACAAACGGCAGGACCTATCATCCGCAGAATGAGGCGCTGCTGCCCTGGTTTGAATTCCAATCGCCCTCGTCGGCGCTGGGCGGGGCCTACAGCTATCCCAATCAGAACGTGTTGACTGCGCTCTCGCCGCCGCAGGGCGTGAATTGCGAATGAGCTGTCAGCTCTCAGCTGTCAGCCATCAGGCAAGGCCTTACATGCTCAGGTGGCGCTCCGACGGCTGAGGGCTGACGGCTAAAACGAGAACATCACCTGCAGATCTACGCGCCGGTTTGATGACGCGGAAGAGAATGGCCCACCCAGCGCGATAGATTGTCCAAAGAAGAGCGAACTCAGATTTCCTACAGGCTGCCCGGGACTGACGGAGTTAAAGATATTGCGCCCGGAGACGCTGAAGGTGAGATTGTAGCGGCGGTTGGTCGTAGGCCCGCCGCCGAAGAGATTTCCACCACTGCCGCCGCTAAGGCCGCGTCCGCCCAGACCTCCGCCCGGGAAACCTCCGCGCGGTCCTCCGCCACCACCGCCGCCACCGCCGCCCGAAGCACCCTTTGTTTCCCTGCCGAGGCCGAAGGTTTTGCTTAGGCGAAGATTGAATGTCACATTGCCGGGGCCGGATCCGTAGTTCATCGGTAGAACCGTCTGTCCGCTGCCCGGAAGCGCTGCGCTGAAAGTGCCCAGAGGCGTGCAATAGAGGCTGCCACTCACAGCAACGGTCCCACAACTGGCAGTTGAAACCAAGACTGGGCGATCGTTGAAGATGGAATCTCCGTTCAGATCGGTGCCGGTCGTGATGTTGTAAGGCTGACCGGAGTTGATAATGATGAACGGACTCAAACGAAAACCGTGGGGAACTTCGATGGACCCGCCGATGAAAGCACGGTGACGAACGTCAAACGAGGCGCGGCCGTAATCGGCCATGGGATCATATTGGTTAGACAGAAAGCTGGCGGAACTGGTGAGTCCACTGCCGAAGCCTCCGCCGCCACCGCCAGCGCTGACGTTCCCGTGGGCGTATCCCAATGTGTAAAAGCCGAACAGCGAGACTTTCTTGCCCGCAGCGACCCTCACGTTGGCAATCAACTGGTTCTGCCGGAAGACTCCTTCGGAGTCATACTGATAAACGTTGTCGTGGCTGTATAGCGACTGCAGCGGGTACACGCCATTCAAAGGCGCATTCATATTGCGAATGTAAAGCGCGTGTTCGCCGCGTGAATTCAGATAGGTCAAGGACAGCGTCGCGGCCTTCGTCACCTGGCGCTCGATGCTGGCCGCGCCCTGCATGGTGTAAGGCGCGCGCAGGTTTGGACTAATCTGGTAGATCGTGGGGGAGGCCGTTGACATGGCCTGCAGTGCGCTGAACAACGGAATTGTTGGATAGAACTGCGGGTTCTGCACCACAATGCTTTGCTGCGTTACCCCATTCAGCCGTTCCGACTGTTGCACCAGGTTGTAGCCAAAACGGTCGTAGAAGATTCCGAAACCTCCACGCAACACGGTCTTGGGAGCGGATTTGCCATCGCTGCCGAGACCCCACGCAATCCCCAGCCGGGGGGCAAAGTCGGCGTGATTGTGGATATCATTCTGCGACTCGAAGCGAAGGCCGTAAGTAACGGACAAGTTCGGACGCACCCGCCACTCGTCCTCAGCGTAGAGACCGGCGTCGAACCAGTTCACGGTCACCAGAGGCGTGCCGGTGATGATGGAAAACTGAGTAGGGCAGGATGGAGGCGGCGGAGGGGATCCCGCTGTTGCAGGGCAGCCTAAAGCCTGAGCGTTCTCAAACACCGAAAGCGCGCTCTGAAGGATCCCCTGGCTGTCGAGTACCGGCGAGAAAACAAAAGTTCCGTTGAAGTTGGGGTCCGAGGAATTGGAAATGTTCAACCCGCGAAACCTTCCGCCAAATTTGATGAAGTGATTTCCATGGGCGACGGAAGTATAGTTCTGTAGTTCGTAGTTGTTCTGTAGGGCGCGTACGTCTCCCTGAGCGCTGCCGCCGCCAATGAACGCTCCTTGCACCTGAACCGAGGTTGCCGTGCTGAACGGCAACTGGTGGGTTTTCTCACGCTGAAACTGAAAGCGGGTTTCGTTGACCACCTTCGGACTCAGCACCTGCGAATCACTGACCTGCACGCTCTGTTCTGTCTCGCTCAGGTTATAAGCCTGCGAAGGAAGTGAGAACTGGCCCAGTCCTCCGTTCTGACTGGTTTCATGAGTTATCTGGTAACGCGCGGTCAGGGTGTTGCTGGCGCTGATCTGATAATCCAGGCGCGGACTGAAGTTGGCGCGCGTCCGCGGATTAGCAATGGATTCCTGCACCTGGACGGGATTGAAGCTGGAATCGAGAATGGTCGCGTTAATGGCGGAAAACTCATTCATGTTGCGACGCTGCGCGTCGAGAAAGAAAGACGCTTTTTTCCCCAGCGGCCCGCCAAAGTTTCCGTCAAAGATTTCGGAGTTGTAGTCTGGCTTGGTCGGGACATAGGGATTCCGCGAATTCAGGACGGCGTTGTTATCGTTGAACATGAACTGACCGTGGTATTTATCGCTACCCGGCTTGGTGAAAATCTCAATCCGCCCGTAACCCAGCTTGTCGTACTGCGCGGAAAATGGATTCTGGTTGACACGGATTTCGCGAATGGCCGACTTCGGCGGAAGCTGCCCGCCGGTGAAGCCGTCAATGTAAATCTGGCCGCCGTTGGGCCCGGCCGACGGTCCCGCCAGCGCTTGCAACTCGGATTGCAGTTCGTCAGGATCATCGGAGAGCGCTTCCAGATCTTTACCTTTGATCGTCAATGACCCTGCGCTGGATGAGGAACTGACGTCGAGCTGAGTGCCGGGCTCGGACTGGACCTCAACTTTCTCTTCTTGAGTTTGAATCTCCAGGGCCAGGTTGAGCGATTGAGTCTGCCCTGCCGAGAGCGTCACTGCGTCCTTTTTAAGTGGGGCAAAGCCCTGGGCAGTGGCGATGACGGCATAGGTTCCCGGCGGCAACCCGTGGATGGCGAAAGCTCCTGCCTGATCGGTAGTCGCACTGATTGGTTTTCCGTTGGGTCCCGTCACCGTGATGGTGGCTTGCGGAATGACCGCGCCAGTCTGGTCGATGACCTTACCGCTGAGCGTGGCCGACGGCGACTGCGCGAAGGTGTTGGCGCACAGCGAAAATAATAATAAGATCAAGGTAAAGGTTGGAACGCTTCTTCTCATTTTTCCTTGGCAATAATTTCTGCGGCAAACCTCTTGGCTGACGGTTACATTGCTTAATCGCCGCCTGCACCTGCGGGAGTACCCAGGTTCCAGGGCGAGAGGATGGTCGAAGCGCTGGTTCCCACAGGAGCTGCGGTCAGGATCGGCTCGACTCCGGCCAGTAACGTGATTGCTGTCGGCCCCGAAGCCGAGCTTCCTTCTGTAGCAACCAGCATGACCGCGTCGCCTTTGTTTAGATCACTTACCGTAACGGCGGGCATGCGACTCAACATCTGCTGAAAATCGGGAGCGCCCCCGCCACCTCCACGCCAATTGCCGCCTGGTGCTCCCTGACCCCCTGAACCGCCACTTTGGCCGGTTGACGTGCCCGGAGCGCCGCCACGGGTGCCGCTCGCGCCAGCTCCGCTCCCAGCAGGTCCACCTGCGGCAGCAGAACTGCCGTCGGCGTTCCCTGCGCCGCGCCAATTGCCCTGACCGCCGTTCCAATTTCCGCTGCCCTGGCCTCGGCTTTGACCCGGCGCACCTGGGCCTGCCGCTCCTGGCGTTCCACCTTTCAATCGCATGGCGATTCCCATAGCCACCATTGGAGGCAGTTTGCGAAGTTGCGAATCTGCGCTGACTTTCACCACTAAGGGCTTCTTGGTCGCTAGGTCGGTAATGGTGACGGTACTGTTGGCGGCGTCGGTAGACACCACCGTGCCCGCTATGTCCCGAAACGCGCCGGAGATAATGGCTTGAGCCGTAAATTCGGTTCCGTCGGCGCCCGTGGTTCCACGGGCGCGCACCTGGTCGCCGGGCTTGATCTGGTCGAAAGTTCCTGGTTTCGCATCATCGAACTTGACCGAATCGGGAGCATAGCGGCGAATCGATGTCTCCGGAGATACATGGATGACGATCGGCTTTCCGGATGCGATCATGGCGTTGGCAATGCTGATGGTACTGGCTGAGGCATCGACTTCCTTCACAATGCCGCCGACACCCTTTCGCCATTCGTCACGCTCACGCTGTTGTTTATCGGCAATGTCGCTCTGCTTCATCACAATCGCCGACGAGGCGACCACGGCATTGCCTCCTCCAGCCTGGCCATGGGCCAATACCCGGTCCCCGACCTGGATGTCAGAGACGGCAATTGGGGTGGCGGTCTTCAGATCAGTCTGTCCCGGAACCGCACGCACGATGCGGGCGGAATCGGCGAAAGTTACGGATTGTTCGCCGCTATCGGTAGTCAAGACGACCGAATTGCCGCTTACAGATTTGACGGTGCCGACTGCTTTGACGGCCGGCGTCTGTGCCGATGCCGCGCAAACGGTCAACACGGCGGCGACGACCATCCGCGTTACCCTCAGCTTTCCGTCCAAATATTTCATGACTGTCTATTATCAATTGAATCATGCGGCTTGGAGACGGAGGCGTAAAGAATTGTCAAAGGGGGTAAAAAACAATGAGGGCCAAATCGGAGACAGCAAGAGCGGTTTCACCCCAGAGACACAAAGCCGAAGAGAACTGCAAGAACTAGTCTTTTTGTGTCTCTCTGGTGAATTATGTCTTGCTGGCTTCCAATTCCAGCAGGGACTTCTTGCGTTCGATTCCCCAGCGGTAACCCCCCATTTCTCCGTTCGAGCGGACAACGCGATGGCATGGAATGGCTATTGCAACTGGGTTGGTGGCGCAAGCTCGGGCTACGGCGCGCACGGCTGAGGGCCGGCGAATGGCTTTAGCGACCTGCGAGTAGGAACGGGTCTCACCGAATGCGATTGATTGCAGGTACGTCCACACCCGCCGCTGGAAAGCGGTGGCTTGAATATCAAGTGGAAGGGCCGAGGCCATGTTTTTCCTATTTTTTCTAATGCCGTTCTTGCCGAGGCCATCGCCATTCATGCGTCGTACAACTCTTTGCGCAAGTTCCGCCAAATCGCGGTCATCACGCCGGCGGAGAGCGAAGGGGAATTCTTGTTTCAGTCCCTGCTCAAGTTCTTCGTCCGAGTCCGCGAACTGAATAGTGCAAATTCCTTTATCGGTGGCAGCGATCATCAGGCGTCCGAGCGGAGAGTCTGCGCAGGTGTAGCGAATGGGGGCGGCAATTGCTCCTCGGCGGTATTTTGACGGCTCCATGCCGAGTTCTGAAGTAGTACGCGCGTAGAGGCGGCTGGTGGAGTTATATCCGGCTTCGTGCATAGCGCGGGTGACCGAGTGTCCGGCTTTCAGGTTCTGGCGAAAGCCGCGCATGCGGCAAGAGTTTGCGTATTCTTTGGGCGTAATTCCCAGGAGGGCTTTGAAGGTCCGCTGCAGGTGAAATGGGCTAAGACGGAATTCGGCGCTCATTTGCGCCAGCGTGATCGGTTCGTCCAGATGCCGTTCAATGTAGCGGCAAACGGACTTGATCAACTCCTGACGTGGATTCGCGCTTACCGCCTTGGGCCGGCAACGCAGACATTCGCGATACCCGGCGCTCTCCGCTTCCTGCGGCCCGCGGAAGAAGCTAACATTCTCACGTCGCGGACGCCGGGCCGGACACGCAGGCCGGCAATACACGCCGGTCGAGGAAACGGCGAAGACAAATTTGCCATCGCCGCCGGCGTCGCGGGCAAGCACTGCTTGCCATTGCAGGTCGGTCGCTTCAGTTGTTGCTGCGGGCATGTTTGTTGCGGGCGCCACTTCTGCCACCGGAGTTAGTATCGCACTGTTCATGTTTGCAGGGTACGATGACCTCGGAGAGGGCGCTATCCGCATCTTGCGGTCAAACCGATTTTTTTCTCGGGCATTACCAGCTCCAAACAAAAGGTGCTCAATGGCGAGATCGCAGAGACGCCGAGAAACCTGGCTTGGCCTCGCCTTGGCCTCGCCTTTGCGCCCTCGGCGTCTTGCCGGTTAACATTGCTGGGCTTTCATTTCCTTTTCGATTGTCCAGATCATGCGTCAAGTTCAAGCCGAAATCATTGCCAGTTGCGCGTCCTCCGAAATTCGGTTGGATGCGTCAAATTCGGCCCCCGAATGGGAGTCCGGGCAGCCGGTTCGTTTCGGCGCCGACTGGCAGGGCAAAAAATTCGACTCGGCGCTGGAGACTGAAGTCCGCGTCCTTTGGTCGCCTACATCTCTTTATTTGAGATTTGTTTGCCGCTACCGCGAGCTGTTTGGGTTCGAGGATTCGGACCTGAATGGCCGGCGCGATCATCTTTGGGACCGTGACGTGGCAGAGGCGTTTCTTCAGCCGACCCCTTCAGTCGCACGGTCTTATAAAGAATTCGAGGTTGCTCCCAACGGCATGTGGATTGATCTGGATATTTCACCGTCGGGACTTGCCGATTTGAAGAGCGGATTGACTCGATCTGTGCATGTTGATGCACAGCGAAAAATCTGGACCGCAGAACTGGCAATTCCGATGCGATGCCTCACCCCGCAGTTCGATCCGAACAGAGTATGGCGGGCGAATTTCTATCGCGTCGAAGGCAAGGCTGAGCCGAGGCAATACCTGGCCTGGCAGCCAACCCACACGCTCCAGCCAAATTTTCACGTACCTGAAGCTTTCGGTGCGCTGCGGTTTGAACGTAGCGCGGGAGAGTGAAGGAAGGATTTCCCTAAATCTCCATGAGAACACCTTGCGATGAAGCCGCAATGCGATCAAGCGGCATAGAAGTGCCCTGCCGAACAGAAGCCAAACCCTGGATACTCGCCGCGACCATCCTCGGGTCCAGTATGGCTTTCATCGATGGCACGGTTGTCAACGTCGCTCTGCCTGCGATGCAGACCAGCTTTCACGCGACCGTGGTGGACATGCAATGGGTAGTGGAGTCGTACGGGCTGTTCCTGAGCGCCCTGATTTTGGTCGGCGGCTCGCTGGGGGATATGTTTGGCCGCCGTCTGATCTTCCTGGTGGGTGTCGTAGTTTTCGCCGTGGCATCTTTGGCCTGCGGAATTGCGGCAAACATACACCAACTAATCACCGCCCGAAGTCTTCAGGGGGTGGGGGCGGCGCTGCTGGTGCCAGGCAGCCTGTCCATTATCAGTACTTCTTTTGATGAGAAGAGTCGTGGCCGCGCGATCGGAACTTGGTCGGGCTTTACCGCGATCACCACGGCCATAGGTCCAGTTCTTGGGGGCTGGCTAGTCGAGCATGCCTCGTGGCGCTGGGCGTTTTTCATTAACCTCCCAATTGCGGCGCTGGTATTGGCAATTTCTTTCTGGCGCATTCCGGAAAGCCGCAGCCTCGCTACCGAGCGCATTGACTGGATCGGGGCGCTTCTTGCCACCTTTGGTCTCGGCGGCTTGGTAAACGGCTTCCTCGAATCTGTCACCCGGGGCTGGACTAATCCCATAGTCCTCGGAAGTGTCGTCATCGGTTCCGGCTGTCTGATCGCGTTTGTTTTCGCAGAGGCTCACGAGCGTTCGCCTATGGTGCCGTTGGCTCTCTTCAAATCGCGCCGCTTCAGTGGCGCAAATCTGCTCACGCTCTTTCTGTACGCCGCGATCGGGATTTTCTTCTTCTTGTTTCCGCTGGACCTGATCCAAGTTCAGGGATACTCGGCCACGGCAACTGGCGCTGCGCTCCTGCCCTTGATTCTGATCATGTTTCTTCTTTCCCGCTGGTCTGGCGGACTGGTTGCCCGCTATGGCCCAAGGCGTCCACTGATTATCGGCCCTCTCATAGCCGCATTGGGTTTCGCTCTTTTCGCGGTTCCGTCAGTTGGAGGGAACTACTGGAAGATGTTTTTTCCGGCGATAGTTGTTCTCGGATTCGGAATGACTGTGACTGTGGCTCCGCTCACAACCGTGGTCATGAATTCGGTAAGCCAGGACCGGGTCGGTACGGCTTCAGGAATCAATAATGCAGTGGCGCGTGTGGCGGGCGTACTGGCCATTGCAGTCTTTGGGCTGGTAATGGTGATAGCCTTCGGCTCTCGACTGCACGAAAGCCTGGCACGCGTTTCGCTGCCGCCCGGCATGCTGCAACACATTCAAGGTGACGCGATCAGACTCGCCGGATTGCAGGTACCCGCTGGCCTGGATCCCATCACCAAAGCCACCGTCCAAAGATCAATTGGAGATGCATTTGTATTCGGATTCCGAATTGTGATCTTGATTTGCGCCGGCCTGTCTCTGACGAGTACTGCTGTCACATGGCTCATGGTTCCGAAGGATGATGATCACCCAAGGCTGGAGTTGGGCCGCTAATCGGGACGCAGGGATCTAGGACAGCGACGGATCGCTATCGAGAATCCCGGCTCCGAATTACAGACAAGTCTCTCGGCCGGGTCCCGCGAGATATCGCCAGCGGAGTGGTCGAGAGTGAAAAGGAAGGAAAACTCTACCTGAACACCAGGTCGTGCAAACCCGCGCAGGAGGCCGACTCCGTAATATTTCACAAGCCCTACACCCAGACGGCCGCTGGTGAGATCGTCTGCTTCGGGCACCACTTCGATAAAGTGAGCGTGCGACAACATTAGATGTTGGTCAGCTGGTAGGTTCTGCTCGCGCCTCTAGTTGGGCGGGGGCTGGAGCGGCGGGCGTGCCGACTTATCGTCCAAAATGTCTTCCGAGGACGATGACCACGGCGGAAGCAATCGCAATAATCGGATGAATAGCATCCAGCGCGGACCGGGGTTCAGAACCGCTCGGCGTGAGGTGGCGCAGTCGAAGCTCAAACCTAATTCGCTGGGCGATCTTTTCGCCATTGGAGTGCACGATTCGACTGAGCACCAACGTCTGCCCGTCAATCCCGCATAGCTTGTATTCCTCAGCTCTAGGGAGCGATTTCTTCTTGACGAAACAGTACACGTTCTGCCACGGCACATGCACCTGTGCCCACAAGTTACGCCATCTAATTCCGTCGCTTCCAATTGTGACGTCGCTGGGAAATGTTCTGACGAGTTCAAATAAAAGCAGCAAATGAGCCATCGCCAAAACATACCCCGTGCCAACAATATGCTTGGTGCCAGCAGAAAAAACGGCGTTTCCGACCAACGCAAGAGCTACGAAAGTCCACCAACACCGAACTGCTAAGCTCGGGCGAAACGTAGTTTCTGCGCCGTTAACAACGACCCTTTGCCTAAATTTGAGATCAAGGAGAATGACCCCGAGCAGTAACAGCAGCGGGCAGACAACAAGGAGTAAAACCTGAATGTATTCGCTGCGAAGGAGCGGGTACTGTTGTTCTATTCGCAGAACCAAGTGGGAGAACATACGCTATAGGACTGTTCGGTTTGTCTAATTCGCCTGCGGATGCAGCGGTCCAAACACTTGCGAAACTCCAGAGCGCCGCTTCAATTCAGTCAGCAGGGCTTGCGCCGCGTTCAGATAAGTCTTGCTGGGGTCGGAGGGATCAGCCCAGACGGCGTCATAGACAACCTCCGAGGCTTCTTTGAGGTCCATGTGCATGGCCGCCTCGAGCACGTCAACGCGTTGCTGCAGGCGGTCAAAGCATGCCTGGCAAACCGACGCCAGTTCAGCGGAGCTGGCGTGATTTTCCTGCCGGTTGCAATGCAAGGCGGGAGTCGGTGAATCCGCGGGCAGCGGCGATGCAATCACCTGGGCGTTGAATTCATGCAAGAAACGCTCGCGCTCCTGCTCGAGTTGTTGAGGATCGGGCAACTGTTCTGCGGGAGCGACTCTGACGAGCGGTCCGGTCGGAGAAACCCGCTGCGGGTTCTTGCAAACCGGACAGGCCGTCAGATCGGCGGCGTAGTAGGTTTTGCATTTGGCGCAGGGCAGGCCGATTCCGGCGTGTTTGGCGACTAAGGGCGCGTCGGTGAAAGCGTTCCGGCGATCGGGCTGGACATTCTCCGGCTGGCGCGCGGGCGCCGCTGCCGCGCCGTACCCAGAGCCTTGTGGTGGATTCAAGGTGGCCATTTCTTACTCCTGTGATTCTAGGGTCGAATTTTGAAAAGCTTGATCTGACCTAAGTCCATGAACTAGTGCGCTACCTCGCGTTGCTCGACCGCATCAGGCGCAGCAGTTCTTCCTCGCGCGCGTGATACAACGTCTTGCCGGGATCCAGCCGGCTTGCGGTTTCCATCTCCGCCAGAGCTTCGTTGTCGTGGCCCAGGCTCATCAAACAGGCGGCCAGGGCGTAATGGTGCTCGGCCGAGGGCTCGATGCGGACCGCTTCCTGGAACTCCTTCAGCGCGGGGGGTAGCTGCTGCAATTGCAGCAACGCAGTTCCCAGGTAGTAGTGCGAAGACGAGGAGTCCGGGTCAAGTTCTACGGCAATGCGCAACTCGCGGGCGGCTTCCTGCTGCTGTCCGGAGAGCAAGAGCAGTTGTCCCAAAGCGCGGTGTTCGCCCGGAGCGCCAGGATTTTGCGCCACCGCCACCTTCAGTTCCGCAATCGCCGCCAAATATTCGTTCTTGGCCATGTAAGCGCGAGCGAAGGAATCGTGTCCGCGGTGCCAGCCGGGATAGGCCTTGAAAAGCTCGTTGTATTCGGCGATGGCGACGTCGTAGTCCCCCTTGCCGTAGTAGGCATTGGCGAGGTTTTCGCGAATCGAAGGCTCGTTAGGCGCAAGATGCTTTGCGGTGTTGAGCTCAGCGATGGCTTCTGCGAAATGCTTCTGTTGTGCCAGCAGTGCGCCCAGGCTGCTGTGGGCCTGCCAATGTTGCGGATTAAGCTGGAGTGACTTGCGGAAATACTGGACCGCTGGTCCGTCGTCTCCCAGGTCCTGCTCAGCCATTCCCATTTCGTAATAAACATCGGCGTTGCCTGGATCTCTTGCGAGCGACTCCTGAAACGCATTCAAAGCCGCGGGATACTGTTCATTGGCGTAATGTCCCAGGCCCAACATGCGGTAGGCATCGGCGTCCTGAAAATCCATGCTGAGAGCGGTACGGGCTTCAGCGATAGCACTGTCGCCGTCCTCACCCTGGTAGAACACCAGTGCCAGGCGATTATGGACTTCGGCAAAGTCCGGTTCGGTTTCTTTGGAACTGCTGTATTCGTCGAAAGCCGTGTTCCAGTCGCCCTGCTGCTGCTGGATGTATCCCAGCGCGAAGTGCAACGCGCCGTTCTGGGGATCACTCGCCAGCAACTCTCCGACAAGCTCCGCTGCAGGTTGGTACTTTTTCTGATGGACCAGAGTTGCGGCTTTCAGCAGCGATGCGGAACAAGCGTTTCCCTGCGTCGGCTTCTGATGGCGCAAGGTCCCCAGCAAATCGGGAGTCGCACCGGCGGAGCGGAGTTCGTTCTCAAGGTTCGGGCTGGGGATGAATGTGATTCCGCGATGTTGCACCACGTGAATTAACTTTGGGCTGGAAACGCCGCCGGCGATCCAGGCCATCAAGTGAGTGCAATCCACGGGCGCCGAATCCGCAGCAAAGGACGTGGTTGCCAGAAGCAAGAAAAGGACAGCAAGAATACGGAATTTATTAAGCACTGCTGAACTCCCCACCCGGCCGAGTTTTGCCGGGAACTCGTTTGCTTACAGAAACATAGACTCACCAGGTAATCGAGGCTAGGTCACGTAAGTAATAGGGACGGAAGGAAGTGGTACAGGGCGCAGGCGGAAAGCGGCCAAACATCAGCCTTCACGCTATCCTGCCAGTTGACGCAAGCCTATGACTCCAGTAACGTTTGGCTAGCGAGCGCTAACCAAGAGCTGCGGAGGTTTCCCGTATGGAACTGCTTTCACCACTACATCTTCTAATCATTTTCGGTATTGCCCTCTTGCTGTTCGGGCCGAAGAAACTGCCGGAACTGGGGAAAGGGATCGGGGAAGGTTTCCGTGCGTTGAAAGAGGGCATGAAGGACAAGTCGTCGGAACCGCCGGCAACTCCGCCCTCGACGCCGCCTTCTAACAACCCCGAAGTGAAGAATTGATGAGTGTTGAAGCCCCTTGGTGGCCGTAAGGAGGCGGGAGCCTCTTTGTATTCTCCATTTAGTTGACCGATTCTCTTCCCGCCTCATCTAATTCTCTGTATCTCTGTGTTTTCCTGACAGGCGGTCCATATGAGCAAGTCACAAGCGAAAAAACCTGAGAATCAGAAAGAAGACCACCAGCAGCACCATGAGGAGAGCCTCGACAAGACCATCGAGGATAGTTTCCCGGCCAGCGATCCTCCGTCTTCCATACCTGACCCGGATGAGGATGCGGCCTGAATTTGCAGGTGCCGCAGCAACCACGGGTGCAGGACATTCTTTTTCTGCAGGGTGAGAAATGAAACCAAGCAATCTCCAGCTGTTGCGATTATTGATGGTTCTGGTTCTTCTTGTCCCCGCTGTGGCGCTGTTGGCGCAGAGCGACGCTTCGCCTTTCTACGACTACCACGCGGAGAGTCCGGGCACCATTCACAAGGTAACGGTGAAAGACCTGCCTCTGCCCTTTGCAACGAAATCAGCGAACGGTTTCCCGGAACCGTATCCGCGGCCTGCAGATGCGATTCCCAAAGCGCTGCCAGGGTTCAAAGTGGAGTTGTACGCCGCCGGTTTGGACGAGCCACGCGAATTGCGTGCCGCGCCGAACGGCGATGTTTTTTTGGCCGAGATGAGTAAGGGAGAGATCAAAGTTTTCCGCGGCGTCGGCAGAGACGGCAAGGCGGAGCAGACATCAACCTTCGCCACCGGATTGAGGCGGCCGTTTGGCATCGGATTCTATCCCCCGGGAGCGAATCCGGAGTGGGTGTACATCGGCGACAGCGATTCAGTACTACGGTTTCCTTACCGTAACGGCGATCTGAAAGCGCGGGGCGCGGCGCAGACCATCGTGCCCGAAATTTTCCCTGGCGCGAAAGACGCGCGCGGCCACTCGACTCGCGACGTTGTCTTCTCTACGGACGGCAAGAAGATGTATATCTCTGTCGGATCGCTCTCCAATGTGGACGATCCCGACAGTCATCCCTACGAATTCCATCGCGCGAATATTCTTGAGTTCAATCCCGATGGCTCTGGCCTGCGGGTCTTCGCCTCCGGGATTCGCAACCCGGTCGGAATGGCCATCGAGCCCAAGACCGGCGAACTCTGGACGGCAACCAACGAGCGCGATGCGCTGGGCGATAACCTGGTCCCTGACTACACCACCCACGTGCAGGATGGCGGCTTCTACGGCTGGCCGTGGTATTACATGGGTGGAAATCACGACCCGCGCTTGCCCGACAGCCATCCCGACCTGCGCGCAAAGATGATCACTCCCGACGTTCTGATCCAGCCGCACAGCGCACCATTGGGTTTCGCGTTTTACAACGGCGAACAATTCCCTGCGGAATATCGCGGAGATGAATTTCTGGCGCTGCATGGCTCCTGGAATCGTGCCAGTAGAACTGGTTATGAGGTCGTGCGGGTCCCGCTACATGGCCAGGGCAAGGCCTCCGGCGAATACGAGGACTTCGTGACCGGCTTCGTGACCGACGACGGCAAAGTTTGGGGCCGGCCGGTGGGGATCGCAGTCGCGAAAGATGGATCATTGCTGGTCAGCGACGACGGCTCGGGATCTATTTGGCGCATCAGCTACATAGGACACTAGCAATCCGACAGCGACGGCTTTGCGTAGTTTGTATGCATGGCGACGCGAACTTTCTCGGTCTTCATCACCGGCAGCACCGGATACCTTGGGACGCCGCTCATTCGTGCCCTGGTGGACCGCGGGCATAGCGTCCGCGCATTAGTGCGTCCTGGAAGTGAAAAAAAACTCCCAGCCGGAGTTACAGCAGTATCCGGCAACGCGCTGGATGCATCCTCATACGCTGCCCGTATTGCCCCGTCGGACACTTTTGTGCAACTGGTCGGCGTATCTCATCCCAGCCCATCGAAAGCAGCGGAGTTCCAGGCAATTGACCGGGCTTCTGCCCTGGGAGCAATCGCGGCGGCTCGCCAAGCCGGAGTGCGGCACTTCATTTATTTGAGCGTGGCCCAGCCCGCTCCAATCATGAAGAGCTATCAGAGCGTGCGCGCGGAGTGTGAAGCAGCGCTGCTGGAGAGTGGCGGCGGGAGAATGAACGTTACTATTGTCCGCCCATGGTACGTTCTGGGGCGCGGACATCGCTGGCCTTACGTTCTGTTACCGATGTACTGGCTGTGCGAGCGGATTCCCTCAACTCGCGAAGGCGCTCGCCGCCTCGGCCTGGTCACGCTGGGGCAAATGACGCAAACACTGGTCTCGGCGGTCGAAAACCCCAGTATTGGCACGCGTTTTGTCGAAGTTCCCCAAATTCGAAGGGGCACGGTCCTGGCCTGATCGTGGCAGAACCACTCCTCGGCTGAACGGAATTACGAAAGCGCATGGACATGGGACATCTTCTTGCTTTCCACGCTGGATGAGATGTTGAAGTGACTTCAGAAAGCAGCGAAGAATGCCCAAAGCGGACTACATGGATGACGTTCACGTACGCATGTTGCGGGTGACGGAAGATCTCCGTGCGATTCAGCGGGAACTCAACTGCGCCGCTATGCAGGCGCCGGGTGATCCGGAGTTAATGGAAGCGCTGAACCAGTTGCCCGAGATCGAATCGCTGGAAGTCCTCAAATCGGCGCTGGATCAGATGCGCCACTTTCTGTGGTTCTACGTTCAGGTCATGACTAGCGACGCGGAAGCGGAGGAGCGTCCGCGACCAGGCGTCGCGAAAAATTCGGGCGCTGCGGTGACTAAGGAAGCGGCATTGATCGAAAAACTGAAGCACCCGACCGACGCTGCCATGCTGCGCTACTACGCCGACAGCAAGACCCGCAAACCCAACTAGTACCGCCTCACTCCAACGTCACAGATTTCACCAGATTCCGCGGGCGGTCCACGTCCAGCCCTTTCCGCACCGCCATGTGATAGGCGAACAATTGGAGAGGAACAATTTCGAGCATGGGAGAAAGCAATTCCGGCGCTTCGGGAATGAAGATAGTGTGGTCGGCAAGCTCTTCTATAATGGCATCGCCTTGGGTGGCAATGGCAATTACCCGCGCTTTCTGCTGCCTGAATCCGCGAATGTTGGCGACGTTTTTCTCATAGCGCAGCACCGACCCAGGATCGTTCCGGTCGCATGTGGCGATGATGACAACCGGCAAGTTCTCGTCAATCAACGCATTCGGCCCGTGCTTGGTCTCACCGGTCGGGTACCCTTCGGCGTGAATGTAGGAGACTTCTTTCAGTTTCAGTGCGCCGTCCATGGCGATGGGATAGTGAATCGCCCGTCCCAAGAATAGAAAGTCTTCCGAGCGGTGAAAGCGGTCGGCGAGCCGCTGACATTGCTCTGAGGTTTTCAGAGTAGATTCGGTCTTCCCAGGCAAGGCAAGCAGTTCTTCGATCCAGCGTCGCAAAACGTACTTGGGCGATTCTTCGCGCACTTGCGCCAGATACGCGGCGAAGAGAAACAAGACTGCCATCTGCGCGGTAAACGCTTTGGTGGAAGCGATACTGATTTCGGGCCCGGCGTGAGTATAGAGAACACCATCCGCCTCGCGAGCGATGGTCGAATCCACCACGTTCGAAATCGCAACCGTACGCGATCCGCGCTTCCTCGCCTCGCGCTGGGCTGCGGTAGTGTCGGCAGTTTCGCCCGATTGTGTGATCACGATCGTAAGTTCTCCGTAGCCAATCAGCGGATTGCGGTCCTCGAATTCGCTGGCGTAGTCCACATCTGCAGGCAGATGGACCAAGTCGTGAAACATGTACTGCCCGGCCATTCCCGCATGACGACTGGTACCCGAGGCGACAATGTTAATCCGCCGTAGCCGGCGCAATTCTTCATTGCTGACGCGAACTTCTTCCGCCAGTCGCACTTGTCCTTCCTGCAGCGAAACCCGCGGAGCGATGGTGTCTTCCAGGGCTTTTGGTTGGTCGAAGATTTCCTTAAGCATGTAATGGGGAAATCCGTTTTTGTCAGGCATCTGCTCTCCTCGACGTGTTAGTGAACGTTTTCGCGAACGAACTTGCCTTGGACCACGGTCGCTCGGACATCCCCACCGGGAGTCAGCACTACAAAATCCGCGTCCATTCCGGACTTCAAGATTCCCTTATTCTTGGCTCCCGCGATTCTGGCGGGATTTGCGGTCGCGATCCGTACTGCCTGCTGTAAATCCCAGCCTGCGAACGCCATCGCATTGCGGACCGCGCGGTCCATAGTCAAAACGCTGCCCGCCAGTCGGCCCTCGTGCAGACACTTTCCGTCTTTGACTTCAACTTCCAAAAATCCCAACTGATATTTCCCGTCCGGCATACCAGCGGCCGAGGTCGCATCGGTAATCAGAACCGCCGCCTCAACACCTTTTGTTTTCAGAAAAAGCTGGACCATGAGTGGGTCCACGTGAACGCCGTCGGCGATCACGTCGGCGGTCAGACGCGGGTTGGTCAGGATCTCTCCCACAATACCGGGATCGCGATGGCGCATCGGGCGCATAGCGTTAAAAGTATGAGTGGCGTGGCGAGCGCCCACGGTCGTGGCTCTGCGGGTTGACTCAAGATCGGCGTCGGAATGCCCGAGACTGACGCAGACTCCACGCTTAGTCGCCTCCGCGATCACTTCCAGCGCGCCCTCGACCTCCGGCGCAATAGTCATCAGGCAGATATGACCTCGCGCCGCCTGCCAGAGCTTGTTGAAAACCTTGATAGTGGGCGGAACTAAATCCCCCAGCAAATGCACGCCCCGGCGGCCGTGACTCAGAAACGGCCCTTCCAGATGAATGCCCAGAGGCTGGGCACGGCCATTGCAGTCGGCATTTTCGCGCCGATCACCCTCGATCGCGTTCGCCAACCGCTCTAGAGCACTTTCGGTTAACTCTAGAGGCGCAGCAAGTGTAGTTGGATAATAACTGGTGACTCCGTGGCGCGACAGAAACTGCTCGAAATTGCATCTTTGCGCCCCGTCAGCCTGCATGACTTCATATCCGGCAGAACCGTGGACGTGAATGTCCACGAAACCAGGCGTGATAATGCAGTCCCCGAAGTCATGGATCTCCGCATTTGACGGTACCTCCACGTTGGTTCGAGTTCCCAGCTTTAGGATCGTGCTGTCGTCGACGATTAAGACCGGATGGTCTAGTCTTTCAACCGGCGTGTACAGCGCGCGCGATGTGTATACGACTGGAGGCAAGTTGTTCTCTTCCAGCTAAAGTATAACAATGAAATCCGAGGGCCGGGCAACCACAAAGTGATATATAGCACTTGCGGCACGAGAAGCGCAAATTCCATCCATACCAAGTGATTTTGCTCGACCGCGATTGGAAGTCACCGGGACGTGTTGCGCTTTCTAAACCTACGCCCGCTAAACTACACAGCGTCTAAGAAGGCGGCGAAAATTCAATGGAATCACGATGCTATAATGATGCGGTAGATTCTTCTCTCGCGCACCGCAAATCTAACGCGCGGATGGCCTTGTCGGGGAGTGGCTCAGCCTGGTAGAGCACCTGGTTCGGGACCAGGGGGTCGGAGGTTCAAATCCTCTCTCCCCGACCATTTCTAATCAAGTACTTGTGGATACTCGACGAGTCGGCGAGAAACAAGGACTTCCACAAAAGGACTTACATTGGCGCAAGTGCTTTCTGTGTGGGCATGAACTCCCGCCATACCGTAGCGGCAGCCATGCTCACAGCTTCAACTCGCTCTTCCCACCACGTCTTGTTGTAGACATTCTGGGTCACGTCGATTGTGGCATGTCCCATGTTGTCCCGCGTTACCTCTGGCCGGACGCCAACACTGCTCATCAGGCTTGAGTGCATGGTGCGGAAGCTCCGAAAGTCGACGGTCGCAGGCAAGCCAAGCATGTTTATGGTTGGCTTGAGTTGCCTCCGCAGCAGATTGCGCCGGTTGATCGGCCCTCCGCGCGCATTGGTGAATACCAAATCGCCCGGATTTCGACGCTTCGATCGCTGCCAAGCTGATTCCAGAACACTCCGCAGAATTCCGAAGGAATCGAGCGGAATGCTCCGGCGTCCAGCGTCGGTTTTGGTGTCGTCAAACTCGCCTTCATAGAATCGCTCGACGACATCGATGCGGTCCGGGTGAATTCTTTCCCAACGTAGCGCGGCAACCTCTCCGATCCGCAAGGAACCAACGACGATCAACGTGACAATCGATCTTGTCGGTTCCGGTAGGGCTTCTACGACACGGCGGATATCCTGCCTGCTCAGCACAACCGGCGGTTTCCGAGCTTTCTTGTGAGGCAATCGGACGCCTTGGGCAGGGTTCATGCGAACTAAGCCCCAAGCTTTGCCCTGACTGAGAACTGCTCGCAAACAGCTGTGCATGTTGCAGATCGAAGGAAGGAAAGGTAAAACTAACCGTTGTCTCGAAGGTCGGGAAGGAAGCCACCATAGGCATTCTGAATGAGGGCGCTTTCTTCGGGGAAGGTTGCCTTACCGGGCAACGCCTACGCCTGTGCTCCGCAACCGCAATGACCGATTGCTCCGTGATGCTAATCGACAAGAAGTCCATGATAGAAGTGCTTCACAGGGAACACGCGTTTTCCGACATGTTCGTGGCATATTTGCTGGCACGGAACATCCGCTACGAAGAGGATTTGGTTGACCAGCTTTTCAATTCCAGCGAGAAAAGATGTAGCCGTTGCTGAAAAACTCAACGAGAATCAGCTACGACTTTCATCTGGACACGTACATACTGCCAAGGTGGGGTTCGATGCGAATCACAAAACTCAGAACCATCGAACTTCAGGATTTCTTCAACT
>WNFD01000445.1_pt1 | contig 53240 bp, 53 predicted proteins | sample 5400491 | NCBI WGS metagenome assembly WNFD01 (sample SAMN13153343, study PRJNA577476) | soil metagenome | isolation source: 120 cm saprolite under Douglas fir tree site 2 hole 2 replicate 2 | place: USA:California | collected 2015-04-18
GGGAATGACGGCCGTGATCACCGGCGGCGGGCGTGGCATCGGCGCCGCGATCGCGCGCACGCTGGCCGCGGAGGGCGCGGCCATCGTGGTCGCCGCACGCAATCTCGACAGCGTCAAGGCCGTAGCCGATTCGATCGAACGCAGCGGTGGGAAGGCGCGCGCCGTGCGCTGCGACGTCACCGATCCCTCCAGCGTGCACGCGCTGGCGAGCGCCGCCTCCCGCCAGGGGGCCGCTATCGATATCCTCATCAACAATGCCGGCATGGCGCACAGCGCCCCGCTGCAGAAAATCACGCTCGAGGATTGGCAGCGGGTCTTCGCCGTCAACGCCACCGGGACGTTCCTCTGCACGCAAGCGTTCGTCGCAGGCATGCTCGAACGCAAACGCGGATCAATCGTGAACGTCGCATCGGTGGCGGGCCTCGTTGGCGCGCGCTATATCGCCGCCTACGCGGCCGCGAAACATGCGGTGATTGGCTTCACGCGCAGCGTCGCGGCCGAGCTCGAGAGCACGGGCGTCACGTGTAACGCCGTCTGTCCCGGTTTCGTGGATACGGAGATGACCAAGGAATCGGTTGCTCGCGTCGCCCTAAAGACCGGGAAATCGCCCGATGCGGCGCTCGCCGCGATGCTCGCGTCTTCGTCACAGCAACGACTCATCACGCCCGACCAGGTCGCGCACACGGTGCTCGCGTTGTGCGATTTCACCGGTGAACGTCCCAACGGCACCGCCGTCACGATCGACGGCTGAGGACTATGGCATTCGAGATCATCAACCCCGAAGCATTTGGCGCTCGACCCAGCGGCTGGAATCACGGCATGCTGGGCCCAAAGGGCGGCCGCATGCTGTTTGTTGCCGGGCAAATCGTGCCGGTCGGCGACTTCGTCATGCAGTGGAATGGCGCGCTGGGGCGGGTCATTCAAGTCGTGCGCGCCGCAGGCGGCAAACCTGAAGACATCGGCCGCATGGTCGTGTACGTCACAGACCGTCCCGCCTATCTCGCGAATCTCACTCCCCTGGGCGAGGTCCACCGCAAACACATGGGCCGCCATTATCCGGCGATGGCCCTCGTGGAAGTAAAGTCGCTGGTGGATTCCAAAGCGCTGGTCGAGATCGAGGCGGTGGCGATCCTATGAGCTCGTTTCTCTATGCACTCGATACCAACACATCAGTCGCCACGATCACGCTCAATCGCCCTGAACGCCTCAACGCTCTGACGTTCGAGACATACAAAGATCTCCGCGACACGTTCATGAGGCTCGACACCGAGCCGGGCGTGCGAGCGATTGTCATCACGGGAGCGGGCCGGGCGTTTTGCTCTGGCGGCGATGTCGAAGACATCATCGGCGCCTTGCTCGGCCGCGATCTCGAGGCGCTGCACGACTTCACGCGCCTCACGTGCGATCTGATTCTCGCGATGCGTCGCTGCCGCCGGCCTATCGTTGGTGCGTTGAACGGCACGGTGGCCGGCGCGGGCGCGGTGATCGCCGCGGCGTGCGATATCCGCATCGCAGCGGAATCCGCAAAGATCGCGTTCCTGTTCACCAAGGTCGGACTATCCGGTGCAGACATGGGAGCGGTGTGGCTGCTGCCGCGCCTCGTGGGCGCGGGACACGCTGCCGAGATGTTGTTGACGGGGGACTTCGTAGACGCGAAGCGGGCCTACGAGATTGGCCTGTACAACCGCGTCGTCCCGCAAGCGCAGGTACTGCCAGAAGCGCGCGCCGTCGCCGAGCAGTTGGCGCGTGGGCCGTCGGTGGCGCTGGGCGTGACCAAGCAGGCACTCGAAGCGGAGGCGTCGCTCGATCTCGAGGCCGCGCTCGCGTACGAGGCCGAGGTGCAGGCGCGGCTCATGCAGGATTCGAACTTCCGCGAGGCGCACACGGCGTTTCGCGCCAAGCGCGAGCCGAAATTCACGTGATCGTCGACACCGGCGCGGTCCGCGCGTTTCTCGATGACCGGCACGTCGCGCTGGCGGAGCGGATAGCCGAGTACGCGACGCGGGTGCTTGCTCCATTGCCTGAGCCGGCGGACGACGCAGCCGCCCGGCAACAGGCGCGCGAGCTGCTCGGGAAATTGGGCGCCGCGGGGTGGTTCGCGCCGATCCGCGACCAGGACTGGCGCGCCTGCTGCATCATCCGCGAGGCGCTCGGCGCGACGTCGCCGCTCGCCGACGCGGTCTTCGCCCTTCAAGCGCTCGGCGTCGTGCCGATGCTGCTGACCGAGAATGACGGCGTGCGAAAGCGCTGGCTCGACGCCGCGATTCAGGGACGCGCGATGGCGTCATTTGCGATGACCGAGCCCGACGCCGGCTCCGACGTCGCGTCAATCGGCACGACGGCCGTGCGCACCGGCGATGCCTACGTGCTGACGGGCACCAAGACATTCATTTCCAACGCTGGGCTCGCCGATTTCTACACGGTATTCGCGACCACCGATCCGGCGAAGCGTGACAAAGGCATCGGTTGCTTCGTGGTACCGGCGGACACACCCGGACTGCGATTCGTGCGAGCGCTCGTGCTTTCGTCGCCGCATCCGCTTGGCGAGATCGCCTTTCACGCTGCGCGAGTACCCAAAGACTGCCGGCTCGATGTGGATGGCGAGGGTTTCAAACTCGGTCTTGCGACGCTGGATCGCCTGCGCGCGACCGTCGGCGCCGCCGCCTGCGGCATGGCGTCGCGCGCGCTCGCCGACGCGCTGGCGCACGCCAAGACCCGACGCCAGTTCGGCAAGCCGCTCGCGGATTTTCAGCTGATCCAGCAGAAGCTCGCGCGCATGGCCACCGACTTGAGCGCGGCACGCCTCCTCGTGTATCGCGCGGCGTGGGAGAAGGACCGTGGCGCTCCGCGTGTGACGCTCGAAGCCGCAATGGCGAAGGCGTTCGCCACCGAAGCGGCGCAGCGAATCGTGGATGATGCGGTCCAGATCCTCGGCGGCCGCGGTGTGCTCGCCGACAACGCCGTGGATCGCCTGTATCGCTCGGTACGAGCGCTGCGCATTTATGAAGGAACGACCGAGATCCAGCAGCTGATCATTGCGGGGCAGCTCGTCAAGTGAGAATCGTCGCGATCGGAGGCGGGCCGGCGGCGTTGTACTTCGGGATTCTGATGAAGAAGGCAGATCCGAGCTCCGAAATCACGATTCTCGAACGCAACCGCCTGGACGACACGTTCGGATTCGGCGTCGTCTTCTCGGATGCCACGCAGAACAACCTCGCGGCCGCGGATGCCGAGACGTTTAACGCCTTAGCGGGCGAATTCTTTCATTGGGACGACATCAGCGTTCACTACCGCGGTCACGTCATCAGGTCCGGCGGTCATGGATTCAGTGGACTGTCCAGACAGAAGCTGCTCGCCAATCTGGCCAAGCGCTGCAAGGAACTGGGCGTGTGCATCGAGGTGGGGACCGACGTCAAGGACCCGGCCGTCTACGCCAATGTTGACCTGGTCCTCGGCGCCGACGGATTCAACAGCACCGTGCGGCAGCGATACGCGGAACACTTTCAGCCGACAATGGACGAGCGGCCCAATCGCTTCGTCTGGCTCGGCACCACCCGTCCGTTCCCTGCTTTCACGTTCTACTTCAAGCGCGACGGTCATGGATTGTGGCGCGTCCACGCGTACCAGTATGAGCCGGGCCATTCCACGTTCATCGTCGAGGCGACGGAGCAGACCTGGCGCAGCGCCGGACTCGATCGCGCAAGTGAAGACGAGACGGTCGCTTTTTGTCAGGCGCTATTTAAGGAAGAGCTCGAGGGTCATCGGCTGCTCAAGAATCGCTCGCTCTGGCGTCACTTCGTCACCATAAAGAATGCTTCCTGGTCGCACGGCAACGTCGTGCTGCTGGGCGACGCCGCGCACACGGCGCACTTCTCTGTCGGCTCGGGCACGAAGCTCGCGATCGAAGACGCGATCGCCCTTGCTACGGCGTTGCGCCGCGAGCGCGACGTACCGGCGGCACTCGCTGCCTATGAGGCCGAACGCCGACCCGCGGTCGAGAGCCTCCAGCGCGCCGCGCAGGTGAGCCTGCACTGGTTCGAGGACACCGAGCGGTACATGGACCTCGAGCCGCTCCAGTTCGCTTTCAATCTCCTGACGCGCAGCCTGAGGATTACGCACGACAATCTCAAGGTGCGCGATCCGAAATTCGTTGAGGAGATTGACCGCTGGTATACCCACCAGGCAGCGCGTCAGTCAGGCTCACCTCTCACCTCTCACCTCTCACGCCCGCCGATGTTCACGCCGTTTCGCCTCCGCGATCTCGTCCTGACCAATCGCGTCGTCGTCTCCCCGATGTGCCAGTACGTCGCCGAGGACGGGATGCCGAATGACTGGCATCTAGTGCACCTGGGCAGTCGGGCGATCGGTGGGGCTGGTCTGGTGTTCAGCGAGATGACGGATGTTTCGCGAGAGGGACGCATCTCGCCTGGCTGTACGGGGATGTACAGACCCGAGCATGTGGCCGCGTGGAAGCGCATCGTGGACTTCGTGCACGCGAACAGCGGCGCCAAGATCGCGATGCAGGTCGGTCATGCGGGTCGCAAGGGTTCGACGCAGCGCATGTGGGAAGGGATGGACGAGCCCCTGCCGTCCGGCAATTGGCCTATCATCTCGGCATCGCCCCTCCCTTATCATCCGCACAGCCAGGTCCCAAAGGAAATGAGCCGCGCCGACATGGACGAAGTGAAGGAAGACTTCGTCCGTGCGGCGGACATGGCGAACGAGGCGGGGTTCGACCTGCTCGAGCTGCACTTCGCGCACGGCTATCTCCTCGCGAGCTTCATCTCCCCGCTGACGAACAAGCGCACCGATAGCTACGGCGGATCACTCGAAAACCGCATGCGATTTCCGCTCGAAGTCTTCGACGCCGTGCGTGCGGTGTGGCCCGATCACAAGCCGATGTCGGTCCGCATCTCCGCGGTCGACTGGGCACCGGGCGGAATGGAACCGGTGGATTCAGTCGAGGTCGCCCGTCTCCTCAAGGCGCACGACTGCGACATCACGGACGTCTCGGCCGGCCAGACCGTTGCGGACGCAAAACCGCAGTACGGCCGGCAATTTCAGACGCCGTTTGCTGATCGCATTCGTCACGAGGTAGGAATCGCGACGATGGCGGTGGGCAACATCTCGTCGTATCAGGACGTGAACACGATTCTCGCGGCGGGTCGAGCGGATCTCTGTGTGCTGGCTCGGGCGCACTTGTGGGATCCGTACTGGACGCGCCACGCGGCCTACGAGCAGGGCTATACCCTTCCCTGGCCCGATCCGTACGCAACGCTGAACCAGTACCGGCCGAGGCCTGCCTGATGGCGGTCACGTACGCGAGTTACCTGCAGCTCGAAAAGCTACTCGCGCTCCAACACCCGCGGCCGGGTGAACTCGAGCATGACGAGACCTTGTTCGTCATCATCCACCAGATCTATGAGCTGTGGTTCAAGGAAGTGCTGCACGAGCTCGATTATCTCCAGCAGCTGCTGCGCGCCAACGATACCCCGCTCGCCGCCGCAACGCTGAAGCGCATCCTGACGATTCTGAAGACGCTGGTCGCGCAGATCGACGTGCTCGAGACGATGACGCCGCTCAACTTTCTCACGTTTCGGGATCGGCTCGAGTCGGGGAGCGGCTTTCAGTCCCATCAGTTTCGCGAGATCGAATTCGTGCTCGGCAAAAAAGGCCGGCCGTCGTTCGAGCGGTATCCGGAGGGCAGTACGCACCGCAAGAGCGTGGAGGCGCGGTTTGCACAGCCCACGCTGTGGGATGCATTCCTGCATTACCTCGGCGCCAACGGCTACAAAGTGCCGGCGGCGCTGCTCAGCCGTGATGTGAGGTTGCCGGTCGAGCCGTCGCCGGAGGTCCAGCGGATCCTCATCGACGTCTATCGCAGGAATCCGACGGTGGCACAAATCACCGAGCGGCTCGTGGACCTCGATGAGGGGTTCATGGAGTGGCGGTATCGGCATGTGAAGATGGTGCAGCGCACCATCGGCACGAAAGCAGGAACGGGCGGGTCGGCGGGCGCGGAATACTTAATGAAGACGCTGAATCAACCAGCGTTCCCAGATCTCTGGGCGATCCGTTCAGAGCTGTGATCAATCCCGAAGAGCTCGCCAAGCATTACACGCGCTTTCGCGTCACAGAGCGAATTCTCCTCACGGGCCACTCTCACCAGGCGTGGCCTGACGTCGCGTTTGAAGCGCAGCAGCAGGCCTGGCTCGATGCGGCGGAATTGGTAGATGACGTGTGGGATAAAGCATTCGAGAAGGCCAATGAGGTACGGCGTGGATTCGCGCAGCTGCTCGATGACTCCCCCGATCGCATCGCGCTTGCACCGAATACGCACGAGCTGGTCGTCCGGTTCCTATCGGCGCTGAACCTTCATAAGCGCCCGAGGCTGGTCACGACGGACGGCGAGTTTCACACCATCCGTCGCCAGCTCGACCGATTGGCAGAGGAAGGCGTGGAAGTGGTGAAGGTCGCTGCCTTGCCCGCCGCGACGCTCGCCGAGCGCTTGGCGCGAGTCGTGGACGATCGCACGGCGGCGGTGCTCGTCTCCGCGGTGCTGTACACCAACGCGCACATCGTCCCGAGTCTCAGGGCGACACTTGAGGCCTGCGAGCGCGTGGGAGCCGAGCTGTTGGTCGATGCCTATCACGCGCTCAACGTCGTGCCGTTCTCCTTAAAGAAGGAAGGACTGGAGCGGGCGTATGTCGTGGGAGGCGGCTACAAGTATTGCCAACTCGGCCCGGGCAACGCCTTCTTGCGGTTTCCCGCCGACACGGAGCTCAGGCCCGTCTTCACGGGATGGTTCAGTGAGTTCGCGGACCTTTCGAAGGCACCGACCGGTCGAGTGGAGTACGGGCCTGGGCCGGCGCGATTTGCGGGGGCGACGTACGATTTCACGAGCCATTATCGCGGGGCGGCGGTGTTCAATTTCTTTGAAGCGCAGAAGCTCACGCCGGAAAACTTGCGGGAATTAAGCCAGCATCAGATTCAGATTCTGGCGAATGGAATGATTCCTCATCTCCATGACATCGGCGGGTTCTTCGCCATCGAAATCGAGAACCCAGCGCTCGTCCACGAGAGACTCCTGACGCGAGACATCTGGACGGACTATCGAGGAAGCGTGCTACGGTTGGGGCCAGCACCGTATGTCAACGACGATCAGATGAACGAGGCTGTTGCGGTACTGCGCGACGAGCTGCGAAGAAAGCCTTCATCAGCGCCGCGCATGCCTCAGCCTCGACCCCACCCTTGACCTCCGCCCGGTGATTCAGCCGCGGATGCCGCACCAAATCGCCTAGAGACCCGCACATCCCCGCCTTCTCATCGTACGCGCCGAAAACCAGCTTCCCCACTTTCGCCAGCACGATCGCCCCCGCGCATTGGGCGCATGGCTCGATCGTAACGTAAAGCGTACAGTCAGTCAGCCGATCGGTCTCCAGCGCCTCGAGCGCCCGCTCGATGGCCAGAAACTCGGCGTGATATGTGGGATTCCTGCGGGCGACGGTCTCGTTGTGCGCCTCGGCGACGATCTCGTCGCCGCGCATCACGACCGCGCCAATGGGGACTTCGTCGATGGCAGCGGCGCGCCGCGCTTGTTCGAGCGCGGCCGCCATACCTTTAAGCACGCACAGGCTCGCGTGCCTTTTCGAAGCTCAGCGAATTACCGTCCTTGGCCCGGTCGACCTTGACCCGGTCGCCCTCCGCGTATTGCCCCTCGAGCACCGCTACCGCCAGAGGATTCTGCAAGAGCCGCTGGATCGCGCGCTTGAGCGGACGAGCACCGTACACGGGATCGTAGCCCTCGGCGACGAGCAGCTGCTTCGCCGCAGGTGTGACTTCGATCCTGATCTTCCGATCGCCGAGCAACCGCTCCACCCGCTTGATCTGAATGTCTACGATGCGCTCGATGTCGTCATGCGTCAGCGGCCGGAAGATGATGATGTCATCCACCCGGTTCAGAAACTCCGGCTTGAACGCCTGCCGCAACAGCTCGGTCACCTTCGTCTCCGCCTGCTCCCAGGCAACGCCACTCGTCCCCGCCTCGATCAGATACTGCGAGCCGATGTTCGACGTCATGATGAGCACGGTATTGCGGAAATCGACGGTGCGACCTTGCGAATCTGTCAGGCGGCCGTCGTCCAGAATCTGGAGCAAGACGTTGAAGACATCGGGATGCGCTTTCTCGATTTCATCGAACAACACAACCGAGTATGGGCGACGGCGAATCGCCTCGGTGAGCTGGCCGCCCTCCTCGTACCCGACGTACCCCGGCGGCGCGCCGATCAACCGCGCGACGGCATGCTTCTCCATGTACTCCGACATGTCGATCCGCACGAGCGCACGCTCGTCGTCGAACAGGAACTCCGCGAGCGCCTTGGCGGTCTCGGTCTTCCCCACGCCGGTTGGCCCAAGGAAGATGAACGACCCGGTCGGACGATTGGGATCCTGCAACCCTGCGCGCGCTCGGCGCACGGCGTTCGACACCGCGGCCAGCGCTTCACGCTGGCCGATGACGCGGCGGCCCAACTCGTCTTCGAGCTTGAGCAGCCGTTCCTTCTCCGACTCGAGCATCTTGGAAACGGGGATGCCCGTCCACTTGGAGACGATTTCGGCTATGTCTTCGGCGTCGACTTCTTCCTTCAGGTACTTGCCCTTCTTCTGGATCTCCGCGAGGCGCTTCTCGAGCGTCTGGATTTCCTTTTCGGCAGCGGGCACGCGCCCGTAGCTGATCTCCGCCGCTTTCTGAAGATCCCCGCGCCGCGTCGCCTGCTCCGCTTCGGTCCGCAGCTGCTCCAGCTCCGCCTTCTTCGCCTGGATCTTCTGAATCGCGTCCTTCTCAGCCTGCCACTGCGCTTTCATCGCGTTGGAGCGCTCGCGCAGGCCGGCCAGCTCCTGCTCGATCTTCTCGCGACGCTCCTTGGACGCCTTGTCCTTCTCCTTCGCCAGCGCCTGCCGCTCGATCTCGAGCTGCACGATCTTGCGCTCGACTTCGTCGATTTCCTGCGGCAGAGAATCGATCGCGATGCGGAGCCGGGCCGCCGCCTCGTCGATCAGATCGATCGCCTTGTCGGGCAGGAAGCGGTCGGTGATGTAGCGGTGCGACAGCGTCGCCGCCGCGACGATCGCGTTGTCCGTGATCCGGATGCCGTGGTGGACCTCGTAGCGCTCTTTCAAGCCACGCAGGATCGCGATCGTGTCCTCGACCGACGGCTCGCCGACGTACACCTGCTGGAAGCGCCGCTCCAGAGCCGCGTCCTTCTCGATATGCTTGCGGTACTCATCGAGTGTCGTGGCGCCAACGACGTGCAGCTCGCCGCGCGCGAGTGCGGGCTTCAGCATGTTGGAAGCATCGACCGCGCCTTCGGCGCCGCCGGCACCGACCAGCGTGTGCAGCTCGTCGATGAAGACGATGTATCTCCCTTCAGCAGACGTCAGTTCCTTGAGAACGGATTTGAGCCGCTCCTCGAACTCGCCACGGTACTTGGTGCCCGCGACCAGCGCGCCGATGTCGAGCGCGAGCAGATGCTTGTTCTTGAGTGAGTCTGGGACGTCGCCATTGACGATCCGCTGCGCCAGGCCTTCGACGATCGCCGTCTTGCCGACGCCCGGCTCGCCAATCAACACGGGGTTGTTCTTGGTGCGCCGAGACAGTACCTGCATGACTCGGCGAATCTCCTCGTCACGGCCGATGACGGGGTCGAGCTTTCCTTTGCGAGCGAGCTCGGTGAGAGAGATCGCGGGTGAACCGCTGTAACGACTGGATCTTACTCTCGGGCTCCTGGTCCACGACGTGATGCGCGCCGCGCACTCCCTCGAGGGCAGCGAGCAGCTCGTTGCGGTTGACGCCGCTCGCCGACAACAGTTGGCGGGCCGTGGTGCCCTTCTCCTCGACGAGAGCGAGCAGTAGATGCTCGGTCGAGACATAGGCGTCACCGAGCGATTTCGCTTCTTCATCGGCGCGGTCCAGGACGCGCGACAGCTCCCGCGCCAACGTCGGCTCAACGCCACCGGATTGCTTGGGGAACCGCCCGATCTCGCGCTCCATCTCGGCCTGGAGCTGCGTGACATTCAGCCCCGCCTTCTGCAGCAAGGGCACGACAATCCCCTCGTCCTGCTGTAGGAGGGCATAGAAGAGATGCGCGTCGTTGACGACGGGGTTGCCGCGGGCGCGCGCAAGCGAAGCGGCCTGCTGAAGGGCTTCAGCGGCCTTTACGGTCAGTCTGTCTGGCTGGATCATGACCTGCCCCTAGGCAATCGGTGTGCCGGGGAAAGATGTCGAAAAGGCAGGGCAATACAACGGCGGCAAAGACGGCAAGGGCGGCACGGACTTAACCGTTGCCGCCCATGCCGCCTGTGCCGCCCTTATTTCATAATGATCATTTTCTTGGTAAACCGTCGCCCATCCACGACTAGTTGATAAATGTAGATGCCCGACGCCGCCTCGACGTCGGTGTCTAGCACGTTGCCGTTCCAGTACGCCGTGAAGGAACAGACACCAGCGACGGGAGTGCAGGTCAGCTCGCGATTGGTCAGCTTCTCGCCGCTGCCCTGGAGAATCGGGACCGCGACGACCTGCGCGAGCACGTTGTAAATGGTGAGCGAAACCTTCGGCCGGTGACCGTTGGCAAAGAGATCGCCGCTCAAGATGAACGGAATCGTGGTCGCCGGATTGAAAGGATTCGGATAATTCTGTTTCAGCTCTACCAGCGGAGCGGGCGCCGCTTGCCCCCGCACGCCATCAACCCCTGCCGTGAGAAGCCCCCCACCGAGCCCTCCCACCAGCACTGCCCAAGCATACAGCTTCATCCCCCACCCCTCGGCAGACGTAAAGATGCGTTAGACCGCTCTCCTTGTAGGTACTGGGCGCGATAGTCACTGCTGCAGGGAAAACCTAGGAACGGTCATTCCACCCTGTCAAGCACGGAGAACCCGGGTATCTCCCTTGCGACTCGTGATGCCACGCCGGTCGGCCCACTCGAGCAACGGAATCAGGTACTTACGAGTCAAACCCAGACGGTCCCGAAACTGGGCCGGCGTCGCGGCGCCGAGCTCGCGCAACGTGTCTTCGACCGCCCGGCGGAAATCGTCCAGGGCCTGTTTCAAGGCGTATCGCTCCTGATCCACCCGCTCGACTGATCCCTCGCGCGCCAGATGCGCGAGCAAGGCGGGCACCGTTGGATCACCGAGCTCCTTCTGCAACTCGGCGACCGTCGGCAGCTGCCACTTTGCCTCGGCAAGCCGCTGCGCCAGGCGGCCGCCCGCGTCGCCGGCCCGGGCTCGCAGCGCGGCCTTCCAACCCGGCTTCCGCACCGCCGCGCCATCTTCGGTGCGCTCGAATGCCTGCTTTTTCATCCCATGCTCGATTAGCACATCGAGCACTGGCGCGGGTGCATTCACTGCCGCGCGCAGCGACTGCAACGACAATCCCGGATCGAGCGGATGCTCCTCATGATGTGCGGCGACAGCCTTGCCAAGGCGTTCGACTTCTCCGCTCACGGCGCGGCGCGCGACCAAGATATCGTCGACCGGCAGCACACCCTTCCCTGCTGCAGCGATCGTGCTGGGCACTTCGGCGGGAAGAATGCCCAGACGCACCGGGAGGTCCGCGATCCGCACGCCTACGAGCCCCGCTTCCTCAACGAGTCTCGCAAGCCGCTCGCTGGGCGGTTGTCCCGCAGTCAGGCCACGCTCCGATACCCTGGGCCGCGGGGGCGGAAACGGATCGAGCACAACGCCGCCCCCGATCGTTGTCACGGGCGAAAAGCTCCGGATGACGAAGCGATCGCGTCCTCGCGCGACGATCGGACGTTCGAGCAGAAGTCGCGCGACTCCGCTTTCCCCGGGAGCGATCGAGCGAACCTGCGCCACACGCGCCAGGACCTCCGCCGTGCCGAGGTGAACGCGAATGCGCGTGCGCGCCGCGAGCGGCTTGCGGACGGAGGGCAGTAGCTCCAGCGCCACGTCGAGCGCGGTGGTGGGCGCCCATCCTGCGCCGGTGAGGGCGACATGGCCGCGCTCGAGCTCTTCCTTGGCAACGCCCAGGGCGGTACGGCGCCCTGGAGCCGCGCGGTCAGTCTCCTCGCCGTGAACTTCGATAGACCGCACGCGCACTTCGCGGTCGAGGGGCAGCAGCCGCACGGTCGCGCCCGCCTTCACGGTTCCGCTCCACGTCGATCCGGTCACGACCGTTCCCGCGCCCGCGAGCGCAAACACGCGGTCGATTGGCAGTCGAAACAAGTCGTCCACGGGTCGGTCCGCGAGATCGGCCGCGATCGCGACAAGGGCGGTACGCAGCTCGTCCAGGCCCTCTCCGCTCAGCGCAGAAACCGCGAGCGGCGCATGCCAGCGTACTCTGCTCCGGGACAGCCGCTCTGCCACCTCGGTACGCACCATCCCGAGCCATTCGGCGTCGACGAGATCGCGCTTGGTGAGGACCGGAATGCCACGCCGCACACCGAGCAGCTCGACGATCGCGAGATGCTCTTCGGTTTGGGGCATGATTCCTTCGTCCGCGGCAATCACGAGGAGGGCGACGTCGATGCCGGTCGCACCCGCGAGCATGTTCTTGACGAAGCCTTCGTGACCGGGGACGTCGACGACGCTGGCCTGGATGCCGTTTGCCAGCGGAAGGGGGGCGAATCCGAGATCGATCGTGATGCCGCGCCGTTTCTCTTCTTCCCAGCGATCGGTGTCGACCCCGGTGAGCGCCTTGACGAGCGCCGTCTTGCCGTGGTCGATATGTCCCGCCGTGCCGACTACGAACCGGCGGGAATCCACGCTCGCCGCTCCCAGATATCGATGGCGCTCGACCGCTGCTCGTTGCCGTTCTGCGCCACCTCTCCCAAGTGATGACGAATGAAGCGAGCCACGAGGCGCCGGTGGGCCGCGGCGTGCGCCGCGTCCAGTGTGGGAAGGTTTGCCTGCGTATCGGTCAGATCGAGGAGGTCGCGGTATGCCCGCGGTGGCAGTTTTGTCGGCGGCTGAGGCCCGGCACAGCTCGCGCACAGCACCCCACCCTCTGCGGCGCTGAACGCGACGGTGCTGCCTCCAGGGATCGCGTTGCCGTCCCGCACACAGCCTTCGAGCTGCGGGGCAAACCCGAGCACGCCCACGAGCAGCCACAGCCAGCGCACGGCGACAGCATCGGCCTGCTGTGGCGCAGCCTGAGCCAGCGCATCCAGGCCCTGGATCAAGGTCTCGTACGCGGCGGCCAGCGGTGCGGGAGGAGCCATCTTCAGCATCACTTCTGAAAGCGCTTCCGCTCCGGCGAACCGGCCGAGGTCGCCCGCGAGATCGCGGCGCAACTGGATTACGTCGAAGGCGGCAAGCGTTTGGAGCTCACGCGTCTCTTTGTGATAGAGCTGCGCAACGCCTTCACTCAGTGTCTCGAGCGCGGCGCCAAAGGGACTGCGCGGGCGCAGCACACCCTTCGCGATCGCGCTTTGGACGCCGTAATCGCGGGTCGCGAGGCGGACAATCTTGGAGGTTTCGCTGTAGCGGTATGTGCGGAGCACTACCGCCGGCGTAGAGACTAGCGTCACTTCCCCGGCTCGAGCACCAGGAACTTCACATTGTCCTTCGAGACGGCACGCAGCCAGGCCACCAGTGCGTCGACACTATCCGGCGGTGCGATGCCCCGTCTGCCACTCATACGTCGCGTAATGCGCAGCTCGCGACCACTCTGGATGTACTCGGCGCGGTAGCTGCCGAACGAGCTGGTCTCGGCGATTCCTGGCGGTAGTTGCGCGGTCCAGCCCGCCGGCAAAGTCACACGCAGTTCCGCAACGATCTCGAGCGGTCCAACGACGTCACCGACATCGATCGGGAACTTACGCGGCCGATGACGCTCCAGCTCCGGCACAGACCGCAGCAATGAAAAGGTGGGCAACGACTGCGGCAGCGTCAGGATCCGCGTGGATCCGGAGCCAGACACGAGCGGCGCATCGCGCACCGTGACGGCGACCAGTGGCGTTGCCGCAAGATCGCGCCCATCGAACAGGGCGAGGCTATCGCCCGATGCTCCGGGGAAGACGCCGTTGGCCAAGGCCTGTGTCACTTGACGCACGTCGTCCTTGCTGAAGCTGCGCGCATATGCCTGCCGCAGTCCGTATTGCAGAGAGCCGTGCTTGATCTCGGTATAGCGACCGGCAAACCGGCCATCCGCGGCAAGCTCGCCAACGGTTCGTACTTCTGATCGATTCACCGAATCCGGGGCTTGCGGGAGAACCACGCCTTCGAATTGACCATCGTCGTGGACGACCAGAGCAAACGATCCCTCTTCCGCGGGCGGGAGCTCGCTGTACGGCGTGAGCTCTGACGTCAAATCGAGATACAGCCGTCCCCTCGCAGGTCGATCGACGGCCGCAATCATGTGATCGAACTGCTGCACTGTCGGCACGGTGGAGTCGGCATTGCCGTTCGCGCTCAGAAGCACCGGGAATGCGTGCACGCCCATGGCCCGCGCCATGGCGATGAACAGCGTCGCCTTGTCTTTGCAATCACCGTAGCGTGATTCCACGACCTGCGCGGGCAGTCGCGGTAAGTACCCGCCGATGCCGAGCGATAGTGACACGTAACGGAAGTCCTGCGCCACCCAGCGATAGACCGCTCGCAGGGAATCGTCGAGCGTCTTGGATGATCGTACATGCTCGCCGAGCTGCGCCTGCAGGTCCGGCGTCAGCTTATAGCGATCCGCTCCTGCCAACAGATTGGCGTACCAGCGCGCGACATCAGACCATTCGATGGGGGCCGCCACATCCAGACGGACGTACAGCGTGTTGGGACTCGCGGCGAACGGCTCGCTCTCGATCTTCTGAACATCCTTCGTTGCCCATGTGTACACGTGGCGACCGTGCGCTTCGACCTCCTGCCGCTTGAAGTGCACATTCTCTTCTGTGATGCGCGGTTTGACGGTCGCGGGCACATCGACGATCAGCCGCGAGCGGCGGGTGAGCCGCCCCGTGGTCACCCGCCACCCCGTGTAGTAGTCACCCGGCACCAGCGGTTTGACTCGCTCGATCGTGTAGCTCCAATCGACCAGCGTCCCGGGCGCGACACCGCTGAGCGTGACGCGACGCACTTTCTCATCCGAGTACACGGGCGCCTCGAATGCCACCGGTGCGAGCGATTCCTGTTCGTGCGCCGGCTGCGCACTGATCACGTCGCCATTGGTCTTTAGGACGCGAATCCAGTTGACAGTCAGACGTTCCGAGCCACTCGAATAGGAGAAGCTCTGTTCCCCCCACGCCTCGGCGCCGTCCTGGTTCAGGACCTGGATGACCTGTCGATACGTCCGGCTACCTCGCCCATCCGGCTCGAACCGCACGACCCCGTCGTCGAGGAGATACACGAACTCTTCATTGGGATAATCGGCAGGATTCACGGCCAAGCGATAAATCGTGTCGTTCTTGACCGACGGATCTCCCGCGGGCGTGATGCGGGGAGCTTGGGCAGCAGCGGCGCTCGCGACGGTGAGGACTAGCAGAAGTGACCAACGGCGCATCGAAACGTCCCTCCAACGTCGAAGGATCTATACCGTGACACGAATTCCTATCGTTGTGGGAATATAGCCGCACGTCTTTCCGGGAAAGGGTCTTCCGTACGGGGGTGCAGCAGCGACGCAACGATCTCGACCCCATCGGCCACGCGCGGGCCGGAACGACTGAAGTAGGACGATGCATCGAGCGCATGCACGCGCCCGGCGGCGAACGCGCGCGGTGCGACGGCGCGTACCCGGTCGTCGTAGCGCTCCGCCTCACGACGCGTCGCCTCGAGCCCGAACCCGCACGGCATGATGAGCAGCACATCGGGATCCAGCGCGCGCAGCTCCTGCCAACTCATGCGGTAGGAGGGCCGCCGGGCCATGCCCGCGACGAGCTCTCCTCCGGCAGCCGCGATGAGCTCGGGTACCCAGTGACCTGGGACGTACGGCGGGTCGAGCCATTCGAGTGCGAGCACGCGTGGTCGTGGGCGACCGTCGACGCGCGCTCGGACGTTCACCATGCGGCGCTGCATGTCCGCGACGAGCGCATCCGCCGCCGTAGGCGCGCCAGTCGCGCATCCCACGTCGCGGATCCCGTCGAGGATCGCGGCGAGATCGTGCGCGTCGAGCGTGAGGACGCGGGGCGCCGGGGTGAGGTCAGCAAGGGCTGCGACCGCCTGACGCTCAGGCACCGCGCAGACGTCGCAGATGCCCTGGGTGATGACGAGGTCAGGATGAAGCGCGGCGATCGCGGCAACATCGATCTCGTACACGCTGCCATAATCGCGGAGCGCGGCGCGAACCGCTGTATCGATCTCCCCGCTTGTGAGGCCCGCGAGGTCGTGGCGCGGACGCGACAGCCGCGGAAGGCTTGCGACGCGCGGCGGATAGTCGCAGCTATGCGAAATCCCAACCAGCCGATCCTCGAGCCCGAGCGCACAGACGATTTCGGTCGCGCTGGGGAGTAAGGAGACGATTCGCTCAGCGGCCAACGGTGACGCGACCTCCGAGCATCACGGTTCGGCCCCGCGGTCGGAACCCAGCGATCTCCTGCGCCTGGTCGTTGAACGCATTCTCGAGATTGCCCGTCAACACGATCCGACGCAGGTCGTACTCGGCGGCGACATTGACCCGGCTATAGGCGTTCAGGGTGACCCGCCGCTGGCCGACCGGGCGATTGAAATCGAGATCATCGCGCGAGCCCACCCAGCGAGCGCCAACCGTTACGCGTGCCCGATCGCCGATCGTCGCGGCGAGCTGCGGAGCGACGGTGTGCGCGGGCCGCCGGATCAGCGACCTCCCCGGAACGAATAGGCCGTCGGGATCGCTCGACGCGCTTGACTGCGAGACCTTGGTATGCAGGTACGTGTAGCTCACGGAAAAGACGACGAACGTCGCGACATTCGCCTCGACGGTCGCCTCCACGCCGTTCGCGCTGGCGCCGCCGACGTTGAAATAGTTGGGCTGGTTTGGGGGGGGCGCCGCGTTGTATTCGATCAAATCGCGGAACCGTTGATCGAAGTACGTCACGGAAACCGACGTCCGCCGCCGGCGGTGTTCGAAGCCCCCTTCCCAGCTACGGGAACGCTCGGGATCGAGATTGGGATTTCCCAGAACGAAGCCGTGCGCGAAGTTCTGAAAGAAGGTCGGTTCCTTGAACCCGGTTCCGGCGGAAATGCGCAGCCGAGTGCGCTCCTCGAGCCGGTAGACGACTCCCGCGCGATACGTGGCGTGCGTCCCGAACTGCGAGTTGTCGTCGAGCCGGCCGCCGAGCGTGAGCGCTGCGCGGCCCGCGACGATCAGCGCCTGGGTGAAATAACCGGTCGTGTTGCGATGCACGCGAATGGAGTCGGGGAAGTCACCGAACGACGCGCTGAAATCACTGGTACCGCGTTGACGTTCGTCCTCATATTCGACTCCCCCCGTCACAGTCGCGACCGCTGAAGCACGCCAGGTCAGCAACGCATTCGCGGTCGCGCGACGCACATAGTCGCTACTCGAGAACGAGCCTTGAGCGGGAGGATGCTCGTCGTTATAAAAGAGCCGCGCCTCACGAACCGCGGCACCGATGCGCGCATCCAGGTTGCTGCTCAGTGCGCGTTCGGCACTGAGGCTGAGTATGGGTCCCCGCTGCGCGGCGCGCTGATTCGAGTCAACCGGCTGCCCCTGGCCGTTCGTCGGGAAGTGATAGATGTCGTCCCCGTAGTGATAGGTCAGGCTCGCGTCGGTCTTCCCATCGGGATGGTATTGCAGGCGCGCGCTAGCGACGCTGTTTCGGTAGTAGTTGTTGAATGGATACAGACCGTCGGCCGAAAATCGCGACGCGCGCGCGGAATAGCTCACCCCGCCGGTCGCGCCCTCCATGTCCAGCGCTTCTTGCGCCGCGCCGTAGGTGCCGCCATGCAGCTCCGCGCCGGCGCGCGCCGAGCCACCGTTCTCTCCTGCCCGGGTGAAGATTTGGATGACGCCCGTCACCGCGTCCGATCCGTACAACACACTGACCGGCCCGCGTACCACCTCGATGCGGTCGATGTTGTCGGTCGTCAGATGCGCGAGATCGATGCCGCCACCCGCGTCGTTCAGAGGAACACCATCGAGCAGCACCTTCACGTAATCGCTCTCGCCCCCGCGCATGAACAGCGACGTCTGCCCGCCATAGCTCCCCGTCTCGACGATGTGCGCTCCCGGAACGGTCTGCAGGGCGTCGGCTACGGTGCGAATGCCCTGCGCCACGAGATCCGCTCCGCGCAGGACGGTCACCGCCGACGCGACGAGATCGGCCGCCACCGGCACGCGCGTGGCGGTCACGACAACGGGCTTCAGCACGACGGTGTCCTGGGGAGGCTGGGGGGACGGGGGGGGCTGCTGCACTGTGACGGCGAGAACGAGAAGCGCGACGTTCATGCGCGGGGCTCCTTCGGTTGGCGCAGGGGAACCATCTGCGGGCGACCATCAACGGTCTGCATCCTGACGGGCCACGAAAACACTGTCTCGACGGTTTGGTGCGTCAGGACGTCCACGGGGGGACCCGACGCGATGGGGCGCCCCCCCCCCTCCCCCCCCTCGAGCAGCAGCAGCGAATCCGCAAAGCGGGCGGCGAGGTTCAGGTCGTGCGTGATCATCAACACGCCCAGGCCCTGCGTATCGACGAGACCGCGTATCAACTCGAACAATCCCATCTCGTGCTGCAGATCGAGTGATACTGCCGGCTCATCGAGGACGAGCAAGCGCGGCTCCTGGGCGAGCGCGCGGGCCACGCGCACCCGCTGGTACTCGCCCCCCGACAGCGTCCAGACCCAACGCTCGGCGAGATGCTGCGCGTCGCAGGCCGTGAGCGCGCGCATGACGGCCGCATGATCTTCCGGCCGCTCACGCCCCCACAGCGAGAGATGGGCGTAGCGGCCCAGCAGTACGGTTTCGCGGACGCGCTGAGGAAAGAGGTTGTCTTCACGCTGCGGCACGACTCCGACCAGGCGGGCGAGGGCCTGCCGCGGCCAGCGATAGGCGGGGCGACCGTCGATGTCGGCGCTACCTGCGAGCGGCGCAAGCGCACCGAGCGCGACGCGTACGAGCGTCGTCTTGCCGCTGCCGTTTGGCCCGATCACCGCGTGGAACTCACCCGGCCCTACCGAGAGTGAAACGCCCGCCAGCGCATCGCTCGAGGCGCCGGGATAGCGATAACGAACGGCGTTCAGTCGAAGCAAGGGTTCGGTCTTGTCGTTCACGCGATTGTCCAACGACGCAGCAAGAAAGTGAATACGGGAACGCCGATCAACGCCGTCACGACGCCGACGGGGAGCTCTCGGGGCGCGACGACGGTGCGCGCCAGGGTGTCGGCGATCGCGAGCAATGCCCCGCCGCCGACAAAAGCCGCTGGCAGCAATGCACGATGGCGATGGCCCCACGTGAGCCGCGCGAGATGCGGGACCACCAGACCGACGAATCCGATCACGCCCGAAACCGCGACGGCCGCCGCAGTGAGCAGCGACGCCGCCAGGTATACGCGTCGCTTCACGGCATCGACGTCGGCGCCGAGGTAACCCGCAGGCTCTTCGCCGAGCGCGAGGAGATCGAGCGGCCGCGAGGCGGCCAGGAGCACCGCGATCGGGATTGGTGCGTACAGCACGATGACCAGCACGGCATCCCAGGAAGCGCTGGAGAGGCCGCCCCACAACCACAGGAAGGCGTTGCGCAGCTCACTCGCGTTGGCGAGCGAGACGATGGCGGTCGTGATCGCCGCGGCGAAGGCGCCGATGGCCACCCCACCGAGGAGCAAGATGCGAGGATCGAGCGCGGCGCCGCCGATCAAGCCCAGGCGGTAGACGAGCGCGAGGGCCGCGAGAGCGCCCGCGAATGCCGCGAGCGGCAGCGCCCATGGCCCCGAGAGGTGCAGCGCGATCGCCAGGACCGCGCCGAGGCCGGCGCCGCCCGACAGCCCCAATAAGAACGGATCGGCGAGCGGATTGCGGACGAGTGCCTGTAGACCAGCCCCGGCGATGCCGAGCGACCCGCCCACCAGGAACGCGAGCAGCGCCCGCGGTGCGCGCAGATGCCAGACGATGTCGGAGCGCAGCAACTCGCCGAGCGGAACCGCCGCCGGTCCAACGGCGACGCTCGCGACCAGCGCGAGCACCGCGACCGTGATCAGCAAGGCCCATTTCATTTCCGGAGCAACCTCTGCAACTCCGCGACAGCCTGCGCCGAGCGTGGCCCCGGACGACCGAAGAGCGAGCCTGGGAGCAAGAGGAAGCGACGATCGCGCACCGCTCGCACCGCCTGCCACTCCGGACGTTTGGCGAAGCCGGGCAGCACCGCTGAGTCGGCGAGAACAGCGATCCAGTCGGGATTGCGAGCGGCGATCGTCTCGAGGGAGACCTGCGCCGAAGGGGCCGCGAGATCGGCCAAGACATTGCGCGCGCCTGCCAGCGCCGCGATCTGATGCAGATAACTGCCACGGCCAATCACGATTGGCGGATTGTCCCAAACGACAAAAGCGATTGAGGCGATTGCACGCGCTGGCGGACGCGCAGCGAGACTATCCATCGCGGCGGCAAGCGAGTCGGCGATCTCCTCGCGACCGGTCAAACGTCCGAGTGTCCGTGCCGCGGGTGCCAAGTCTTCGAGTCGATTGAGATCCAGCAAAACCGTGCGAATTCCTATGCGTTCGAGCTGTTTGGCGGCGGTGACGTTGGGCCCGGAATTGTAGAGCACCACCAGATCCGGTGTACGCGCCGCGACGGCTTCGATATTGGGCGGGAGTCCGTCACCGACGCTGGGGACGGCGAGCACCGCCGGCGGATAGTCGCACCACGTGGTCCGCCCGACCACGCGATCCCCGGCGCCAATGTCGAAGAGGATTTCCGTGAACGACGGAAGGAGGGAGACGATTCGACGGGCCGTCGGGCCGTGAGGCCGTACGGCCGGCGAGGAACAGCCGGCAAGGATGAGAACGGAAAGGAAGAACGCGCGCATCACCATCCCTCCCGCGAGGGATTTGATTGGTGGCGCGAACGAAGACGTCTCCTGGCTTCGGGCGGAAACGCGGTGGCCTTCCCAAGACAGCCTCGGTGGCCATCCGCGTAGGGGCGCAGCATGCTGCGCCCCTACTTCATATCATTGCCCGTTACAGTGGCGGGGCCGCGCCGGATTCGCACCGGCTTCCGTAAATCCCCGTTCGCAAGAACTTCAACTCGAGTCAGTCTAGGACGACGTCGCCGGCGGCGCAAGAGGCTTTTTCTTCAGGGCCCACACCAGCCCGACAACCATTCCCGCCGCGAGCAATCCGATGACATACGGCAGCACCGCTTGCGCGCGAAATTTTCCCGCGGGCAATTGAATCTCGACGATGTCGCCCGGTTTGAGCGGACCGGCGCGATACGCCGCGAAGCGCCGCTGCTCGAGCTCCTGTACGCCGAGTCGCTGGAGTTTGGGCGCCGTGACCGCGGCGGCGGTATCCTCGACCAGCAGGTTGAGCTCGGCGGTCGCCTGATCGATCGGGATGGCGAACGTTCGTGTGTCCGCGGGAAGCGAGTACGCGTAGCTGAGCTGTTTCACGGGCCCGGGCGGAATCGGCGCCAGGACGACGACACTGTCATGGCGAAATACCAGCGCGTCCGGCGAGATATCGCCCTGCCCGCCGCGAAATTGGCCGCCGCGCGCAGGAACGCGGCCCGCCCACGTCGGCACGAGCGTGTCCCGCGTGATGCGCGCGGTCTGCCCGGCGTTCTCGAGCTCGAGGATCTCCAAAACCTCGCGAGTCCCGTTTTCACCGGGGTGCGCAATCGTCGCGAGCCGGCGCGCGAGTTTGATCGGTGGACCGTTGGCCGTGGTCGGATACGCGAGGATGTCATCGGCGTGCACAGCGGGATGGTCGACGTTGATCGGCGATGAGAAGTAGGCGAGGCTGTCGTACCAGGCGCTCAAGACGTAGACGACCGTGCTGTCCGGATGCCGGAGCGTAATCCGGTAGCGGCCTCGTGCATCGCTGCGCACGGAATCGATCGGAGCGCCGCCCTCGCGCGTGATGCGATGCAGGACAACCCACGCATTTGGTAGAGGCGCCGTTTCGCGGCCGCCACGCAGCACCCTGCCGCTGATGCTTACTTGTGGCGCTTGCGCGGTAAGCGTCGAGAAGGCACCGAGCCACCAGAATAGCAGGTAGCTACGGCGTGAACTTCCCGAAGTCTTCAGGATCGAGATTCTGGAGGTACGACTTGAGGGAATCGGCGTCCAAGGGCCCCGCGCCGGGCTGGATCCCGCTTTCGCTCGTGTCGACGGACGTGAGCTCGAGGAGCGTTTCGCTCGTCAGAATCGGCGCCTTCAGCCGCAGCGCCAGCGCGATCGAATCGGAGGGACGGGCGTCAATCTGAATCACGGTATCGCCACGATAGACGTGCAGCTCGGCGAAATAGGTGTTGTCCTTCACCTGGGTGATGATCACCTTCCGCAGCTCCGCACCCAGTCCCACGATGACCTGTTTCAGCAAGTCATGCGTGAGCGGCCGCGAGAACTTCACACCCGCGAGCTCCATCGCGATCGCGCTCGCTTCTGCCGGTCCAATCCAGATCGGCAGAACGCGCTGGCCATCGTTCTCCTGTAAGATCACGACGGGTGTGTTCGTCGTGCGGTCCAACCCGAGATGGGCGACCCGCACCTGGAGCATGTTCGCGCCGTTCCCCGCCATCAGGTGCCCATATCCCAGGAAGCGAGATACTTGCGTTGCGACTGCGTCAGCGTATCGATCGCGACGCCCATCGCCTGGAGCTTGAGGCGCGCGATGTCCTGATCGAGGTCGGTGGGAATGCGGTGCACGTCCTTCGTAAGCTTCTTGGCGTTTTCGACGACAAACTCCGCAGCGAGCGCCTGGTTTGCGAACGACATGTCCATCACGCTGGCGGGATGGCCTTCAGCGGCCGCGAGATTGATGAGGCGGCCGTCAGCAAGCACGAACAGCCGCTTGCCGCCAAGCCGCCATTCTTCGACGAATTCACGGACGGGCTTTGGCCCCCCCCCTTCGGCGGCCTTTTTCAGACCTTCGAGGTCGATTTCGACGTTGAAGTGTCCGGAGTTCGCGAGGATCGCGCCGTCTTTCATCACACGCATATGCTCTACCCGGATGACCTCCACGTTGCCGGTCAACGTCACGAACAGATCGCCCAGCGGCGCGGCGTCCGCCATCGGCACGACCCGGTAGCCGTCCATCTGTGCTTCGAGCGCCTTCATCGGGTCGATTTCGGTCACCAGGACATTGGCCCCGGCGCCGCGCGCGCGCATCGCGAATCCGCGGCCGCACCACCCATACCCCGCCACCACAACCGTGCTCCCCGCAATGAGCAGATTCGTTGCGCGGATGATGCCGTCCAGCGTTGACTGGCCGGTGCCGTACCGATTGTCGAACAAATGCTTGGTCTGGGAATCATTCACGGCAATGACCGGAAACTGGAGCACGCCGTCCTTCGCCATCGCCTTGAGCCTGATGACGCCGGTCGTCGTTTCCTCGGTCGATCCGATCACGCCCGCGACAAGCGCCTTGCGCTCCGCGGCAGCCAGCGTCTCTACCCACTTGCGAACCGGTGGCGCCAGGTCGTCGAGGCGATTGAGCGCGATCATGTGCAGCGCGCCGACGAGATCGGCACCGTCGTCCATCGTGATATCGGGACGGTGGGCAAGCGCGGCACGGATGTGATCGTAGTAGGTGGTGTGATCTTCACCTTTGATGGCAAAGACCTTTATCCCGTGATCACGAACGAGGTGCGCCGCGACGTCGTCTTGCGTGGACAGCGGATTGGATGCGCACAGCGCGACGTCGGCGCCGCCCGCCTGGAGTGTGATCGCGAGATTCGCCGTTTCTGTCGTCACGTGCAGGCACGCCGACAGGCGCTTCCCCGCTAGCGGCCGCTCGCCACGGAACCGCTCCCTGAGCTGCCGCAGCACCGGCATCGAGCGCTCGGCCCACTCGGTGCGGCGGCGCCCTTCATCGGCGAGCCGAATGTCCTTGATGTCGTTCGTGGATTTGGTCTTGGTCGCCGTCTCAGACATTGGCCTTCCGGGAAATGCGAGAGGTCCGCTCCGCGGCGACTTTCAGCTCTTCCACGCGATCGGCGTGCTCCCAGGTGAACAGCTCGACGTCGCGCTCGCCGATGCGACGCTTCTCGGGTGCCCGGCCGAAGTGGCCGTAGGCGGCGGTCGGCCGATAAATGGGATTGCGCAGGTTCAGCGCCTGGATGATGCCGCCGGGCGTCAGGTCGAAGACTTCACGCACCGCCGTCTCGAGCGCGTCCTGAGGGACCGTACCGGTTCCGAACGTCTCCACCATGATCGAGACGGGCTCGGCGACGCCGATCGCGTACGCAACCTGGACTTCGCATCGCTTGGCGAGCCCCGCTGACACGATGTTCTTCGCCACCCAGCGCATCGCGTACGTCGCGGAACGATCGACCTTCGAGGGGTCCTTGCCGCTGAATGCGCCGCCGCCGTGCCGCGCCATGCCACCGTAGCTATCGACGATAATCTTCCGGCCCGTCAGGCCGGCATCGCCCTGCGGCCCGCCAACGACGAACCGCCCCGTGGGATTCACGAGCACATCCTTGTCGCTCACATCGAAACCCGCCTCGCGGACCACAGGCCGGATGACGTGTGCCAGGATTCCAGCGCGCAGCTGCACGTTGTCGATCATGTCGGAGTGCTGCGCCGACACCACGATCTTATCGATCCCGACAGGCTTCGAGCCCTCGTACGTCACGCTGACTTGCGTCTTTCCGTCCGGCCGCAGCCACGGGAGCTCCCCGCTCTTCCGCACCGCGGCGAGCCGTTCAGCGAGCCGGTGCGCAATCACGATCGGCAGCGGCATCAACGACGGCGTCTCGTCGGTCGCGTAGCCGAACATCATCCCCTGATCCCCCGCCCCACCCTTGTCCACGCCGAGCGCGATGTCGGTGGACTGGCGATCGATCGTCGTCAGGACCGCGCAGGTCTGGGCGTCGAACCCGAAGTTCGCGTCGGTATAGCCGATCGACGTGATGGTTCCGCGCACGATGTCGGGGATGTGGACGTAGGTCGAGGTGGTGATCTCACCGGCGATGACGGCCATGCCGGTCGTCACCAGCGTTTCGCAGGCGACCCGCGCATTGGGATCCTCGACCAGAATGGCGTCGAGCACCGCGTCGGAGATCTGATCCGCGATCTTGTCCGGATGCCCTTCCGTGACCGACTCGGAAGTGAAGACGTGACGATGAGTTGGCATATTTTTTGGTCCCTAGAGTTTCAAACTACCGGAGCGCCGTCCGGCGGGCAACCGCGCATCGGGATCGAGCAGTGTCAAATCCACCGCTTCCGCGAGTGCAAATCGCAAGATATCGAGCGCGAGCTCCGCCGACCGTGCGGCAAGCGCCGCATCGGCGGCGGCCCGCGCCTGCGCCGTGGTCACCTGCCGGATCAGCCACTTGATGAGCGGCAAGGCCGGCGGCGCAACAGACAGCGTCTCATACCCCAAACCGAGCAGCAGGAACGCGGAGAGCGGCTCTGACGCCATTTCGCCACAGACGCTCGCCGGCTTGCCGGCCGCGCGTGCCGCCTCCGCGACGAGCTTGAGGAGCCGCAGCACACTTGGATCGTGCGGTGTGAAACGGTCGGCGAGCCGCGCGTTGCCGCGGTCCACCACCAGCGTGTACTGGGTGAGATCATTGGTGCCGACGCTGAGGAAGTCGCTGATTTCCGCCAACCGATCAGCAAGGACCGCGGCCGCCGGCGTCTCGACCATCACGCCGAGCGGCACGGACTTGCCGATGGGAATCCCCGCGCTCTCGAGGCGAGCGGCTTCTTCGTGCATCATCTCCCGCGTGCGCTCGACTTCGTCGAGGCGCGTGACCAACGGGATCATGAGCTGGAGGTTGGTCGTCGCCGCCGCCCGCAGCACGGCGCGGATCTGGGTGCGAAACATCTCCGGCTCATCGAGGCACACTCTGATCGCGCGCCATCCGAGGAACGGATTCGCTTCGGGCGGACCGCGGAAGGGGGCTGGGAATTTGTCGCCACCCAGATCGTACGTGCGGATCACGACCGGGTGACCGGCGAACGCTTCGCCGACGCGCCGGAAGTATTCTGTCTGGTCGTCCTCGCTGGGGAGACCGCTGTGGCCCGTGATCAAGAATTCGGTTCGGAGCAATCCCACGCCCTCCGCCCCGTGTGCCTTGGCCGCTTCGACCTCGTCCGGTAGATCCACGTTGCCGCGCAACGCGACGTGCATGCCGTCGACGGTGACGGATGGCTGCGCGACTGCTTCCTCCAGACGCGCAGCCAGCTCGCGGCGCCGTGTGTCGGTACGCTCGGCCTCCTCGACCTCGGCAGGAGTTGGGTCGAGCAGTACGGTTCCGCGCGTGCCATCGAGGATGACTCTTGTGCCGGCCGGGATGCGTGCCACCGCGCCGCGCAAACCGAAGATCGCGGGGATGCCGAGCGAGTGCGCGAGAATCGCGGCATGTGAGGTGCGCGTGCCCTCTTCACTGATCAGCCCGACGACGTGGTCGCGATCGAGCTGGACGGTTAAGCCTGGCGAAAGCTCGCGCGCCACCAGAATGGACGGCTCGGCGATGCCGTCCCAGATGTCTGCCCGGCGGCGCCGATGCATCAGATGCTGAATCACGCGGATCGCCACGCCGGTCAGGTCGGCGAGCCGCTCCTTGAGCAGCGGATTGCCGGCGGCGGTCCAGAGGTCGCGCACCTCCAGCGTCTTGAACTCGAACGCCTTTTCCGCGGTGAGATGGTTCTCACGAATCAGGGCCTCGATGCCGCCAATGAACTCTTTGTCCTCGAGCATCAGGATCTGCGCGTCAAAAATCCGTGCCTCGTCCACCCCGGCGCGGTCTGCCGCGCGGGCGCGAAGCTCCCCGAGCTGGCCGCGCACGTCTTTGAGTGCGGCGCGCAGGCGGCGAATTTCTTTCTCGACCTGCGTGCGGGGCACGACGCGGTGCGGCACTTCGGGCAATGCCCAGCGCACCGTCAGCGTCGGACCCATCGCGATCCCCGGCGACACGCCGATGCCCTTGAGGAGCCGCTCGCCCGCGCTCACGCGTCTTCCTTGGCGCCGGGCTTCAGGTGCATCTCGTGAAAGCCGGCCGCGACGAGCTCGAGCAACGCGGCCATCGCCTGCTCGGCGTCGTCGCCGTCCGTCTTGATCATGATCGAGGAGCCGCATTCCGCCGCCAGCGTCATCATGCCGAGAATGCTCTTGCCGTTGACGACGGCGTCGTCCTTGCGAACCTCGACAGCGGATTTGAAGCGATTCGCGACCTTCACGAATTCCGCTCCCGGCCGGACGTGCATGCCCAGCGGATTCACGATGCGGGCTTCGCGCTCGATCACGGCCATACCAGCGCTACCACCAGTGCGAGGGCAGCGAGGCCAAGCGCGAGCCGCAGGCCGTTGAGATGTCCCGCTCCGCCGGGCCAGCGGAGTGCGAGGAAGGCAAGCCCGGCGACGATCGCGAACGTGATGCGGGCACCCGCCTCGAAGGGCCAGGCCAGATACTGCGTGGTGAGCGGCAACGCCGCGCCGATGGTGAACGCCATCGCCGGAGCCAGCACGGCACTGGCCCGCTGGAGAAATGGATTATGGAGCGCGACACTGACCCTCGCGCCGTGCGTCCATCCCGCGCGCAGTGCCCACCACCGCAGCGCGACGTGGCCAACGTTGTACACGATCAGAAACGCCGCCACCGACATCCAACCGGCGCCGAGGGCGATGGCAACGAGCGTGAGACCGGAGAGGAACGGCAGCCACCCCGCCCACACCAGCCGATCGCCGACCGAGCCGAGTGGCCCGCACAACGCCTCGCGCAGTCGCTCGACTTGGTGGGGCGATGCACCGTCGTGTTCGGCGCGCGCCGCGGCGCCGACCGCCAGTCCAATGAGATACGGGTGCGCGTTGAAGAAATGCGCGCCGCGCGCAACGGCCGGACGATACTGCGCCTCCCCGAGGTCGCGGAGGAGCGGCTCCTCGGCGACGCCGACGCCCACGCCGAGCATGCGCTCGTAGTTGTACGAGCCCTGCACCGCGAAGAGCCGCAGCAGCGCGCGCGCGAGAGCGAGCTTCATCGCAGCCATGCCACCAGGAGTCCGCCGCCCAGGCCAGCGGCGAACCACGCCAGGTTCGGGCCGCGGCCCACGAGCCGCAGCGTTCCGGCCGCCCCGGCGGCCAGGGCTGCCGCGATCGCGGCGACCGCGAGCAGCGTCGCGCCGCGAGCCGTCAACGCGCCGGCCAACAACGGGCGCGCGAGCCAGGCGAGGAAGAGGCCCGTCGCCGTCACGATGGCCGCTCGAGCGGCATCGCGGAGCAGGCCACCCACGTGCACGCGCACGAGCGCGCTCGGGTCTCCCGACTCGAGCGCCGCGGCCGCGGCGTGCACGATACGGGAATTCACGCGCCGCAGCACGTTGATCGTGATTCCGCCGATCAATCCCGTGACGAGCCCAACGAGGGCGCCGAGTCCCAGTCCCAAAACGCCGGCCGAGGCGTGCGCCGTCGCGACCGCGGCGACGGTCGCCGGCCCGTACTCCGGATACCGCACGGCGCCGACGGGAAGAATGTCGTACTGCAGCAGCTCGAAGATGACGCCCAGCTTCAGCCCCGTCGGGATGTCGCCGAGAATCGCTCCCGCAATCGTCCCGGCGACGAGCGGACGCGCGATCATCATCTGCGGCAGGCTCACGAGGTCGATCCCCACGAGCGTGCCCCAGACGAGCAAGGCGATCAGGATCTCAACGGGCAGGGTCACGTGAAATCACCTACGGGAATCGCGGGCGCGGTCGGGACGTCCTGCGCGGTCACTGCGACGCCGCGCGCCGCGAGCTGACGCAGCTTCGCCGCTTCGTCGTCCGTCAGGTACACGAACCGCAGCCGCTCCGTGCGGCCGGCGCGATGGTGCACGCCTCCCACGTTGATGGTGCGGACCTGGGGCGCGTGCTCCACGAGGGAGACGGCGGTGTTGACGTCACCGACGAGGAGAATCCCGACGCGCGAATCGGTTTGCCAACTCGGCATTTGGCGGGCCGCCTCTTCGACAGAGGCAAAGATGACTTCCATGTCCGGCGGCACGCCCATGCGATAGAGATCCTGCTCCCAGTCACTGCCGCGCACTTCGTCATCCACGAGCACGATGAACGTGACATGGAGCGGTTGCCCCCAACCGACCACCACCTGGCCGTGGATGAGGCGGTCGTCGATGCGGTACAACGCCAGAGTCATGCGGCGGTGACGCGGATGGCCTTGCCGCCGGCATCGGCGGCGCGGCGCGCCGCTTCCGCCGGCGCGACATCGCGGTGAAATACGAAATCGAGCAGCATGGCGAGGTTGACGCCCGTGACCACGGCGATGTCGGCGTGCTGCTTCGCGTAGCGCACGGAGCTCGTGAGGCAGGATCCGCCCGGCAGGTCCACGAACAGCACCGCCGGCCCGCTGCCGACGGCCTGCGTGAGTCGCTCGGCGAGCGCATCCGTGCCGCATCCCTCGTTGGACACCGGCGTCAACGCGCCATCGATTCCGGTGATGACGGTGACGGCGCTCACGAGGGCCTGCGCCACCGCGGCGTGCGACACGATGACGCCGCGCAACGGGGAGGAGTCACTCATAATCTTCCTCCAGATACTGCTGCACCTCTCCCTTCTCCCGCATGCGCCGAATCAACCGTTCATTGAACGCGTGCGCCGAGTCGACTCCGCTGTAGCGCAGTAAATGAGTCATCGCGACGACTTCGCAGATCACTGTGAGGTTTTTTCCGGGATTCAAGGGAACCGTCACGAGCGGCAGCTGGACGTCGAGCAGCTCGGTCTGCTTCTGGTCGAGCCCGGTGCGATCGTATTCACGCGTGTTGTCCCAATCTTCGAGTTGTACGACGACCTCGATGCGCTTCTGTTGTCGCACGGAGCGAATGCCGAACAGTGCGTTGATGTCGATCAATCCAACGCCCCGGATCTCCATATAGTGCCGCGAGATCTCGTGCCCCCGGCCGATGAGCACATCGTGGCCGCGCCGGGTGACGTGCACGACGTCGTCGGCGACGAGGCGGTGCCCCCGCTCCACCAGATCGAGCACGCATTCGCTCTTGCCGATCCCGGAACGGCCGCGAAACAACAGGCCGACGCCGAACACGTCGGCCAGGGAGCCATGAACCGTCGTCCGCGGTGCGAAGGCGTCATCGAGGAAGGGCTTGAGGTGCCGGTAGAACTCGGCGGTCTTGAGCCGCGTGCGGATGACCGGGATGCCCTTGTCGCGGGCGAGCTGCACCAGCTCGTCCGGCGGCTCCTGCCCCTTGGTGATGATCACACACGGCAGGTCGTACGACAGGAACGTCTCGATTGACCGGCGCCGCGCTTTCGCATCGAGCGAGGCGAGATACGTGATTTCGGTTTCGCCGAGGATGTGAATCCGGTCGGTGCCGATGAAGCGCGCCGTGTAGCCGGCGAGCACGAGGCCGGGACTGGACGCCTCGGGCGAACGAATCTCGCGCTCGAGTCCCTTCTCTGCCGTCAGCAGCTCAAGCTGTAGCGGATCGCCTTTGCGGGCGAGCAGGTCGCCGACTTTGAGCACCTTACCTCGGAGCCTTGGACCGGCGGGTCGTCCGGCGGGTGCGCGGCGTTTCTTTCTCGTCGAGGAGCTGGCGTTTCACGCGCGCGATCGCCAGGTCCAGCGCCGACTGGTGATCGGCCGCCGCCGACTTCGCCACGTACACCCGCCCGCGCGGCGCGTGCACTTCGATCTCCACTCCCGCCTCGCCGTGATCATCGGTGAACACGACCTGCGCGTGATGCGGGCGCCGCACCAGCTTGGCCACTCTTTCGACCAGGTCCCTGGCGTGCGCGCGCAGGTCATCGTCAATCTCAGCGTGACGGGCGGTAATGGTGACGCGCATGACGTTCAGCCTCCTCGTTCAGCGATGATCCGTTGAAGATGTGCCACGGTCGCCTTGGCGGCCGAGTCCCACGACAGCCCTTGCGCGAAGCTGCGGCCAGCGGCACCCAGTCGCGCGACCAGAGCTGGATCGGCGGCCAGGGCGAGCATGCGATCGGCGAGCCCGCGGGAGTCGCCGTGGGTGACGAGATATCCCGTGACGCCGTGGCGAACCGATTCGCGCAGCCCCGGACTGTCCGATGCGAGCGCGGGCGTACCGCAAGCGGCGGCTTCGACGTTCGAGATGCCCCACCCTTCTTTTGGACTTGGAAATACCACTGCCCATGCCTGGCGCAGCAGCCTGCGCTTTTCGTCCTCCGAAACGAATCCCAAAAAGCGGACTGCGTCGCCCACTCCCAGCGTCTCGGTAATGCCCTCGAGTCGCGCGCGATCGTCTCCCTGGCCGCAGATGTCGAGCGTCAGATCACCTCGCACCTGCCGTGCCGCGGCGAGCGCCCGCAGCGCGTACTCCACTCCTTTATAACGCTTCAATCGTCCCAGGTACAAGAACGCCGGATGGGCGGCGCGCGGAATCTTGGGATCGGGACTGTACCACGTCGAATCGACACCGGGATGGATCACGACTATCCGATCAGCAGGTACCCCGCGGCGCACCAAGTCGTCTCGCGTGCTTTCGGAAATCGCATGGAAGCCCGCCCGCCGGTACACCCACGGAACCGGCAGCTCCGAGGCCCACACCGTCGCGGCGACGGGCCAGCTCGCTTCGGCGAAGGCGGTCGTACCGAAGAGATGTGGCACGATCGCCACAAACGGCAACGCTGTGAGGACCGGAAGGAACAGGGGCAGTTTGTTCAGGTCCTCGACGACGATGTCATACGTTTTCTCCCGCAACGCTCGCCGTACCGCGCCGCGCGCGCGCAGCGCGAAACTGTGGCGTCCGCCAATGCGCGTGACGCGCATCCCGTCTACGCGTGCTTGCGGTTCAGCACCGGCCCACCCACTCGTTACGAGGTCGACGTCGTGTCCCCACCGCGCGATGCGGCCGAACAACTCGTGGAGATGGATCTCCGCGCCGCCGGCCTGCGGATTCTGCCGGTCGTTCCAGTTGACGAGCAGGATCTTCACAGCGCGCCGGTCTCGCGCGCTACGGCATCGAGCACTCCGTTGACGAAGGCCGGCGCGCGCGCGCCGGCAAACCAGTGGGCGAGCTTCACCGCTTCGTCGATGACCACGCGCGACGGAGTGGAAGCTTCGTCGAGCTCGGCGAGCGCGAGGCGCAGGATGTTGCGCTCGACAACCCCAACGCGCTCCAGGCGCCAGTGCTCCGCCGCCTCTGTCACGCGGCGGTCGAACTCCGGCCGGCCGGCAATCGCCTTCGAGGCAAGATCCGCCCCGCGGTCATAGCCGCGCGGGGCGCGCCCATAAATCGTCGCGACGCGCGCGACCACGGTTTCAATCGAAGGTTCGCCCGACAGTTCCCACGCGTAGAGGAGTTGGAGCGCGCGCGCCCGCGCCTTAGTCTCGGGACGCTGCACCGAGCCGCTCGAGCGCGTCGGCGGTCTCGAGGGCCGCCTGCGCCGCCTCAGCCCCTTTCCCGAGCCGGGCCTGCGCCTGAGCCTCCGTGTCGGTGGTGAGAACGCCGAATCCGACCGCGATGCGATGCGCCAACGCGACGTTGCCAAGCCCCCGCGCCGCTTCAGCCGCGACGTACTCGAAATGCGGTGTCTCGCCGCGGATCACGCACCCGAGCGCGACGATCGCGTCGAAGCGCTCACTCGCGGCAGCGGCCTCGGCGACGACGGAGAGCTCGAACGCGCCAGGAACCCACGTGACTACCACGTTCGCGTCCGCGATGCCGCCGCGACGCAGCGCATCGCGCGCGCCGTCCAGGAGCCGGGTCGTGATGTTCTCGTGAAAACGGCTTACGATGATCGCCACGCGCCGCTGACGGGTGGAGGTGCGCGCGGCCGGCGGCGGGCGGTGGGGAGACACAGTCAGTGTGTTAAGAAGTGGCCGAGCTTGTCCCGCTTGACGTCCAGGTAGGCGCGGTTCTCGTCGGAAGGGGCCGGCACGATGGGCAGCCGCTCGACGATTTCGAGACCATACCCCTCGAGCCCCACGAGTTTCATCGGATTGTTCGTCAGAACGCGAATCGACGAGAGGCCGAGATCGAGGAGGATCTGCGCGCCGATTCCGTAGTTCCGCAGGTCCGGCTTGAACCCGAGCTTCTCATTCGCCTCGACGGTGTCGTGTCCCGCATCCTGGAGCTCGTACGCCTTGAGCTTGTTGAGGAGTCCGATGCCGCGGCCCTCCTGGTCCAGATAGACGACGACCCCCGCGCCTTCGTCCGCGATCATGCGCATGGCGGAATGGAGCTGCCAGCCGCAGTCACACCGGGCGGACCCGAACACGTCGCCCGTCAGACACTTGGAGTGCATGCGGACCAGCACGTTCTGTTTCTCCGCCACCTCGCCGTAGACGAGGGCGATATGCTCCGCTTCATCCACGTCGTTGCGGTAGCCGATGATCCGGAATTCACCGAACGGGGTCGGTAAGCGGGCGTCCGCCACGCGGTGGACCAGTCGCTCATGCTTGAGCCGATAGGCGACCAGCTGCGCGACTGTGATGAACGTGAGGCCATGCTCTTTGGCGAAGCGCTCGAGATCCGCTCGCCGCGCCATCGAGCCGTCGGCATTGAGGATCTCGCAGATGACACCCGCGGGATACAGCCCGGCGAGCCGCGCGAGATCGATGCTCGCTTCGGTCTGGCCGACGCGCTGCAGCACCCCGCCCGGACGCGCACGCAGAGGAAAGACATGTCCCGGACGACACAGGTCGCTGGGCACCGTTGACGGATCGATGGCCACGCGAATGGTCGCCGCACGGTCCGCGGCAGAAATGCCGGTCGTGACGCCGAAGCGCGCCGCGGCATCGATGCTGATCGTGAACGCCGTCTCGTGGGACTCGGAATTGTGCTCCGTCATCTGCGGCAGTCCCAGCGCCTGGCAACGCGCCGGCGTCAGCGGCATGCAGATCAATCCGCGGGCGTGCGTCGCCATGAAGTTGATCATAGCGGGCGTGACTGTCTCGGCCGCACCGACCAGATCACCCTCGTTCTCGCGCCGCTCGTCATCGGCCACGATGACGAGCTTGCCCGCGCGGATATCCGCGATCGCCTGTTCTACTGCCCCGAACGACATAGCTGCCTCACGTACTTTCCCAGAACGTCCGCTTCGATGTGCACCCGATCGCCAACGGCGACCCGTCCCAACGTCGTATGCTCCCGCGTGAACGGCACCAGCGACACCTGCACAACGCCGGCGCCCGGCAGGGCGTTCACAGTCAGACTCACACCATCCACCGTGATCGCCCCATGCAGCACCGTCGTTTCCTCGACGTCGCGCGGCACGCGGATATCCACCAGGAACGCGTCGCCGGACTCGGCCACCTGCTCTACCGTGCCGACTCCGTCCACATGCCCCTGAACGAAGTGACCGCCCAGCCGATCGCCCGCGCGCAGCGCTCGTTCCAGATTGACGGGCTGTCCTTTCCGCCAGTCGCCGATCAGCGTCCGACCTAGCGTCGTCGCGACCGCATGCACCGTGAAGCCGCCCTTCACGAGCTTCTCGACGGTCAGGCACGCACCGTTCACCGCGATGCTCTCACCCTTCTTGACGCCCCGATAGGGCGACTGAATTGTGAGCGCGAGCCCCTCAGTACGTTTCCCGTTTCCCGTTTCCCGAGTCGCTTTAGCGACTCGCCCGACCGCGCCTACGATTCCGGTAAACATAGCCGCCGATCCAATACCAATAATGTATCAGAGCCCAATGGCCGTCGCTCTACGACGATCCAGCGCGGCGCTTCGGCGAGCGGAAATGCCGGAACGCCTGGAAAAGCGGGCACGCCGCCTTCGCCAAGCCACACCGGCGCTTGCACCCAGTACAACCGGTCGACCAGTCCTTCCGCCAGCAGTTTGGTACCGAGTGCTCCTCCGCCTTCACATAACAACGACTGGATCCCGGCGAGGCGCAGTTGCGCAAATGCCTGCGCCAGAGCCTCGGGCCGGAAGACACGCACGCCGTTGCCTTCGAGCACCGACACGTTGGCGGCCGGCGCTTCCGGCGATGCGACGACCCAGGTGGGGACCTCACGCGCGGTTTGTACCAGCGAGACGCCCAGGTTCAACATCGCGCGCCGATCGAAGACGATCCGCACGGGCGGCTTGCGCGGGACGACGCCGCCGCGCGCGGTGAGCTGCGGGTTGTCGGTCAGCGCCGTGGTCCCGCCCACGGCGATCGCGTCGAAGCCGGCGCGCAGCCAATGGACGTGCTCGCGCGCCTCCGGCCCAGAGATCCACTGCGAGCTCCCGCCCGAGTCCGCGATGCGGCCGTCGATCGAGGTCGCGAGTTTGAGAGCGACGAACGGCCGATCGGTCTGCAGACGGGTCGCGAGGAAGGGGGCATTCTGCGCAGCCGCCTCCTCGGCCAGCAGGCCAACGTGAGTCTCAATACCGGCGCGCTTGAGAATCTCGATGCCGCCGCGCGCGTCGAGATCGGGATCGCGGATGGCAGCCACGACGCGCCGCACGCCCGCCGCACGGATCGCGTCGACGCATGGGGGCGTTTTGCCGTGATGCGCGCATGGCTCCAGCGTGACGACGAGTGTCGAGCCGCGCGTCTTGTCGCCGGCTGCGTGAAGCGCCTTGACTTCCGCATGCGGTCCGCCGAATTCCGCGTGCCAGCCTTCCGCGACAATGTCATCACCGTGCAGGACCACGGCACCGACCAACGGATTCGGCGACACCCGTCCCCACCCGCGCCACGCGAGCTCGAGCCCGCGGCGCATCGCGTCGCGCTCGCTATCTCTCTTCAAAGCGCACCGCTGGCGACGCGCCTTTCCCGGCGCGGATCTCGCCGATCACCCACGTCTGCACCTGCGCGCGCTGGGCGGCTCGAACGAGGGCTTCGACGTCATCGCGCGCCGCGACAGCAATCATCCCGATCCCGAGATTGAACACGCGCCGCATCTCATCGCGTCCCACCTGACCGGCGCGCATCAGCACGCGAAACAGCGCGGGCCAGGGCCAGTTGCCGGCATCGACGACGGCGTCCGTGCCAGGGGGCAGTACGCGTACGAGGTTGCCGGGTATCCCGCCACCCGTCACATGCGCGAGCGCGTGGACGGTGCCGAGGACGGGTCGCACCGCAGCGGCGTAGCTCCGGTGAATGGCAAGCAGCACCTGCGCCACGGACTGGCCAGTTTCCGGAAACGGATCATCGATGCCGAGCTTCATCGACTCGAACACGATTTTGCGCGCGAGCGTGTAGCCGTTGGTGTGCAGTCCGCTCGAGGCATAGCCGATCAGGAGGTCGCCGGGCGCCACCCGATCGCCATGGATCGCCTTGTCTTCCTCGACCACGCCGACGATCGAACCGGCGAGATCGTAATGACCCGGCGCGTATAGGTCGGGGAGCTGCGCCGTCTCACCGCCGGCGAGCGTCATCTCATGCCCTCGGCAGCCGCGGGAGACGCCCGTGACGATCTGCGCCGCAATCTCCGGCACGAGATTCCCGGTGGCGATGTAGTCGAGAAACGCGAGTGGCGTCGCCCCGTGCACGAGGATGTCGTTCACGGAATGGTTGACGAGATCCTCGCCGACGGTATCGTGAACGCCCGCGGCAATTGCCACGAGCACTTTCGTGCCCACGCCGTCGGTCGACATAACGAGCACCGGCTTCGCGTATCCGTCAGGCACGCGCACCATGCCGCCGAACCCACCGATCTGCCCCCGTGCCAGCGGCGTACGCGTCCCGCGCACAAGCTCCGCGATCCGGCGCTTCGCCTCGTCGGCGACGTCGAGCCTGACCCCCGCGGCCGCGTAGCGATCGGCCTTCGTCACTCGTCTTCTCCGTCGAGTGAGAAGTGCACGAGGTCTCGAAAGGCCTTCACACGCCCGCGCACTTCCTGGAGCGAGACCTGCTCGAGTCGCTGCACGCCGAACGCTTCGACCGCGAGCGATCCCATCGCGGAGCCGTAGACCATGGCACGGCGCAGGTTGGAAAACGTGAGATCACCAGTGCGCGCGACGTGCGCCATGAAGCCGCCGGCGAACGCATCGCCGGCGCCTGTCGGGTCGAACACTTCCTGCACGGGGTATGCAGGCACCTTGAACGTGGTGTCCGGATCCACGAGCAGCGCCCCGTGCTCGCCCTGCTTGATCACGACCATCTTCGGACCGCGCCCGAGGATCCAGTGTGCGGCACGGTACACATTCCAATCGCCCGACAGCTCCCGCGCCTCGGAGTCGTTCACCATCAGGATGTCGATGTGCCGCAGCAGCTGCAGCAGCAGATCCTTCTTGCCTTGAATCCAATAGTTCATCGTGTCGCAGGCGACGAGCTTCGGCTGCTTCACCTGATCGAGGACGTTTAGCTGGAGCTCCGGATCGATGTTGCCGAGAAAGACGAACTTCGCATCGCGGAATTTGGCGGGAATGCGCGGCTGGAACTGGGCGAACACCCCCAGGCGCGTCTCCAGCGTCTCGCGGCTATTGAGGTCGTAAGAATAGCGCGCCTTCCAGCGGAACGACTCTCCCTGCTGCCGCTCCACTCCTGCCAGGTCCACACCGTGTGCGGCGAGCTTCTGGAGGTGCGCCTCAGGGAAATCGTTGCCGACGACGCCGACGACCTGCACTGGATGCAGGATGGCGCCCGCCATCGCAAAGAACACCGCGGCGCCGCCGAGGGCGTCCGCGGTCTCGCCGAACGGCGTGATGACGGAATCGAGCGCGATGGAGCCGACGACGAGCAGACCCACGCCTACATCCGTTCCGGGGCGCGTATCCCCAAGAGGGTGAGACCGTTCGCGAGCACCTGCTTGATCGCGCGCGCGAGCACCAGCCGCGCAGCTTCCTCGGGCTCGCCCAAGACGCGGTACTTGTGATACCACGCATGCGCGATCCGGGCCAGTCCCTCGAGATAAGCCGTGACGCGATGCGGTTCGTAGGCCGCGGCGGCGCGGCGCAGCACATCTGGGAACTCCGCCAACTCCTTCACCAGCTCGATCTCCTCCGGTTGCGTGAGCACAGCGAGATCCACGCCATCGGCGGAGACGCTCGCGGCGTCGCGCCCGGCGACGCGAAAGATGCCGGACATGCGCGCGTGTGCCATCTGTACGTAGAAGACGGGGTTCTCCTCCGTCTGGCTCTTGGCCAGATCGACGTCGAACACGAATTGCGAATCGCCGCGCTTCATCAGAAAGAAGTAGCGCGCCGCGTCGACGCCCGTCTCCTGGAACAAGTCCCGCAGCGACACAAAATCGCCAGCACGTTTGGAAAAGCGCACTTCTTCCTCGCCGCGCATCACACGCACGAGCTGCACGATCTCGACGTGAAAGAAATCGTCGGGGTAGCCCAGCGCCTGGAGGGCCGCGCGCATGCGCGGGATGTAGCCGTGATGGTCGGCGCCCCAAACATCGATCGCGCGGACAAAGCCGCGCTCATGCTTGTCGCGATGATAGGCGATGTCGGGAACGAGGTACGTGTAGGTCCCGTCGCTCTTTTTCAGCACCCGGTCTTTGTCGTCGCCGAGCTCGGTCGTCCGCAGCCAGAGCGCGCCGTCGGCGGTGAAGGTGTGGCCCTGTTTGTCGAGCTCCGTGAGTGTCGCCTCGATCAGCTTGCGTTTGTACATCGCTGACTCGAACGAGACGACGTCGAACCGCACGCCGAACGCGCGCAGGTCGGCATCCTGCTCATCGCGCTCGGCCCGGATGCCGATCTCGCGGCAGCGGCGTATGCCTTCGGCCTCCGGGACGTCCGCGAGACCCTTGCCTTCCCTCTCGAGGATCTCTCGGGCGAGCTCTAGGAGATACTCGCCGTGATAACCCCCTTCGGGGATTTCACCCTTGCGCCCAACCGCTTCTTGTACGCGCGCCCAGAGTGATCGCGCCATCTTGTCGATCTGCGTCCCGGCATCGTTGACGTAGAACTCGCGTGTCACTTTCCAGCCTGTCCACTCGAGGAGCGCAGCGATGCCGTCGCCGAGCGCGGCACCGCGGCCGTGGCCGACGTGCAGCGGTCCCGTGGGATTCGCCGAGACGAACTCGACGTTGATCTTGCGCCCCCGACCGACGTCGCTCTTTCCGTAATCGGGACCGGCCGCGATGATCGACGGGAGCACGCCCACGACCTGCGCTTCGGCGAGAAAGAAGTTGATGAAGCCCGGACCGGCGATTTCCGTCTTGCGGACGATCGAGGCGGGCAGATCGAGCGCCGCGACGAGCCGCTCCGCGACGGCGCGGGGCTTCTGACCGAGGGTCTTGGCGAGCGTGAGGGCGAGATTGGTCGCCAGGTCGCCGTGCGTCACGTCGCGAGGACGTTCGATCGTGACGTCGACATCAGGCGCGCCAAGTCGCGCCGCCGCCTGCGCCAGCGCCGCGCGGATCGTGTCGGGAGGGGCCTTCACTTGTCGGAGCTTGAGTCTTTCTTCGGCGGCGGTTTCGACTCCGCTGGCTTCTCGGCCTTTTCGGCCTTTTCGGTCTTCTCGGCCTTCTGCGCCGTATTATCAGCCTTCTCCGATGTACCGGCCGGCCGTTTGTAGTCGGTCGCGTAGAAGCCGGAGCCTTTGAAATGTACACCGGCCCCACCCGAGATCAGCCGCTCCGCGCGCTTCCCGCAAACGGGACATTTCGCGAAACGCTGACTGGTGATACGGGGGAAAGTTTTTTCAAACAGGTGCCCGTTCGGGCACTTGTACTCGTAGGTCGGCATCGTCCCAGAATCTAACGGCAACAGCGCGGCTGTGCGTCTAGCCTTTGCATGTCCTGGCTATTGGGGCAGCACCGGCAGCACAACATGTGACGCGTTCTTGGCTGAGCGGTAGATGCGATGCGTTCTGGCTCGGAAATCCTCCGGTTTCGCCTCAAAAATATTCGGCACAAAAGTCTGCGGATTCCGGTCGTACAGCGGGAACCACGTGCTCTGCACCTGCACCATGACGCGGTGCCCCTTTTGGAAGCGATATGTCTGCGGCGGAATATGCACCGTGTAGTCGAGCACCCGATTGGGCGCGATCGGCTCCGGACGGTCGAATGCGGTCCGATAGCGGCCGCGCATGATTTCTCCCGCGACCATCAGCTCGTAGCCGCCCATGCGCCGGTCGCCGTCGGCGGTGTCCGGGTAGACATCGATGAGTTTGACGACCCAATCGGCGTCGCTGCCCGTCGTGGACGCGAACAGCCGCGCGCTCAAATCGCCGGCGATCACGAGGTCTTCCTTCAGCGGCTCCGTGCTCCACACGAGAACATCAGGCCGTCCTTCGACGAACCGCTGATCCATCGCTTGCCACTGATTCCATTGGGAACCGCGCGAGTACGTCACCTCGATCGGTCGCGGCCGGTAGGGCACCGGGTGGGCGGGATCGGAAACGAACGAATCGGCGGCGGTGCCGGCGGCGGTCGGTTGGTCGAATGAAAGCCGCCCATCGGCCTGGAAGTACAAGTTCTTTGCGGTTGCGGCGCGCGGCGGCCAGGAGTCGAACCGGCGCCAACGATTCGATCCGCCTTCGAACACGAGCGCCTCGGGAAGATCGAGCGGCGCGCGATCCTTGAGATAGAACGCGAAGAATGGCGCTTCCACCTCGCGCCGGAACCAGACGCCGGTCGAGTCGCCGAACTGCACCCGCGAGAGGCCCGTGCCCGGACCGTACCACCCACCGTGATTCCACGGACCCATGACGATGCGATTGCGGTTCGTCCCGGGGACTGTGTCGAATCGCTCGAACGCCGCGTAGGTCGCCGGCGGACCGAAGATGTCTTCTTGATCGTACCAGCCACCCACGGTGAGCACCGCCACCGGCGACGCATGAATCCGCTTTTCGGTGGCGCGCGACTGCCAGTACTGGTCGTAGCTCGGGTGCGCGACGAACCCGTCCCACGACGGCCACGAGCGGCCGAGCAGCTTCGGCACCTTGGAGAGCTCACCCATGCGCCGATACCAGTCGTACATGTCGGTCACGCCGACGTCGAACTCGCCGACCTCCATGCCATAGGTGTATTCGACGCCGTAGCTCTGCCGGAACGCGCCTTGATGGAAGAAGTCGTCGCCCATCCAGGTGTCCGTCATGGGCGCCTGAGGAGAGACGGCGCGCATGGCGGGGTGACCGGAGAGTCCCTGCATCGTCGCCAACCAGCCGGGATACGAAATGCCGAGTCCGCCGACGCGCCCGTTGTTCTTCGGCACGTTGTGAATGAGCCACTCGACCGCGTCGTACGTATCGCTCGCCTCGTCGAATCCCGCTGTGTCGCCCGGCGCGCGCAGCGGCCGGTTCATCAGATAGTCGCCTTGCGACTTCCCCCGGCCGCGAATGTCCTGAAAGACGAAGATGTACCCGTCGGCGGCGAGAAAGCGGTACGGGCCGGGAAACCGGCTCGCAGGCCCGTCGGCGCCGTACGGCGTCCGCACCAAGAGAATCGGCAACGGAGTGCCGCTCTCCGCTCCGCGCCGCGTCACGATGATCGTGTTCAGCTTCACGCCGTCGCGCATCGGGACCATCTCCGTGCGCTGCGCCCACGTGCTGTCGGGAGTCTGCGCCGCCAGTGAGGCGGCGCAGAGGCTCAACGTGATGACGAGCCTGTGGCTCACGGCTCGCCCGCCATACGCTTCCCGTCGGGATCCACGCTGACCTCGGACCGCTTGCCGTTCGTATTCACCGTCGCTTCGTACGCGACGATCCGCCCGCCCTTCGTGACCGACTCCACGCCCGTCACCCTGCCTTTCCCTGCGGCGGCCCGCAACGAATCACGCACCACAGCAGGCACATCGGCGAGCTTTACCTGCTCCTCGACTTCCACGACCGCGCCGGTCGTATCGATGAGCACGTCGCGATGGTGGCCGTGAACCGTCAATTCGACTTCGTACATTGTCTGTCCATTTTCCTTTTCCGTCGAATAGCCTCGGACCTTCGCACCGTGGCTCTCGGTGGCGGCGGTGCGGGCGACCGCAGCCGGTAAGTCACGCCGAGAGATCTTGCGTTCCTGCGCCGCAAGGGCGGTTGCGGTTGTGACAAGAAGGACGAGCACGATGAGAGATCTTGGCAGGGTCATGACAATCTCCTGAGGAGGAATTAACGGCATCTACTGACGCTTGAAAAACTGCACCGCCCGTTCGTGACGTTCGGCAGCAGCGCGTGTCGAGAATGTACCAAGATTGCGACGTCTTCCCGTACGCGGATTGATTGTCCGAGAATAGAGGCGGTACTTGCCCGATTTCAGCTTCCGAATCATTCGTCGCTCACACGCTGCCGCCGGGCCTTCGGCACAGGCACGTGATTTTGCCAGGCGAGCGTGAGCGCCTCGCGGCTTCGATGGCCTGAGGCATGCTCAACGCGATGGTACGGAATTCCTGCGCGGTCACGCACCTTCCTTATAGTAGAAAGGTCACGCGATCAAACGGTGCAGGTCTCTACCGCTTCCCGCAGCGAGCGGAGCGGATCCCGGGTGGGCACGAATTCGTGGGCCATGAAACCGGTGAAGCCGGTGTCGGCGATCGCCTGGGCGATCGCGTGCCAGTTCAGCTCCTGCGTATCGTCCAGCTCGTGACGGCCGGGCACGCCGCCGGTGTGAAAATGACCAATGTGGTTCGCATGCTGACGAATCGTGCGAATCACGTCCCCTTCCATGATCTGCATGTGATAGATGTCGTAGAGCAGCTTCACCCGCGGCGAATTGACGCCTTCCATCACTTGCGCGCCGAAGGCCGTATGGTCGCCCTGATAGTCGTGATGATCGACCTTGCTGTTCAGCAGCTCCACGCAGATCGTGACGCCGTGGTGTTCGGCGAGCGGCGCGACGCGGCGCAGGCCAGTCACACATGCCTCGATGCCCTGCGCGTCCGTACGTCCCCGCCGATTGCCGAACATGGCAATCAGATTCGGGATTCCTTGCTGCGCCGCGAGCGGCAGCGCGCGCTCGAGCTCACCAACCAGGAAGTCATGGTTTGCCGGGTCATTGAAGCCACGCGGGATGAAATCGTCCCGGATCGCGGCATAGCCCATCGAGCAGACGAGTCCACAATCACGGACGACGGGCCAGTCTTCCGGCGCCAGGAGATCGATGGCGGACAGTCCCATGCCCTTGCACGCGCGACAAAATTCGGCGAGCGGAATTGCTTTGTAGGGCCAGCGGCTGACCGATTGCTTGAGCCGGAAGGTTGGAATGTTGGAAGGTTGGACGGTTTGATACGGCAGGACCGCGACAGCCAGGGCCCCCGCCGCGGTGCGCAGCGCGTCCCGTCGCGTCACGGGGCCACCGTCCAACCTACCAACCTTCCCACGCATTCTAGAATTCCAGGTTCTTCAGATACCGATAGCTCGCCGCGATATCGTCGAACGGCTGGGGTGGCTGATCGTGCTCGACGAAGAAATGCTTGATGCCGGCCTGGTCTTGCTTCTCGAAGATCCGCTTCCAATCGATCTTTCCCTGTCCGACGTCAGCCATCTTGTGCTCCGGCGGGCCCGCCGAGTCCTTCACGTGCACCAGCGGAATGCGGCCGGGCCAGCGGGCGAAATACGCGAGTGGATCCTGACCGGCCTTGGTCATCCAGTAGAGATCGATCTCGAGCTGCACGAGTTTGGGGTCGGTGCTCTGGAGCAGCACGTCGTAGGGAACCTGCCCTTCCATCTTCGGGAATTCGAAATCGTGGTTGTGATACGCGAACTGGAGGCCTGCATCGTGCGCCATCTGGGCGGCTTTGTTGAAGACGGCGGCGACGTTCTTCCAACCGTCGAGCGTCATGCGCCGCTCCTGCGGAAGCCACGGCACGACGATGTATTCGTGTCCGACCGCCTTGGCGGTATCGAGCGCGGCCTTCCACGCGTCGCTTTCCCCAAGTGCGATGTGCGTCGACGGTGCCGAGAGGCCGTGGCGATCGAGGATCGCCTTCACTTCGGCCGGGGTGTGGTTGTAGTAGCCGGCGAACTCCACCTCCTTGTACCCGATCTCCGCCACATGGGCGAGCGTGCCCTCAAAGTCTTTCTCGAGCACCGTGCGGACGGTATAGAGCTGCAGGCCGACCTTCTCTACGTGCCGCGCGCGATATGCGGTGCGCAACGCACCAGGGTACGCAATGGCGATTCCCGCGGCGGCCAGCGTTTGGACGAACTCGCGACGTTCAAGGTTTTTCATAGCTCGTTCCGTTTCATCGCATCGACGGCGTAGGCCGCCGCGCGGGCTGTGAGGGCCATGTAGGTGATCGACGGATTCTGGCAGGCGGTCGAGGCCATGCACGCGCCGTCGGTGATGAAGAGATTCGGGACGTCGTGAGTCTGATTATGCGCGTTCAACACGGACGTCTTCGGGTCCTTGCCCATCCGCGCGGTGCCCATCTCGTGGATGACGAGACCGGGCGGGTTATCGCTGGTGAACGGCTGGATGTCGTGCGCACCCGCCTCGGCGAGCATCTCGGCGCCGCTGATGGACATGTCATGGACCAGCGCCTTTTCGTTGTCGCCGTACGCGCAATGGATCTTGACGACCGGGATACCCCACGCGTCGACCTTGGTCTTGTCGATTTCGACGAAGTTCTCCGGCCGCGGCAGCATCTCGCCGAACCCATAGAGCGAGAATCCCCACGGTCCCGGGTGGCGCAATGCTTTCTTGAACTCAGCGCCGAACCCCGCCTGCTCGGCGCCCCGGCCCCAATCGGAGCGGCCGCCCCCGCCCTGGAAACCGTAGCCCCGCACAAAGGACGACTTGTTCTTCCCCACGTTGCGGAAACGCGGTACGTAGATGCCGTTGGGGCGGTTGCCGATCGTGTCCCGGTCGAGTGGCGCATCGACCCGCCCGCTGGCGCCGCCACCCATGATGTGATCCATCAGATTCTTGCCGACCTGCCCGCTCGAATTCGCCAGGTTGTGGTCCGAGTTGAGGAGGATCCGCGCCGATTCGATCGTCGACGCGCAGAGGAAGATGACGCGGGCCTTGAACTCAAGCGGGTGTTTCGTCTGGCCGTCGATCACGCGGACGCCTGTTGCCCGCCCACGCTTCGGGTCCCAGATCACGCTGTGCACGACGCTGTACGGACGCAGCGTGAGACGACCGGTCGCCTGCGCGGCCGGCAGCGTCGCATTGACGCTCGAGAAGTACGAGCGCGTGATGCAGCCCCGATGGCACGGGCCGCAGTAGTGGCATGCGGCGCGCCCGTTGTGGGCCTCCGTGAGCACGGCGCACCGCCCGATCGTCACCAGCCGTTCCCCCCCGGGCCAGGCGCGAGCCACGGCGTCCTTCACCAGCTGTTCCGCGCAGTTCAGCGCCATCGGCTTGAGGAATTTGCCGTCGGGAAGTTGAGGCAGACCCTCCGCCTGGCCGCTGATGCCGACAAACGTCTCGACATAGTCGTACCACGGAGCGATGTCGGCGTAGCGAATCGGCCAGTCGGCGCCGATGCCTTCGCGGGCGTTCGCCTCGAAATCCAGGTCGCTCCAGCGATAGACCTGGCGTCCCCACATGATGGAACGCCCGCCGACCTGGCGCCCGCGGATCCATGAAAAGGGTTTGTCGGGCGGCGTGGTGTACGGGTTCTCGAGGTCGTTGACGAAGAATTTGTGGGCCATCTCGTCGCAGGCGTAGCATTGCTGCTGAATCGGCTGTTCCTTGGACCGTTGCTTGCGGTCGCCCATGCCGCGGAACTTCATCTCCCACATCGGCACATGCTCGACGTAGTCGGTCTCGGGATTGATCGGCCGGCCGGCCTCGAGCACGAGCGTTTGGAGGCCGCGTTCGGTCAGCTCCTTTGCCGCCCACCCGCCCGAGATGCCGGAGCCTATCACGATCGCGTCGTAGGTTTTCATTGGTCGAGGGGGTAGCAGGGTTCGTAACGTCCCGGCACGACGCGGTAGTGCAGTTCGGTGGTCGCGCCAACTTCCGATGTGTAGTAGCCCATCAGCGTCAGCCACTTCATGCCGTGGAAGAAGTTCTTCGACGTATCGCTGTTCGTATCGCGCAGTCGTGCGAGCTCCGCATCGAGATCGGTCAGGATCTGGGTCTGCTGGGTCTCGCTGCACGCGACGAAGTCCTTGGCGAACAGCCCGCGCGACCGTTCATCCACGTTCGCAAGTCCCGCCGTGAATAGCCGGCGCTGATCGTCGTCCACCCAGTCGGCGAGCATGACGTCGATGAACGCGGGCACTCCCGCCTCCCGCGCTCCCGGGGTGTCGGTTTTGGGGATGATCAGTTCGGCGATGGTGGCGACGGTTTCATTCTGGTGGGCGTTCAATGCGCGTAAAGTCCCAGCACGCACGCGCTTGTGGACGGTGCGACCGATCGCGAGCAGCTGATCGGGAAGTGCGCCCGTCCCGGCGAGCAGCAACAGCACTTCGCGCCGGTTCATCAGCGAATCCTCTTGAAAGAGTGCCCTAACTTGTCACGCGCCAACCCAGTCGGCTAGCGCCGTTGCTGCGCGAACAGCCAGCGTGTGAACTCGTCGGACGCGTACGCAGCATCCCACGAGTTGTGATTCAAGCCGAGCAATTCGCTGTAGCGAACGTCGGCCGATGCGGCCTTGAGCGCGGTGGCTGGTTCGCGCGAGCCGTTGACGTTCACCACTTGGTCCACTTCCCCGTGGAAGATCCAAATTGGAACCTTGCCGAGGCGCTGGACCAGATTCGGCATGATCGACGCACTGTCTCCCGGGACGACCGGAACCGAGCCCCGGAACTGCGGAAAGTCGCGCACCCATCCGCAGATCGGGACAATTGCTGCAAACAGCTCCGGATGGCGATACGCGACATACCAGGTTCCATGCCCGCCCATCGAGAGACCGGTGAGATACACGCGGCTCGGATCGACGTGGAATTCCCGCATCGTCTGCTGTAGCGCGGCGACGGCCATGTCGCCGGGTGTGCCGACCCACTGCGAATCGGGTGGCGCCTGCGGGAAGACTGCGATCGCGGGGTAGCGGGTCGCATTCTGTCGAATTGCGGCGCCAAGGCCCACGGCGGTCTGTATCAGACCGTCATTGCCTCGCTCGCCGGCGCCGTGCAAAAACAGAATCGCCGGCCAACTGCTCTTCGCTGCGTAATCCGCCGGAACGTAGACCTGATAGTGATACGCGCGGCCTCCAACCGTGATCGACCGATCGAGAAATCCAGTTTCCACGCGTTGCGCAGCCGATGGAGTGGCAAGACCGAGCAGCAGAGACGAAACGATCAGAACCCGTTCGCGCACGTTCAACCTCCGGAAGAAGTGACGGCGGCCTACCACGGCGGTGGTGTCCCCGGTTGAGTCGCGAGGCTCTTCCGGCGGTCGAGCACCGTCAGGAGCCGATCTGCACACCACACCAGCAGCTCGTACAGCCCGAACATCGCGACGATCATCAGCGTGCCGACGAGGAGCGCGGCGGCCATCGGAACGCGAGACGATATCAGCTCCTGCTTGTGGTGGTCGAAGTCAGCGATGTACTCCTTCATCGTCAGGGCGTTCCCACGCTCGGCATCGGCTGCGGTATTCTTGCCGACCGCAAACCCTACCGCGATGCCGAGCAGGATCGCGACGATCAGCCGGGCGACGACCATCCGCATCATCGGAGCCTCCTGGATTGTTTCATGGCTAACGGGGATCGTACACGCCCCAGACGGCGCGCAATACGTCGCTGATCTCGCCGAGCGTGGCGCGTGCCCGGACCGCGTCGAGAATCGGCTCCATCAAAGGCGCGCCGGATTCGCGTGCAACGGCGTCCACCGCAGCGAGCGTCCGTTTCACGTTTCTCGTTTCCCGTTCCCCACGGAGCGTCGCCAGGCGTCGCTGTTGTGTTTCCGCGAGCTTCGAGTAGTCAGGCGCCGGTGTCGGCGGCGCGGGATCTCCCGTGACGTATTCGTTCACGCCCACGATGACGCGCTTCCCTGCCTCGATGTCACGCTGCTGTTCGTACGCGCTGCGGCCGATCGCCTGCTGGAAAACCCCGAGCGCAATGGCAGCGACGGCGCCACCACCCGCTTCGACGTCGTCGATCAGGGCCCGCGCGTCTTTCTCCATCTGGTCAGTCAGCGACTCCAGATAGTAGCTGCCTCCGAGCGGATCACTGACGTCCGGGACGCCCGTCTCGCACGCGAGCAGCTGCTGCGTGCGGAGCGCCACGGTCGCGCTATGCTCGGTCGGCAGCGCGAGCGCTTCATCGTAGGCATTAGTGTGCAGCGATTGCGTGCCGCCGAGCACCGCCGCCATCGCCTGGAGCGCGACGCGCACCACGTTGTTGAGGGGTTGCTGCGCTGTGAGCGTGGCCCCCCCCGTCTGCGTGTGAAATCGCAGCCGCGCCGCGGAGTCGTCGGCGTTGAATTTTTCCCTCATGAGTCGCGCCCAGAGCCGCCGGGCGGCCCGGAACTTGGCTACTTCTTCGAAGAAATCGGTATAGCTGGCAAAGAAGAAGGAAAGCCTGGGCCCGAATTCGTTGATGGAGAGCCCGGCAGACTGCGCCCGCCGCACGTATTCCAAACCATTGGCAAAGGTGAACGCGATCTCCTGCACCGCCGTCGCACCCGCTTCGCGCATGTGATAGCCGGAGATCGAGATGGGATTGAAGCGCATCTTGGCGGCCGCCGTGAACCGGAAAATGTCGGCGACGAGTCGCAGCGACGGCTCGGGCGGATAGATGTAGGTGCCGCGCGCGATGTATTCCTTGAGGATGTCGTTTTGGAGCGTGCCCTCCAGCTTGTCCTGCGGGACACCCTGCTCCTCGCCAACCGCGACATACATCGCCAACAGGATGGCGGCCGTCGCGTTGATCGTCATCGACGTCGAAACGCGATCGAGCGGAATGCCGTGAAACAGGCGCTCCATGTCGTCCACGCTGTCGATCGCGACACCCGCTCGACCCACCTCGCCGTCCGCCATCGCATGATCCGAGTCGTAACCCATCTGCGTCGGCAGGTCGAACGCGACCGAGAGGCCCGTCTGACCGGCTTCGAGGAGATGGCGAAAGCGGGCGTTGGTTTCTTCAGCAGTGCCGAAGCCGGCGTACTGGCGCATCGTCCACAGCTTGCCGCGGTACATCGTGGGATAGATGCCCCGCGTGTACGGCCACTCCCCAGGGGCGCTTTGATCCGCCGCGGTCATTGCCCGGCGAGCACCGACTGGGCGAACGCCACGTCCTGCTTGGAGCCGATGATCAGCGGTGTACGCTGATGCAGCACCGCCGGTTTGATGTCGAGGATGTTGCGCTTCCCATCCGTCGCGGCACCGCCCGCTTGCTCGACCACGAGCGCGAGCGGCGCCGCTTCGTACAGCAGGCGGAGCTTGCCCTGCGGCGAAAGCGTGTCGGCCGGATAGAGAAAGACGCCGCCGGACATCAGATTGCGATGGATGTCGGCCACGAGCGATCCGATATAGCGCGCGTTCTTCGCTTCCACCCGGCCGCCGTCGCCATTCTTGAACGCGCCGACCACACGTTGGATTCCCGGCGCCCACTTGTTCCAGTGGCTTTCATTGACGCTGTAATACTTGCCCACATCGGGCGAGCGGATGTCGGGATGGGAGAGCAGAAACTCGCCAATCGTCGGGTCGAGCGTAAAGCCGTGGACACCCTGGCCAGTCGTGTAGACGAGCATCGTGCTCGAGCCATAGAGGATGTAGCCCGCCGCAACCTGCGCGCGCCCCTCCTGCAGACAATCGGCGAGCGAACCGGGTCCGCGTTTCGTTGCGGTGCGGCGATGGATGGAAAAGATCGTGCCGATCGAGACGTTGACGTCGATATTGGTCGAGCCATCGAGCGGATCGTACAGCAGGACGTACTTCCCGCCACGCCGGTCCTCACGGACCTTCACGGGAATGGGATTCTCGTCTTCCTCCGATGCCACGACGCACACCCGTCCGGTGTGCTCGACGCTGTGACGCACCGTCTCGTTCGCGAAAACATCGAGCTTCTGCTGCAGCTCGCCCTGGACGTTGATCGCTCCGAACTCACCCAGGATGTCGGTGAGCCCGGCACGCCGCACCTGGCGCGAGATGATCTTGGCAGCAAGGCAGAGATCGTACAGCAGGTTGGAGAGCTCCCCGGTGGCCTCGGGGTGCAGCCGCTCCTGCTCCATGATGAAGCGCTCAATCGTGATGACCGACGTCGGTGAGTGCACTCGTCCCCTGGCTGGAAACGGTGAAGGTGATCGTACCCCGCTCATCCGTCCGGAGCACGGTGATGCCTCGAGCCTTGAGGCGCGCCACCACCTCGGGCGCGGGATGGCCGTACCGATTGTGCGCGCCCACGCTGATCACCGCATCCTCGGGCCGCAGCTCGTCGAGCCAGTGGTCCGAGGTAGCCCCGCGCGAGCCGTGATGCCCCACCTTGAGCAGCGTCACGTGCCCAACCGTGCCGGCAATGTGCGCTTCCGTCGGCCGGCCGGCATCGCCGGCGAGCAACAGTCGTGTCGTCCCGTTCGTCACGAGCAGAACGACGGACTCCTCGTTGATATCCGTCTGACTGACCGCCCAGGCGGAATCGGGGCTCAACACCTCGAATGTCACGCCGTCGAGCTCGAGCCGATCGCCCCGGCGCGCCGGCCGCCACTCGGCTCCATCCGCTTCGACAGCGCCGAGGAAGCCGAGGTAATTCGCGTCGGGCACCGGCTCTCCCGGCTCGAGCACATACGCCGGGTCGAACGCCTCGAGGACCGCGGGCAGTCCACCGAAGTGGTCGAGGTGCGCGTGCGTCGCGACGATGGCGGCGAGCTGCGTCGCGCCGTGACTCCTCAGAAACGGCACCACCACCCGCCGCCCCGCGTCGCCGACGGGCGGCGGTCCCCGCGGTCCGCCGTCGATCAAGAGCCAGCGCCCCGCGGGCGTGCGCAGCGCGATGGCGTCACCCTGACCGACGTCCAGGAAATGTACGGTTAGGCAATGACAATCTGAAAGGCGGGAAAAGGCGGAGAACAGCGCGGTGCATGAAAGGGCGGCTCCGACGAACGCCAGTCGAGCGACGATCAACCAACGACGGCGCGGGGAGCTCCACAGCCACCAGGCCAGCGCGACGACTCCGAGCCAGAGCACGGCGGCGCGCGGCCCGGCGATCATGATGAAATGGCCGCCCGGAATCGCCGCCGCCGCGCGCGCGACCACGTCGAGCAGCGCCAGGCAGAGTCCCGATCCTGCGGCGAGCAGAGTCGAGGATGACATCAACGCGACCATGAGACCTGGGACCGCGACGCCCGCCAGCGGAATCGCGAGAAGGTTGGCGAGCACCCCGATCGGAGCGACCGTGCCGAATGCGTAGGCGGTGATCGGGGCCGTGAGCAGTGTTGCCGCGGCGGCGGGTGCGAGCAGACGCACAACTTTCGGATGGCGTTCCGTCGCCCGGCCGGCCCAGATCACGGCTGCCACCGCCGCGACCGAGAGCCACGCGCCGACCGACTGCACCGACCACGGATCGGTCAGCATGACGAGGAGTGCCGCGAGGCTGATGGTTCCCCGCGGTGCAACTATCCGCTGGCGCAACTTCGCGATGTCGAGGAGCGCCAGCATCGCCGCGGAACGGGTTGCCGGCGTCGGGAAGCCGAGGAGCCAGACGTAGGTGAGCATGACCGCGGTGCCGACGAGGAATTGGGCGCGAGCGCTGAGACGTAGCCGTTTGAGCAAGACATTGAGCCACGCCGCGAAGAAGGCGACGTGCAACCCGGAGATCGACAGGAGGTGCGCCAGCCCCGAGCGCGCATACCGCTCGCGCAGCTCGGCGTCGAGATCGGTGCGCCGGGCGATGACGAGCGCGTCGACGAGCGGCGCACGCGTGCCGAAGAGGCGGCGGCTCCGCTCGCTGATCCGGTCGCGGAGGGCGCCGCGGCCACGCGGCGTCGCATCGAGCTCGCGCACGCGCCGCGCGACCAGGATCCCGCGATTCTGGTCGCCCAGGAAGCGGCCCGCGACAAGCCAAGTCGTACCACCATGGGCGGCGTGGTGGTCGGGCCAACGAATGGTCAGCAAGCCGCCGCACGAGCCTGACAGAGCGGTCCCCTCAGCGACACCGCCTGATTCGGAAACCGGGTCGGCCAGCACAATGACTGCAGCCCGAGTGGGTGTGTTAACCCCGGGCTGCCAGCCCGGGGTTAACACACCCTGGCGGCCCCATTGTCCAGCGCATGTAACCGCGCGTTCCCGCTGCGCCGCCGCGCCCCATAACAAGCCTGCCACGAGCATCAGTCCGCTCGCCCCGCCGACCGGCGCTCGCCGATGAACCAGCGCGACTCCGGCGAGGACGCACCACGCCGTCACACGCAGGTCCAGGCCGCTCAACGCCGCAAACAGTCCGGCGCCGAATGCTAGGGTGAGATAGAGGATCGGCGGCCGCACAGAGGCCGCGTCAGACTACAGCTGGCTGGGTTTTGCTCCGCAGCGGGGTGCGAGGGCGACTTTGCGGAATCCTTCGAGCAGCGCGACGTCGAGCTTCGCCTTTTCCTGGTCGCTCGCGAGTGACAACTCGGTGAGAATCTCTCCCTGGCGCGTGGAGACGTAATGCGGCGCCAGGCGATTGAGCGCGTAGACGAGCACGTCGCCGCGGCACGTATCGCAGCCACAGAACTTGGGGAAACCGTCGCGCAGGCTGCGGTATTCGCGCTGCACGACCTCGAACGTCACATTCGCTACTGCCACGACCTGACCAGTGCCTCTCGCATGGCCGTGAAGGTCGATCCGGTCGTGCCTGTGAAGCGAACGTTGACGTACGTGCCGATCCAGTCCGTCGAGCCTTCCAGCAGCGCGATCTTGTTCGTGCGCGTGCGGGCCTGCAACAACCCGCCCCGCTTGGCCGGCCCCTCGACCAGGACTTCGTGGGTCGTCCCGACGAGCGCGATGTTTTTCTGCTTCGCGACGTGCCGCACCACCTGAATGAGCCGCCCGATGCGCGCCGTCTTGATCTCTTCCGAAACATGATCCTTGATTCGCACGGCCGGTGTGCCTTCGCGCAGCGAGTACTTGAACGTGTAACAGCGTTTCGGCGAAGTTCGCTTCTGTCTCGCCTGGGAATCCCACGATGATGTCGGTCGACAGCGCGACGCCGGGGATCGCTTCCCGCAGAGCGCGGACGACCTCGAGGTAGGCCTCACGGTCATAGCGGCGCAGCATGCGCTTGAGCGTGCGCGAGCTGCCGCTCTGCACCGGCAAGTGTACATGCTCGCACACGGCCGGCGTTTCGGCCATCGCGGCAAGTACGCGCGGCGTGAAATCGGTGGGATAGGGCGACGTAAAGCGCAGGCGGCGAATGCCTGGGACTGCGCCGACTGCGCGCAGCAGGTCGGCAAAGTCGTGGTCGCCATCGTGATAACTGTTGACCGTCTGCCCAAGAAGCGTGACCTCGCTGGTGCCGGACTCCGCCAACCCGGAGACCTCA